>Ga0307299_10000582_pt1 | contig 12214 bp, 16 predicted proteins | sample ER_DNA_159_FD_194466 | JGI IMG/M metagenome (GOLD analysis project Ga0307299, IMG submission 194466) | Bulk soil microbial communities from the East River watershed near Crested Butte, Colorado, United States - ER_DNA_159 | ecosystem: Environmental > Terrestrial > Soil > Floodplain | place... | reverse complement strand
TAGGCGCCCATCCCGCGCGCAGCATCGCCGGCGTCGCCGTCGTCGCCTACGCGAGCGGCCTCGTCGCCCCGGGAGTGATCGGCGGCATCGCCTCGGCGTCGTCGCTTACGACGTCGTTCTGCCTCGTTGCCGCCCTGGTGGGAATCATCGCGTTGGCCGCGGGCGTGCTTCGCCGAGGCGACTAGGCGTCGAGACGAGCTCCGCCACGACCGCGTCGATCGGCCACGAGGGGTTGTCTCGTGCGTGCACGTCGCGCGCAGGAGCGGCTCGACCTCGGCGAGGTGTCCGAGGATGAGCTTGCGCTCAATCGGCGCTCTCCCCGTAGTCGTTTTTTGATCGTCAGGTTGATCTGGCGGGTTGTCGTCAGGGGGACATTCCCGAACGCTGGCCCACGTCAGCGGGAGAGGAACGAACAACGACGCCATCGTGCCGACCGCGTAACCGTCAGCCGGTGCGCTCGTCCGGTGGGCGTGTCGAAGCGACACCAGGACTAGAGTGGGGCCGCGTGACGCTTCAACGGATGGACAACGTCGGCATCGTGGTGGAATCCCTCGACGCCGCTATCTCTTTTTTCGCCGAGCTCGGCCTCGAGCTCGAAGGGCGAGCCACGATCGAAGGAGACTGGGCAGAGCGCGTCACTGGACTGCGCCACATGCGCGTCGAGATCGCCATGATGCGCACGCCGGACGGCCACAGCCGGCTCGAGATCTCGCGATTTCTCACGCCGCCTGCGGTCGCCGATCACCGGAACGCCCCGGTGAACGCTCTCGGCTACCTACGCATCATGTTCGCCGTGGAGGACATCGACGATACGCTCGCCCGGCTCCGCTCGCACGGAGCCGAGTTGGTTGGTGAACTGGCGCAGTACGAGGATGAGTATCGGCTCTGTTACATCCGAGGCCCTGAGGGGATCCTCATCGGGCTGGCCGAGCAGGTCGGCTAGCGGGTTACGGACCGGTCAACTCGTCAGCCCACCAGTCGCGCTGGCCATCGACGTCTTCGCGCCGAGCCTCGCCGAGATTGGGCGCGCCCATGACGATCATCTCGAGGCCCTTCGGCCCAGCCTCGTAGCCTCGCCACGTACCGGGCGGGACCCGCACCGCGTCCAATTCTTTGAGCTCGACGATCTCGTCGTCGAGCTTCATCCGCCCGCTCCCGCGCAGGACCACGTACACCTCCTCTTGCGTCTTGTGCGTGTGGCCGTACGGAAAGCGATAGCCGGGCGGGACGCGCTGGTAGCTCAGGCCCGATTTCTCAAGCTCGAGCGCCTCGGTCGCCAAGCGGAACTCCAGGTCTGGCGCGCCGTCGAACCTCGAGCCGACGTCCTCCAGATCCTCCTTGATGTTCCTGAGCGTGAACGGCACGTCACAATCCTACGGTTGCTCCACTCCGCAGGAGTCCGGCGTCAGCCGTCAGGCGCTCGGGACCGCTTCAGTCGCGTCTCTGCGATGGCCTCTCCGGCTGCCCGCGCTGTCGAATGTCCGGTAACCGCCGACAGGAAGTCGGCCCGCCGCAGGACGTACAACTTGGAGTCGACGGCAGCCTTGACTGTCGCCGTTCGCGGGACATCGCGCAGAAGAGCGATTTCCCCGAAGTAATCCGCTTCGTACGCAGTCGTATGACGTCCGTTGGCATCGATGTCTAGCTCACCGTCGGCCACGATGTAGAAGCGGTCGCCTGCTTCGCCTGCCCTGATGACGACCTCGCCTGCCGGAACAGAAATTGGGAGGAGGCTGGCGGCGACCTGCTCTTTCGTTGCGATCGAAAGTGGTGAGAACATAGGCACGTGGTCGATGAGCTCGAGCTCGGGCGCGGGGGCGACCGTTCTGTCGATCTCGACGAGCTGCCGGTAGGTGAGGAGCGCCAGAAGTGGCAGGATCGAACCGACGAACACGAAGGCCGGCCGCGGTCCGACTGCTCTCACAATGGCTGGCGCGGCGATTGAGCCAATCGCAACTCCACCCATAGCGAGGCCCCAGACGAGCCCAAGCACGCGGGTCAGCATCTCGTTCGGAACGAGCCGCTGGAGAAGCGTGAAGACCGTGACATCCTCGACGCTGTTGGCGGCGCCGACGATCGCGAGCAAGACGACCGCGGCTGCAAAATAGGGTCTAGGCGCCATGAGTGTGATCGGCGCTCCCCAGAACACCAGCGAGAGTCCGAAGGGAGCGGCGAGCCGCCGGCCGCCCAGAGTCATCGCGCCGAGCGCTCCGATCAGTCCTCCGGCGCCGATGGCGGCAGTCAAGTAGCCGACTTGCGCTGCACCTCCGTCGAAGACCTGGAAGGCCGCGACGACGATCAGGACATTGAGACACCCGCGTACGAACGTCTGCGCCACGATGAGCCCGACGACCAGTCGAGCGCTGCGTGCCCGCACGACCGTCCGAAACCCATCCGTGATCATTCGTCGAAGGCTCTCGCGGTCGATCTCGCCTGTTAGACCTACCCGGCTCTCGACGCTGACTCGGGCGAGCAGCACGGCACCTGCCAGAAGCGCAGCAGCCCCGAGAACGAAGACGGCCGCTACGTCCGCGAGCGAGACGAACACACCAGCGAACACAGGTCCAACGAGCGTCCCGATACTCTCGATGGTCGACGTCGCGCCGTTCGACGCGATTAACTCCTCTGGCGTACGCGCGAGTGATGGCAGCAGCGCCTGCAGCGCCGGCCGAATCAACGTGGAAGCCAGCCCGACGACGCTGGCGAAAGCGAACACGAGGACTCGATCGTTGGCCAACGCGGCTGCGGCGGATGCGGCGAGAGCTCCAGCACCCAAGAGCGTCAGCGTCAAGAGAAAGCGCTCGCGGCGGAAACGATCGCCGAGGGAAGCTGCGAACGGAGCCACTACCGCTGCCGGCAACAAACGGACCAGCCCGGCGATGCCGACCGCCGCCGTACCGCCCTCCTGATAGGCAAAGACTCCAAGTGCGACGAAGTGCGCCCATTCAGCCGCGATCGCCGCGCCCCAGGCGAGTTCAACGCGCCGAACGTTCTCGTTTCGAATTGCGACTCCGAGAGCCCACACCAGCTGGCGCGGTCGAACCATCAATGCATTGAATCGCTCACGATCTGTTCGAACAAGCTCTGGTTTTCGGTTTCGATCCCAGCCGTGGAAGCTTGCTGCGCTTTCGCGCATGAATGACTACCAGCGGTCGTCTGTGGATCCGATGCCGCAGTAAGCCGACGCCGGAGAGGTTCGCGTGTCCTGAGGACGCGAGTGATGCCGACATCGGCGGAGAATGTTGATCGATTCGAGCTCGGGCGTGAGCACACTGATGCAGGTCAGAGTGCTCGATCCCAGATGGCCGCGGATCTGCTCAGATGGCAGGATCAAATGTGATGCGATGTTTGTTGCGGGAGGTGCGGGACGAGGATTTGCCTCTGCTGTTCGAGCAGTGGACGGATCCCGTTGCCGGGCGCATGGCTGCGTTTACTACGCCCGATCAGGCGGACTGGGACGCATTCGAGCGCCGCTGGTCCAGGCTGAGAGCCGACAAGAGTGTGATAACCAGAGCCATCGTCGTCGACGGCGAAGTCACCGGAACGATTGGGTCTTGGGGTGACCCCGGTGAGCGTGAGGTCACGTACTGGATCGGCCGCTCCCACTGGGGGAAGGGAATCGCCACCGGCGCCCTCAGCGCCTTTCTGGCTGTCGATCTATCGCGCCCGCTCCACGCACGCGTCGCTTACGACAACGTCGCGTCGCGTCGCGTGCTTGAGAAGTGCGGCTTTCACTTCATCGCGACCGAACGAGGCTTCGCTCAGGCACGTTCCGCGGAGATCGAGGAACACGTGCTGCGGCTCGAGCCGTAAGCCCTGAAGGTCCGGCAACTGTAGGACTGCCCTCCACGCTTCCAGCCGCGACGAGGCTCAAGGGTCATTCCGGAACACTGGCGCAGGCCACGCGCTCCGCCCGCACCGGCCCTAAAGTGCGACGAATGGGCGACACGCCCTCTCAATTCGTCGTCGAATGCGGCGTCGATGGAGAGCGAGTCTCTACTTGATACTGCGCTCGACTTCGAGCAGGTGCCGAATCCCAGCCTTCGCCAGCTTGATCGCCTCGGCAGCATTGCCGGTGCGCGGGCCTAGCCCCGCGGTCGCGCTGACGATGACGTTGCCAACGAGCGCCCAAGCCCGTGTCGTCCAACAAGTTGCGGGCTGATAGCAGGGCGCGTGAGAGGCGGACAGCGGCAGGGGGAAGACCGCGAGCTCATCGATGAGCAAGCCGGGGTGTGGCTTCAGCGCCTCTGTTGGCCGCGCGTTCCGCTCGGATTCGCCGAGCTTGCCCCGCAGGTGGCGCCTTTGTTCAAATGCTGTCCGAGCGACGGAACGAGTCGCGTAGATCCTGTAGTTGAGATAGACATTCTGCGGGCCGGGCTTCCTCTTGAGGAGCATGTAGTAGATGACAACGACGTTGTCCGGCTTAGGGCTGATGTGGACGGGGCACGGAATTGCATGGTCACGTAGTCCGCAGCCCACGTTACGGAATCCAGCCGGCAGGGCCGAGGCCGCTAGCGGATGTGCAGCGAGCGCCCTTGCGAGCGCAACTACGTGTGGCGGAACCGAGGCGAGCGCTTGTCTGGCAGCCGTGATTGATGATCCCGCTCCGCGAGGGGACGCGAATCCGACTAGCGGGACGACCATGAACACCACCCATAAGACCGCGACCCTCCGGCGCACCAAGCCCCCTTTGTCCGAGAGCCATTCTCCGGCCGAGGAGACCCGCGCGTCAAGCACGTCGATCATTCGGATGGAAGCGTGGCTCTTCCCAAGCCGTCGGCCCCTCCCTTACTGAACCAGGGGCTGAGCGAGAGACGTCGGCACAGACCAACGGCTACTTCGGGGGTTCATTCGTGAACACTTGCGCATGCGAGCGGCGCGTCGCGCAGCGACCTACGCCGGGCGAACTACGTGTTCGACGAAGTACATGAGAAAGAGGACGAGTCCCCCTGTTAGTGCGACCGACGCAAGCGCCCAGAGCGACGCTTCGATAGCCCGGATACGCGCGAGGACGCACGCGGCCAACGCCACGCAGACTGGAACGACGACGCCCACGAGAACCTGGCCTGATCCAGGCCCGTTGCCAGGCGGGTTCGGCATCGAGCCTCGGGCCTAGACCCCAAGGATCGGTGCGACGACCAGACAGATCGGGGCAAGCCAGACCGTGGTCGGAACTTGTGCGTTGCGTCGGCGTCCACTCTTGCAAGGCATCGGCACCTGAGACCGGTGCTCAAAGCGACCGCCTCGGGTGACATTCCCGAACACTGGCGCAACCGAACGCCGCCTCGTTTGGCGTAGGTTGGCGTCGCCATGTCGAGCTGGTACGAGAGTTGGGCGGATCGGTACGCGGAGTGGACGGTTGACGGGACTGATGACGTCCCGTTCTACGTCGCGCTCGCCCGTGAGGCTGACGGGCTACTGGTCGAGCTTGCGGTTGGCAACGGGCGCGTTGCGATCCCGGTTGCTCAGGAAACGGGCAGACGTGTGGTCGGGATTGACTCTTCTCCGGCGATGCTCGCGCAGGCGCGAGAGCGCGCGGTTGAGGCCGGAGTCGAACTCGACCTACGCGAAGGAGACATACGGGAGCTTGAAATCGAGGAACCGGCGGCCCTGATCTACTGTCCCGGCCGGTCACTGCTGCATCTGCCCACGTGGGCAGATCGCCGCCGCTGCTTCGAGCGGGTCGCCGCATCGCTTCGGCCTGACGGCCGCTTCGCCTGGAACGCGTTCGCCTTCGACCATCAGACCGCATCCGCCATCGACGGCAAGCACGCCGACACACCGTTGCCGCACACGATCCACTACAGCGTCGGCGAGAACCGGGTCGACATCACCCTGGACGATGGTGGAACCGGTTCGCTCTGGTGGGCAACCAAAAACGAATGGCTGGGACTCCTCGATGTCGCGGGCTTGCGGCTGGAAGCTCTCTATGGCGGATTCGCCGGGGAGCCGCTCGACGACAACAGCCACGAGTACGTCTTCGTAGCCCGCCGCTAAGCGCTCCACCTGGCCGTCACCACAGCGCCAGGGGACATTCCCGAACCCTGGCGCAGGCGAGGGCGTCGCTTCCTAGGATCCCGCTGGATGGATACGAGGAAGCGCGTTGATTTCAATGCGGTCCGCGAAGAGCTACGGGGACGCTGCTTCATCTGCGAGATGCTCGCCGGCAACCCTGAGTACCAGCACCACGTCGTGTACGAAGACGAGCGCGCGGTCGCGTTCCTGAACCGGTATCCGTCTCTCTACGGGTACGCGTTGGTGGCGCCGAAAGACCATCGAGAACAAGTCACTGGCGACTTCAGCCTCGACGAATACCTACACCTGCAAGCCGTCGTCCACCGAGTCGCTGAGGCAATCCGTCAGGTCGTGCCGACGGAGCGCTTGTACGTCCTCAGTCTCGGCAGCCAACAAGCAAACCCTCGCCTCCAAACCACCCGGCTTGCCCTTCGAGCAGCAGCAACTCGCCGCGCTTGACTCCAACGTCGTTCTCGATCTCACTCAGGCAGAGCAGGCCGACCTCGCATCAAGGCTACGAGACGCCTGCACAGGATGAGCGTCTAGGGACATTCCCGAACACTGGCGCACGCCGGCGTCCTCTTGCACGCGCCGCGCCACTCACCCCGTCAGGCAAACCCGCGTAGACTCGGCGTCGACAGCCAGCCAAAGGCGGCTTGATTGAGAGGAAGGACGATGAGCGAGTACGTAACCAAGCCGCTCGATGCCTCGACCTGGGATGCGTTCGCGCGTCTCGCTGAGAAGCACAACGGCATGGGGTTCGGCGGCTGTTGGTGCACCTGGTTCCACTCGCGAGAGGGCAGGCCCGAGGGCGAGAAGGGTCGCCCTTGGAAGGAGCGTCTCGTGCGCGAGGGGGACGCTCACGCCGCGCTGGTCTTCGACGCCAACGCCGCGGTGGCCTGGTGTCAATTCGGCTCACCGGAGGAGCTTCCGAACATCCACCACCGGAAGGACTACGAGGCGAACCGTACGGAGGAGCTTCCCGACTATCGCCTTACGTGCATCTTCGTCGACAGGGACTATCGACGGAAGGGAGTCGCCGGTGTGGCACTTCGCGGCGCTCTCGAGCTGATCGCGGAGGCGGGAGGCGGCGTGGTAGAGGGCTATCCGCAGGACACACAGGGCAAGAAGATCTCGGCCAAGTTTCTGTACAACACCACGCGCAGCCTCTACGAGCAGACCGGCTTCACGTATGTGCGCCCCAAGGGGAAGAACCACTGCGTGATGCGCAGGACGGTCTCACCGGCCTGAGTGCGCGTGGCGGGCAGCGTCAGGTGGATCCTCGCTAGCGCTGGCTCACGGCAGCGCCTAGACACGTCAGGGGACATTCCCGCACGCTCGCGCACTCGGATGATCTCTCGTTGAGCGAAAGTCCCTGCCCCCAGTTCGAGGAGGTCGCTCGAAGCTACTCCTCGCCTTCCCAGAACTCCACGGTGGGTCCGGGCCTCGCGAATACGATGTCTTCGTCCTCGACGTCCTTGGCCAGAACCTTGCCGGTGTCGAGGTATTCGATGATTTCGCCGGGGATCATCGAGGAGAGCATGAGTACGCGGATTGGCGAGTCCGTTCGGTTGATGATCTGATGCGCGCCGTCCTTGCCGCGCGGAAAGCAGGCGACGTCACCCTCCTTCAACACCTGCTCGCCTTCGGGGGTGCGTAGCGTCGGCTCGCCGCGGAGCACGATGACCCATTCCTCGTTGAGGTGGTGCGTGTGATACGGCCACAGCTTGTCGCCGGGCTCGACCTCGGACATCGTCGCGCCGATGAGCTGGCCGCCGATACGTTGGCCGACGAGTGCGCCCTTGACGCGCCAGCCTTCGCGGTCCCTCGTCCCGTCCCACACGTCGCTGTTGAGGTTGAAAGTCTTCATTCACTAAACCTACCTGCGCCTCGGGGGACATTCCTGCACGCTCGCGCAGGTCTCAGCCCTAGGGCGTGAGTAATTTCCAATGCCCCTCGGAGACGACGTCGACGGTGCCGTCGACCACTTTGATGGCGGTCTCGTCGTTGATCGCGTACGCCGGACCCGACAAGCCGCCCGCCCAGCGTTCCGCGTTGGCCATCGTGTTCCACGGGAGGTCCTCGTTATCCAGGTGCGGGAAGATCGAGAAGTCGACGATTCCGAGCGTTTCGTCGCCGCCGGTGGGCGGCTTCCAGCCGACGAAGTCGTCCCCGATCCTGGGGGTCATGACCATGCTCCCGGCGCTCAGCCCCACCCAGACCGTCTCGTCGAGCGACGGCAGCAGGTCTGCCAGCCCGGACTGCCGCATCCAGTGGCAGAGGTACAAGGCATCGCCGCCTGAGGCAAGCAGGACGTCGGTCTCCTGGAGCAGGGGAACCCAGCGTTCTTCGTCGATGCTGGGTAGCGCGGTCAGCTCCAGCACTCCCAAGGACTTCCAGCCCAGCTCGCACATCGGGCAGCGGGGCTCTCGTCCGCTGATGAACTCCCATGCCTTCTCGCCGGGACCGACCCAGGGGTGCCCGTACATCGCGGTGGGGATGCAGAGGGCGCTGGACTCGCTGATCGGTTTGCCCAGCAGGTCGACCAGCGCGCCGTAGATGCTCGCGTTCTTGATGCCAGCGGACGTAAGAAGAAGCTTCAAGTTGCCTCCCCCGAATTCGTTGATGTAGGCGAGAACGTTCTGGGCGCTTACGGATCCGTACGCGGTAGAGACTGGCAGGCCAGCGAAAACTCATCGGTTCCGACCAGATCCAGCGTCACTTCTTCAGGTGACATTCCCGACCACTGGCGCACACAAGGCCGCTTAGCTCGGGCCGTTCAAGATCGGAGTCATTGGCGGATCTCGCACGCTGGGGGTGTCGGCTCGTCCTTCGCGTTCGGCCCATTCATTGGCGTCCACGGGACATCGAAAGGAAATCCGTTCTAGCGCTCGAGTTTGCGCCTTATGGCCGCCAAACCCCTCTACGGTTCGAGCTCTTGGTGGGCACCTGACGTAATCCCGCGGATCACCTCACGGAACGTCTTCTGTGCCCAGGCGATTGGAACACGCCACACGTCAATCCCCGCAAACACGGAGTAGGCGTAGACACGAATGAGCGGCGTGCCAGGAGACGCCGGCGGGTCGTTCCCGCGTGTGCGTTTGTGGCCGAAGAGCGCGAAGCCGTGGAGGTCGATCTCCACTCCTTCGGGAACGTAGATGTCAATCGCTCCGAACATTCCGTACGCGACGATGGTGATCACCTCTTGGTCAAGGGTCGCCTGACGCAGGTCGAGGTCGATATTCCCGAACAGCGTGAAGCAGCTCGCCCGCCGTGGCATTCGAATCCGTCCCTCACGTTCCGTCGAACCGAAGATCGAAAAGAGAAAACGTGTCGGTCGTCGGCGTGAAGTAACCGAGGCGCGCGGAGACGGAAGGTCTCGCGTGAGTTCCTCGAGCTCTCGGCTGGTGCGCGCGAGGTACGTAGCTGCCATCCGCTCGGTAAATTCTTCGAGGGTCAGGCGTCCTTCGACGGCATGCTCGCGCAGCCGTTCAACTATCCGCTCGCGGTCGGAATCCGATGCGCGGAGCTCCGGCGGTTCACTCATCTGATCCCCATTCTCTAGATCCCGCGGGCAAGCCTCGAACCCGCCATCAACACTCTTCGGCGCGGACCGGTAGCTCGGGGGACATTGCCCAACGCTGGCGCAACGGAGGCTCGCCACGCTCAAGTATTCGGTTCGGGTCGCCGACGCTCGACTCTAATGCCGACTTTGCGAGCACTCTGGCAAACGTGGGACAAGAACTCGGCGTCGGTCGAGAGCCGGCGTGTCATCTATTGGTTCTTCGCCCCATACGGCACCCTCGGGTTAATCGTGATGCTAGTGATCGGGCAGTGGGTGGCCGCAGGCTTTATGGCGTTCTTCCTTGCCATCGCGCTCGTAAGTGGGGCCCGAACGCCGGAAACTCACGCACAGCGAGTTGTCTCTCGCCTCCGACGCGACACAGACGCTTAAGGATCGCCAGGCGCAACTCGGGTGACATTCGCGAACGCTGGCCCAGGCCAGGCTCACGTGTAGATCCAGAGCTCTCGGAAGTCGGCGTCAACAAGCCAGCTCAGTTCGCAGCCGCAGGGGAGCGTGACGACCATACCGGGCCGCAGCTGGATCGGCTCTCCGCCGTCCACCCGAACTTCGCCGCTTCCTCTCAGCACCACGAGTGTCTCGTCGGCATCGAGCTTGTACTCGATCCTCGAGCCGGCTGCACTGTTCGGCTTCCAAAGCCCGACCGTGACGGCGTCGGACTCCAAGATCAGGTTCACCAATCCACCCGTCTCCTCGTCCTGTTCCCAGCCCTCGCGCGTGTCGATGTTCGTGACTGACGGACGAGCAGCACCTTCGCGCACCGCGCGAGCTTACGCTGCCAGGTAGGCCGAGACGAGCGCTATCCGCCTTCGGGGGACATTCCCGAACACTGGCGCAAGCGATCTTCCTAACGCAACCTCGCCTCCCAATGACGAGTCCTAGCCGAAGACGTGCCGAAACGCGACGCGCACAGCCTCCGTTGCGAGGGCCACAGCGATAACGAGCGCCGCCACCGGATCGGCCCACCACCACCCGAATGCATCATCGAGTGCCAGAGCGAGAAGAGTGATCCCCGCGAGCGCTGCAGCCGCGAGCGTCAGAACGGCGTCGCTTCGAAGCGCCGGGCTCGTGAGCGCCGCTGCGATGCCGAGCTTCTTGCGTCCGAGCCAGGGCAGGAACAGGAGCGACAGCGCCGTCACCAAGAGGGCAAGGACGGTCTCGTTGGGCTGTGATCCGGTCACAAGGGCGCGCACTGCGCCGACGCCAACCAAGGCAGCGACGGCGACCATCGCGATCACGATGAACTTCTGGGCGCAGCGCTCGAGGTCTTCCGCGGCCTCCGGATCGCTTCGTTCGTGCCGAAATCTCCATATGAGGATTACAGAGGCCGACGAGTCGAGCAGCGCGCTGAGCGCAAAGCCCGCAGTCGCAGGACTGCCTGCGATAACTGCAAACGCCAACCCAGATGCTCCGACGACTCCATTCCAGCCAATCGTGGCGTACGAGAGGCGAACCGCGCTGTGGAGGAGCGAGTTTCGGGAAGCGGGCATGGCGGCGTTTGCGCCGACCAGACTTCCCGGCTCACCGCAGGAGAACCTAGCAGCCCGTGGTGGTCGTCGGCGCCGGTCTGAAGCGGCCTAGGATCTCGCCCGGAGGGATGAGCCAGGAATAGGGGCGTTTAGTGAAACGGAAGAAGCCTGATGTCGAAGCATTGCTCGAGATGCTCAACGAGCACGAGGTCGAATATGTCGTCACCGGATCTGCCGCCGCGATGCTTCACGGCGTTGTGCTCGATCCGGGAGACCTCGACATCACTCCGGCGCTCCACCCCGACAACCTCGACCGATTGCGCCGCGTGCTGGAGGCGATCCACGCGCGCCAGTATGAAAACGCCCCGTTTGGCCATTGGGAGGCGACCGCCACGGGCGAGCATCGATGGGTGAGGGAGGAAGCCACACCGGAGAACGTGGCAGCGCGGGCCAGTTGGACGCCGAACCCACAAGATTCGACGACATTCGATTACCTGCTCGACTCCGACTTCGGCTCGATCGACATTGTCCCGACGATCAGCGGCACCTACGAAGAGCTTGCCCCTCGCGCAGTGAAGATGCAGACGGGTAGGAACTCGATCCTCGTCGAAGCAGTGTCAGACCTGCTCACGACGCCGGCCGTGCCCCGTCGCGAGAAAGATGCCGACCGCGTGCGCCAGCTCCGTCGGATTCAGCGCCACCAGGAGAGCGCGTTCTAACAGACGGGACTCGGGTGACATTCCCGAACACTGGCGCACCCCTGTATACCGCTATTGCCGGTGGCTAAGTGGGTGAGCACGACCGTTCGGCCCGCGCGAGGACGCGCTGATTCTGGGTTGCTAGGTTGTCGGCGACTGATCGTGCGCGTCGCAGGGATCGAAGAATTCGGTGATGGTGTGACGGTGCTGGAGGTGCCTGACCCTCGCGCGCCGCGCACCGGCGAAGTTCTGATCGAGGTCAAGGCCGCCGGTGTCGGCAATTGGGATGAGTTCGCCCGGACTGGACGTTGGGATCTGGGACGCGGGCCGCCGATGGCGCTCGGCGTCGCGGCGGCAGGGGTGGTTGCGGCCCTGGGTGCCGGTTTCGAGGGGTGGTCGGTCGGGGATCCGGTCTTCACCCATCCGCTCCCACTCGCGCAGCAAGGATG
>Ga0307299_10000577_pt1 | contig 12287 bp, 10 predicted proteins | sample ER_DNA_159_FD_194466 | JGI IMG/M metagenome (GOLD analysis project Ga0307299, IMG submission 194466) | Bulk soil microbial communities from the East River watershed near Crested Butte, Colorado, United States - ER_DNA_159 | ecosystem: Environmental > Terrestrial > Soil > Floodplain | place... | reverse complement strand
CGGTCTCCAGTTATCGTGCTGCTCGGATGCGTATTTGGGATGATCTGTCCACGTGTGGATTACCAACAGATTACACTGATGTGCAATGACACCAAGGCAGTCGACCAGCGGGAATCGGACCGTCGCCGGCCTGTCCCGCCCGGTGGACCGAGACAGCGTCTCCGGCCTATCCTGTCAACTGACTCGACCCCCCGAAAGTACCACCGATCGGCCTGGTGAATGGTCAAGCTCCTGTTCGGCGTCTTCGCCGTCGTCTTCCTGGTCCTGGCCCTCATGGCCCTGGGGCTGTCGACCGCGCTGATCGGGGGCGGGGCGCCCAGCCCCAGCGCCCAGCAGGACATCCCGCCCCAGCTGCTGCCCGTCTACCAGACGGCCGCCGACAGCTGTCCCGGGCTGCCCTGGCCGGTGCTGGCCGCCATCGGCAAGGTCGAGACCGACCACGGCCGCTCGACCGCCCCCGGCGTGCGCTCGGGGGCCAACTTCGCCGGCGCCGCCGGGCCCATGCAGATCGGCATCGGCGGCAAGGCCGGCAACACCTTCGCCGGCTACGCGATCGACGCCGACGGCGGCGGGGCCAGCGTCTACAGCCCGACCGACGCGATCTTCACCGCCGCCAACTACCTCTGCCAGAACGGGGCCGGCAGGGGCGCCGACGTGGCCGGGGCGATCTTCGCCTACAACCACGCCGACTGGTACGTGACCAAGGTCCTGGCCATCGCCTCGACCTACGCGGCCAGCCAGGGCCTGCCCCCGGGCGCCCCGGCCCAGGAGGTGGCCGCCGCGGCCGTGCAGTTCGCCTACAGCGAGCTCGGCAAGCCCTACAAGTGGGGCGCCACCGGCGAGCTGGGCTTCTACGACTGCTCGGGGCTGATGCTGCGCGCCTACCAGAAGGGCGGGCTGACCCTCCCGCGCACCTCCCGCCAGCAGTGGTACGCGGGCGCCCGGGTCTGGAACGTGGCCGACATGCTCCCCGGCGACCTGGTCTTCTACGCCTACAACACCGCCGACCCCGCGACCATCCACCACGTCGGCATCTACATCGGCGCCGGCAACATGATCGACGCCCCCTACACCGGCGCCAACGTCCGCATCACCCCGTTCATGCGCGGCGACTTCATCGGCGCCGTCCGCCCCACCGCCGCCCAGGCCCCGGCCGGCACGGCCACGGCCACGGCCACGACCGCCGCCGCCGGCTGACCGTCCGCCTACTCCCGGTCGCCGTGGGTGATCACCATGGCGGTGTGGGTGGCGTCCAGCGGCTCGGACAGGCAGACGTCGGCGGCCTCGCGCCAGCGGGCGAAGTGCTCGCTGTCGCGGTGGGCGGCGAAGGCCTCGGCGTCCCGGTAGACCTCGTAGAACAGGTAGTGGTCGGGGTCGTCGTTGTCCACGACGACGTCGAAGCGCAGGCAGCCGGGTTCGTCGCCGACCGAGCGGACGGCGTTGTCCTCGAGCGCCTCCAGGAACCGGCCCCGCTGCTCGGGCTTGACCTTGGCCGATACGACCAGCACGTACATGCTCCCTCCTTGGGTTCAGGTGATCTCGTCCACGCACGCGGTCAGCTGGCGCAGGGTCCGCACCTCGAACACGCGGTCGCAGGCGGGAGCATAGGTCGCCATGATCGAGTCGGTGCTGTCCCAGTCGGCCTTCGGCTCGGGATTGAGCCAGTAGAGGCGGCGCGACCGCTCGGCCAGGTCCCGGAACGCCTCCAGGCCGGGGTCGTGGTAGTTGTTGCGGGCGTCGCCCATGACGATCAGGGTGCTGCGGCTGTCGACGTCGCCGCCGTAGCGCTCGGCGAAGCGCCGGAACACGTTGCCGTAGTCGGAGTGGCCGTCGTCGGCCACCACCTTGGCCCTGGCGAAGGCGCCGCGCAGGTCCATGCGGTGGCCGCCCTGGTCGAGGATGCCGGTGACCTCGTCCACCCCGTCGACGAAGACGAAGCTGCGCAGCTTGGCGAACTCCTGGTTCATGGCGTGCAGCAGCGACAGGGTGAACTTGGCGAACTCGATCACCGAGCCGGACACGTCGGCCAGCACGTACAGGTCGGGCTTGGAGGCGCGCACGGCCCGGAAGGCCGGGTCGACCGGGACCCCGCCCGAGGACAGCGAGCGGCGCACGGTGCGGCGGACATCGAGGCGGCCGTGGCGGCGCAGCCGGCGCCGCTGGGCCGCCCGGGAGGCCAGCTTGCGGGCCAGCGGCCGCACCGCCTGGCGCAGCTCGCGCAGCTGGCTGGCGTTGGCGGCCAGGAAGTCGACGTCGTCGAGCTGGCGCTCGCGGTACAGCTCGGCCAGCTGCTCGGCGCCGACGCTGACCGCCATGCGGTGGCGGAGCTGCTCGGCCAGCAGGCGCCGGAAGTCCTCGATCCGCCTGGCCAGCTCCTCGCGGCCGTGCCTGGCCGCGCCGTCGGGGTCGTCGCTGTCGCCGAGGGCCATGGCCAGCAGCCGGTACAGCTCGACCTGGCGCAGGATCCGGTACAGGTAGTAGCGCTCGGACGCCTCCGGCTGGGCCTCCAGGCCGCCGAAGCGGTCGACGGCCAGGCCGGCCAGGCTGCGCAGGGCCGCCTCGTCGCCGTGGCGCAGGGCCTCCAGCAGGGCCGCCAGCAGCTCCTCGGAGGGGTCCCCGGGGCTGTGGACGACCTCACCCTCCCCCTCCCCGGCTGGGGTACGCTCCCCCACCGGGGGACCCGGCTCGGCACCGGGTGGGTGGAGCACGGGGTCGTCGTCGGGGCCGCCGGGGCCGAAGCGGCCGGAGGCGGTCAGCGGGAAGCAGACGTCGAACAGGACGCCGAAGGCCTGCTGGTGCTCGGGGCGCTTGACCAGGGTGGCGAACAGGGCGGCGCGGAACTGGGACCGGTCGGCCAGGTCCACGTGGGCCAGGCAGGCGAAGGCGTCCAGGACCTCGACCATGGACACCGGCACCCCGGCCTCGCGCAGCCGGTGGAAGAACTCCAGCAGCGAGGTCTCCAGCGACCGCGGCGGCCGCCACTCGCCGGTGCCTACAATCTCGTCCATGGCTGCCTTCCAGCCGACGCTCGCCCCACCCGGCCGTCTGGTCCGCCTCGGCGTCGTCCTCGACGCCCGGAGCCCGGGCGCGCGCCTGGCCGAGGTGGCGCGGATGTGCGACCGGGCCGGGATCGGCGCGATCTGGATGGACGATAGCGCCCCGCCAGGGACCTCACCAGCGACCGACCCCCGGCCCTCCGGGGGCCTGGGCATGAGGCCCCCGGACCCCCTGGCCGGGCTGCGCGAGCTGGCCCCGGTGGTCGGCCGGGCCAGCCTTGGAGCCATGCTGGACGGCCGCCGGCCGGTGCCGGCCCTGGACGGGCTGCCACGGGAGCGGCTGGAGCTGACCCTGCTCGGCGACGCCCGGGCCGAGGTCGACCGGCTCCGCGCCGGCGTCGGCGGCGACCTGCCCCGGCCCCGGCTGGCCGTGGAGGTGGGCGACCCGGAGCGGCTGGACCGGGAGCGGCTGGCCTGGCTGGCCGGGGTGGCCGACGACGTGCTGGTGGCCGCGGCCGACGTCGACCGGGTGGCCGAGCAGGCCAGGGTCATGCGGGAGGCGTTCGGGCTGGCCGGCCGCGACCCGGGCAGCCTCGGGGTGGCCGTCCGGCTGCCGGTCTCGATCGGGCGGACGGTGGCCGAGGCGGCGGCCCGCTGGAACGCCGAGCCGGCCTTCGCCAACCTGGGGCCGCCCACCCGGGCCGGGGTGTTCGGCACCCTGGAGCAGTGCCACGAGCGGGTCATCGCCCTGGCCCACGCCGGGGTCACCGACCTGCGCTGCGTGCTCCCCAACGCCCCCGACGTCCACGACGTGATCGCCCAGGCCACGGCCATGACCGTCGGCACCGTGGCCACGCTCTCGCCCGGCGCCCCGCGCTCGGAGCCCCCGCCCCCGCCCGAGGGCTGGGGCGGCCGCTCCCGGTTCCCGAGGCAGGCCCACTGATGTACGTTTATCCTTGCAGCGCGATGTTGTTGCGCGCGCAACAGTCCCGACGGAGGGAGTGGTCTGGTTGGCCCGCTTCACGACCAGGTTCGGCTCGCTGAACGACTACGAGAAGGGCCGCGTCGAGGTGATCGACGACGAGCCGCACCACTACGCCTTCTCCAACGTCTTCGAGACCGCCTCGCGGTCCCGACCGTACGAGAAGGTCGCGGTCGGCAAGAACCGCCAGTACGTGCTGGAGGCGATCCGGGCCGAGGGCACCTCGGACTGGCGGACCTGCGCCCATGACGAGTTCGCCCTGGTCATGGACGGCGAGGTCCGGATCGAGCTGGCCAAGGTGAGCGACAGCCAGGCCCCCGACCCCGACTCCGAGGGCTCGGTCACCCTCGACGGCGAGCCCGCCGGCCCACCCATGGGCGAGGTCACCGCCCGCCGCGGCCACATGACCCTGCTCCCCAAGGGGGCCGCCTACCGCTTCCACGCGGACACCCCCGGCGTGATCCTGATGCAGACCATCGAGGGCCCCGACACCATCTTCAAGTGGGCGGAGATCGTCCAGACCACCCCGTAGGGGGCAGGCAGGGAGGAAGACCATGGCGACCACCGAGGCCGAGCCCGCCGTCGAGATCCAGTCCGGAGAGCCCAACGAGGCCGGCTACCGCCCCTTCCAGCTGGGCGAGTTCAAGTTCCGCCGCGACGACTACTTCGTCTACATCGACTGGCCGACCGGCAGCCACGTGATGAGCGCCGACGCCTTCCTCAAGGCCCTCCAGCGGGACGTGGCCTGGGACTTCTTCTACGGCATCGTCAACTTCGACGGGGTCATCGGCACCGTCAACCACTACGGCACCGTCGACCTGTTCGCCGGCCGCTACAACGACGGCTACCGCAAGGCCGAGCTCGACCACCTCGAGAACATGCCCACCCCGGCCATCCGCGAGACCTTCAAGGCCATGCTGGACGACTGGACCAACGAGACCTTCGACCCCTTCGCCAGCCCGGACGAGACCGGCTCGGCCTTCGGCCCCAAGAACGGCGACAACCGCAGGGCCATCACCCGCCACCGGGTGGCGGCGGCCCGCATGGTCGGGGTCGAGGGCGACGAGCAGATCCGCAGCGACGAGAGCGGCTTCCCGGTCAACCGCCACTTCACCGACGTCCCCCAGGACGAGCCGGAGATCCGGGCCGAGCCGGGCTTCGAGGACGAGCTGGCCTCGTTCAACCTGTTCGCCTACCTGTCGCGCTCGGACGTCACCTGGAACCCGTCGGTGGTCTCGGTCTGCAAGGACAGCCTGTTCTGCCCCACCACCGAGGAGTACATCCTGCCGATCATCCACGGCAACGACCGGGTGGAGTGGTTCCTGCAGCTGTCGGACGAGATCTACTGGGACGTCGAGGACCGCGACTCCGGCCAGCTCCGCTCCAAGGTGGTCATGAAGCCGGGCGACGTCGCCGCCATGCCGGCCGACATCCGCCACCAGGGCTACGCCCCCAAGCGGTCGATGCTGCTGGTGTGGGAGAACGCCGCCGGCGACCTGCCCGAGCTGATCTCCTCCGGCAAGCTGCCCACCTACCCGGTCGAGCTCTAGCCGGCCGGCGCCATGGCCGGCGTGACCGGGCCGACCCGGCTGTTCATCGGGGGCGAGTTCGTCGACGCCGCCGACGGGGCCACCATCCCGGTCACCAGCCCGCACGACGGCAGCCACCTGGCCGAGGTGGCCGAGGCCAGGGCCGTCGACGTCGACCGGGCGGTGGCCGCCGCCCGGTCGGCGTTCCCGGCCTGGAGCGCCACCCCGGCCGCCGAGCGGGGCCGGCTGCTGCTGAAGCTGGCCGACGCCGTCGAGGAGCGGGCCGAGGAGCTGGCCCGGCTCGAGTCGACCGACACCGGCCACCCGATCCGCGACTCGACCCGCCTGGACGTGCCCCGCACCGCCGCCACCTTCCGCTACTTCGGTGGCATGGCCGACAAGCTCGAAGGCAGCGTGATCCCGGTGGAGCGCGGGTTCCTCAACTACGTGGTCCGCGAGCCGGTGGGGGTGGTCGGCCAGATCGTGCCCTGGAACTTCCCGCTGATGTTCTGCAGCTGGAAGATGGGGCCGGCCCTGGCCGCCGGCAACACGGTGGTGATGAAGCCGGCCGAGCTGACCCCGCTCAGCTCGCTGCGCGTGGCCGAGCTCATGGCCGAGGTCGGCTTCCCGCCCGGGGTGGTCAACCTGGTGCCCGGCTACGGGCACGTCGCCGGGGCCGCCCTGGCCGCCCACCCGGACGTGCAGAAGGTGTCGTTCACCGGCTCCACCGAGGTCGGCCGGCGGATCGTGGAGGCCTCGGCCGGCAACCTCAAGCGCCTCCAGCTGGAGCTGGGCGGCAAGGGGGCCAACATCGTGTTCGCCGACGCCGACCTGGCCGCGGCGGTCAACGGGTCGGCCTTCGCGATCTTCCACAACCAGGGCCAGGCCTGCATCGCCGGCTCCCGGCTGCTGCTGGAGGCGCCGGTCGCCGAGGAGTTCTCCGCCCGGTTCCTGGAGCTGGCCCGGACCGTGCGGCTCGGCGACCCGCTCGACCCCGCGACCGAGATGGGCCCGCTCACCTCTCCCGAGCACCGCGACCGGGTGCTGGCCTATGTGAAGGTGGCCCGCGACGAGGGCGGGGAGGTCCTGTGCGGCGGGCGCGCTCCCGAGGACCCGGCGCTGGCCAGGGGCTGCTACGTGGAGCCGACGGTGGTCAGGGCCGACCCGGCGGCGCGGGTCAACCGCGAGGAGGTGTTCGGCCCGTTCGTGACCGTGACCACCTTCTCCGGCGAGGACGAGGCCCTGGAGCTGGCCAACTCGGTCGATTACGGGCTCGGGGGCGGGCTGTGGACCCGTGACCTGGCCAGGGCCCACCGGGTGGCGCGGGCCATCCGTTCGGGCATGGTCTGGGTCAACAGCTACAAGCGGGTCAGCCCGGGCTCGCCGTTCGGCGGGGTGGGCGACTCCGGCTACGGCCGCGAGATGGGCTTCGAGGCCATGCACGGCTACACCGATCCCAAGTCCGTCTGGGTCAACGTCGACGCGGACCTGCCCGTCTGGTACCCGCGCTGATGCCGGACCCGGCGGGTCTCCGCCGCCTTGACTTCCCTGAATCGTTCGGCTATCAGTCGGGCGCCATGCCCCCCTACCCGTCCTTCGTGTACGACGCGTTGCCCGGCCGGGTGGTGTTCGGCGTCGGGTCGGTGGAGCACCTGGGCGAGGAGGTCGACCGGCTCGGGGCCCGGCGGGTGCTGGCCATCGCCGGCAAGCGGGCCATCGACGGCCTGGTGGAACGGCTCGGCGGCCGCTGGGTGGCCAGCTTCACCGACGTCCAGCAGCACGTCCCGGTCGAGGCGGCCGCCCGGGCGGTGGCCGCCGCCGCCGCGGCCGACGCCGACTGCCTGGTCGCCATGGGCGGCGGGTCGGCCACCGGCATGGCCAAGGCGGTCGCGCTCGAGCGCCCGACCCCGATCGTGGCCGTGCCCACCACCTACGCCGGCTCCGAGGTGACCCCGATCTACGGGCTGACCGGCCCCGAGGGCAAGCGCACCGGCCGCGACCCGCGGGTCCTGCCCAGGACGGTGGTGTACGACCCGGCCCTCACCACCGGCCTGCCGGCCGAGGTGACCGGGCCCAGCGGCATGAACGCCCTCGCCCACTGCGTCGAGGCCCTGTACGCCCCCGGCGCCAACCCGGTCACCTCGCTGCTGGCCGAGGAGGGGGCCAAGCTGCTCCACCGGGGCCTGCCCCGGGCGGTGGCCGACCCGGCCGACCTGGCCGCCCGCTCCGACGCCCTGCTCGGCGCCTGGCTGGCCGGGGCCGCGCTGGCCACCGCCGGGGTCGGCATCCACCACCAGCTCTGCCACCTGCTCGGCGGCGCCTACCGCCTGCCGCACGCCGAGCTGCACGCGGTCGTGCTCCCCCACGCGGTCCACTTCGTCGCCCCGGCGGCCCAGCCCCAGCTGGCCCGGCTGGCCGCCGGCCTCGAGGTCGAGGACGTCGCCGGCGGCATCTGGGACCTGGGCCGGCGGCTGGGCACGCCGGCCAGCCTGGCCGAGCTCGGCCTGGCCGAGACCGAGCTGGACCGGGCGGCCGCCCAGGCCGTGGCCAAGGTCGTCCAGACCCCGCGCCGGGCCGGGGTGACCGAGCTGCGGGCCCTGCTGGAGGCCGCCTGGCAGGGCCGCCGACCGCCACCGACCTGACGGCCGCGCACCGGGACGAAGGTGGGGCATCCCAGAAGAGGTGCAACGTGAACGGCAACCTGGACCGCCGCCGGTTCGTGCAGCTCGCCGCCCTGTCCGGCGCGGCCGCGCTGGCCGGCTGCGGCACCTCCGGGAGCCTCGGCGACCGCCAGCCGATCAAGCTCGGCTACGTCTCCCCGGCCAGCGGCCCCCTGGCCGCCTACGGCGAGGCCGACAGCTTCGTCGTCGCGGGCGCCAGGCGGGCGTTCAGGGACGGCCTGCGGATCGGCGGACGCTCCCACCCGGTGGAGATCCTGGTCAGGGACAGCCAGTCCAACCCCGACCGGGCCGGCGAGGTGGCCAGGGACCTGATCGCCCACGACCAGGTCACCATGATGCTGGTCTCCTCCACCCCCGAGACCACCAACCCGGTGGCCGACGCCTGCGAGCAGGCCGGGACGCCCTGCATCTCCACGGCCACCCCCTACCAGCCCTGGTACCTGGCCCGCGACCCGGCCCCCGACGCCCGCAACCCCCGGCCCTACCGGTGGACCTGGCACTTCTTCTGGGGGCTGGAGGACGTCATCGCGGTGTTCGCCGACATGTGGGGGCAGGTGGAGAGCAACCAGGTCCTCGGCGGCCTCTGGCCCGACGACGGCGACGGCCGGGCCTGGAGCGCCGGCTTCCCCAAGGTCCTGCGCGCCCAGGGCTACGAGATCGTCGACCCGGGCCGCTACCCGGACGAGCAGGACAGCTTCGCCGGCGAGATCGACGAGTTCAAGGCCCACGGCGTCCAGATCATCACCGGGGTGCTGCTGCCGCCCGACTTCGCCACCTTCTGGCGGCAGGCGGCGGAGCGCGACTACCGGCCCAGGATCGCCTCGGTCGGCAAGGCGCTGCTCTTCCCGGCCTTCATCGAGGCCCTGGGCAGCGCCGACGGCGTCTCCAGCGAGGTCTGGTGGAGCCCCGGGCACCCGTTCCGGTCGTCGCTGACCGGGGCCAGCGCCGGCCAGCTGGCCGCCGACTACCAGAGCCAGACGGGCCGGCAGTGGATCCAGCCCATCGGCTTCGTGCACGCCCTGTTCGAGGTGGCGGCGTCGGTGCTGGAGCGGGCCGGCAACGTCGCCGACAAGCAGGCCCTGGTCGACGCCATCAAGGCGACCAGCATCGACACCGTCGTCGGCCCGGTCGACTGGACCAGCAACCAGGCCGACTTCCCCAACGTGTCCAGGACCCCGCTGGTCGGCGGCCAGTGGCGCCGGGGCAGCACCTGGCCGTTCGAGCTGGAGATCGTGTCCAACAACGTCCATCCCGAGATCCCGGCCACCGGCACCTTGCAGCCGATCACCTGACGGAGGAACGCCGATGGCCCACCGGTTCGCCGACGTCGACGAGGTCACCCGGCGCCTGGCCAAGGTCCGCTACCTGGCCACCCCCATGATCGCCAACGTCGCCTTCCTGGCCGACCGGCTGGAGAAGCCCATCCTGGCCGAGGGGCCGGCCGGGGTCGGCAAGACCGAGCTGGCCAAGGCCCTGGCCGCCGCCACCGGGGCCCGGCTGATCCGGCTCCAGTGCTACGAGGGCCTGGACGAGTCCAAGGCCCTGTACGAGTGGAACTACAAGAAGCAGCTGCTGCGCATCCAGGCCGACCGGGCCCACGACGCCAGCTGGGCCGAGGTCGAGGCCGACATCTTCTCCGAGCCGTTCCTGCTCACCCGGCCCCTGCTGGAGGCCATCCGGGCCGCCGACCCGGTGGTGCTGCTGATCGACGAGGTCGACAGAGTCGAAGTCGAGACGGAGGCGCTGCTGCTGGAGGTGCTGTCGGACTTCCAGGTGTCGATCCCCGAGCTGGGCACCGTCGTCGGCACCCAGCGGCCCCTGATCGTGCTCACCTCCAACGCCACCCGGGAGCTGTCGGAGGCGCTGCGCCGGCGCTGCCTGTACCTCTACATCGACTACCCGGACGTGGAGCGCGAGCGCGAGATCGTCCGGGCCCGGGTGCCGGAGATCGACGAGCTGCTGGCCACCCAGATCGCCGAGATGGTGCGGTCCATCCGCCGGCTGGAGCTGAAGAAGGCGCCGTCGATCTCCGAGACGATCGACTGGGCCAGGACCCTGCTGCACCTGGAGCGCCGGGCCCTGGATCCGGCGACCGTCGACGACACCCTGCACCTGCTGCTCAAGCACGAGCGGGACATCCAGCGGGCCCGGGCCGAGCTCGGCCGGGCGCGTCCCTAGAAAGACCCCGAGCGTCCGAGGGGCCGGCCCGGAGGCCGGCCCCTCGATGCCCTCGTGGGGTTGTGGGGTCTGGGGCTATGGCTTGGCCACGTTCACCAGGCCGGCCCCGAAGACGTCGGAGCTGGGGATCCGCGGCCCGGTGACGTGGCAGTAGCCGGTTGCGCAGGGCAGCCCGGTCAGGTCACCCGGCGAGGTGTCGGTCCCCGACAGGGCCCGGGTGAAGCTGTGCGGGCTGTCGTTGGCCAGCCGCTTGAGCCGGGTGATCAGCGACCTCGGGTGCTTGCGCAGCGACGGGTGAGCGCTGGCGACCAGGGCCAGCGATCCCACCACCTGCGGCGCGGCCATCGAGGTCCCCTGGATGGTCGAGTAGCACTCGCCCTGGGGGAACCCGGAGCCCTTGGTGAAGGTGAAGCAGGGGATCTCCACCGCCCAGTTGGAGGTGGTGCTGAAGACCTCCCAGGCGTTGGTCAGGTCGTCGGTGACGTATGGGAAGCCCTCGGTGCCGCCCCGGTCGAAGTTGGGCAGGTTGAACTTGCGCGCCCCGCCCGGGCCGGCGATGTCGATCCGGGGGCCGTAGTTGGAGTAGTAGGCCAGCTGGTTGGTAAGGCCCTGCCCGGCCGCGTGGTGGCGGTCGCTGCGCGGCTTGCAGGTGGCCTCGAAGTTCGGGGCCACGGGCGGGGTGGCATTGGGGTCGCCGGGGTCGCCGATGGTGCCGGGCGGGCAGGTGGCCGACGAGGGGACGACCAGCCGGCCGGTGGAGGAGACGTCGACCACGCCCGGGACCCCGCCCGGGGTCTCGTACTGGCCGAAGATGTCGTTGAACACCGGCGTCTCGGCCGGCGTGACGGTGGGGCCGTGGCTCAGCACGCGCCCACCGGCGCCGACCCGGACGTGCTCGTTGCCGGCCGCGGCGACGATGATCGTGCCCTTGCTGCGGGCATAGCGGACGGCGTCGACGAAGGCCTGGTAGGCGGCCGCGCCCTCGGGGGTGGAGCGGTCGGTATAGCCCCCGAAGGAGATGTTGACGATGTCCAGTCCCAGATCGGCGGCGGTCACGAACGCGGCCAGGAGCTCGGAGTCGAAGGCCGAGCCGCACCACTGGGAGATCTTGAGGGCGACCAGGTTGACCTTGGGCGCGATCCCGTTGATGCCGGTGCCGTTGAGCTCGGCGGCGATGCGGCCGCCGATCCAGGACCCGTGGCCGTTCCAGTCGGTCTTCTCCGGGCCGCCGAACTGGGCGGCCAGGTCGGCGTCGGAGGCGCCGAAGAGGGTCTTGCAGATGGGCGGGTCCTCGAGGCCGGTGAAATCGACCACCCGCTTGACCTTGTTGCGCAGCTCGCGGTGGGTGAAGTCGAGGCCGGTGTCGGCCACGCCCACGGTCACCTTGGAGCTGCCGGCGGTGGTCTTCCAGCCCCTGGGCAGGCCGATGCGCCGGTAGTCCCAGAGCAGGCCCTTGTAGTCCCAGGCCGGGTCCGGGTTGATCCCGGCCGCGGTCGTGGCCGCCGGCGCCTTGGCCTGGAGCCGGGTGGCGCCCTGGAGGCCGGGAGCCGACAGGTTGGGCTTGTTCCGCTCGGAGCTCAGCCGCCGCACCTGGTCGCGGGCGACGCCGAGGGTGCGCCGGTCGGCGGCCAGGCTGCTGCGGGCGCTGGCCGGCGCGCTGACCACCAGGGTCCTGGCCTGCGGCAGGTCGCGCAGCACGCGCGCGCCCTCCTTGACGGCCTTGGCCCGCAGGCCGGCGTAGTCGGCCGACGACCTGGCCACGACCAGGTAGCGGCCGGACGCGCCCTTGGGACCGGCGGAGGCCATCTGCGGCAGCAGCGCCGCCAGCACGGCCAGGACGGTCGTGATGACCAGCCCCCGCAGCACGGTTCGAACCTGCATTGGCTCTTCCTCCTGCCCCCCGACGACCTGCTCCGGCACC
>Ga0307299_10000575_pt1 | contig 12288 bp, 9 predicted proteins | sample ER_DNA_159_FD_194466 | JGI IMG/M metagenome (GOLD analysis project Ga0307299, IMG submission 194466) | Bulk soil microbial communities from the East River watershed near Crested Butte, Colorado, United States - ER_DNA_159 | ecosystem: Environmental > Terrestrial > Soil > Floodplain | place: USA... | reverse complement strand
CTCGTCGGCGTACAGGGCCTTGCGGCGTTCCTCGCCGGTCGCGCGCGCGACCTCCTCGCCGGGGTCGGCCGACACCCACACCTCGGGATCGACGCGCGTGACGGCGACCCGAGCCGTTCGCACCTTCGCCGCCGGCATGATGCCGAGCTCGGCGATCCGGTGCGTGTCCGATTCGTACTGCGCTCCCTCGTACACGGCCTCGGCCTCGGTGATGACCCCGTAGGTCCGAACCTCCCCGACCTTCGGGACCTCCGTGCGGACGACGATCAGATCGTCGAGTTGGAGGTACTCGTCTTCCTCCAGGACGACGCGGAACTCCGCGGTCGTCGTGTGCTCGGATCCGAGCACACGACCGACGCGATCGTCGCTCACGAGGCCATCCGTTCGTGCACCGCTTCGCGGAGCGCGCGATACACGAGGCCGCGGTCGCCCATGCGGTGGCGGAGCTGCCGCTCGAGGGCGGCGATGGGAACGAGGTTCTGCGGCGCGCGGGGGTCGAGATGGGGCTCGGACGCGACGAGGGGGAGCACGGCCGCCGTTCGGTCCGCCAGACGGATCACGTCGCCGATCGGGAGCTGCCCGCTGGCCTCGCACCGGACGATCCCCGACCAGGCATGGCCACCCGGGACGTGCGCCAGCCGCACGTACCAGGAGTACCGGCGGTACTCGGAGATCGTGAAGAGCGGGGTTCGCTGTCCCGGGCGGAGCGCGGCGACCACGGCACTGCGCTCCGGCGGCAGGTACGTCACGCGATGGCTCTTGATCGATCCCACCGCTGGCACGGGGGCCAACTCGTTCAGCGGCCCGTCGGCGACGACGAAGCATCCCGACGCGAGGGCGGTGGCGATGTGTCCCTCGGCGGTCCGCATCTTCGTGTGGAGCGTCCTGACCAAGCCGGCCGGATCCGTGTCCGGCGTGGTAGCCGTGGCATACGGCGGGTCGAGCGCAACGACGGGGAAGGTCTCGGCTCGTCCACCCGCGAGCACCGCCCACCGGCCGATCCGCTCCTCGGTGATCCACGACCGGCGCGACTCGCGGTCCCAGACCGCAGCACCGACCGCGAACGTGCCGCAGATCCCAGGGACCGGACCGGACGGATCGTCGAGCGTGAGCCGCGCGTCCACCCGCCGGACGCCGTCGACGAACGCGATCCGCTCGACGCCGTCGTCGACGCCGTCGCGCGGAGCCCAGTCTTCGGTCTCGATCGACGTGTCGACCGAGCCCTCCGCCGGCGCCAGCGCCTCGTCCGGATCCAGGGGCGCGCCGTACTCGGGCGACCAGCCCTCGACGAAGATCCGTGCCATGCGCCGGATACTACCCACGGCCACCGACGCCTCCGCTCAGGCTGGGCTCACCGTCTCCGACGAGGTCGTCCACGTGCTGCCCCCGGCGTACGTGAGGACGCTCGTCCGCATGGCGCTCGGACAGCAATGTGGGTCTCCGTGCGCGAAGACCGCTTCCGTCACGACGAGACCGACCGGGTCCGCCGACGGGACGATGCGTGTGTCACAGACGTTCCGATCGAACACCCGGGCGCCCGTCGCGATGTCGATCGCGAAGGAGGTCCCGCACCCTCCGGAGCCGCCTGTCTCAGCGAACACCAGCGCGTCATCCGATGCGTCGCCGGTGACGTCGCCGATCACCGCCGTGAGACCCAGGACCGAGCGCCGCTTGGAACCGAACGCGACGGCGTTCACCGGTTGCCATGGCGAGCCAGGGTCGCCGCGGTGCAGCCATACCGCGATGCCTCGATCGGCGCGGAAGGGGTCGGGTCCGGGACGTTGCCAGGCCACCACGATCGCGTCGCCCTCCGACGTGTGCGCGTACCACGTTCCGGTGACCTCGTCCCCACTCGGAACGAGGTCATCGACGGGCACGTCGCCGGCCGGCAGATCCGAGGGATAGGCGGTGGGCAGCCCTCGGGGGAGCGACGGCGGCGCTGCGGGCGTTCCCGTCGTGGGCAGCGCGTCATGCGTTCCCCCGCGACACGAGACGAGGCAGCAGATCAGGAACGCGGCGGATGCCCATCGGCGGCGGTCGGCCATGCGCCGATGGTGGCAGACGTTCCGGCGAGACCGTGGGACGTTGGGCCGAGCGACCGGCCCGTCGGGTTTTGGGAGGATGGAGGCAACATCCGTGGAGGACGGCGACCCAGCGGGCCGGGGGGTGGCCGGTCCAAGGAAAGGAGTCCACGACGGCATCGACCTCTGAGCTCGAGGGGGCGCGCTCGTCCCTCCCGCTCGCTGCGGGCGCCGTGGACATGTATCGGTTGGCGTGGTTGGCCGAGCAGGGGATCGGCGCCGTGCCCAGCCTCCCGAACACCCTCAAGATCCTGCTCGAGGACCTCCTCCGGCGCGCCGGGACCCGCGACGTCGACGACGCTGACGTCGCGGCGCTTGCCGCCTGGCCGGCGCCCGCGCTCGCGATCGCCTTCATGCCCGGACGCGTGCTGATGCAGGACTTCACGGGCGTGCCAGCGGTCGTCGACCTGGCGGCGATGCGGAGCGCGGTCGCGCGCGCGGGCGCCGACCCGGCGCGCGTGGATCCGCACGTGCCGGTCGACCTGATCATCGACCACTCCGTCCAGGTCGATCTGTTCCGATCGCGCGACGCGTACGAGACCAACATCGACTGGGAGTACCGCCGCAACGCGGAGCGCTACGCCCTTCTCCGGTGGGCGCAGCAAGCCTTCGACAACGTTCGCGTCGTCCCGCCGGGCGCGGGCATCTGCCACCAGGTGAACCTGGAACACCTCGGGCGGGTGGTCGCCACCCGAGAGGGGGTCGCGTTCCCCGACACGCTCGTGGGGACGGATTCCCACACGACGATGGTCAACGGTCTCGGCGTGCTCGGCTGGGGGGTGGGCGGCATCGAAGCCGAGGCGGCGATGCTCGGTCAGCCGATCTTCCTGCCGCAACCGCTCGTCCTCGGGGTGCGCGTCGTCGGCGCGCTTCCCGCAGGCACGACGGCCACCGACCTCGTCCTGTCGTTGACGCAGATGCTGCGGGCACACGGTGTGGTGGGGACCTTCGTCGAGTTCTTCGGTGACGGGTTGTCGTCGCTTTCCGTGGCCGACCGAGCCACGCTTTCGAACATGTGTCCCGAATACGGAGCAACGTCCGCGTATTTCCCGGTGGACCGGGAGACCCTTCGCTATCTCACCTTCACCGGCCGGGCAGACGTGGTCGATCTGGTCGAGCGCTACACGAAGGAACAGGGGTTGTTCCGGGCCGATGGCGACCCCGAGCCACGGTTCTCCGAGCTCGTGGAGCTCGATCTGGCGACGGTGGAACCGTCGGTCGCGGGCCCGAAGCGCCCCCAGGACCGCGTGCCTCTCGCCGAGGTCTGGGGGTCGTTCGTGGCGGCCTTCCGCGACCGCGTGGAGCCCGATCCCCGTCCGAGCGACGTCGGCAGGTTCGAGGAGGAGGGGGGGAACGTCGACGTCGAGGTGGACACCGACGCGACGATCGAGCCCGGCGCGGAGACTCCGATGTCGGTCGACGGCGAGGTCGTGAAGCACGGCTCGGTGGTGATCGCCGCCATCACTTCCTGCACGAACACGTCCAACCCATCGGTGATGCTCGCCGCCGGGCTCCTCGCGAAGAAGGCCGTCGAAGCTGGGCTCCAGACCCGCTCATGGGTCAAGACCTCGTTGGCCCCGGGCTCGCGCGTGGTCACCGACTACCTCGACAACGCGGGCCTCACGCCCTATCTCGAGAAGCTCGGCTTCGCCCTCGTCGGGTACGGCTGCACGACCTGCATCGGGAACTCCGGTCCGCTCCCCGAGCGCGTCTCGGCGGCGGTCGAAGAAGGAGACCTGAACGTGGTCGCCGTGCTCTCCGGCAACCGGAACTTCGAGGGGAGGATCCACCCGCAGGTTCGGGCGAGCTACCTGGCATCCCCTCCGCTCTGCGTCGCCTACGCGCTGGCCGGCTCCGTCGACCTCGATCTCACGAGCGAACCGCTCGGGGTCGGGGCCAACGGTCCCGTCTTCCTCCGAGACATCTGGCCGACGCCTGCCGAGGTCGTCTCGTCGATGGCGGCGGCGATCACCGAGGAGCAGTTCGTGCGCGAGTACGCCCACATCTGGGACGGCGACGAGCGGTGGACGTCGCTCCCGACCCCGGACGGACCGGTGTACGCGTGGGACCCGGCGTCGACCTACGTGCAGGAGCCGCCGTTCTTCCACGACGATGCCGCGCGGCCGATCGAGGACGTCGAGGGAGCTCGGGTCCTGGTGGCCGTCGGAGACTCGATCACCACGGACCACATCTCACCGGCGGGCTCGATCAAGGCGGATTCGCCGGCGGGCCGCTATCTCCAGGAACACGGTGTGCCTCCGGCCGAGTTCAATTCGTACGGGGCCCGCCGCGGGAACCACGAGGTGATGATGCGGGGGACCTTCGCGAACATCCGGCTCCGCAACGAGCTCGCACCCGGGACCGAGGGTTCGTGGACCACGCACCTGCCGAGCGGCGAGGTGCTCTCGATCTTCGACGCGGCCGAGCGGTACCGCGACGAGGGAGTCCCGCTCGCGCTCCTCGCCGGCAAGGAATACGGCAGCGGATCCAGCCGCGATTGGGCGGCGAAGGGGCCCGCGCTGCTCGGGGTGCGGTTCGTGATCGCGGAGAGCTACGAGCGGATCCATCGATCGAACCTCGTGGGGATCGGCGTGCTACCGCTCCAATACCTCCCGGGCATGACCACGGCGTCGCTCGGCCTGACCGGGCGCGAGACGTATGCGGTCCGCGGGCTCTCCGGAGGCATCGTCCCCGGACAGGAGCTCGCCGTCGAGGCGGTGGCGGAGGACGGGCAGGTGATCTCGTTCCCGGCGACGCTTCGCGTCGACGGCGCCGCCGAGGTCGACTACCTCCGCGCCGGCGGCGTCCTCAACCTGGTGCTCGCGGAGATGCTCGGCGGGTAGGTCAGCGGCTCGGGCGGCTCACGCCAGCGTCGCGGTGTACACCGGCTGGGTCGTCGGAGCGGCCGGGCACGACGTGGGCTCGACGGTGACCGCCATGACGTCGCTCTCGCTGACGTCGGCGCTCGTGTAGGTCGCGAGCTCTCCGTCCGTCGGCGAGGCGCACCCGGTGGAGACCGGTGTGCTGCCGGTGATCATCCAGATCTCGTACGTCTTGCCCGCGCCCGGCGAGGGGAGACCCTCGCCCCAGATCAGCGCACCCGGCTGCCCCGGCGCGTAGACCATCGCGAGGGCGCCGGCGTCACCCTGGAAATGGATGACCTCTTGCGTTGGACTGGCGCCGACGATGGGTTGGGTCCGTGGGCGGAGCAACGCGACGCCCGCGAGGACGATGACGAGCGCGGCGGCGACCGCGACGAGCGCTGCGCGCCGTCGGGGTCGTCGCTCATCCGCCCGGCGGGAGCTGCGTGCACGTTCGAGGACCCGGTCCGCGAGCTCCTCGCGGACCGGGACCGGCTGGAGCGCGAACCCGAGCAGGCCCGCCGTCTCCTCGAAGCCCGCCTCGAGCCGGCGGCACTCTTCGCAGTCGCCGTGCGCCGCCATCGCGGCTTGGAGGGTGGCGTCGTCCTCGGGCTCCAGCCCGCCGAGCGCGCGCAGCACGAGCAGCTCTTCGATCAGCCCGTGATCCCGCTCGCTCATCGTTCCAGCTCCTCGACCACCGAGCGCATCCTTCGCATGCCGAGCAGTGCCCGGGACTTGACCGTGCCCAGCGGGGCGCCGGTCTTCTCGGCGACCTGGGATTGCGAGAGGCCATCGAAATACATGAGCTCCAACACCTCGCGCTGCTCCTGCGGGAGGGAGCGCAGGGCCGTGCGGACGGCGTCACGCTCCGCCGGTGCGGCGACCGCCGCCAGCACGGCGTCGGTCGGATCCTCGGCCTCCTCCCGGACCCCGACGACCATCTCGTCGGAGCGCCGTCGCTGCGCTTCCTCCCGGCGGACCACGTCGACGGCGCGGTGGTGGACCATCGTCATCAGCCACGCTTTCACCGAGCCGCGCCGTTCATCGAACACGCCCGGGCTCCGCCAAAGCGTCAGGAAGGCTTCCTGCACGATCTCCTCCGCCAGCTGGGTCTGCCGAACCACACGAACGGCGAGCGCCATCGCGGAGGGTGCATAGCTGGCGAACAGGCTGCGGAACGCCTCCTCGTCCCCTCTTTCGATCCGCCGAACGAGCTGGCGGTCGCGCGCGGCGGAGAGATCCTCAGCCATCCCCGACACGACGCTCCCGATCCGCATCGCGGCGGTGACCTGCGCGGGCATCCATCCTCCACGAGAGCTCCGCACCGTATCCGCCGCCGTGGGCTTCCCGGATGACCGAACCGCTCACCTCGCCGTCATGCTCCGGAGCGGTCCAGCCGACGGATCGCCGTTTCGAGCAGCTCCGCGAGGTGCAGCCCGCTGCCCGGCTCGTACCGAGCCGTGCCGACCGAGAGCTTCAGGGCCCGCGGTGGATCGCGTCGCGCGTCGTGCTCGGCCATCGCCTCCACCAGGCGTGAAAGGACGGTGGTCTCGGCGCCCTCCGCCTCGCCGGTCAGCAGGATGCAGAACGTGTCGGGCGCGATCCTGCCCGGAACGTCGGAGTCGCGGACGGAGTTCAGCACCACCCCGGCGGCGTCGCGGGCGAGCTCGTCGGCTGCCTCGCTGCCGAGCGCCGCGCGGAGCGAATCGTGCTCTTCGATCCGAACGAACACGAAGATGACCGGCTCGCCCGCGCGGTCGGCCATCCGCAGATGGTGCTCGGCGATCGGCGCGAACCCGCGCAGCGTGGGGAGCGCGGTCGCCTCGTCGTTCGTCGCGAGCTCCCGACGCATCCGACGGATCGCGACGGCGTACCGGATCGCGCGCGGCAGGAGCGATCCGAACAGCTCGTCGCGCACGAGATGATCTTCCACGCCAGCGTGCATCGCGACGGCGCCGTCGGCCACGCGGACGGCGTCCGTGACCACAACGACCGCGGCGTCGGGCTCCAGCCCGCGCACACGGCGGACGGTCTCCAACGGCGCGCTGCCGTCCAGCGCGAGCACGACGGCGTCGACCCCGCTCCGGCCCTCGATGGTGTGCGCGCCGCGAACGTCGAACCCATCCTCGCGAGCGAGTGCGGCCACGTCCACGTCGTCGAGGCCGACGAGGAGCACGGTTACCGGTCCCCTCAGCATGTCTCCGTTCCTCTCCCGGTGGTCGGTGCGGAAGGCAGCGTCGCGCATCATCGCACAAGGCATCGGCGGACCTCGGCGGCGACCGGCCGGCGACCGCGACAACCTCACCATGGGAACGACACACGGTCGGCGGTCGCGGCACCCAACCCCGGATACGCTGGAAGGCACATGGTGGATCCCGCTCCGTCGGCCGCCGGCCGCATCACGCGTCTCTTCGTCGTCCTCTCCGCATCGCTTGCGCTGCTTTCCGGCTTCGTCGGCACCGCGCTCGCCGTGCGGTGGGTCCAGCTGCGGGACGTCGGGACGGGAGGGTCCTTCGCCAGAGCGGTGCCGAGCGGTTCCACAGCGCCGCCGCCGGGGAAGTGCTCGGACCATCCGTGCAACTACCTGTTGCTCGGATCGGACTCCCGGGCCGGGCTGCCGATCGACGAGCAGCACCAGTTCGGTACGAACAAGGACATCGGCGGGACCACCCGGGCGGACACGATCATGCTCGTCCACACGGATCCCGCGCTCCAGAAGGCGATCGTCCTCTCGTTCCCACGCGACCTCTGGGTCGATATCCCCGGGCACGGCTCGGACAAGATCAACGCCGCGTTCGAGGGCGGGCTGGAGGGCGGCGGGCCGCAGCTCATGGCGAACACGGTCGCGAACCTCACCGGTCTGCCGATCGACCACTACCTGTACGTGGATCTGGCGGGCTTCCAGAACGTGGTGGACACGCTCGGCGGCATCGACCTGTGCATCCCGCCGTACGACGTCAACACACCGGGGTGGCTGTCGCAGCACACGGCCTCGGGCGTCGATAAGAAGATCTTCTACAGCGAGCCGGGCCACGTGGCCGATCCGAACACCGGGTTGGACGTCCTCCCGGGGTGTCAGCACCTCGACGGGTTCCAGGCGCTCGCGTACGTGCGCACGCGGAGCCTCCCGTGCGACGCGATCCCCGACTTCTCGCGCATCGGTCGCCAGCAGCAGTTCCTGCGCGCGGTCATCAACCAGATGCTGCGACCCTCGGAACTGGCGAGGGCGCCGGCCTTGGTGCAGCCCGTACTCGCGAACCTCCATCGGGATCAGGGGTTCCTGCCCGGCGAGCTCGTCTACCTGGTCGGGCAGCTCCGCGGTCTGACGACCGGCGCCGTCGAGTTCCGCACGGTTCCCGGCGTGGCCGGGATGCGGGGAGCGAAGTCGGTCGTCCTCATGGATCCCGCAGCCCGGCAGATCTTCGCCGCGATCCGCGATGGCAAGCAGCTGGGGTCGATCGGGACCGAGCTCGTCAACACACCGCCCTCCGAGGCCAACACGAAGGTCGAGGTGATCGACGAGGGTGGCGCCGGCGCGGCCGGAGGCGTCGAGACCCTCCTCGCGAAAGCGGGGTTCGACGTGTCACCGGGGATCGTCCAGGGCCCCGCGCCCGCCGGTGTCACGCGGTCGGCGATCGTCTTCGCCCCGGGCCAGGACGCCTACGCTCAGGTGGTCGCCGGCTACTTCCCGAGCCTCCCCTTGATCCAGTCCTCGAAGCTGCACGGCACGCCCGTCGCGGTCGTGGTCACCCCTTCGTACCGACCCGCGCCCAGCGGGACGCCTGCGCCACCGACGCCCTCCGGCACCTGTCCCGCTCCCGGCTAGCCCTCGGTCACGTGCGCCGCCCGGCGTCGGCTAGCCTTCCCCAGTGCGTGTCGTGGTCGACGCGAGGTCCGCGGTCGATCCCCGTCGGACGGGGGTCGGGCAATACACGAGGGCCGTGCTGCGCGCGCTGCCGCCCGCCGATCCCGGGACGCGGTTCGTCGCTTGGTACCTGGATGTGCGGGGGATCGGGACGCGTCCTCGACGCTTCGCCGGTTGGGCTCCCAACCTATCGGAGCGGACGACCCGTCTCCCGACGCGGCTCTATGGCCCGCTCGGTTCGCGAACGGGCTTCCCGAAGCTCGAATGGCTGGCGGGTGCGTTCGACGTCGTCCTGGCACCGAACTTCGTCGTGCCCCCGACCTCCGCGTCGTGCGTCGTCGTCGTCGTGCACGACCTCGCCCGCGACGTGATGCCCGAGACCGCTCCACATCACGACGCACGATGGCAGCGAGGGTTCGAGCGGTCGCTCCGCGGAGCGTCGGCCGTCATCGTTCCGAGCGAGTCGGCGCGTCAGGATCTCGAGCGCTTCTACGGGATCGAGCCCGAGCGCGTCCGGGTGATCTATCACGGGACCGATGCCGAGGCGTTCGCGCCGGCGATCCCTCCTCAGATCGAAGAGCTCCGGAGCCGGTTCGCGATCGAGGGCCCGTACATCATCTTCCTCGGAGGCCTCGAGCCGCGGAAGAACCTCGAGCAGCTGGTGCGAGCGTTCGGCATGATCGAGGACCGCCGATGCTCGTTGGTCCTCGCCGGAGGCGCCGTTCGGTGGGCGCCGAACTACTCGGAACGGATCGATCGTGCGATCGCCGATCTCCCGGTGGATGTCCGTGGGCGCGTCATCCGCACCGGGTACGTGCCGGACGCGGATCGACGGGGCCTCCTGTCCGGTGCGGAGGTCCTGGCCTACCCCTCCCGCTACGAAGGGTTCGGCTTCCCCATCCTTGAGGCGTTCGCGGCGAACGTACCCGTCCTCACGTCCAACCGCTCATCGATGCCCGAGATCGCAGGCGACGCCGCTTCGTTGGTCGACCCGGACGATCCCGAGTCGATCGCGAAGGGGCTGGACGAGCTGCTGGGCGACGACGACCTGCGCAACGTCCTCCGCGCGGCGGGGACCGCGCGCGTGGCCTCGTTCACCTGGGAGCGGTGCGCTCGGCAGACGGTCGACGTGATCCACCGCGCGGCGGCGGGGGCCCTCGACGGTTCCGGCCCCGTCTGACCTCGCGCCTCAAACGGGCTCCAGCGCCAGCCGGTACGCGGCGACGAGCCGCCGTGCGGACTCCCCGGGGCTCAGCGACCGCACGCGCTCTCGTCCCGCCGCGACCAGGCGGGAGCGGAGCGTCTCGTCGTCGAGCAGACGGCGCATGGCGGCGGTCCAGCCGGCGACGTCGTCGGGACCGATCACGAGCCCGGCGTCTCCCACCACCTCGGGAAGCGCGGTCGCGGACGATGCGATCACCGGGCAGCCGAGCGCCATCGCCTCGGCGAGAGGAAGACCGTATCCCTCGAAACGAGACGGATAGACGAGCCCGACGGCGCCGGCGAGCAGCCGGTCGAGGTCCCGATCGGTGACCATCCCCATCCGGCGGACACGATCGCCCAGATCCAGCCGGCGGATCGACGCTTCGACCTCGGGCTCGGCGTTCCCCGGGACGGCCGTCAGCACCAGCCGGACGTCGGGGTCGGTGGCGGCCACGCGGGCGAACGCCTCGATCAGGATCGGGTGGTTCTTGTGCCGATCGGTGACGGCGGGATAGACGAAGTACCGCCCCGGCACCGGCGGCGGACCGGAGCCGTTCGTGTCGGGCGCGTCCCCGGGGAACACCGGCGCGCTGACGACGATCACGCGAGCCGGATCGAGCCGGAAGCGACGGAGCACCTGCTGCCGGACGTACTCCGAGGGTGTCATCACGACCGCCGCGGCGCGAGCGGACGACGGCACCCGCGCGCGGAGGTAGGCGGCATGCGGCCGGCCGAGGACCTCGTGGCCGGCCATCGAGCGCAGGTCGTGGATCGTGAGCGCGCTCGGCCGCGTGCGGAACCATGGGAGCACGTCGTTCGGATGGTGGATCAGGTGGAGGTCCCTGCGCGAAGCCTCGCGGGCGAGCCAGGTGGATTCCGCCGCGATCCTCACCGCGCGCGAGCCGCCGTCGATCGGCGCTACCGCGGTCGCGGCGCGGGCGGTGAGATCACCGTGGGCGGATGGGAAGCGGCGGTTGCAGAGGATGGTGACGTCGACGTCGTCGGACGCCTCGTCCGTGAGGGCGCGGAGGAGACGGACGGCGTACCGCTCGGCGCCGCCCGCCGCACCCGGCAGGAGCCAGAGCAGGTTCACCCCGACGCGGATCCGGCCGGCGCGCGGCGGGCTCATCGCGCCGCCTCGGCCGCTTCCGCGTACACCGCGGCCGCGAGCTCGGCCGTCCGTTCCCACGTGAAGGTCGACGCTCGGGCTCTCGCCGCCGCGCCGAGCGCGGCGGCGAGCCCCCGATCGTCGATCAGGCGTTGCAAGGCTCGGGCGATCGCGCCGACGTCAAGCGGATCCACTAGGATCGCGGCGTCGCCGGCCACCTCCTCGGTCGCCGTCCCCGCCGAGGTCACCACGGCGGCGCCATTGGCCATCGCCTCGAGCACCGGGAGCCCGAAGCCCTCCGCAAGGCTGGGATACACGACGGCAGCTGCCTCCGCGTAGAGGACGTCGAGCTCTTCCCGCGGCAGGTAGCCGAGGGTTCTCGCACGACCGCGCGATCCGTCGAGCGCGTCGTCGACGTCGTCCTTCCACCCCTGCGGTCCGACCAAGATCAGCTCCATCTCGGCGGCGTCGAGCTCGTGGAAGGCTTCGATCACGCGATGCAGGTTCTTCCGCGGCTCGACGGTGCCAACGAACAGGATGAAGGGACGCTCGAGGCCATATCGCCGGCGAACGCGGTCGCTGCCTTCGGCTTGCTGCGGCGGCACACGGACGCCGAGCGGCACGACGCGGAGCCGTTCGGCTTCGATGCCGGCGTCCTGACATGCCGCCCTGGTCGCGAGGGAGGGACACATCACCAAACGCGCGTGGCGACGCGTGAGTTCCAACCCGCGACGGAAGACCTCGCGCGAGTGCCAGGTGTAGTGCTGCGGGTAGGTGAGGAAGGCGAGGTCGTGGACGGTGGCAACGAGTGGAGCTTTCGACGGCGGCACGACGTACCCCGCGTCGTGCACGACGTCGACGCGACCGGTCAGGCGCTCGACGCTCGGGGCGCGGAGCCGTTGCCAGGACTCGTACAGGACCTGGCGGGGGAGGGGGAACCGACGGACGGGGACGGGGGGAACGAGCCCGGCGGCGGGCTGCCGGCGGTGCCACGCCGAAACGCCGACGAGGTCCAACCCGTCGCGGGCGGACAACGCCCGCAGCAGCTCGACCGTCGCGACCGCGATCCCACCGGGCACGACGTGCCAGGATTGTTCGACCGTGACCGCGACGCGCATGCCGGACGTGCTAGCGGGCACGATCGCATGCGTCTGTTCGCCGGAGCACGGT
>Ga0307299_10000574_pt1 | contig 12301 bp, 5 predicted proteins | sample ER_DNA_159_FD_194466 | JGI IMG/M metagenome (GOLD analysis project Ga0307299, IMG submission 194466) | Bulk soil microbial communities from the East River watershed near Crested Butte, Colorado, United States - ER_DNA_159 | ecosystem: Environmental > Terrestrial > Soil > Floodplain | place: USA... | reverse complement strand
AAGTCAATCTGATTGGTTCCGAGCAAGCGGTCAGACGCGCGATCCAGCGTCCGGCCAACCGGGCAAGCGGTCTCCGGAATCGACTGGCGGCATACAGCTGACAAACACTCTCTGCGAGCGTCGCGAGCCATCACACACAGCGAGCGGAGCAATCAAACCCGGATCGCGCGCCGCCGTGCTGAGGAGGAGTGAGGGAACACGCTTTTCGTCCCCGAACGACGACGAAGTAGGCCGCTACCAACCGCGATCCGCGCGGAGCGAGCGCAAGCGAGCGGAGCAATCAAGCCCGGATCGCGCGCCGCCGTGCTGAGGAGGAGTGAGGGAACGCGCTTTTCGTCCCCGAACGACGACGAAGTAGGCGGCTACCAAGCGCGATCCGCGCGGAGCGAGCGCAAGCGAGCGGAGCAATCAAAGAGGTGCCTCGCCGTCCCGCCAGGCCTGAATCATCCGAGCCGCGATCGAGCTTTTCCCGGGCAGGGCGAGCTCGCCGGCAGCCAACTTCCCGCTGAGCTGGTCGCGGGTGTACCACTCGGCGTGCCCGATCTCGTGGACATCAACATTGATGTCGGTCCCGATCGCTCGACCGAAGAACGCCACCATGAGCGAACGCGGGAACGGCCAGGGTTGGCTGCCGAAGTAGCACAGGTCGGACAGACTGATGTCGACCTCTTCGCCGATCTCGCGGTGAATGCACTGCTCGAGCGATTCGCCGGTCTCGACGAACCCGGCAAGCACTGACACCCGGTTTCCCCACTCCGACTTGCCACCGAGCAGCAACCGATCTTCGGCATCCAGCACCGCAACGATCACCGCAGGATCGGTACGCGGAAAGTGATCAAGGCCGCATCGCGCGCAGCGTCGGGCCGTGCCCCCGTTGATCACGATCGTCGACCGGCCACAGCGCCCGCACCGCGGCTCTAGGCGATGCCAGTGCATCAGAGCGGCGGCAGTCGCCGCGATGTCACGCTCGCTGTCGGTGAGCTGGAAGCCCACCTCGCGGAGATCGTGCATTTCATGGATGCCATCGGCCAGTTCTTCTACTGCAAAGATCGGCGAGCCGTTGAGCAGCCCGAGCAGCCGGTGCCGCTGGTTGTCGAACTCCATGAAGGGCTTCGTCATCCGGAGCTTGCTGCCGCCGGCATTGGTCGAAAACCGGGATTCGGCATCCAAGGTGAGCAGCTTGGCGTCCTCGGCGTGCCACAGGCCGGCTACCCACTCCGCAGATGCGCGGTGATGGTCGACACGGTCGAGGTCACTCTGAATCGCCCAATTGATCATGTCGACAGGGTAATGGCTCAACCTGGGCATCCAGGATCGCAGCAATAGCCGGACGGTCCGGTAGCGCCTCGGGTCTGAGGACCGCATCGGTCCGCACGTGATAGAAAATCGCGTCGATTTCGCTTAGCTCAAGCCCGTACGACTCGGCCCAGGCCAGCCGGTAGATCGCCAGCTGAAGCGGATCGGCGCTCTCGGTCCGGCCGGTTTTCCAGTCCACCACTTGGAACCGCCCATCTCCTGATTCAGAAGATCGCTGATAGACGGCATCTATCCGGCCCCGGATCAGCCGGCCACCGATCCAGATGCTGAACGGCGCCTCGATCGCGTACGGCACCGTGCTGCCGAACCGTCCGGCCGCGAAGGCGTCGCAGAGCTCCCGCAATTCCTGCTCGTCGTGGGTGCCGGAGTCGGCACGGTCGGGTAGATCATCGACATCAAGCAGCTGCTGCTGGCCGAGGCCACCATGCGGTAGCCGGGCCCCGAAATAGCGCTCCACCCAAGAATGGAAGCGGGTACCGAAGCGCGCGGAACGCGAAGGCTGGCGGGGCATCGGTCGCGCCAACTCTGCGGCAAACGCGTCCGGATCGGCGTGCAACCGCAGCACCGCCGTCGTGGTCAGCGAGTTGGGCAGCTCGACCAGCTGATCCCCGAACCGCGTCTGGACCGCCTCCGTTAGCAATCGGTTGATATCGGCATCCCAGCCGGCGACGATCTCATGAGCATCAAGCAACAACGGCTCACTCGCCGGATCGTCGTAGCTGCCGAGCTCGACGAATCGGCGCCGCGCCCGCTCCACATCCTGCGCGGCATCATGGCGCCGCGCCTCGGTTCCCGCGTCGAGAGGCGCAGGCCACGGCTGCGGCGCGATCGCGGTCACCAGGGGGTTGTCGGGGCCGGGCGGAGCGGCTTCGGCGAGCAGCTCGCCCTGCCGCACCGCCTCTTCGATGATCGCCCGAAGGTAACTCGAGGCGGCCCGGGCATTGCTGAGATCCGCCCGCCATGAGTGGCCCGTGCCCACCAGCAGCCGCTTGGCGCGGGTGACGGCGACGTAGCCGAGCCGGTCTTCGGCGAGCAGCTGCTGGCGGCTGAGCCGTTGCTTGTAGTCAGCAATTGCGGCATAGCTGGTCTCAGCGATCTGTGGAATCGATCCCGCATCCCCGCGCAGGTCCGCCGGCAGCACGGACGGGTTGAGGACCCAGTTGTCGGTAACCCGGTCACTGGGAAAGACGCCCTTCATCAGAGCTGGCAGGAAGACGGCCTGCCACTCCAGACCCTTCGCCTTGTGAACCGTGAGCAGCTTGACCGCCTCACGGTCCGACGGAACGGCCTGCTCGAGGCCGGCGCCCTGCTCGCTCTCGGCCTGCAGATAGCCGAGCAGGCCGGGCAGTGAGGCATTCCCATCGACATCGACGTACGCCGCGACCGCGTCCAGAAATGCACCGAGCTGATCACGCCGAGACGTTCGAGCGAACTCAGGCGTGGCCATCACTTCGACGTCCAGGCCGATCGTGGTGATCACCCGCCGTGTCAGGTCGAGCACCGGCTCGTCACTGTGCCGCCGCAACCATGCCAGCTCAGCCGAAAGCCGGGCGAACCGATCCCGGGCCTCAGCCGAGTACGCCGCATCGCCCGGGCTGTCCAAGGCATCGAGCAGACTGACGACCTCCGTCGGGTCGACCTCGGCAACAGCTTGCTCCAAGGAGGTGAGCACCGCCGTACGGCTAGGTTCCTCGCCGAACTCGGCGTCCCGTCCACGGGCGACGCGGGCAAGCTCGCGGGCCCGCCGGCCCAGCAGGCCGAGGTCACGCGGCCCCACCCTCCAGCGCGGGCCGGTGATCAGCCTGATCAGATCCGGGTTTGCCGTGACATCGTCGATCAACCGCAACGTCGCCGTGACGTCCATGATCTCAGGCAGATGCAGCAGGCCGCCGAGACCGACGATTTCTACCGGTACGTCTCGGGCGGTCAGCTCCGCGTACAGCGGCGCGATATCGGCATTGCGTCGGGTCAGCACGGCCACGTCCGCCCAGCGCGAAACCACACCCCCCTCTCGCAGCCCGGCGATCTGGTCCCCGATCCAGCTGATCTCCTCCGGCCAGGTGTCGAAGGTTGCCGCGCGTACGACGCCAGGCGGAGTTCCCTCCGGGGCCTGCAGCAGCCCGAGACCGTCAAGTCGCTTCTCAACTGGCGCCGCCCGAGCGGCGAAGGTTGAGTCGGTTTCGGCTCGCAGCGGCAGGCTGAGCGCGTTCGCGACATCCAGAATCGTTCGCCCGCTGCGTCGATTGACGGTGAGTGCGTAGCGACGCGCCGGTCTGCCGTCGATGCGCGGGAAGTCCTCGGCGAAGGTCATGATGTTGCTCGCGGCAGCGCCCCGCCAGCCGTAGATCGCCTGGAAAGGATCCCCGACGGCGGTCACCGGGTGGCCCCGACCCTCGCCGGCGAAGTGACCGGAGAACAGTCCGCGCAACATGATCGCCTGCCCCGCCGAGGTGTCTTGGTACTCATCGAGCAGCACGACCCGGAACGCGGTCCGCATCGCGCTGGAGACCTGCGGCACTTCCGTCGCCAGACGAGCCGCGATAGCCATCTGGTCAGCGAATTCGACCAGCCCGAGCCTGCGCTTCAAGTCTTGATAATCCCGCACCAGACTGGCCAGTTCCAGACGCTCCTGACAGGCGATGATCGCCTTCTTGACGTCGGCGTAGGGATTGCCCCTGTTGTTGAGGGGTGCGGAGGCCAGGCCCAGCAGCAGGTCACGAGCGTGGCCATCCAGCTCGCTCACGTCCACCAGATGCTGCTGCAGATCAGCGTCGAGCCGGAGCACGCGATCCGTCACGGTCGCGGGGCGGAGTCGTGAGATGAACTCGAACGGTCCAGCCGCCGCGCGTACCACGCGCGAAGCGAGCCGATACCGAGTGGCGCCGCTGATCAAGGTCGGATCCGCTTCGAAACCCAACCGCAGCCCGTGCTCAGCTACCAGCCGAGCCGCGAAGGCGTCGTAGGTCATGATCAGCTGTTCGCCGGATTCATCGATGCCGCGGTCGGAGATGACACCGGCCCGCAGCAGCGCGCTGCGTACCCGCTGGGAGAGCTCAGCAGCCGCCTTGCGGGTGAAAGTCAGGCCGAGTACCTCCTCAGGCCGCACGGCGCCGGTGCCGACGAGCCACGCCACGCGGGCCGCCATCACCGTGGTCTTGCCCGATCCGGCGCCCGCAATGATCACGCCAGGCTCGAGCGGTGCGGTGATGGCATCGAGCTGCTGGGCAGAGAAAGAGATGCCCAGCGCCTCTTTGAGGGCGGCGGTGCTGTCAAGGCGAGTCCGAGGTGCCGGTGGCACCAGGGTGTGAACTGTCATGTGACCACCTGTCGACCAATCGGCTGCGCTGGACAGCTAGCGCGGAAGGGACAATAACGACAGCCAGTCCCGATCCGGGCGTCGTAGTGTTCGTTCCGAATGATCTGCGCCGCCTCGGCCAGCCGGCGATGCACCCAGGTCGGCTGGCCGGCAAATCCGGTCGGCTGAGCGCCGTCCAGTGGCTTGACCGGAAACGGAACGTCGTCGAGTGACGCCTGCTGAAAGGTCTTCGGATAGCCGCTCTCCCCGTCCGGAAGCCGCAGATACACCAGTTCCGCACCGGCCGGCCGAGCGCCCTCCCCTGTCACCGCTGCAAAGGCACCCCGTTGGACGGCCAGCTGATAGACCCCGAGTTGATCATGCAACGCGATGTCTGCCGCAGTCGGCGCCATCTTGGAGGTCTTGAAGTCCACGATCCGGATGCGACCGTCAGGATCCCGCTCGACCCGATCAGCACTGCCGGTGAGGTGGACCCGGTCGCTGCCGAGATCGATCTCACAGGCGAACTCGACCTCGGTACCCAACAGCGTGAGGTGCGACCTGGCTTCTTGCCACGTCACGAAGCGCTCGAGTGCCGACTCCGCCTCCACCCGCTCCACCGCCGACAGCCAGTGAGCGTCGAAATCAAGCTGACTCCACACCGACTCGAGGTGCAGGGACAGTTCGTCAGGATCAGCATGACTGTGGGCGCCGTACTCTGCGAGCACGTGCACGACCGAGCCAAAGCTGGCGGCAGCCGAACGCGCTGACTCACCCTGAGCCTTGCGCGCCAAGAACCAGTTCCGCGGGCAAGCCAAGACACTGGCCAGCTGACTGCCAGAGAGGTGTACGGGCTGCTGCGGAGACACCAGCGGCAGTTCCGAGCGAGTGAGCGGACGCATTCCCCACCATTGCTCAGGTCGGGCAGCCGGGGCCAGCGGCTGGCTGTCGCGATCGGTTGCGTCGGCCAGCCGCGCCAGCCTGATGGCGGCCTCCTCGCGGAGCCGGGGCGAGGTTTCTGGATCAACGGTCGTGCTGCGCAGCTCAGACACCAGGGCCGCTAAGGTCAACGGCCTTCTCGGCCGGCCGGCTAGCTCGCGGACCGGTACGCCGAGCTCGGCCAGGAACCGCGACGGCTGATCCGCCTCACCTTCGGTACCCGCAACTGCTGTCACCACCAGTCGGAACCGCGCTCGGGTGCACGCGACGTAGAAGAGCCTCCGCTCCTCCGCAATTCGGGTCGCGGTGGGAACTGGTGCCAGCACCTCGTGCCGACCCAGCCGATCGGGCTCCAGCAGGGATCCGCGCCGCCGTAGGTCTGGCCAGCGGCCCTCCTGGACACCCGCGACGACGACGAGATTCCACTCAAGGCCCTTGGCGCGGTGGGCGGTGAGCACCCGGACCGCCGAGCCTCGCAGCTCCGACTCCCGCAGTGGATCGGCGGGAATCTGCTGACCTTCGACCTCTGCCAGGAAACCGGTCACTCCGCGGAGCCCCGACACCTCTTCCGAGCGAGCGGCGATCTCGAACAGCGCGCAGATAGCGTCCAGGTCACGGTTGGCCCGACGACCTGCCTCGCCGCCACGGCTGGATTGTTGTCGAAGCTTCTCCGGCCAGGCGGTCTGCGACCACAGCACCCACAAGACCTCCTCCGCCGTACCACCCGACCGGATAGCGCGCTCGCAGCGTCGCAGCAGCTGAGCCATGCCGCGAGCGGCGTTCACATCATCACTAGGTGGGCAGTCGTCGAGCAGGTCTTGATGGCGCAATGCAAGGCTCGTCAACGCGGACGAGGGGCGCGGGAGTGCAGCACCGGCCAGCTCGACACGCTCTGCCTCACGCAGGGCCCGGCCCAGGCGACGGGTCGCCATGCTGTCCATGCCGCCGAGCGGAGACGTGAGCAATAACTGCGCCTCGTCAGCGGTCGGCGCGCAGCCGTGAGCGGCAACCTGCAGCGCCAACAGGAGTGGACGTACGGCTGGGTCGGCAGCCAGCGGGATCTCATCGCCAGCCACCTCTACCGGGACTCCGGCTGCGACGAGTGCGCGCGTCAGCGCGGGAATCATCGTTCGTCCGGCCCGTACCAGCACGGCCATATCCGTCCAGGCGAGATTGTCGCGCAGGTGCGCACTGCGCAGGATGTCGGCAATGTGCTCCGCCTCGGCGCCGGCGCTGCCGCAGGTGAAGATCTCTACTTTCCCCCTGGGCAGCTCGGGATCCGGTGTTGGATGCCGAAAGGCATCGAAGACCTCGGCAGGTAGCGAGCGCGGCAGGCCTAGCCGGGTCACGACATTGCGGCTCGCGGCGAGCAGCGCGCTACCGAAGCGGCGCGTCCGGTTCAGAGCGGCTACAGGGGCCGGCGCGCCACCCGGGGTCCGGAACAGTTCTGGGAAATCCAAGATCCCGCGTGCCTGCGCCCCGCGGAAGGCATAGATGGATTGGTCCGGATCTCCGACGACGATCACATCGCGGCCGTCGCCGGCGACCACCTGCAGCAGCCGCACCTGCGAGGGATCGGTGTCTTGGTACTCGTCCACGAAGACGCAGCCAATTTCGCTGCGCAATGTTGCCACGACGTCGGGCCTGGTCAGCAAGATGCGGCAGCGGTGCACCAGCTCGGCATAGTCGAGGACACCTTCGGCATCGAGCACGTCGAGATATTCATCGAAGAAGGCTCCGACACTCGCCCACTCTTCTCGGCTTGCGGCGTGACCAGCCGCAACAACGTCATCAGGGTCCATCCCGAGCTGCCGCGCCTTGGCCAGCACGGCCCGGACCTCGGCGGCGAACGCCCGTGTGGGAAACGCGCGGGCGAGTGATTCGGGCCATTGAGCGCGCTGAGTCTCCAGACTGCCTTGCAGCGTCTCCCGCACCCGGAACTCCTGCTCAGGTCCGGTGAGCAGCCGCTGCGGCGTGCCGAAACCAGCGGATTCAACACCTACCTCGTCGGCAAAGCGGCGCACCAGGGCGTAACAGAAGGCATGAAACGTCATGGCCATCGGGGTCACGGTGGTGCGGCCCAGCCGCGCCGCGATCCGCGCCCGCAGGTCGGCGGCAGCCTTCCGCGAGAAGGTCAACACGAGGATGCTGTCGGGGGTCGCGCCGCGGCGTTCGATCCGGTCCACCACGCATTCGACCAGGGTCGTGGTCTTGCCGGTGCCGGGTCCGGCGAGCACCAGTAGCGGTCCGCCGGCATGGTCCACGACGGCGCGCTGGGCTGGATCCAGCACTGGGGGTGTGGGCAGCTTGTCCGCCCCCCGAGTCAAGCGGTACATCGCGGCAAGTCCTGTGTCTAGAGACGATCAGCCGGTACGCATGTATTGGATCAGAGATGACTGACGAAATCCCGGATCGCGCGCCGCCGTGCTGAGGAGGAACGAGCCGACACGCTTTTTTCGTCGGCGAGGGCGACGAAGTAGGCGGCCTCCAAGCGCGATCCGCGCCCGCGATGTTCGCGCCGCCGATCTGCAGGAGGACATGGCGGAACAACGCTTTTCCGTTCCACCAGATCCGACGAAGACGGCGGCAACCCAGCGAACATCGCAGCGAGCGAAGCGAGCAATCGAACACTGCGAGCGCCAGCGAGCGGAGCAATTCAAATCGGTCGGTCACGCCACGCAGAATCCAGGACCGCCACCACCGCCGCAGCAAGCAACCCGGTGCCAAAGATCAAATTGCCGAGCTCGGCGAACGGATCGAGATAGATCGTGGTGCTGCCGTCTCGGACCAATGCGGCGTACGCCAGCACGGTCATGGTGAGCACGTAGTTGGTCAGCACCAACATCACGCGCGTCGGACGAGGAAATCGCCGGCTCTCGCGGTTTCCCCATCCGGAGTCGGTGAGCAGATCCCAACTCAAACCGAACAGCACTAGAGCCGCTCCGGAGAAGCCAAGCACCGTGCCGAGCGGATCGGAGATGAAGTCGCGGTAGGAGAACAATGCGGACAAGATCAACACGCCGGCAAAAGCCAGGGCCCGCCGCTGAGTCAACCTACGCCGTAGGAGCGAAACCGCGACAGCGACAATGATCAGCGCGGAGCTGACAAGATTGACGCCGTCTTGGTTGATAGGAGCCGCCGCACGATCGCCGAACACGAGCTGACGGGCCAGCATGACGAGGACGACGCCGATGCTGCCCAGCACCAGGGCGCGGCTTGGCTGGCCCCGCCGGGCCGCCCGGACGGCCAGCAGCAGAAGGACCAGACCGACCACGACGCGACTGGGGTCGATGACGCGATCGAGGATCGGTGCGGGATCGTAGGCAAAAGTGGACTGTGCACCGTCGCGACCAACCGAGGCGAACACCTGGACCGCAGCGAGGAAGACCTGCACCGGGAAGGCCACCGCAATCAGCGTTGCCGCGACGGCGAATCCGACCCGACCCAGCTCGTCACTGAGCTCAGACACCACCGGGAGCGAGCCTCGCCGGCGGCAGATCCGGAGCAAGACCACGCCCACCAGCCCGAATGTGAACACCAACACACCCGCCCAGAGCAACGCCAACCAGCCGTGAACCACAGGGTCACGATGGGCAATCTGCCACAGGGCTTGCGCCACCCGCGCCGCAATGACCACCGCCAAGATCAGATACGGCCAGGCCCGCTGGGTGAGGCGCTGCGCATTTTCGGTCGCGGAAACGGTCGCTCGGACCGTGATTTCGGCGACCGAGGCGCCGGCGAGCGTGGCGGCCGGCAGCACCAAATAGCCGAGAAAGGCCGCTGTCTGCTGGAGGTTCAGCGGGTTGAAGTCCGTGCCAAACGTCTTGGCATAGCGAGTTTCGGCAACGCCGACCGTCATCCCGAGACCGATCAGCGCCCAGAACGCGGCGAACTCCCACCAGGCGAACCGACGTCGCCACCGGATGATCACCAAGGTGATCACACCGGCCATCAGGGCTCCGGCGATCCAAGGCCATCCGGCCCAGCCGGCGAGCGAGCCACGACGCAATGACCAGGTGCCGATCACCATCAAGCTGAACAGCAAACCCAGGAGCTTGAGCCACCATGGGCCGTGCAGGGCGGCTGACATGCAGCACGCCACGCCGAACGACAGCAGCAAGAGCAGTGGCCAGGTCATCTGCTCCGGCAAGCCGATTCCGGTGGCCGAGACGATGAGGCGACTGTGCTGCCGGATGAGTCCGGACAGGACCACCGTCAGCCCTGCGGCGACGAAGCCTATGTAGCCGATCAGCACGATCGACTTCAGCCCGTACGGCCAATCCAGGTCTCGCAACCGGCCCTTCCTGACCGGCTCCACCAGCGTCTGGCGGACAATCGCGGTGCCGAACCGAGCGAGTCGTGACCATGCGTGCTCAGGTGCCGCGGTGGGTGAGCCGGCCGGACGTTCCGCGCCAGCAATCTGATCAAGATCAACCGACATCTTCGCGTACCTCGAACGTCCAGTCAGCGTTGAACAGCAGCACGCCATTCGATGAGGCGAGCGCGACACGGTCCTGCTTCGCGATCGTCAGTGGTGATAGAGACCAGCCGGTGATCACCGCACCGCTGCTGTCCAGCACCTGTGCATCGCTGGCGCCCCACACCGCGAGGTGATCTTGGGTCGGAGTAAGAGCGAGTGCGGGGCCGAGCCGCTTGATGATCACCCCAGCTTCGTTGATCATGATGCACTCGCCCTTGGTGGCCACCACGGCGTAGTTCGCGAAGCCTGCCAGACCGGTCAGCGTCCCAAAATAGGGACGCACCCAGCGATGCAAGCCGGTGTCGACCGCCAGCGCGTGCGCCGCCTGGTCTTGCAGCACCACGACGGTGTCGCCGATGACGGTAGCGCCGCGCCCCAGCAAGTCCAGGTGCCAGCGGCGTTTGCCGGTACCCACGTCAAAGGCGGTTGTGGTGCCGCCGCGGTCCATGATCACCACTACACCGGAACCGACAGCGGGCGTAACGTTGACGTCCGATCCCACAGTGTGCTGCCACCGCACAGCGCCGGTGCCGAGATCGAAAGTGCGTATCACGCCCGCGAGATCGACGAGAACTGCCTCACGATCACCCGCTCGCACCGGCGGCGTCGGAGCAAGATCATCGACCGCGAATTGCCAGAGCCGAATGCCGGTGTCTGAGTACGCCACGACCTCGCGGTTGCTGGTTGTGGCGATGATCACGTTGCCGAAGGCGGCCAGCGTCAAGATCGTGCCGCCGGGGTGCGTACGCCAGACCGAGGTCCACTCGCTCAATGTCTTCGGCGTGGTGGCGACAAGATCATCTTGGCCGTAGGTGGCCCGGATGATCAGGCCAGACTCGGTCTGTACCGGGGTGAGGCTGGCCGGCGTACTCGCCATCGGACCCTCACCGAAGGTGGGGTTGATCGAGATGGTGCCGAAATTCCTGCCCGTCCAGCGTTGTGGTGCCGACCACTGAATCGGCGTGTTGGTGGTCGTCGGCGTGCTGGGAGCGGGTGTCTCAATGCGAGACGTCGTGGTGTGTACGTCGGCGAAGCTCTGGCTCTCCGCCACAATTCCCAAGCCCTGGCACCAGGTCTGGTTGAGGCTGACGATCCGACCGAGTTGACCCTGCTTGGAGAGGTAGCGCACCTCGCCCGAAACCTTCAGGCACCCGTCACTCGCTACGTCGGCTTGCAACTCGCTGCGGTAGTCGAGGGCATCGCCGGCCGACCCGGCACTACTCCAGCGGCTGCCGGCGTGGACGTCGGCTGGCAGCAAGATCAATCCGGGGCTGTAGACGTACCCCTCGGTCGGCGTGCTTGCGGCCAGCAGGTCGACCCCGGCTGTGACACGGTAAAACCGGATGGTCTGGGCGAGGGCTGCCGGATCGTTGAGCTGAGTCGTGATGGTCCGCCAGGCCTTGATCGTCCCTTTCTCGTCGAACGCTTCCTTTCCCATCGCCGCGCTCAACCGGCTGTCGACACTGAGCAAGGCGGCGACACCGGTGAACCGCGCTGACTCGGTAACCGTCGTGCCGATGGTGGTCTTGAGCTCACGCGTGGTGTCGGTGCGCTCGAAGGCAACGGCGCCGTCGGGTGGCAGGTACTGCGCAGCCGTTGCGGCTCGGCCGAAGATCACTGTCGAGTTGGCGACATAGGTCGTGGTCGCAATGAGGAGGGCGACGACCGCGACCACCACCAGTGGCAGCCACCAGGGCCGTCGCGACTGGGCAGCATCAGAACGGGGCGGCGGCCAGGTTGGATTGACCGCTACGCTACCCAGCGGATCGGCCGGCATGGTCGACCAATCCTGTACGGGAAACGGCGACCACGGCTGGTCGGTGTTCGATTGCTCGCTCCGCTCGCTGCGGATCGCGCTTGAAGCCCACCGCCGTCGGCGTCGCTCGCGGAGGGAAAAGCGCCTCCACTCGCTCCTTCTCCGCGCGGCGGGGCGCGATCCGTCGGCGGCCGGCATGCGGACCAGTATCTAATGCGCGCTGAGCCTGTCGAAGCGCGAGCCCGAAGTGCCCTTCGACCAACGCAGGGCGCATGCCCGGGGTGCGGATTCAGTTCAGTTCAGAATCGACGGTTGGCTAGCACCGGGATAGTTGCCCGCGTCTTCGTCACCTCGTCGAGATCGAGGTCTGCCACCAGCAGGCCTGTCTCGGCGCCCAACGACCTGAGCACTTCGCCACGTGGTGAGATGACGGCGCTGTGGCCGACGCCAGTCGGTGCCGTGCCGTCGAGGACGAGGTTGAATTGCTCGCTCCGCTCGCTCCTCCTCAGTACGG
>Ga0307299_10000573_pt1 | contig 12302 bp, 17 predicted proteins | sample ER_DNA_159_FD_194466 | JGI IMG/M metagenome (GOLD analysis project Ga0307299, IMG submission 194466) | Bulk soil microbial communities from the East River watershed near Crested Butte, Colorado, United States - ER_DNA_159 | ecosystem: Environmental > Terrestrial > Soil > Floodplain | place... | reverse complement strand
TGCGCATGCGCTCCTTCGCGCCAAACGCGCGCTTGTAGAACTCGATCGCCTGCGCGGCGTTGTCGACGGCGAGAGACGGGGTGAGGGCGTGATAGCCCTCGGGAATCGGCTTGGTCATGTTCCTCCCCTCCTGCGGTAGGTAATCGGACCAAAGTCCCTGGTTCCCCTCCACAGTACCCCCACCGATGATCGCAGCGGTCGCCGAGGTGAACGGCGCGACGCTCCTCCATTACGACCGTCACTTCGACACGATTGCGCGCGTGACGGCCCAGCCGATGGAGTGGCTGGCACGGCGCGGCAGCCTAGACTGACGACCTCCCGGGCGAAAGACTGATGGAGGACTCCGTCCACAGCTCGTGCCGTTCGAGCCGGGCGCGCGCTATCCGGAGGTGCTCGAGCGGACCGGTACGCCGCCGACTCAGTACACCTAACGGAGCTCGGTGAAACCGGCCGCGGCGAAGTCGCCGTCAAACGCGAATGCTTCGCGAATCCGCAGCGAGCGCATGACCGTAAAGCTCGTGGCGTCGACGAACGAGTACTCGCGTTCGTCGCGCGCGCGAAGCCAGCGCAACGCCTCCTCCTCGAGCTCCCTGCTCACGAACTCGATCCGCAGACGGAGAGCTCGCGACATTCCGTCCAGGAAAGCGACGGCCGGGCCGTGACCGTGCCGGCGGTTGAGGAAAGTCCACGTCTCGCCCCGAACGTGGTTGGTTGTCACGAGCAGCGCATCTGCGGTACGAGAGAGTCGACGGGCCTCTTCGTGGTGCGCGTCGTTCTCGGTCGCAGCTGCGATCCAGTACGACGTGTCGACGAATATCACCGGTGGCGCTTCGGTCCGTAGACCACGTCGTCCACCCTCGCCGAGTCATCGGGACTGCCTTTGACCATGCCGACGATCTCCCAAAGGGGGTCGTCCTCGGGCAGGGGTAGCGGCCGTAACCGTTCGCCGACGTAGCGGCGGATCAGCGCCGCCTTCGACACGCCCTCCTCCGCCGCCTGGCGGGCAAGGGCCGCATCAAGCTCCTCCTCGATCATGATCTGAAGCCGTTTCACACACATATGTTACATCGGTTTCACAAAGTGATGTAACGCGCGCAAGCGTCCGCTTAGGCCAGGCCGCGGCCGTGGACGAATCCTGAGAACTAGCCCGGAGTCACGCGCTCTCAAGTTGCTGCAGGAATGCGCGCGGCGACGAGATCGGCAGCCTGTCGCTGAGCGCGAGCACGTGTGCGTCACCCGAAATGAAGGGTGTGCGCTCGCGCGCAGCCAGCGCGAGCAGGTAATCGTCGCCGGGGTCATCCGAGTGAATGGGCGGTGCTCCTTCGGGGTCCTCCACGACCTCCCCAAGCTCGTGGAGGAGTCGAGCGAACCGAACGGCATCCTCAGACGCGACTCGACTGCTGATCCTTGGTTGGTTCAGCGTTCGCTGTACCTCGTCGAGCAATGTCTTGCAGACGACGAGCTCGAACTCACCCTCGAGCCACAGCTCAACCAGACGCGCCGGCGCACCTAGTCGCGAGATCAGAGCCGAGACGAGGACGTTGGCGTCGAGGACCGCGCGCACGCGCTATGCGCGGCGGCCCTGGTGCTGCGCTTCCACCGCGACGCGGAGAGCGTCGTCCTCGTCGAGGTCGGCGGACTCCCAGACGCGCTCGAGCAGATCGAGCCCGAGGTCCCGCCGAAGGGCTTCCTCGATCACGTCGCTGTCACGGCGGCCGCTGCGAGCTGCCTTCACGCGGACAGCGCGTAGCACCCGCTCGTCCACCGTGATCGTCGTTCTGGCCTTGGCCACAGCCGCATCATAGCATCAATATGACTTTATGCGATTATTATGCGCCAAACAGACCTTCGGGCGGCCACCGCTGCCAGCCCATGCGAAGGAGGTCCCCCTGCGCCCGAGCCGAAAGGTCGGCGGCCAGCCGGCGGACGATCGCGCGAGCTATCTGGCTCCGAGGGCCCGACTTGTCGACTGCGACGATCGCTTCTTCGGCATTCGCGACACCACGCTTCCGGGCGCGCTCGAGCGCCAAGCGCACGGGCTGCGCGAGCCCTTCAGCCCAGAGATCCGGAGCCATCCGCGTGATTGAGCCCGCGACCTGGTGTTCACTGCCGGAGTCAATCGCAAGGCAGACGAAGCTGAGGCACGCGTGACAGATGGCGATGTCTTCGACGTCGAGCTCGAGCACGGCAGCGAGCGCGGCCGCCTCGGCGCGCGTCACTTGAGCTCCCGGGCGACCTCGGCCGCGATCGCGCGTGCGAGCTTCCGCGTCCCGCGCCCGGCCCGCTGAGGACCGCTATCGCGGAGGGCCATGTCTTGAAGGCCGGCGCCGGATGCCCATTCTCGGCGCGGAGCCGCTCGATCGCGTCCGACGCAACCTCGCGGGTCGCGGGGAACTCCTCCCCGCTCCGCTCACAAAGCGCAGCGGCGAGAGCGTAGACCTGGCGAACGGTCGGCGGCGCCACGGACACATCGAAGCAGGCAACCCGTTACGCGTCTGCCGCGAGCCTGCGCCGAATCTGAAACTCCACGGTCTCCGCGTCGTCCGGTCCGCGCGGGACCATTCAAGGAATGTCGTCGCCTCGAACGATGCACTGCCAGGAGTGCGGTCGCGACTCGCTCGATTCGCGCTGGTCGCCTCTGTGCCCGGTCTGCTACGAGAGCCTGCACCACGAGCAGCGACGCGGCCAGATCCGGCCACCCGCCCTCGACGACCCGGGCTGGACCGATGCCGGGCACCTCGACCACGCCTTCGACACGGCCATCGGCCCGCCGCTGCCGTGATCTTTCTCAGCCTTCTGCTCGTGCTGGTCGTTGCTCTTGCCTGCGCTTCGTTCTTCCGGAACATGCTGGCGGCGTTCCTCGTGTTCCTCGCGCTGCCGGTCACGGTGCTCCTGCACGCTCTCGTCGGCACACCGCTCGCGGTGTTCGCGATCGGGCTGCTTGCGATCGTCACGGTGCTGATCCACACGATCAACGACACGCTCAGACAGCTGCGCACCGCGAACAGGGCGGCTCGGCGAACGGCGCACACGCAACGTGATGCACGGAGGCGGCCGGCGGAACGGTCGCGCGCCGCCTGATCGAGGCTCGCCAAACCGTCCTGCTCTCGTACTTCACGCTGCGCGATCTCGGGGCACTCCTGGACGCCGTGCGGCGGAGCGGCCTGACCAAGCGCGCCGACGTTTACGTCGGCAGTTACGGCGTGAATCCGCAAGCCACGAACGCGGTGCACGAAGAGGGCCTTCGGTACGCCCCGATGCTCGCCCTGCGCAACGTCCTGCCGTCACCCCTTCCGCCGACGGCGGCGCGGCGTGTCGCGGCCGGACGAGAGGTCGGCCGCTCGTTCCGAGACCGCATGCGTTCGAGCGCGGCCGCCGTCGAGACGTGGCAGTTCGACGAGCTGTCGCGACTCGTCGCGAGCTCGCGTCAGACGCGGGAGTTCGCGCGCGGCGTCCTCGACGGGCTGCTTCACGGACGTGCACAGGATCAGGACCTCCCCGGCTTCGTCTGGCTCGCGCACAGCGCCTTTGGTCTTGCACTGCGGCCGGTCGATGCCGAGCTCAGCGCGTTCTGGCACGCCGTCAGCGCAGCGGCCGCGCATCTCGTCGGCGAGGAATTCCCGGCGTTCGTCGGCGACCCGGCCGCCGCGGCGCACGCGGAAGATGCAGGACGGCGCGCGCTCGCCGCCGGAGGCCCGGTCCGCCGCTCGCTCGCGGTTCGCTATCAGGCCGGGATCACGCCGGGATACCGGCTCGCGCCGGGCCTCGGCGGCAATGTCGACCGGCGTTCGCGCACGTATGTGAACCGGTGGCGTGCGCGCTACCTGTCGACGCGGCGCGAGACGGGCGTCCGTGATTTCGCCGTATTCAACTTCCGGTTCGGGAATGCGGCACCGCAGGTGATGAACGACGTCCTGCGCGCGGTCGCCCGCGTCGTCTAGAAACCAGGAAGCTGCTGCAGCAGGTCGACGAGCTCGGCGACGGGGAAGCGGCGAACGAAGCCGCGCATCAGATCGCCGATCGTCGGGTTGAGCGCTCCCGCCTGCTCGGCGTCGTCGATCGAGCGCATGAGCCCGCTGCGGACGAGCTCGTCGAGCTTCTGCGTCGACACATGGTGCTTGCGTGCAAAGGCCCGGAGCGCGTCACGGCTCCCGAACGCGAGCACCATCTCCTCGCGCGAGACGTGGAGCTTGCAGGCAGCTCCGTCGAGAGCCGAGAGCACGATCTGCTCGGCCGTCTGTTGCAGGCCCTGCGGGTTGCGCCAGTCCCGCGGCGAGCACGGGTCTGCGACGCGAGCCGGCGCGTAGGACGCCCCGCCGAGCGCGAGGTAGACGACGATCAGCGCGAGCGAGGCTGCCGCGGCCCAGACGATCGCCCGCATCTATACGCTCACCTCCCGGCGACGGAGCAGGATCGGCACGAGGGCGGCGAGGCTGAGGAGCGCGGCCGCGAGGAACGCTCGCGAGAACGCCTGCGTGACGGCACGGTCGAGCTGATCCTGCAGCTTGGAGACGAGGTCGGCGTAGGCGGAGCCCTTGTGCGTTCCTACCACCTCGGAGACGTCGGGAATGCGCGCCTCCTGCTTCGCCTCGTCGACGGCGACCGCGATGTGGCGCGCGACCGCGATCTTGTCCAGCGGCGGGATCCTGCTGTCGAGCACGGCCGCCGTGCCGGACGCGAGCACGTCGCGCTCGCTGTGATGAAGATCGGTCGTGAAGATCGGCGTGAGGAGGAGCAGGCCGACGACCACGCCGGCGTGGCGCGCCGCGATCGTCCAACCGCCGTGCACCGCCTGCGCCGAGCGTCCGGCGAGCGCGCGCTCGGTCAGCGCGGAAAGCGCGAGCCCAAGCCCCGCCCCAATGGCGAGCTGCGGCGGGAACGTCCAGGCGGCTCCCGCGTGGGGAAGCCAGCCAAGCGCGGCGAGGCCTCCCGCGATCAGGATCACACCCGACGTCGCGCGCGCCCAAAGCGGTTCAATCGTCTTCCCGAAACGCGCGGCCGCGATCGCGGCGACGGGCATGATCGTCACCGCGAGGCCCGCCGGCAGTGGGTCGAGCCGCCAGCCGTTGATCAGCAGGATCACTAGCAGGAAGAGCGCCGCCACGAGCCCGCCAGAGATCAGCAGCAACGCAACGTTGGCACCTACATGCGGTCGTTCAGCTGGCTCGGGAACGGGCACCACCCGCGCGCCGCGCAACGCGACCAACGCGAAGAGAACGACCGGCGCCTGGACGAAGAAGATCGACTCCCAGCCGAGCAGCTGAGTCAGGATCCCGCCGACGGCGGGTCCGAGCGCGGCGCCGACGATTCCGGCGAGCGTCCAGATCCGTGCGGCGCGGGCGTCCGTTTCGGTGAGCTGGCTGAGCAGGTCGAGCGCGGCGCACACGACGGCCGCCCCTGCGACACCCTGGACAGCGCGGCCCGCGACGAGCACACCGAACGAGCCTGCGAAGCCGCACACGAGCGAAGCAGCCACGAACACGAGAATCCCGAGTCCAAAGACGTGCGCGGGCCGGCGGCGTGCGAGGAACGCCGCCGGTAGCGCCGAGAGAGCAAGCGCGAGGTTGAAGGCGGTGAGCACCCAGGCGAGCGTCGAAATCTCGACGTGGTAGCGAGCGAGAATGTCCGGGAGCGCGATCGTGACGACCGACGAGTCGGCAAGGACGACACCGACCGAAAGCGCGAGCACCACGATTGGAGTGCGCACTGCTCGGATGAGACTACTGCCGGCGGCGGAGACTGGGCGGCGGGCTTGATGAGTTCACCGGGCGGGTGCGGCTCGTTCGATTCTCATGCCGCCGGACTCAGCGTCACAGCACTCTCGCCGGTGGTTGCCCGTCATGCACGTGCGTTCCTCCCGTCTACAAGTCCTTCGGGCCAGTCTCCGGCAAAGTCCAGCCATCCCGATTCAGGAACTCCTCGGACGCGGATCGCTCGCAACTCATGAGTCGGACGCGAGCGTACGGCGGCCTCGACGACCGTGACAACTTCGAGTGTCTTGGGCACGCGCACCGGCCGCGCACGTCCTCCGATGAGCAGCCAGCGCCATGCCTCTCGATTGCGGCCGAATGCCTCGAGTGAATCAAAGCGTCGTGTCTCGCCAACTTCGCCAGTAAAGAAGTCGACGCAGTCACTCGTGCTCGCCCATCGTTTGGCTGGAGCGGCGACGACCGCATACATCCCAAGGCGCCCCTTGGTTTGCCCGAGGGCGGCCATTTTGTAGATGTCCCAGAGACACTGATCGACGTCGTCGACTTTGAGCTCAGCCGCAGCGATCAAGTTCCCTTTGTCAAGGACGAAAACGTCCAGACCACCAGGTTGCGGATCCCAATCGGGAACCCAGAATTTCCGCCTTGCCGCAACTTCCAGCCGAGGAAGGAGCTGTCGAAGCGCAGCGACGAAGGCGGTCTCGAGCTTCCGTTCGAGAAAGCTTTCCTCGGGCTCGAGGGGAATCGTTAGCGCAGCTTCCGCGACGCAAGCGCAAATGTGCCTGTCGAATTCGATGCCCATCAGCCATTCCGAGGTCGGGTGCGTAATCAAGGGTCAATTGCTGCCGGCGGATCCAATCTGGATCGACCGCCCTTAGCGGCTTGACAACGTCGGTCGAGTCAGCGATGTAACCCAGGATCACGTGGTCGACAGAGACGCCGTAGTCAAAGCCGCACTCCTCATAGAAGTCGAGCACCTCTTCGACCGAAAAGGGAGGCTCCTCCTCTCGCACGTAATTGAAGGCACCACAATCGCCAAGCGTGGCAAGGCGCGGCCCGCTCTGGTCGTCTAACCGAAAGAAGCGACGAACACCAAGCCGGTATAGCCGGTGGCGCTGTGCGAGCGTGTACTTGCTGCCGGGGCCGTCGACAGTGCCTTCGAGAGAAGCATGCCCGTGTGCGGAGCTGGCGAGATCACCTCGTGCGCGTAGCGATCGTCGCGCTGCCGCACACGATCGGGTGAGGAAGACTCGCGCTCAAAGTCGTAGCTCGGGTCCACTTGGTCTTGGCTATCCGGGAAGAAAAAGTCCGCTAAGTTCCTTTGGGTACGCGGGATCCGACGGGCAGTCCGCCGTCGCCAGGGCGATCCTCGCAGGCGGCCCGGACGAGCCACCACGGGAGAAAGGACGCTCGAGAGCCGTGACACCTGCGTGCCGGTTCTCTGCCTCAAGCACCGCATTTCGGACACGTACTTTGTTGACCACATAGACAACAGATACGAAGAATGCCATCCGCATCGGATGGAGTCTCCTACACCGTCGAGGGCCGGGATCGGCGCGCATCCGCCGTGTCTCGTGCGGAGTCAATGAACTGAACCGCGTACGCGACGCCCTCCTCGAGCGTCATCGCCCGGCCCCGCTCCGACGCCGCGGCGAAATGATCCTCCTCCAGGTTGCGGCGAAGGATGGACAGCGTTTCCTCACGAAGACCTCGTGCAACCTCTTCCTGTTCGGCCTCGATTCCCTCGCGGAGGCCTTCTGCTGCACCGAGCAAGACCGCTGCCTCCTCGTACCGGCGCTGAGCCGCCGCCACCGCGGCGACCTCCTGCAATCCGTCGGCTTCTGATTGGAGATCCTGCTGCTGCCCGATCAGGAGGGATTCGCGGAAGAGTTGAAGGGCTTCGTCGAAGCTGCCCTCGCGCGCCGCTACGTGACCGAGGTTGCCCGTGCCATAGAAGATTCCGCGCGCATCGCCGGCTCGGCGCGAGAGCTCCAGCCCCTCGCCGATCACAGCTCGCGCTTGTGCGTAGTCCCGGCGTGCGAGCGCGACCCATCCGAGCATGGCGAGTGCCTCTCTCACGTTCCGCTCATCTCCCTCGCGCGACGCGAACGCGAGTGCCTCGCGCAGCTCCGATTCCGCTTTCCCGTAATCGCCCTCGACGCCACCAATGACGCCGAGGCCCACCAGCGCTCGAATGACCGACGTGGGGTCGTCGATGCTTCTGGCCAGACTCAGGCCCGCCTGGGCAAACTCCCGCGCGGGTTCGAGATCTCGTTGCCGCTCGGCGAGGCTGGCGGCCGCGAGCAACGCGTGCACTCGTTCGGCGGCATGCTCCTCGTCGGCCTGGAGCGCAGCGGCGAGCCACGAGCGTCCTTCACCGAACGGGCCGCGGTACACGCAGAGAAACGAGTAGGCGGTCGCGAGCACGAGACTGGTCTTGGCCTGTCCCGAATCGAGCGTCCACCTCATCGCTGCCCGCAGGTTCTCGCGTTCGGGCTCGAGCTTCCGCGCCCCATCCCACCTGTCCGCCTCGTCGAGCGCGTCCTGAGCACAACGAAGCACGAATCGCGCGTGTTCACGGCTCACCGCTTCCAACTCACCCGATTCCTCCAACCGCTCCCGCGCGTACTCCCGGATTGTCTCCAGCATGAAGAAACGGCCGTCCTCGCTGCGACGCAGCAGGCTCTTGTCGAAGAGCGACTGGACCGTGTCAAGGTCCGCATCGACGACATCAATCGCGCTTTCGAGCGTCCACGTGCCCGCGAAGACAGCGAGGCGGCGGAACACCTGCCGCTCTTCTCCACACAGCAGGTCGTGGCTCCACTCGATCGTGGCGCGGAGCGTCTGCTGCCGCGGGTCCGCGTCGCGACCGCCCTTTAGGAGGTCGAGGCGCTCGGAGAGCCGGACGACGAGCTCTCGGGGCGACAGCATTCGTGCACGGGCCGCGGCCAGCTCGATAGCGAGCGGGAGACCTTCGAGACGGCGGCAAAGCTCGAGGACGTCTTCGCTGGCCAGTAGCTGGGCGCGTTCGCAGAAGAGCAAGACACTGTCGTCGTCGGCGAGTGGCGGAAGCTCGTATTCGAGTTCACCTCTGATGCGGAGCAACTCCCTGCTCGTTACGAGCACCGTCAGTTTGGGACATGCCTCCAGCAAGCTCGAGAGATCACCCGCCGCGGAGACCACGTGCTCGAAGTTGTCGGCGAGCAGGAGCATCTGCTTGGCGGCGATGTATTGATGAACCCCCTCTTTGGCCCCGACGGCCTCCGCAATCGTGTCGAGGACGAGCGCCGGATCGCGAAGGGCCGCGAGAGTCACCCAAAAGACGCCGTCGCGATAGTCGGAGAAACGCTCTTCGCGCGCACGGCGTGCGAGCTCGAGCGCGAACCTGGTCTTCCCCGCACCACCCGGCCCTGTCACCGTCAGGAGGCGCGTCGTCGCGAGTTCACGATCCGCCTCGACCAGTTCGTCATCCCTCCCGAGAAAGCTCGAAGCAGGTGTCGGCAGGTTCGTATTAGCGATCGTCTTGAGCGGCGGGAACTCTTCATCGGTGAGCTGGAAGAGGGAGACCGGATGATCGAAGTCCTTAAAACGGTGCGCGCCGAGTGGGACGAGCAAGAACCCATCCCCGACGAGTTCCGCGGTCGCGGACGAGATAACGACCTGCCCACCGTGCCCCGCCGCTGCGATGCGGGCGGCATGATGAACATCGGCGCCTACATAACCCTCCTCCGTGAGGAGCGGCGCTCCGGTGTGCACGCCCATCCGCAGCCGTATCGGCCCCGAGGTGAGCCCCTGCGTGATCGCCTGAGCAGCTTCGATTGCCCGCCGCGCGTTCGCGAACGCTAGGAAGAACGCATCTCCTTGGGTATCGACCTCGACGCCACCGCACCGCGTCGCCTCTGCTCTAACGACTGTTCTGTGCTGAGCAAGCGCCTCGGCGTAGCCTTCGGCTCCAAGCTCACGAAGAAGGCCGGTCGATCCCTCGATGTCCGTAAAGACGAATGTCACAGCTCCGGAGGGCAGATCACGCATTGCCCCCGGATGATGCGACAAACAAGGCTCTTACTGATAGTGCGCGGCCAGCGGTACGAGCACGATCGAGGTGCCGAGCCCGATCCGCTCCGTCCAGCCGGCGATCCAGCCGACCGTGACGAGCGGCGCGTAGACGCGGCCGTACAGGTCGACCGCCTCCGGGCCGACGATGATGTGCTCCGCCCACGGCGGCGCGGGCTGCGATGATGAGGGGGCAAGGAGGTTCGGAGATGGCAACGTCAGACGTAACGAGCGCGCTCGACGAGGCCGGCGTGAGTTACGAGCTCCTCCCCCACGCGCACACGGAGAGCGCGCTCGCGGAGGCTGAATCGCTCTGTGTCTCACCCGACGACGTCGCGAAGACGCTCGTCGTCAAGCTCTCGGAGGGCTACCTGCGCGCGGTGCTGCCGGCGTCGATGCGAATCGATCTCCGCAAGGTGCGCGAGGTCCACGGCAGCGGTCGACACAAGGTGCACCTGGCCACGGAGGACGATCTTCGGCGCGACTACCCGGAGTTCGAGGTCGGCGCTGTGCCTCCGGTTGGCGGCCGGAGCGATCCCGTGATCGTCGATCCAAAGGTCGCTGAGCGAACGTCGATCGTGATCGAGGCCGGCGCGCACGACGAGTCCGTGCGGATCGCGGCGGCCGACCTCGTGACCGTCACGGCCGCCGCCGTCACGGACATCTCGGAAGACTAGGTTCTCCCTCGCGCGGGTCCCGCGCCACGCGCGGCATGACGAGTAGGATCGGCGAGCGTCCATGACTCAGCCGGCGGATCTCGTCGCCGCCTCGCGTGCCGCCGGCGTGCGTGACCCGCGTCTGCTCGAAGCCATCGCCGCCGTCCCGAGGGCGCAGTTCGTCCCGCCTGATCTCGCCGCGCATGCCTACGACGATGCGCCGCTGCCGATCCCGCACGACCAGGTGACGACGCAGCCATCGCTCGTCGCGCAGATGGTGCAGGCGCTCGACCTCTCGTCTTCCGGCCGGGTGCTCGAGATCGGCACCGGCTACGGGTGGCAAACCGCCCTGCTCGCCCGTCTCGCGAACGAGGTGTGGAGCGTCGAGCGCTGGGAGGACATCGCTCGCACCGCTCGCAGGCACTTCGAGCACCACGGCGTCGACAACGCCACGGTCGTCGTCGGCGACGGCAGTGCCGGGCTCCCCGAGCACGCGCCGTACGACGCAATCTTGGTCGCTGCTGCGTTCCTGCAGGTTCCCGCACCGCTCGTCGAGCAGCTGGCCGAGGGCGGCCGGCTCGTCCAGCCGATCGGACTCGGCGGCGCCGACGAGGTCGTCCTCTTCGAGAAGCGCCTCGGGGAGCTCGAGCGCAGACGGCGCGTCACCCATGCGCACTTCGTCAGGCTCTACGGCGAGCACGCCTTCCCGCAATAAGGCTCGCTGTCGCCCACGACACGATGCTCGGGCGCGGGGTCGACGAGCGGTTCTCAGGGGCGCAGAATGCGGTACGCCGTTCCGCGTGGGCACCCGCGGCCGATCAGATGCTCAAGCTCGTGTAGATCGACGCCGGTAGCCGCTATCCGCTCGGCCAGCGCCGTCACGTAACCCATCCGAAGAGACTGGAGGAAGCGCCAACAGAAGACGAGTTCAATCTCCTCGACAGGCCCGGTCTCGACGACGCTCATGACCTACCTAGAGTCGCTGATAGTCCCTGTCGATCGCCTGTGGAAACTGGCGCAGACCTTCCGGAAACTCCGACCGAATGCTCCACAGAGGAGCAGTGGAAGGATCCGCTCTGGAAAACCCGCCCTGAATGCCTTCCAGGACGGTCTGTCCATGCCGCGGCCTACCCTGCACCGATGCCGCTTGTCCAGCCTTGCAGCCAGCCCGGCTGCAGCACGCTGACCATGGGCGACCTCTGCCTCGAGCACGAACAACGTGCTCAGGAGCGCTTGGCTAAACGCGTGGTCGCGCTCTCGAAGCGTTTCAGAGCACCGGCCGTTGCCCTGGCCGTCGCTGCCGTCGCGGCGCTTGTCGGCCGCGCCTCGCGGTAGATCGAGTAGCGCTTCGGCGCCCTGCGCGCAACACTGTTAGCAGCACCGTCAGGAGTCGCAGTGTTCGAGATCGGCAGCAGTCTTCGCGAGGCACGCGAGCGTCAGAACCTGGAGTTCTCCCGGATCGAGCACGACACGCGGATCCGGGCGAAGTTCCTGCGGGCGCTCGAAGACGAGCAGTTCGACCGCATCCCCGCCCCCGCTTACGCCAGGGGTTTCCTCCGAACCTACGCGGACTACCTCGGCCTCGACGCCCAGCGGTTCGTCGACGAGTACAACGCCCACTTCGCCCCTCCCGAGGAACCACAAGCGGCGGCGCCGGTCAGAATCCGTCGTCCCGGACGTCTGCGCCGCCGACTGTTGATCGTCGTCCCGGTCGTACTCGCCGTGGGCCTAGTCGCGTGGGGATTCTCGCTCGGCGGTAGCCACCACCATCGCGCAGCTTTGGCTCCGCCGCTTCCACACACGCGGGCAAGGACCACAACTCCTCCACCGGCTCCACGCACGGCGACGCAGAAGCCGGTCCGCGCGCGGGTCGCACTCGTGGCTA
>Ga0307299_10000570_pt1 | contig 12362 bp, 7 predicted proteins | sample ER_DNA_159_FD_194466 | JGI IMG/M metagenome (GOLD analysis project Ga0307299, IMG submission 194466) | Bulk soil microbial communities from the East River watershed near Crested Butte, Colorado, United States - ER_DNA_159 | ecosystem: Environmental > Terrestrial > Soil > Floodplain | place: USA... | reverse complement strand
TGCCACCCAGGCCCCGCCGGCCGCGAGCACGACGACGACGCCGACGGCCACTGGGACCATCGAGCGCTTCTTCGCTGCCGGGGCGGGCGCGCGCGTCGCCGAGATCCGATCGATCCGCTGCGTGAGGCCCGCCGACGCGTCGAGCAGCTGCGTCTTCCCGTCGGGGTCGGTGATGCCGGCGCGGGTCTGCGGGACGCCGCTCGTCGCGCCACGCCCGACGCCCGTGACCGACGCGACGTCGTCCGCGAACTTCGCCACCGTCTGGTAGCGGTCGGCCGGCGTGCGCGTGAGCGCCGTGTCGAGCACCGCCTGCAAGCCGGCGGGGAACGTGAGATCGGGGCGCGACGCGGCGAGCGTCGTGGGCTCGTCGGTCAGGCGCTTGATCATCGTTTCCTGCACCGTCGTCGCCTCGAACGGCAGCTTGCCGGCGAGCATTTGGTAGAACACCAGGCCGAGCGAGTAGAGGTCGCTCCGCCCGTCGACCTTGTCTCCCGAGAGCTGCTCGGGGCTCATGAACTCCGGCGTCCCCACGACGAGTCCCGTCTTCGTCACCTTCTGACCCGACTCGTCGCCCCCCACCGCCTTGGCGATCCCGAAGTCCACGACCTTCACCTGATCGCCGCCCTTCTTCTGCGCCAGCATGATGTTGTCGGGCTTCAGGTCGCGGTGGACGATGCCGAGATCGTGCGCGGCCTGCAGCGCGTCGGCGACCTGCGAAAAGATGCCGACGGCGCGTCGCGCCGGCAGCGCGCCCTCGCGCTCGAGCAGGTCCGTGAGCGGCTCGCCCTCGATGAACTCCATGGCGAGGTAGATCAGCCCCTCGGGTGTTTCGCCGAAGTCGTAAATCGCACAGACATTGGGGTGCGTAATGCGGCTGGCGTTCGACGCCTCGCGGTTGAAGCGTGCCACAGCATCCGGGTCATGTACCATTGAAGGGTTCATCACCTTGATCGCGCTGCGCCGCCCCATCTTCACGTGCTCGGCGAGATACACCTGGCCCATCCCGCCTTCACCCAGCTTCTTGATCACGTGATACCGGTCCGCCACCACCTGGCCGACCAGGTCGCTGGCCGGCGCCGCCGACCGGAGCGTCTGCCCGTCGTTGGGGCAGAACTTCACGTCATCGGCGTACTCGGTGGAGCACACGGGGCAGATTTTCACGCCGGCAGCTCGATGCGCAGGACCTTGTCTCCCACCATGATCCGGGAGCCATGCTGCAGCACCATCGCCCCGCGCGCCGCGAGCGCGACGCCGTTGCGGCTGTGGTCGTCGAGCAACACGAAGTCGGCGTCCTCCGAGCGGACCGTCGCGTGCTGGGCGCTCATGGACGGGTCGTACGGGAAGATCCAGTCCCCGCGCTCGCGCCCGATGTGTACGTCGCGCCCGGGCGAGAGCTGGATCATGTCGCGCGAGCTGCCATCCGAGCGGAGCTGTGTCAGGCTCGCGATGTCCGCACTGGGCGCGAGACTCCCCATGCGCTTCGTCGCGTCGGCATCGGGGGCGTGGGGACCGGGATAGCCGAGGCGCCGGAACCGGATCACCTGGGAGCCGATCAGGAACTGATCGCCGTCCACGAGACGGTGGGGAGTTTCGAGGAAGACCCACGTGCCGTTGCGGCTGCCGAGATCGCGCACCTCCAGCCGGCCTTCCTCCCACGACAGCTTGGCGTGCAGCGGCGACAGGAATGCATCATCCTGGAACGTGATGTCCGCGTCCATTCGGCCGATGCTCGTAAACGTTTGTTTACGCTCGAAACGCTGCAGCTCGACGCCGCCCTCGCCGAGCAGCACGAGGGTCAGGCGCTGGTCGCTGCGGCGGTCGGGCGTGAAACGGCCCAGGATGCTGGGATCAATGGCGGAGCCACAGACGGGGCAGGTGTGCCCTTCGACAGCCGTGGAGGCGGGGGCAGGGAGCACGCTGGTGCGGGAGACGCCGGCTCCTGCGGCGGCGGCAGCCACCGCCGCTTTCGCGGCGGCGGCCTGGGTCAGCGGCTTCCCGCAATCGGTGCAGAACTGCGCGCCAGACTCATTCTGGCGGCCGCAGAAGGTGCAGGCGCTCACGCGCGGAGGTGCTCCACAGGTGGCATAAATTAAGGTACGCCAATCTATTGGGCAAATGGACGCGTCGAAAGGGCCGTGCTAGTTTGCGCGACCATGCGACTCGTCCGCGGCGCCCTCCTCCTTGCCGTCACGGGCTGCGCGGCCGCCTCGGGGCGCGCGCGGCCTGCCGCAGACGTCCTTCCGGTCGCGCCGCCCCGCATCACCGTCGTCTATCCCGACACCGCCGTCCCGATCCAGGCACACGACTCGTCTTTCCTCTTCGGCAACGTCGCACGCCCGCGTGGCGACGTGACGCTGACGCTGACTATCGATGGCCGGCCCGTCCCCGTGCTGGCGACCGGCGCGTGGCTCGCGTGGGTCCCCCTCCCGGACGACACAATCGCCTCCTTTCGCCTTGTCGCGCGGACCACTCCACCTCCGATTGATTCGCAGGTGACGTTGTTCACCGCGCGCATCGCGCCGACGTTCCGCCCGCCACCCGGTGCCCCCGTCTGGATCGATACGACGAGCTTCACGCCGATCGACACCCTCGTCGCCCCTGTGGGGGAGGGGATCCGGCTCGCCGTGCGCGCCGCGCCCGGAGCCACCGTCCGGCTGCGGATGGAAGGTGGTGTCGTGGTGTCCTTCGTGCCCGACACGAAGCCTCTGGAGCCCTCGTGGGGCGTCCGAGCGTTCGGCACTGACAGCGCGAGCCTGCGCCTCCCGCCCGCCGCCGATCGGTACGTGGCCTGGTTTCCCGCCGCTCCGCTGTGCGACGGGACCCTCGAGGCCATAATCGGGGTCGACACCGCTCGCGCCGCGTGGCCTCTCTTTGTGGATACGCTCGACCGCGCGCACCCCGCCGTCGTCGAGTTGAACGACGACACGGCGCACACCGGTACGACGGACAGCCTCACGGTCGGGAAGGCTGTCCCGTACGGCACGTACAACTGGTTCTTCCCCCTCGGGACGACCGCCGTGGTGTCGGGCCGCTGGAACGATCAGGTGCGACTGCAGCTCTCGCGCGGCGCGATCGCCTGGGTAAACGCCGCCGACGTGATTCCGCTGCCCCGAGGGACGCCGCCGCCCGGGGGCATCGTGGGTTCGATCCGCCTGACACCAGGGCCGCGTTCTCTGGTGCTGCGCGTCCCGTTGCCCGCGCGTGTCCCGTACCAGGTGAGTGAGGGGGAGCGGAGCGTCACGCTGCGGCTCTATGGCGTCGCCTCCGACATCAACTGGATGCAGTACGGGGGTACCGATCCCTACGTGAGCCGCCTGAGCTACGCTCAGCCCGCCGCAGACGAAGTCACGATCACTCTCGAGCTCGCGGGCCCCGTGTGGGGTTACCGCAGCGCGTGGAGCGGGGGGGATCTCCTGCTCGAGATCCGGCGGCCCCCGGTGATCGATCGGCGCCGGCCCCTCGCGGGGCGCACGATCGTCATCGACCCGGGCCACCCTCCCGTCGGCGCCACGGGTCCCACGGGCCTGTGGGAGCCGGTCGCGACCCTTGCGGTGGCGCTCAAGACCAAGACGCTGCTCGAGCGGGCCGGCGCGACCGTATTCCTGACGCGGACCGACTCCACGCCGGTGGACCTGTTTCCCCGCACACACTTCGCCGAGCAGCACGACGCCGACGTGTTGGTCTCGATTCACGCCAATGCACTCCCCGACGGCGTGAATCCGTTCACGAACAACGGGACCAGCGTCTACTACTTCCATCCCCGTAGCGCCGCGCTGGCCCGCGCGCTCGACCGGGCGCTGGTCGTGGAGTTGGGCGTGCGCGACCTCGGCATGGGACGCGGTGACTACGCGCTGGTGCGCAACCCGTGGATGCCATCGGCGCTCACCGAGGGACTGTTCATGATGATCCCGGAGCAAGAGGCCATGCTTGCGGGCGACGCGGGGCAGTGGCGCTACGCGCGCGGCGTGGCCCGAGGGATCGAAGATTACCTGCGGGCGTTTTCTGACGGAGCGCGAACGCTCGGCCCCTGAACCGCCCGGTGCGGGCGGCGTATAATGAAGGCCAGCATGTTCCTCCTCACCCTCGCCGTTTGCGCGGCAGCGTCGCTGCCGGCACAGTCACCCGCCGACCGGGCGAGTATCGAAGCGTTGCGCGACTCGCTCGCCGCGGTGCAGGACAGCACGCGCCTCGGCCGGCTCGAGGCGGCGACGATCGCGGTCGCGAAACAGCGCCGCGAAGATCCGATGGTGCACCTGCGGCTGGGCTTCATCGGATACCGGATCGGCGAGTTGACCGGGACCAAGTCGCACTACGACGACGCCGCCGGCGAATTCGAGTGGGCCGCCGAGCTGCGGCCCGATTGGCCGTACACCTGGTACGGGCTGGGGCTCTCCGAGCTGGCGCTGGGCGAGAGCTCCGTGCTCGCGATCGAAAACCTCCGCCAGATGCTCGGCAAGGATTACCTCTCCAAGGCCGCGCGTGCCTTCGCGCATGCCACCGAAGTGGACCCGAGCTTCGCGTTCGCGGTGGTGGACCTCGCGAACACGGCGCTCACCCAGCGCATCAAGCCACGGCTCGACGTCGCCCTCTCGGCGCTGCGCCTCGCGGCCGCGTCACCCGCCGGGCGGCATGCCGACGTGCAGCTCGTCCGGGGCCGCGTGGAGCGGGAAGCCGGCGAGGCCGACTCGGCGCTCGCAGGCTTTCGCGGCTACTTGGCGGTGGGAGGCGACTCGGGCGTGGGGCTGCTCGAGCTCGCCCGTACGTACTATTTCGCGCGCCGCTCCCCCGACGGGTGGCGCGCGTACCTGGCGGGCGCCCGCGCGGCGACGTCGGCGCCGGCGCTCACCCTCTATCGGTCCGACCTCTCGTGGATCGCCGACTCCGCCGAGCTGGGGGCATTCGATGCGCTGCCCGATCCGCCCGCTCGGGCGCGCTGGCTCGAGGCGTTCTGGACGCGGCGCGACGTGGTGGAGGCGCGCGACGTGGGCGAGCGCCTGGCGGAGCATTACCGCCGCTGGTTCTACGCGCGGCGCAGCTTCCGGCTCGTGAGCCGGCACCGCCACTACGACATCACCGAGGTCTACCGAGCCAAGCAGGTCGAGTTCGATGACCGAGGGGTGATCTACCTCCGTCACGGCGAGCCCGACCGGCGCGCGCGGTTCGCCTGCCCCGACACCGAACAGCCCAACGGCGAGGGGTGCGCGGCCAACGAGAGCTGGCTGTACCGCCGCGAGGAGAAAGCAGGAGGGGACCTGATCTTCCACTTCGCGGCGCGAGGCGACGTGCAGGACTACAAGTTGATCGAGAGTCTCGTGGACGCGCTCGGGTTCCGTCGCGGCGTGCAGGCGGGGACGTATTCCGATCCTCAGGTCTCCGAGCTGTATGCGTCGCGCGACGAGTTCGGCGGGCTGTACGCGCGCGTGGCGCACAGCCTCAACGCGCCGGGCAGCGCGCTCGCCGAGGACCGCGCCCATGGCCGCCGCAGCATCGCCCTGGGCACCACGAGCGACAGCTACGCCCAACGGTTCGAGCAGTCCCTCGACGTCGTCGCGAGTGAGTTCGTCGTCGGCGCAGGCACCGATTCCAGCGGCCAAATGCTGCACGTGGTCTTCGCGGTCCCCGGGGAGCGGTTGGCCGGCGAGCCGGCCCGGGGCAGCGGCGACGGCCTGCTGTACCCGCTCCACTTCCGCCTCGTGGTGTCCGATTCCACGGACCACATCGTGGCGCGGCTCGACACGCTGCGCATCTTCGCGGCGCGCCAGGCGCTGCGCCAACCGGCGTACCTCACGGGCCGCCTGGCGCTCTCCGTCCCGCCCGGCCGGTATCGCTACCGGCTCCTCGTGACGACGCCTGACGGCGCGGCGGGCGACTTGGTGCGGCAGGACTCACTCGACGTTCGCGCGTTGGGCGGCACGAGCTTCGCCGTGAGCGACGTGGTGGTCGGGCGCGAGGGCTCGGGGCTCGTCTGGGTCGCGGCGCCGACCGACACCGTGCGCTTGAACCCGCTGAGCCGGTTCCCCGAGGGGAGCGCCGCCCAGTTGTACTACGAGGTGTACGGTCTGGCGCGCGGCGCGCCGTATCACACCGTCGTGCGGCTGGAGCGTGAGGGCCGCCGTTCGCTGTTCGCCGCGATCCGCGGCTTGTTCGGCGGCGGGCGCGCGGCCGTGCTGCTCGAGTTCGACGCGGCGTCGGAGGGAACCGTCACGCGCGTGCATCGCGAGGTCGCGCTGCGTGACGTCGCGAAAGGAACCTATCGTCTCACCGTCGTCATTTCCGATCCGGCGAGCGGCGTGAGCGTCACGCGGACGCGAAGATTCCAAGTCGTGGCGCGTTAGTCTGTTGACACCCGCTCCGACGGAGACCTAAGTTAGTCCGGCTCCTTCGGAGACCGGATTGTATTGCTCCCGTTGCGGCACCCAGAATAAGGACAGCGCGAAGTTCTGCGACTCCTGCGGCCTCGATTTGACGGCGACGACTCCGGTCGGCGCCATCAAAGAGCAGCAGGAGCTCACGGAAATCGAGATGGTGCGCAAGGAGCTGGAAAAGGAGTACGAAGTCATCGACGAGCTGGGCCGCGGCGGGATGGCGATCGTCTTCAAGGCCAAGGAAACAGAGCTCGATCGCGAAGTCGCCATCAAGGTCCTGCCGTTCTCCCTCGCGTTCGACAAGGAGTTCGTCGAGCGGTTCCAGCGCGAGGCCCGCACCTCCGCCAAGCTCGAGCACCCCAACATCATCCCGATCTACCGCGTCGGCAAATCGGGGCGGGTCATCTACTTCGTGATGAAGTTCCTGCGCGGCAAGCCGCTCTCCAGCGTGCTCGCCGCCCGCGGGGCAGGGCTCCCCCCCGCGCAGATCAGGAGTGTGCTCGCCGACGTCTGCCGCGCCCTCGCCTACGCGCACAAGAGCGGCATCGTGCACCGCGACATCAAGCCCGACAACATCATGTTCGACGAGCACGGTCACGCGGTGGTCACCGACTTCGGCATCGCCAAGGCCGCCTCGGGCGGCAAGCTCACGGGGACCGGCATGTCGATCGGCACCCCGCACTACATGAGCCCCGAGCAGGCCAAGGCGCAGGCGCTCGACGGCCGCAGCGACATCTATTCGCTCGGGGTGGTCGCCTATCAGTGCCTCACCGGCGCCGTCCCGTTCGACGGCGAGGACTCCTTCTCCATCGGCTACAAGCACATCATGGAGGAGCTCCCCACGCCGCCGCTCGAAAACCCCGAGAAGCGCCAGCTCTTCGAGATCGTCAAGAAGATGATGGCGAAGCTCCCGGAGCAGCGGTTCCAAAACGCCGACGAGTTGATCGGCGTGCTGGAGAGCGGGCGATCCGTCTCGTTCACCACCGACGCGACGATGGCGCTCCCCTCGATGGCGGGCGTGCGACTCTCCTCCGCGCCGACGACCCCGCTGCCGCGCGTCACCGGGACACGGCCGCCCCCCACGGTCGCTGGCGAGCGGAAGCACTCCGTGCTCGGCGGCCTCGTGCTCTGGCTCTTGATCGTCGGCGGCGTCCTGGGTGGCGGCGGGTTTTACGCCTACAAGCAAGGCTTGATCTTCGCGGCGAAGCCCTCGGTCGACAGCACCGCCGTGCGCGACTCGCTGGCGCGGGACAGCACCGCGCGCCATGACTCGATAGTGGCCGCCACCGCCGCCGCCGACTCGGCGCGCCGCGACAGCGCCCGGACGACGACGACGCGCACTCCCCTCGCGCCCCCCGGCACGCCCGGGCGCCTGATCCTGCAGGGCGTCCCGCAGGGCGCACGGGTGCTGGTCGACGGCCAGCAGGTGCGTGGCACGGCTCTCGACATGCCCCCCGGTGTCCACCGGCTGAACGTGCGCGTCGCGGGCTACCAGGCCTTCGACCGTCAGGTGATCATCTCGCCGGGCGAAGCGAGCACCGTCAGGGTCCAGCTCGACCCCTCTGGGGACGACCAGACCGGCCCCTGCGATCAGTTCGGTCCGGCCTATAATCAGGACAATCTCTGCTTCGACACGCGGCCGGTGCCTCTGTCCCCGACCTTGATCCCCGTAGCCGCCGACGCGCCCATCTTCCCGCGCCAGGTGATCCTGTTGATCAAGGTGTCGCGCGAAGGGACAACGCTCGAGTCCCGCGTGTACGCCCCCTCGAACGTCGAGACCTTCAATAATGAAGCCCGCGATATGGCGCGGACTCTGCGCTGGAACCCCGCCCAGAAGAACGGCGACCCGGTGGAGGCGTGGGTCCAATGGCCCTTCCAGCCCGTGAGGCAGTAATCGGCCGGATCCATCGCACCGCGTTCATCGCCCCCGGGGCCGTCGTGCTCGGGGATGTGACGCTAGGGCCCCGCTCGAGCGTGTGGTATCAGGCCGTGCTGCGCGGCGACATGGCCCCCATCGTGATCGGCGAAGCCACCAACATCCAGGACGGGACCATCGTGCACGTGGACGAGGGCAAGCCCGCCTCGATCGGAGCCCGAGTGGGCGTCGGGCACCGCGTGATCCTGCATGGCTGCACCGTGGAGGACGAGTGCCTCATCGGGATGGGCAGCGTCTTGTTGAACGGCGTGGTGGTCGGGACCGGGAGCGTTGTGGCGGCCGGGGCGGTCCTCCCCGAAGGGATGGTGGTCCCGCCCGGGTCGCTGGTGATGGGCGTGCCGGCGCGCCTGGTGCGGATGGTGGACGACGGGCTGCGCGCGCGCATTCGGGGCACGTGGCAACACTACGTGGTGGAAGCGGAGCGGCACCGCGGGGGGGCGTTCCCACTCGAGCGACCAACTTTGTGATGTGAATTGTCAATGGCCTTGACGCACCGGCGTTCTCGCCGCTGCTTGTGTGGCCTCGCCGCCACGCCTACCTTGACCATCCACGTCCCGGTTAACTTCAACTATCGCAGCGTTGAGCAGTGAGACCGCTCTCACCGCAGAGAGATGAGCCAGCATGACTGATTCCACCCCGGCAGCCAAACTCGATCTGAATGCCAATGCGCTCACCATCCTCGAGCGCCGCTACTTGGTCAAGGACGACCTTGGCAAGCCGGCGGAGAGCCCTGAAGACCTGTTCTGGCGCGTGGCCCGCAACGTCGCGGCCCCCGACCGGGCCTACGGCGCCTCCGACCGCGCCGTGGAGAGCCTCGCCGAGACGTTCTTCGAGTTGATGGCGACGCGGGTGTGGATGCCGAACTCGCCGACCCTGATGAACGCCGGCCGGCCCCTGGGCCAGCTCTCGGCCTGCTTCGTCCTGCCCGTCGAGGACGCCCTCTCGAACGGCCGCTCCGGCATCTACGACACCCTGCGGGCGATGGCCCTGGTGCACCAGTCGGGGGGTGGGACCGGTTTTTCGTTTTCCCGCCTGCGGCCCAAGAACGACGTCGTCCGCTCCACAATGGGTGTCGCGTCTGGTCCCGTCTCGTTCATGAAGCTGTACGACGCCTCGACCGACGTCGTGAAGCAGGGGGGGACGCGGCGCGGCGCCAACATGGGCATCCTGCGCGTGGACCATCCCGACGTGCTCGAGTTCATCAGCTGCAAGGACGACCTCACGCAGGTGACGAACTTCAACATCTCCGTGGCGGTCACCGACGCGTTCATGGCCGCGCTCGAGGCGGGGACGGCGTACGACCTGATCCACCCCAAGACCGGCAAGGTCGTGGGCCAGCTCGACGCCCGCGAGGTATTCCGCAAGATCATCCACGGCGCCTGGAAGACGGGCGAGCCGGGCGTGTTCTTCATCGACCGCGCCAACCAGTACAACCCGGTGCCGCGCCTCGGCAGCTACGAGGCGACGAACCCGTGCGGTGAGCAGCCGCTGCTCCCCTACGACGTCTGCAACCTCGGGTCGATCAACGTCGGGTTGTTCGTCAAGAACGGCGAGGTGGATTGGGACCGGCTGCGCACGGCCGTGCACCTGTGCACGCACTTCCTCGACAACGTCATCGACGCGAACAAGTACCCGCTCGCCGAGATCGACGATCTGGCGAAGCGGATCCGCCGCATCGGGCTCGGGATCATGGGCTGGGCCGACCTGCTGGTCGAGCTCGGCATCCCCTACAACTCCGAAGCGGGCGTTGCGCTGGGGCGCCGGCTGATGGAGTTCGTGGACGAGGAATCGAAGGTCGCCTCCGAGAAGCTGGCGGAGCAGCGCGGTGTCTTTGCCGAGTGGGAGCGCTCCATCTGGGGTCCCGACGCGAGCGCCGCCCGGGACGCCAAGGGCGAGCGGATCCGCCCGATGCGCCGGCTGCGCAATTGCAACCTCACGACCGTGGCGCCGACCGGCACGATTTCGATCATCGCCGGGTGCTCCTCGGGGATCGAGCCGCTGTTCGCCGTGGCGTTCATGCGGAATCAGGCGGGCGTCCTGATGCCCGACGTGAACGAGGAGTTCGTCAGGATCGCGAAACGGGAGGGGTGGTACTCCGAGGCGCTGGTGACAAAGATCGCCGAGGCGGGCCACATCCACTTCGACGCCGTCCCGGCCAAGTGGCAGCGCGTGTTCGTCACGGCCCACGACGTGACCCCCGAATGGCACATCCGGATGCAGGCCGCGTTCCAGGATTTCACCGATTCGGCGATCTCCAAGACCTGCAACTTCCCGAACGCCGCGACCGAGGAGGACGTCGAGCAGATCTACCGCACGGCGTTCCGCCTCGGCTGCAAAGGCGTGACCGTGTACCGCGACGGCGCGCGCGAGAACCAAGTGCTGTCGACGGGCACGACCGCGAAGAAGGTCAGCGCGACGCCCCAAGGAGCGAAGGACGCCCTAGCGGAGGCGCTCGGCCGCATCGCCGAGCTCGACACCGAGCTCGAGCGGACGCGAGCGCAGCTGCATGACGTCGAGGCGGAGAACCTGCAGCGCCGCGCCAAGCGCTCCCGTCCCGATCTGCTCAAGGGCTCGACCCGACGGGTCGAGTCGCCGCTGGGCACGATGTACGTGACGATCACCGAAGACGACAAGGGCCAGCCGTTCGAGGTCTTCATGTCCCTCGGCAAGGCGGGCGGCGCCCTGATGGCCGACGTCGAGGCGGTGGGCCGGCTGATCTCGCTCGCGCTGCGCTCGGGGATTCCGTTGAAAGAGATCTACCGCCAACTCCGCGGCATCTCGTCGGACCGCGCCGTCGGGCTCGGCCCCAGCAAGGTTCTCTCGGTGCCCGATGCGATCGGCATCGCCATCGAGAAATGGATGCAGGAGAAGCAGGGGGTCCAACAGGACCTGCTGGCGGGAGCCCCCGCCGCCTCGGAAGTCACTGCCGGGCCAGCCGGCGAGGCCGCTCTTCGGGCGATCCGTGGCCCCGAACCGGACTTCATCGGGGCCTGCCCCGATTGCGGGTCGCAGCTCGCGTTTATTGAGGGCTGCGCCAAGTGCCACGTGTGCGGTTTCAGCGAGTGCGGGTGAGGCGACCGCGCAACGTGTGAGCACAGTCACGACGCCGGCTTCCCCCGCCCCTTAACCTTAGGGCTATGGATCTCCGCCCCATCACGCCTACCCGCCTGCAGGTGAAGGGCTGGGCCCGGGTCGGCCCTGCCGGCGCGCACACCCTGCGCCGTGGCGCGTGGTATCCCGTCGTCCGCATCTCCTCGAGCAACATCGTGGTGCTCGACGTGAACCGGCACAACGTGCCGGTGGACCGTCGGTTCCTCGAGATCCGCTACCACCCCCCGGAGCGCTGGACGATCGTGAAGTGCGAGCCGCGCGTGATGGAGAAGCTGGGTCGCGTCATTCCGCTCACCTACGCCGTCTGCCCCAGCTGCCGCCATCGCCAGGGCTTCCAGGCTGGCAGCGACGAGATGATGTGCGACCGTTGTAAGAAGAGCGCCGGTCTGGCGTGGGACGAACTGTCCTAGGGGCCAAACGCAGGTCCTAAAGCAGTACTAACCGATCTCCCACCTGAACCGTGCCCGCCCCCTCACCGACGCAGTAGAACCCGCGCGTCCCGCCGTCTAGAAACTGCAGGTGCGCCTTCAACACGTCCGATTCTACCCGTCCCCCTGACGCCCAGCCCGTGAACGGCCGGCACGGGTGCGCCACCTGGAGCACCCGAAGCCGCACGCGTTCGGGGCCGTCGGTCGCGACGATCGCCACGCCCGCCGCGAGATCGTCATACGTGAACATGCGATCGGCGGCGACGATTACGTTCTCTCCCGCGCACCCGACCACGATCCGGTCGCCGAAGCGGTCGCGCATCGCGGCATAGTGCGACGTGAAGCCGACGGAGACGCCGTGGAGACCGTCCTCGTTCTTCGTCTCGGGGTGCGCGCGGTGATGGACGTCCACGAGCCAACCGCCGTCGGCCGCCGCGCCGAGTACGCCATCGGGCGTGACCGCGAGGCGAGGGACGGGGAGCAGCGGGGCGGGGTCGTACACGCGATTCGGCTTCTCGCCCG
>Ga0307299_10000562_pt1 | contig 12527 bp, 10 predicted proteins | sample ER_DNA_159_FD_194466 | JGI IMG/M metagenome (GOLD analysis project Ga0307299, IMG submission 194466) | Bulk soil microbial communities from the East River watershed near Crested Butte, Colorado, United States - ER_DNA_159 | ecosystem: Environmental > Terrestrial > Soil > Floodplain | place... | reverse complement strand
CGTTCTTCAGCTTCGAGACGGCGAGGTACTCGAGGATCCGCTCCTTCACCTTCTCGAGGTCGTAGTGGTCCTCGTCGAGGATCTTGCGCGCGTGGGCGAGGTCGAGGTTGTCCTCGGTGGTCTCGTCCCATGGCAGCGAGATGATCCAGTCGAGGTACGTGCGGATGACGCCGTACTCGGCAGAGGCCGAGGGCAGCTTCTCGAGCCGGCCCAGCTCGCGGTCGACGGCCTTGCGCGTGTCATCGGGCAGATTCTTCGCCTCGATCTGCTCGCGCAGCTCGGCGAGCTCGGCCTGCTGCTCGTCGCCTTCGCCGAGCTCCTCCTGGATCGCCTTCAGCTGCTGGCGCAGGAAGTACTCGCGCTGGCCCTTCTCGAGCTCGGACTGCACCTGCGTCTGGATCTTCGTTCCCAGCTCGACGACCTCGAGCTCGCGCTTGAGGATGCGCAGCACGTCGCGCAGGCGGTCGCTCACGTTCGCCTGCTCGAGCAGCGCCTGCTTCTCCTCGGTCTTCAGGCGCAGGGTCGAGGCGACGAGGTGGGAGAGGGCGCTCGGCTCGTCGACGTTGGCCGCGGCGAGCTCGAGCTCGGGAGGCAGGTAGGGCACGAGCGAGATCAGGCGGCCGAACTCATTCTGGACGCTGCGCGTCAGCGCCTCGAGCTCCTGGCTCTCCTCGACGACGTCCTCGACGACCTCGAACTCGCCGACGAGGTAGGGGTCCTCCTGGGTCCGGCGCTGGAGCTTGATGCGGGCCACGCCCTGCACGAGGATCCGCAGCGTCCCGTCGGGGACGCGAATCATCTTGTGGACGATCGCGGCTGTGCCGGTCTCGTAGAGGTCGTCCCAGCCGGGCTGGTCGACCGCGGGATCCTTGACCGTGACGAGCGCAAGCATGCGCTCGCCGTCGAGCACGTCTTCCACGAGCTTGACCGAGCGCTCCTGGCCGATCGCGAGCGGCGAGACCGACTGCGGGAAGACCACCGTCTCCTTCAGCGGGAGGATCGGCAGCGCCTCCGCGATCTCGACGTCGCCCTGCTCGAGCGTCTCTTCGAAGTTCAGCTCGCTCATCCGCGGCCTCTGATCGCGATGTAGACGCGCTCCGCCTGCGGCGCCTTTGCCGCGATCGGCAGCACGATGGTCAGCATCCCGTGCTCGTAGCGCGCGGTGGCGGCCTCGGTGTCGACGGGCTCGTCCAGCTGGACCCTGCGCTGGAAGGGGCCGTACTCGAGCTCGAGCTGGCGGTAGCGCCCGCTCACGGGTGGGCGGTGGCGCTCGCCGGCGACCACGAGGACGCGGTCGGCAGCGGCGACCTGGATCGAGGCCGGGTCGACACCGGGGAGCTCGACGACGACGTGCAGCGCGGGCGGGTCCTCGCTGCGGATGCAATCGGCGTGCGGCCGGAAGCCGCGCTGGCCCCCGACGAAGCGCGGCAGGTGCCAGAGCTCGTCCACGAGCTCCTTGATGTCGTCGTGCAGCCTGTCGATGTCGGTGCGCCTCTTCATGGTCCTCACGTAAACGTTAGTGGTGCCCGCCTGGGTCCCGTTTGAACGCTGAATGCGGTGCTGTTAAGTTAGCAACGACTAGCTTAGCCGCCGCAGACCTCGGGAGGAGTCGCCGCAGATGGAGCGCTGGACGCGTTGGATGATCCACTACCGCTGGGTCGTGGTCGCAGCCTGGCTTGTCGTGCTCGTCGGAGGCGTCGCGGCCTCAGCGAAGCTCCCGGCGCTGCTCTCGAACACGTTCACGATGCCGGGGACGGACTCCGAGCGGGCTCGCACGATCCTCAAGGAGCACTACGGCGACCGCAGCGACGGCGCGTTCACGGTCGTCTTCCGGGTACCGGACTCGAACGACCCGGCGCTGAGGGCCCGGCTCCAGCAGGATCTCGCAGTCGCCGCCAGGCAGGTTGCGACCGGGCAGGCGCGCCCGCTGGTGCCCGGAGGGAAGCACGTCCTCTACGGCGACATCGTCTCGACGCTGAGCATCGCGGACGCCAAGGAGCGGACCGACGAGGTCTACCGTGCCCTGCCGCACGGCGGCGGCGTCCGGTCCTACGTCACCGGGCAGGCGGCGATCCAGCACGACCTCGACCCGATCTTCAACGAGGATCTGAAGAAGGGCGAGCTGCTGATCGCGCTGCCCGTGGCGATCGCGATCCTGCTCGTGGTCTTCGGCCTCTCGGCCGCGGTGACGATCCCGTTGCTCTTCGCCGCCTGCACGATCATGGGCACGCTCGGGGTCGTCTACCTGGTCGCGCACCAGGTCACGATGGCGACCTACGTCACGAACCTGGTGCAGCTGATCGGGCTCGGCATCGCGATCGACTACTCGCTGCTGATCGTCTATCGCTTCCGCGAGGAGCTCGCCCGCAATGGCTCGAAGGACGACGCGATCCTGCGCACGATGGCGACCGCGGGCCGCGCGGTGGTCTTCTCGGGCGCGACCGTGGCGATCGGGCTCGCGCTGCTGCTGTTCATGCCTTCGCCGTTCATGCGCTCGATGGGGATCGGCGGCTTCTTGATCCCGCTCGTCTCGGTGCTCGCGGCCACGACGCTGCAGCCGGCGCTGCTCTCGCTCTACGGGCGGGGCGGGATCAAGCGCGTGGCCGTCGCCGAGTTCATGCGCCGGCGCCTGCACGTCCCGCTGCCGCGTCTCGCCGGCACGGATGACATCGAGCAGGGGATGTGGGCCCGACTCGCCCGGGCGATCATGCGCAGGCCAGTCGCCTTCCTGGCCGCTGGCGCGACGCTACTCGTGGCCATCGCGATTCCGGTCTTCTCGCTCGAGCTGACGCCCGGCTCGGCCTTTGGCATTCCGCAGCATCCGCAGGCCGTTCGCGGCTTCAACATCCTCCGCCACGCCGTCGGTCCGGGCGCTCTCTCCCCGACGCAGATCGTCGTGGACACCGGCGCGCAGGGCGGCGCGCGAGCACCGGCTGCACAGCGCTCGATCGTGACGCTCGCCGCCAAGCTGCGGCACGACCCCGAGGTGATCGCGGTGCGTTATCGGCCCACGAAGCCCTTCATCGACAGCAGCGACCGCTACGCGCAGATCGTCGTCGCCGGGAAGCACGAATACGGCGAGGCACCTGCGCAGTCCTTCGTCCACCGGTTGCGCGGCGACATCGTCCCGTCGGTGTCGTGGCCGGCCGGCATACGGGTGCTCGCGGGCGGCGGGCCGCCGCAGGGCGTGGACTTCATCGATCGCTCATACCAGGTGTTCCCGTGGCTCGTGGTCGCCGTGCTCGTGCTGACGTACCTGCTGCTGATGCGCGCGTTCCGCTCGCTGATCCTTCCGTTGAAGGCAGTACTGCTGAACCTGCTCTCGGTCGCCGCGGCCTACGGCGCGCTGGTGATCGTGTTCAAGTGGGGCGTCGGCAAGGACCTCTGGGGCCTCTATAGCTTCGAGCAGGTCGAGGCCTGGATCCCGATCTTCCTCTTCGCGATGCTCTTCGGGCTCTCGATGGACTACGAGGTCTTTCTCGTCACGCGCATGCGCGAGTCCTGGGACGAGACGAAGGACAACGGCCGTGCTGTCGTCGAGGGGCTGGAGCGCACCGGGCGGATCGTCACCGCCGCGGCGATAGTGATGGTGGCCGCGTTCTCGGGCTTCATCGCCGGACGGGTGGTCGGCCTGCAGGAGTTCGGGCTCGGACTCGCAGTGGCGATCTTCGTCGACGCGACGATCGTGCGCGCGGTGCTCGTGCCCTCGCTGATGGCCCTCTTCGGCCGCTGGAACTGGTGGCTGCCGCCGACCGTCGCCCGGGTCATCCGTGTGCCTCCGTCGCCTCTCGAAGTGCCGACCTCGTAGCATTCCGCCGATGGCGAGCGGGCTGAAAGGCGTGATCCTGGCTGGCGGCACCGGCTCGCGGCTGCACCCGCTGACCCAGATCACGAACAAGCACCTGCTGCCGATCTACGACCGCCCGATGATCAGCTGGGCGATCGAAGCGCTCGTCAAGGCGGGCGTGACGGAGCTTATGCTGGTGACGGGCGGCACGCACGCGGGCGAGTTCTTCCGCCTGCTCGGAAACGGCCACGAGCACGGCGTCGACCGGCTCTTCTACGCCTACCAGGACAAGCCCGGCGGCATTGCGGAGGCGCTCGGGCTCGCGGAGCGGTTCGGCCGCGACGGCCGCACCTGCGTGATGCTCGCCGACAACGTGGTCGAGCGCTCGGTCGCTCCCGCTGTTCAGAACTTCGCGGCGCAGGAGAGTGGCGCGCGGATCCTGCTCGCCAGCGTCGAGGAGCAGGAGCACCTGCGCCACCTCGGAGTGCCCGAGCTCCAGGACGGGCGCGTTACGAACATCGTCGAGAAGCCCGACGACCCCGCGAGCGAGTTCGCCGTCACCGGGATTTACTTCTACGACGAGCAGGTCTGGGATGTGCTCCCCACGCTTGAGCCCTCCGGTCGCGGGGAGCTCGAGATCACCGACGTGAACAACTGGTACGTCGGCCGCGGCGAGATGGAGTACGACGTGCTCGAAGGCTTCTGGGGTGACGCGGGCGAGTCGATCGACGCGTACTACGAGGTGAACGACTTCGTGCGCGGCAACGGCGCCAACAAGGACGCGCTCTAGCGTGATCGACGGCGTCCAGCTGATCCCGCTCAGGCGGTTCGAGGACGAGCGCGGCTGGTTCATGGAGCTGATGCGCGCGTCGCTCCTGCCGCAGCCGGTGAAGCAGTCGAACCTTTCGTTCTCGCGCAAGGGCGTGATCCGCGGCCTCCACTACCACGAGCGAGGCCAGAGCGACCTCTTCGCGTGCGTGCACGGGATGGTCCGCGTCGTCGTGCTCGACCGCGAGAGCGGCGAGACGTTCACCGCCGACATCGGCGACGACAACCCCGCCGCGGTCTTCATCCCGGGCCACCACGCCCACGGCTACGAGGCGCTCACCGACTGCCTGTTCCTCTACCACGTGACCGAGGAGTACGACCGGGACGACCCCGACGAGCACGAGGTCCCGTGGAACGACTCCCGGATCGTCCACCTCTGGAGCACCGAATCGCCGATCCTGTCGGAGCGGGACGCCGCGTCCTGATCACCGGCGCCGGCGGTCAGCTCGGCGCGGCCCTGCGCGAGGCCTTTCCAGAGGCTGACGCGCGCACGCGCGAGGATCTCGACGTCACGCAGCCGCTCGCGGTCGAGACGGAGCTCGTGCTCCACGCCGCCGCCTGGACCGACGTCGACGGCGCCGAGGCCGATCCGGCCGGCGCGGAGCTCGTGAACGTCGTCGGCACCCGCAACGCGGCGGCGCTGGCGTTCCGGTCGTCTACTTCTCGACCGACTACGTCTTCGACGGCATGAAGCGCGAGCCGTACGTCGAGTCCGACGAGCCCCGGCCCCTGTCGGTGTACGGGCGCACCAAGCTCGAAGGCGAGCGCGAGGTGCGCGAGGGCTGGATCGTGCGCAGCTCCTGGCTCTTCGGCTGGACGGGTACGAACTTCGTCCGCACGATGCTCCGGCTCGGAAGCGAGCGGGACGAGGTGAGCGTGGTCGCCGACCAGGTCGGCTCGCCGACCTACGTCGCCCACCTCGCCGAGGCGACCGGAGAGCTGCTCGAGCGTCCCGGCGGGATCTGGCACGTCGCGGCCGAGGGCGAGTGCACGTGGGCCGAGTTCGCCCGTACGATCTTCGAGGAGGCGGGTCTCGACTGCCGCGTCCACGAGATCACGACCGAGGAGCTGGGCCGCCCTGCCCCGCGACCGGCCTATTCGGTGCTCCGCAGCGAGCGCGAAGGAGCCCCGCGCCTACCGCACTGGCGCGAAGGCCTGCGCGCCTGCCTCGCCCGGCTCTAGCGCCAGGCCGCTTCGTCGACGGGAGCGCGGTCGCGCAGCGGCTCCCACCACTCACGGTGGTCGGCGTACCAGCCGACGGTCTGCGCGATCCCGTTCTCCCAGCCGATCTCGTCGCGCCAGCCGAGCTCCTCCCGGATCTTGGTGGAGTCCAGCAGGTAGCGCCGGTCGTGGCCGGGGCGGTCGGGAACGATCGTCTTCAGCGACTCGGGCTTGCCGGTGTGCTCGAGCACCGCGTCGGCGATCTCCGCGATCGACTTCTCCACTCCCGAGCCGACGTTGTACGTCTCTCCGGGGCGGCCGCGGTCGAGCACGAGCTCGATCGCGCTGCAGTGGTCGAGCACGTGCAGCCACTCGCGCTGGTTCGCGGTCGAGGCGTACAGCGGCAGCGCCTTGTCATCGAGCGCGTTGGTGGCGAAGAGCGGGATCACCTTCTCCGGGAACTGAAACGGCCCGTAGTTGTTCGAGCAGTTGGTGATCGTGACCGGCAGCTCGTAGGTCTCGAAGTAGGCGCGCACGGCGTGGTCGGCTCCGGCCTTCGAGGCGTTGTAGGGCGTGCGCGGGCGGTAAGGCGTGTCCTCCGTGAAGACCTCGTTGGAGTCGAGCGGGAGGTCGCCGTAGACCTCGCAGGTCGAGACGTGATGGAAGCGCCCGACCTCGCAGCGCCGCGCCGCCTCCAGCAGCGTCTGCGTCCCGATCACGTTCGTGCGGAAGAAGCGGCCGGGGTCGACGACCGCCAGCGAGTTGTGCGACTCGGCGGCGAAGTTGACGACGACCTCGACCTCCTCGTCGCGCAGCGTCCGCTCGGCCAGCTCGGCGTCCGCGATGTCGCCCTCGACGAAGACGATCCGGTCGTCGACGTCGGCGAGGCTCTCGCGGTTGCCCGCGTAGGTGAGCAGGTCGTAGGCGACGACGTGGTCGTCCGGGTGCCGCTCGAGCCAGAAGCGGACGAAGTTCGAGCCGATGAATCCGGCCGCGCCGGTGACGAGGATCCGCATGCAGCTCAGTCTAGTCAGCAGCGTTCGGCGCGCTTGAGCAGCTGCTTAGGCTCGTGGCGGTCGGGCTCCAGCCGCTCCGCGGCCTGCAGGTAGGGGACGGCTTCGGAGCAGCGGCCGAGGCTGTAGAGCGTGTAACCGAGGTTGTAGTTCGCATAGCCCTCGTACGGGTCGCCGGGCCCGGTCCCTGCGAGCTTCTGCACCGCCTGCTGCAGGAGCGGGAGCGCCCGCGAGTAGTCCTCGTTTTGCATCAGCGAGTAGCCGCGGTCGTTGAGCGTGTGCCCGTCACCAGAGACGGCGGCCGGAGGAGGCGGGGGCGGTGGCGGTGGCTCCTGGGTCACCGTCTGGTGCACCGTGGTCGTCCCGCCGGGCCCGGCGACGGTTTGCGTGATCACCTGCGAGCTCGAGTCTCCCCGCGTCGCGAGGAAGGCGACCACCGCGCCGATCGCGGCGGCCGCGACCAGGAGCGCCACGGGCAGGACGAAGCGCAGCGGCGTACGGCGAGGCGGGGCTTGCGGCGCCAAGACCCGCGTCGTCGCGAGAGAGCCCGAGAGCGCCGCGCGCAGCTCGGCGACGAACTCGCCGGCGGATCGCGGTCGTTCTCGCGGATCCTTGGCGAGCGCACGCTGAAAGACGCGGTCGAGGCCCTGCGGCAGCCCCTGGCTGCGCGCAGCGATCGACGGCACCGGCGCGTTGACGTGTGCCGCGGCCTCGGCGGTCGTCGACTCGTTCTCGAACGGCCGCTCGCCGCTCAGGAGCTCGAAGGCCACCACCGCCAGGGCGTAGATGTCGCTCGCAGGGCCGACGCGCTCGCCCAGCGCCTGCTCCGGCGAGAGGTAGCCCGCTGTCCCGAGCACGGTCCCCGTCATGGTCATCGAGTCCATTCCGGTCGCGCTCGCGATCCCGAAGTCGGCCACACGCAGCTCGCCGCGCTCGCTCAGAAGCAGGTTCGCCGGCTTCACGTCGCGGTGGACGACGCCGTGCCGGTGCGCCGCGTCTAACGCGGCGGCGGCCTGCTCGAGCCACTCGAGGACGCGCTCCGGCGGCTGCGCGCCCTCCTGGCGCAACCGGTCCTCCAGCGAGCCGCCGGCCAGGTGCTCCATGACGATGAACGGCCGTCCCTCCCATTCGCCGACGTCGAAGATCGTGACCGCCCCGGGCTCGCCCGAGAGCCGTGCAGCGGCGAGGGCCTCGCGGTTGAAGCGCTTGCGGATCCCCTCGTCGGCCGCGTAGCGGTCGGCCAGCACCTTCACCACCACCTCCCGCCCGAGCGTCTCGTCGGTAGCGAGGAAGATGTCGCCCATCGCGCCCTTGCCGATGCGGCGCGGATTGCGGTAGCGAGGGGGCAGAAGCTCCGTGTTCACGGCCATCGCGACGGGGTTCCCTGCCCGAGCGAGCGGAAAACGGGCCTTTTCGAAGGTGTGAGTTGTGTAAGGAAGCCCAAAAAGCCGCAAACGGGTGCGCTACGCTCCTAGAAGTCCGGCCGTGGCGTCCGGCCCAGGATCGCTACGCATTCTGTAACCGGGCACCGGGGCCACGAGGCGATGTTCAGCACTTTCGCAGCAGCCATTCTCGCAGCGCTCGGGCTCGCAGGCCCGGCGGGGCACGCCGCGCAGCCGGCGCCTCCGGCGTTCTTCGTCGCCGGGCACGGCTGGGGCCACGGGGTCGGCCTCGCGCAGTACGGCGCGTACGGCTACGCCCTGCACGGGTGGACCTACGACGAGATCGTCGCGCACTACTACCCGGGCACCACGCTCGGCGAGGCGCCGCTGAAGCGCGTGCGCGTGCTGCTCGTTCCCGGCTCGAAGCGCGTCGTCGTCTCGTCGCGCTCGCCGTTCACCGTGCGCGACGGCGCGGGCAAGACCCACAAGCTTCCGGCCGGCAAGCAGCAGCTCGGGCCGGGTCTCCGTCTGAAGCTCACCGCGGCCGCCGCCGCGAAGGCGCTCCCCGGCCCACTGGTGTTCTCGCCCGGCGGCGACCGGCTCGCCCTCGGCGGCCACTCCTACCGCGGCACGCTGCGCGTGACCGGCGGCCGCTCGGTGCGCGCCGTCAACACGGTCGGCTTGGAGTCGTACCTCTGGGGCGTCGTCCCGAGGGAGATGCCCGACCGCTGGCCCGCCGAGGCGCTCGAGGCACAGGCCGTCGTCGCGCGCACCTACGCCCTCACGCATCTGGCCAAGGGCGGCGACTTCGACCTCTACCCCGACACGCGCAGCCAGGTCTACGGCGGGATCGCCGCGGAGTCCGACCCGGCCAGCGAGGCCGTCAACGCGACTGCAGGTGAGGTCGTGCTCTACAAGGGTGACCTCGCCCAGACGTTCTTCTACTCCAGCTCGGGCGGCCGCACGGCCAACGTGCAAGACGTTTGGCTCGGCTCGAAGCCGACGCCGTACCTGGTCTCCGTGCCCGACCCCTACGACACGCTTTCGCCGTACCACGACTGGGGGCCGCTGCGGTTCACCGGCTCGTCGCTCGGCCGCCGCCTCGGGGCCCGCGGCAGGCTGCTAGACGTCCGCACCGACGCGGGAGCCTCCGGCCGTGTCCGCTCGCTGACGCTGGTAGGCACCAAGGGCGAGCGCAGGATCAGCGGCTCCGCCGCCCGCGCGGCGCTCGGCCTTCGCTCGACGTGGTTCACGATCGGGATGCTGAACCTGACGAAGCCCGCCCGCGCGGTGCCGTTCGGGACGCAGGTGCGCCTGGCCGGAGTCGCCCGCGGCGTCCCGCGCGTGACGCTCGAGTCGCGTCCGTACGGCGGCCAGTGGAAGACCGTGGCGCCGCTCAAGTCGCGCGGCGGCCAGGTCGCCGCGACCCTCTCCCCGAAGGTCACGACCGACTACCGCATCTACGCAGGGCTGATCCACAGCGCCGTCGTGCGGCTGGCGGTTGCGCCGTCCGTCCGGATCTCGGCCGCGACCGATCGCCTCTCCCTGGGCGGGCTCGTCAAGCCGCTGCTTCCGGGCGCCGCGGTCCAGGTGCAGCGCAAGGCCGGCGCCTCGTGGACGACGCTAGCGCGCACGAACGTGGCCGCTGACGGCACCTTCAGCGCCAAAGTCGACCTTTCGCCCGGTACCTACCGGGCGCGCGTGGTCGCGGGCAAGGGCTTCGCCGCCGGGGTCTCGAAGATCCTCCAGGTCGTGGCCGCATGAGGCGCCTGCTCGTCGCCCTCTCGCTCGCGGCTCTCGCGCTTCCGGTCGCCGCGGCCGCGGCCTCGGCCCCGAACGACCCGCTCGTGGCGCGGCAGTGGTATTTGACGCGCGACCACGCCCTCGACGTCTTCGACGCGGCGAGCCAACTGATGACGATCCGCGTCGCGGTGATCGACTCGGGCATCGAGCGCGACCACCCGGAGCTGAGGGGCCGTGTGATCGCCGCGAAGAGCTTCGTCGATGGCTCCGTCGCCGACACGCAGGGTCACGGCACGTTCGTCGCCGGCGAGATCGCCGCGCTGGCGGACAACGGCGCCGGCATCGCCGGCCTCGCGCCGCCCGCGCGGCTGATCGTGGCAAAGGTCGTCCGCGCGGACGGCTCGATTCCCGACCGCGCGGAGGCCCGTGCGATCCGCTGGGCCGTGCGACAGGGCGCGCGCGTGATCAACCTCAGCCTCGGCAGCACCCGCGATCCCTCCGATCCGAGCCGTGACGGCTACTCGCGGCCCGAGCAGCGCGCGATCGAGGCTGCCGTGCGCCGCGGTGCGCTCGTGGTCGCGGCCGCGGGCAACGGCAACGACGCGCCCGCCAAGCCCTGGTCCTTCGCCAGCTACCCGGCCGCGTTCCCGCACGTGCTCGGCGTCGCGGCCTACGGGCGCTCGGGCGGGGTGCCGCAGTTCTCGAACCGCGACGAGCAGTACGTCGACTTGGCCGCTCCCGGGATGGACATCTTCTCGCTCTTCCCCCGGGCACTGACCGTGCGTTACACGGCCTGCCCCGAGCAGGGCTACTCGAGCTGCGGGTCGAAGGAGTTCCGACACGCCGACGGCACCTCGTTCTCCGCTCCGCAGGTGGCCGCCGCGGCGGCCGTGCTGTTCGCGCTCAACCCGGTTCTCCGGCCCGACCAGGTCGGCGCGATCCTGAAAGACTCCGCCTCGGACGCGACGCCCGCGAATGGCTGCGGCGACTGCACGCCCGGCCCGGATCCCCTGACCGGCTTCGGGCGCCTCGACATCTCGGCCGCAATGCAACAGGCCGTGCACGGGCCGATCCCGCCTGCCGACCGGCTCGAGCCCAACGACGACGCGGGCGGTGAGGCCGCAGCCCTCTTCGGCACGAAGACGCTGAAGGCGACACTCGACTGGTGGGACGACCCGGTCGACGTCTACCGCGTCTACCTGAAGCGCGGCCAGCGGATCTCCGTGGCCGTCCGCTCCGGCTCGAAGGTCGACACCTCCGTGATCCTCTGGAAGCCCGGCCTCCACAGGCTCGCAGACGCTCGCTCCGATCTCCGGGCCAAGCGCTCGATCCACGCGCCCGGGGTGACCGAGCGGCTGGCCTATCGCGCCCAGCGGAGCGGCTGGTTCTCGCTGCAGGTCAAGCTGGCCCGGCCCGGCACGGGCCCGTACCGGCTCCGCCTAGTCTCCTAGGAACTCCTCCTCGGGGACTTCGCGGATCTGACGCGCGGGGCTCCCGACGACGACAGCGTGGGCAGCCACGTCGCGCAGGACGACCGCGCCCGCGCCGATGAACGCCTCCTCGCCGACCTCGATCCCGGGCAACAGCACCGCGCCGCCGCCTACGCGGGCGCCGCGGCGGATCGTCGGGCCCTTCACCAGCTCGTGCCGCTGCTCGGTGCGGCCCATGAAGTTGTCGTTCGTGGTGATCACGCAGGGCGCGATGAAGACGTTCTCCTCGAGCAGCGAGTAGGCGGTGATGTAGGCGTGCGCCTGGATCTTCGTCAGCGCGCCGACCGAGGTGTCGTTCTCGACGAGCGAGCCGCGGCCGATCACGACGTCGTCGCCGATAGTGCAGCGCTCGCGCACGCAGGCCTGGTCGCCGACGACCACGCGCTCGCCGACCGTCGTCCCGGCGAACACGACGGCGCCCGTCGAGACGATCGTCCCTGCGCCCAGCTCGAGCGGCGGCAGCTCTTCGCGCTTCGCGGTCGACCGCGGCGAGAGGGTCGGCTGCTTGCCGACGACGGCGTAGTCGAGGATCCTGCAGCCCTCGCCGACCACCGTCCCCGGGTAGACGATCGCCGTCTCGGCGATCTCAGTCATGCGGGAGCCGCGACGAGCGAGGCCTGCAGCTGCTCGAGCACGCGGACGACCGCGAGCCCGTCTTGCGCGACCTGGGCAGCGTCGCCCTCGCCCGCGACGAGCGAGAGGAAGTGCCGGCACTCGAGCCGTAGTGGCTCGTCGCTCGGGATCTTCGGGCTGAAGATGTCGCCAGTGTGGGTCTGCCACTCGCCGTAGGTCTCGGTGGGCCGCCACGGGCCTTTCTCGTAGATCGTGACCTTGCGCTCGAGCTCCATGTCGTCGAAGACGACCATCTTCTCCTTCCCGACCACGGTCAGCTTCCGCATCTTGTGCGGGTCGAGCCAGGAGAGGTGCATGTGCGCGATCTTGCCCGAGGGGAAGCGCAGGTAGCAGAAGACGACGTCCTCGACCCCTGGCGTGAGGAACGAGTTGCCGTGCGCCCACATCTCCGAGGGCTCCTCGTCGAGCAGGTGCAGGATCACCGAGAGGTCGTGGACGCCGAGCGACCAGAGGGCGTTCTCGTCGGTGCGGATCTTGCCGAGGTTCTGGC
>Ga0307299_10000561_pt1 | contig 12536 bp, 10 predicted proteins | sample ER_DNA_159_FD_194466 | JGI IMG/M metagenome (GOLD analysis project Ga0307299, IMG submission 194466) | Bulk soil microbial communities from the East River watershed near Crested Butte, Colorado, United States - ER_DNA_159 | ecosystem: Environmental > Terrestrial > Soil > Floodplain | place... | reverse complement strand
CAGGAGGGCGCCGACGTCGTGCTCTTCCCGGAGCTCGCGATCACCGGCTATCCGCCCGAGGATCTCGTCCTGCGTTCCGAGTTCGTCGAGGACAACCTGGCGGCCCTGCAACGGCTCGCGAAGGAGACCGCCGCCGGGTGCGACGTGATCGTCGGGTTCGTCGACCGGTCGGAGGCCGGGTTGCACAACTCCGCCGCGCTCCTTCGGGACGGGACGATCGCCGCCCGGTACGCGAAGAACAAGCTGCCCAACTACGGCGTGTTCGACGAGAAGCGCTACTTCGTCCCCGGGACCGCGAGCACGAGGGTGACGATCGGCGGCAGCGACGTCGGGCTCTCGGTCTGCGAGGACGCGTGGCTGCCGGGTCCGCCATTCGATGCATACGGAGGCGTCTCGTTCGTCGCGAACATCAACGGCTCGCCGTTCGATGTGGGGAAGGCGCACGACCGAACCCACGTGCTGCGCGACCGCGCCCACGAGACCGGGGCGTGGATCGTGTACGTGAACGCCGTCGGCGGCCAGGACGAGCTCGTGTTCGACGGCGGCTCCCTCGTGATGGCGCCCGACGGAACGATCACGTGCTGGGCCGCCCGGTTCGACGAGGACCTCGTCGTGATCACGCTCGAGGACGTCGCGACCCACGCGGAGGCGCGCGCGAACTGGCCCGACGGGCCCGAGGAGGTCTACCGCGCGTTGGAGCTCGGGCTCGGCGACTACGTCCGCAAGAACGGCTTCCGGGAGGTCACCCTCGGTCTCTCGGGCGGGATCGACTCGGCGCTCGTCGCGACGCTCGCCGCGGACGCCCTCGGTCCGGAGGCCGTCCGCGCCCTCGCGATGCCGTCGCCGTATTCGAGCCCCGGGTCGGTCACGGACGCGATCGACGTCGCCGAGCGCCTCGGGATCCGGCTCGACAACATCGCGATCGATGAGATCTTCGAGGCATATCGCCGGGCGCTCGCCGACCTTTTCGTTGGAACGGCGGGGGGCGTCGCCGAGGAGAACCTCCAGGCTCGGATCCGCGGCAACCTCCTCATGGCCCTCTCCAATCGGTTCGGCTCGATGGTCCTGGCCACCGGCAACAAGTCGGAGTACGCGGTGGGGTACGCGACGCTCTACGGCGACATGTCGGGCGGGTTCGCTCCGATCAAGGACGTCCCGAAGACGCTGGTGTACGAGCTGTGCGCGTGGCGGAACGCTCGCGCGGCCGAGCGTGGCGAGACACCGCCGATCCCGCAGAACGTGATCGACAAGCCGCCGTCGGCCGAGCTCCGGCCCGAACAGCTGGACACGGACACGCTCCCCGCCTACGGCGTGCTGGATCCCATCATCGAGGCGTACGTCGAGGACGACCTCGGCGTCGATGAGATCGTCGACCGCGGGATCGGCGAACGGGAGACGGTCCGGCGCGTCACCGCGATGATCGATCGCGCCGAGTACAAACGCCGACAGGCCGCGCCGGGCGTCAAGATCACGCCGAAGGCGTTCGGTCGGGACCGGAGGCTCCCGATCACGAACCGCTATCCGGGCTGACCGGATACGGTTCCCTACCATGTGCACAGGGCCGGTAGCTCAGCCAGGTTAGAGCAGGGGGCTTTTAACCCTCGTGCCGCGGGTTCGAATCCCGCCCGGCCCCCGAGAGATAGCAGGTCAGGCGACCGTCACTCGGATCAACGCGAGCCCCATCGCTTCATTCGACGGAGCGTCCGCTCACAACCAATCCGGTTGTGTCAACCGGCGTGCCTTCCGGTGGGTGCCTGGGCCAGGCCAACGCAAGGATCGCTGGTAGAAAGAGCACGACGATCATCGCGATCACGACGATCCATCGCCTCATCATGCGCCACACAGATCGCAGCAGACCGACCCGTCTGCTTGTATCCAAGCCAAGTTCCCGGAATCGTCGCCACAAGCTTGTTTGATGAGGTCAGCTCGCGAAGGCTCGTGGTGAGCGCTCGCATAGGCGATCGCACCGATCGCTAACAGCACTACCACCACGATCCCGATGCTCCAAGTCTTCACCTTGTTCCCCTATTTCATCGCTTAGGGGCCACGATCTCAGCCAGGGTCCGAATCACGTTGCCTCTACTTTCGGCATCGGTTTCAGCAAATCAATGAGATCCGCTCACACGCTCCGACGATCTCTCGGCCGACTCTCAGCTCCGTCTCCGCGTCGTCTCGGTGCCGGCGCTGAGCATGGCGTGTGGAGAGCGGCGAACGGTTCGCCGCCGAGAGAAGGAGGACGTTATGGACGGCAAGGACATGAAAGAGGGAGCGAAGCCGCCGCGTCGGACGCGGCGACTAGCCGCGACCGGGCTCGTCGCGAGCGGGCTGCTTGCCGGCGGCATCCTGGCGGGTTCGCAGGTCGCCAACGCGGCGAGCACGTCGCCGACCTCGAGCGCATCCACGACTGCTGCCTCGTCGGCCCCAAACGCAGGCGTCGATCCGGCGACGATGACACACGGGCCGGGCGAGACGCTGCTCACCGACGGCACCGCCTCCAAGGTGAAGGCGGCGGCGCTGGCCGCGGTCCCGGGCGGCACCGTCATCCGGGTCGAGACCGACTCGGCAGGCTCGCCGTACGAGGCGCACGTCCAGAAGTCCGACGGAAGCATCGTCACCCTGAAGATCGACGACTCCTTCAACGTGACGAGCACCGAGTCGGGCTTCGGCGCCGGCGGACCGATGTCGGCGAACGGATCCAACGCCTGATCGCATCCGGAAAGCTCACTGTACCGAGGGGCCCCGGCGGAACGCCGGGGCCCCTCGGCAACCATGCGTCGCAGGTCGCCGCTAGGCTGCCGCCGTGAAGCAGGAGAGCCTCGGTTCATGGATAGTGTGGATCCCGGAAACGCGACGGGAGCGTGCGCGGGGTCTCCTCGGACGATCGGGACTCGAACCGAGCGAGGGACTCCTCTTGGAGCACACTCGTTCGGTTCACACGTTCGGGATGCGGTTCTCCATCGACGCGGTGCTCCTGGACCGCGATGACCGCGTCATCGGCGTCGTTCGCCTCTCGCCCAACCGTGTGCTCCTCCCGCGACCACACGTCCGCGCCGTGCTCGAGGTCGCCGCGGGTCAGGGTCGGAGGTTCACCCTGGGAGCTCGCGTCGGAGGTACCACTCGCGATGCTCCGAACAACGTCCATCCGGCGCGAAGCGAACCACGAGGACGCCGTCGTACTCGACCCTGACCGGATCGCCCACGTTCCGGGTGAACACGTGCCAATGGATGATCGCTCGGTCGCCGTCGACCGCCAGAACGTCATACGTCAGCTCGACGTCCTGCTGGATCCCGGCGACCCAGCGACGGACGATCTCGTCCCGACCGATCCACGGTTCGGTGAAGGGCGACACCGAGTAGATCGCATCCTCCGTGAACAGTGCCGCGACCTGGTTCGGAACGTTCGAGATCCAGGCGGCCCGATACGCCTCCATCCAACGCTCGACGCCGCGCTCATCCACGAGGGCAGGGTACGGGACGACCCGGTTCAGGATGCGTGGCTCAGGAGATCCACGTTCCCGTGCCCGGCGCGCTCCCCGTCGAGGCCCACGTACCGTCCTTCTCTTCGAGGACATAGGTGCCGCCGTGCCCGCAGAGCCCTCCGCACGTCTCGCCCGCCTCGATCCAGTACATACCGTCGCCCAGTTCTAAGGGTGGGCTGACGAAGACGTAGTCGCGACCCGGTTGATCGATCGGCGCTTGCCCGGCTGGGATCGCTTCATAGCCCGCCACGAACCGGACGTCGTCACTGAGGTCGGAGAGGCGCCTGGCAAGGGTCGCGATCTCCTCCTTGGTTAGTGCTGACGTGCAGGGGCCTGCCGACCCATCCCCCGCTCCCGGACAGAGTTTGATTTGCACGTACAAGAGTCGTGATGGGCTGGTCACCGCGCGGATTACCCGCCTCGATCAGATCCACCCGCGCGACCTGGACGGCGGAGACGGATCCCTCGGAGGCAGGCGGGCCTGCCCTCGTACACGAAACACCGACGATCACGACGAGGGCACAGAGCCACGGGCGGCGCATCGTTCCTCCAGGCCACGAGCTACCGTCATCGTGACATCCCACGAAGGCCCGGGCTATCCTTCCCGAGCCCCGACGGAACCTTGGTCCCCATCGTCTAGAGGCCTAGGACGCCGCCCTTTCAAGGCGGAAGCACGGGTTCGAATCCCGTTGGGGGCACGCGGAAGGCACTTCGGTGCCGACGCGCAACCACATATCTGCGCCTGTGGAGGAGTCCGGTCGTCCTCATCGCCCTGTCAAGGCGAAGATCGCGGGATCGAAGCCCGTCAGGCGCGCTGCTCAGGTCGCCTTGATCCGCCAGGCCGTCGAGGACCGCTCAAGAGCCTGCCGTCGTTCGGTGATTCATCCCAATCGGGCGATGCCCGGCCGAAGGTCGACTCATAGCGTCCATCCGGGGAGCGCGTGATGGTTGTCGGCCAAGAGGCTGATTCCTTCAAGCGTGATGCCAACCGCTCCCAACGTTCAGCTGCTTCGTCGACAGACATGCGGCAGGGGGAACGAGAGTGAGTGAGAGCGCCGTCGCACCGGCCGAAACCAGCGCCTCTACCTCGCCGCCAAACTCGAACCTCGTGCTTTCGGCGTTGATCCTGGTTGCCGCCGTCGCCAACCTGAACCTCGCCGTGGCCAACGTCGCGTTGCCGGATATCGGCGCCGCGTTCCAAAGCTCGCAGACGACGCTGAACCTGATCGCGGTCGGTTACTCGCTCGGCCTCGCGTGCTCGGTGTTGTATTTCGGCGCGTTGGGCGACCGCTACGGACGCAAGGCGATGCTCTTGATCGGCACAGCGCTCGCGATACCGATGAGTCTCCTGGCTGCGTGGGCACCGACCGATGTCGTGTTGTTCATCGCGAGGCTGGGCGGCGGGCTCGCGGCCGGCATGGCCTACCCGACGACCCTGGCGCTCATCACCGCGCTCTGGTCCGGGCCGGGCCGGACGAAGTCGATCGCGTTGTGGTCGGGACTCGGTGGGGCCATCTCGGCGCTCGGTCCGCTCATGTCGGGACTGCTCCTCGAGCACTTCTGGTGGGGCTCGGTGTTCCTCCTCACCCTGCCGCTCGCGGTCGTCGCTTTGCTCCTCGCGTTCCGGAACGTTCCCGCTCACGTCAACGAGGGGACGGATCCCGTCGACAACCTCGGCGGCTTCCTATCCGTGGTGCTGGTCGCGGCGCTCGTGCTGGGGATCAACTTCGCCGCCGTCCCGAACTCGGGAACCCTGGTCCTCGGACTCGCGGCGATCGTCCTCGCCGCGGGCGTCGCGTTCGTGATCCGCCAGCGCCGTGCCGGCAACCCGCTCTATGACCTCCACGTCGCCGGCCGGCGCGTCTTCTGGGTCGCCGCCTGCGCGGGCATCATCGTGTTCGGCACGCTGATGGGGGCGATGTTCGTCGGGCAGCAGTTCCTCCAGAACGTCCTCGCCTACGACACCCTCGATGCGGGAGTCGCGATCCTGCCGGCGGCGTTCTTCATGGTGCTGATCGCACCGCGCTCGGCCAAGCTCGTCGAAGCGAGGGGCGCTCGGTTCACCCTCCTCACCGGGTACGCGCTGTGCCTCCTCGGCTTCGTCACGATGCTGCTGCTCTGGAAGGAAGGGATCCCGTACTGGAAGGTCGGGCTCGCCTATGCCTTCGTGGGTGCCGGCGTCGGCTTCGCCGGAACCCCCGCGTCGAACTCGTTGACGGGATCGGTCCCGGTGGACAAGGCCGGGATGGCGTCGGGGACCGCCGACCTGCAGCGCGACCTCGGCGGCGCGATCATGCAGTCGATCCTCGGGGCGCTGCTCGCGGCCGGCTACGCGGCCGCCTTCGCGTCGGCGATCGCATCGGCGCCGAACGGCCAGCAGGTATCCGATAGTGTCGAAGCCCAACTCACGAAGTCGTTCGCCAGCGCCGAGGCGACCGCGCAGCAGTACCCGCAGTACACGAGCCAGATCACGGCGGCCGCGAAGGCTTCCTTCCTCTCAGGTGACCAGTGGGCGTACACCGCAGGGATCGTCGCGATCATCCTGGGTGCCGTCCTCGTCTTCTTCATGTTCCCGAAGAAGGACGATGAGCAACGTCTCCTTGCCGCATATCACGCTGAGGATGTCGGACGTCGTCGTGACGTCGAAGCGCTACCGAGCAGGGAGGGACCATGACAGATCGCGGATCATCGATGCCCCAGGATGCGAAGGGGGGAGTCCTCGGCTACCTCGAGACCAAGGTCGGAGATGAGGTCCAGAACTTCTATGACCCCCGCTACGAGGGCCGGCGCCTGTTCTCGGAGGTCCTCGGCACGTTCTTCCTGGTCCTCGTGGCAGCCGGCGGTGCGGTGGTGAACGCCCAGAGCGGAGGGCAGATCCCGCTCGCCGTTCGCGTGACGGCGCCCGGACTGATGGTGATGGCGATGATCCTGTTCATGGGCGCCGTCTCAGGCGCCCATTTCAACCCCGTCGTTTCCGTGGGCTTCGCGTTGCGAGGTGACTTCCCATGGAAGCGCGTTCCCGGCTACTTGGTCGCTCAGCTGGTCGGCTCGATCCTCGCGGTCCTGTTCCTGCGGGCGACGCTCGGGAACATCGGAGGCCTCGGCACGACGGAGCCGGGTCCCGGCATCACCGCAACGACCGCGCTCATCTTCGAGGCGGTGCTGACGCTGGGTCTGTTGAGCACGATCCTGGGTACGGCGTCGGGCGCCCAGAACATCGGCGTGTTCGGCGCATTGGGTGTGGGCGCCTACATCGCGCTTGCGGGCCTCTGGTCGGCTCCCATCAGCGGGGCGTCGATGAACCCCACGAGGTCGCTCGGCCCGATGATAGTCAGCGGGAATTACCACGATTGGTACGTCTACATCGTGGGACCGTTCATCGGCGGCATCCTCGCCGTTGGAGTCGCCTGGATCCTGCGCGGTCAAGGCGGCGGGATCAGAGGAAAGATGGCCGCCCAGGGCGACGTCAAGCTCGATGTCTCCGACCCATCGATTGCCCCGAAAGAAGCACCGCCCGAGTGACCGTCCCGTCGCCAGCCGGACGAGCGTATAGTCGGAATCTGCGGCGCCATCGTGGCGCAGCGATCCGGCGGCCCCAGACACGCGGTCGCATCGCACTCGGCCCCGGCCCTCGGCCTCTCGCTCGGATCGGAGCGTCTCGTGCGTGCTGAGCCGGTGTTCGACAGGCTTCTCAGTGAGTCACAGGAGGGAGCGCTGCCATGAACGGACCAACCTTCACGTCACCCCGCAGCAAGACGAAGGAGACGAACGCGCCTGTAGCCGATGCAGATCCAGACGAGACGGAGGAGCAGGCTCGGAGCACGGCTCTGGTGGTGCATCTGACGCCCGCGGAGCGTGCCGCGCGAGGCAAAGCGGCTCGCGCCGAGGTTCCCCGCTCCAGCCACGCTGCCTGGGACGCCCCTTCCGGCCGCGCCGACCCCGTGGGACTCCTGGAGGAGCAGGCGAAGAGTCGCGTCCAGGAGCTCGTTCCCATCCGCTACGGACGGATGCTCGCTTCGCCGTTCGCGTTCTATCGAGGCGCGGCGTCCCTGATGGCCTCAGACCTGGCCTCGACCCCGCGATCCGGTCTCATCGTTCAAGCGTGTGGTGACGCCCACGTCTCGAACTTCGGATTGTTCGCCTCCCCCGAACGAGAGCTCCTGTTCGACATCAACGATTTCGATGAGACGGCCCACGGACCGTGGGAATGGGACGTGAAGCGTCTGGCTGCGAGCCTGGCGATCGCGGGTCGCAACAACGGGTTCGCGGACAAGGAGCGGGCCGAGGTCGTCCGGAGCGCCGTGGGTGCGTATCGATCCGCGATGCGGGAGTTCGCTGGGATGCGGAACCTCGAGGTGTGGTACGCACACGCGCGGGTTCGGCAGGGCCTGCCGGGCTTGCAAGCGATGCTCGACAAGAAGAACCTCAAAGCGGCGGAGCGCACCGTTAGCAAGGCGAGAACGAAAGATAGCTTGGAGGCGTTCGCCAAGTTGACGCACGTCGTCGACGGCGAGTTACGGATAATCAGCGAACCGCCGCTGATCGTCCCGATCGAGGAACTCCTTACTCCGGACGAGGCGACCAAGCTCCTCGAAACGATGCATGACCTGATCCGCTCCTACCGTCGAACCCTGCAGGGAGACCGAAAACACCTGCTCGAGGACTTCCGGTTCGTGCACATCGCCCGCAAGGTGGTCGGCGTCGGAAGTGTCGGAACCCGCGCCTGGATCATCCTGATGTTGGGCCGGGACGGTCAGGATCCGCTCTTCCTGCAGGCCAAGGAAGCACAAGCGTCCGTGCTGGAGCCGTTCGTCGGCAAGAGCCGATACGCCAACCACGGGCAACGGGTGGTCGAAGGCCAGCGACTTATGCAAGCGGCGAGCGACATCTTCCTTGGTTGGAATCGCTCGGAGGGGCTCGACGGCGTCGTGCGCGACTTCTACATTCGCCAGCTCCGGGACTGGAAGGGCTCCTGGGCGCCGGAAGCCATGGTCCCGCAGGTCATGAGCGTCTATGGCCAGATGTGCGCGTGGACGCTCGCGAGAGCGCACGCGCGCTCCGGAGACCGGATCGCGATCGCTTCGTACGTGGGAGGGTCCGACGCCTTCGATCGGGCGATCGCGTCCTTCTCGGAGGCGTACGCCGACCAGAACGACCGGGACTACGCCGCGCTCCAGGCGGCCGTGAAGGCGAACAAGATCAAGGCGACGATCGAGGTCTGATCCGATGTTCTCGCGCGGTGGCGGGACGGCTATCCCGAGCATGATCGACAGGGACGAGTATCTGGACTTCTTACCGGTTCCCCTGCCGAAGCATGGCGCGCCGACGAGCGCCTTCCACCACTGATCGGAACGGGTGCGGGGGGGACCGATGTCGGAGCGGATCGTCGGCGAGCCGAGATGGCCGATGACCCTCGCCGTCGTATCGGTCATCTCGCTCACGATGGCCCTCCCGGAGCGCCTGACCTCAGGCCCTCGCTGGATCTTTCCAGCTGGGATGGCGATCTTGCTCGTGGCATTGATCGCGACGGACCCGGGTGCGATCACCAAGACGTCGAAAGCGTTGCGTATCCTCTCGATCGCCCTCGTCCTACTGATGGTGCTGTCGGCGCTCGTTTCGACGGTGATCCTCATCAAGGATCTGATCGAGGTCGCGCCGCAGTTCCAGAACGGGACGACGCTGCTGACGGCCGGCGGCTCCGTCTGGCTGATCAACATCCTGGCGTTCGCCCTGCTGTATTGGGAATTCGATTGCGGCGGCCCGGCGGCGCGTGCCCAGGGGATGCCGGCGAGCCCGGACTTCGCCTTCCCCCAACAGTTGGATCCAGAGATCTCGCCTCCCGGCTGGCGCCCGCAGTTCGTCGACTACTTCTACGTGGGGGTCACGGACGCCGTTGCGTTCAGTCCGACGGACGCGATGCCGCTCGCCCGATGGGCGAAACTCTCGATGGCGCTGCAAGCCGTCATCTCGCTCGCCATCTTGGGACTCGTCATCGCTCGCGCCGTCAACGTTCTTCAGTAGCGGATCTGGGCTGCGTAGGAATGGTCCGTATCGGATGATGCGGACGGAAGCGGTTGTGGTCACACTCGCCGTGGGTCTTTCGTGTTCGTTCCGGCATCCATGGACCTCAGGGGGATATATCGATGGCTTCTGATACCTCGCAACGGCTTTCATCCGGGCCTCAGCCGGCGGACGTGCTCGTCGTGTTCGGGATCACCGGCGATCTGGCGAAGGTGATGACGTTCCGGTCGCTCTACCGGCTGGAGATGCGCAAGCTGCTGGACTGCCCGATCGTCGGGGTGGCGGTCGACGACTGGACGGTCGACAAGCTGCAGGAGCATGCGCGGGATTGCATCGAGGGCACCGGCGAGGTGCTGGACAAGGAGGTGTTCGACCGCTTCGCCGAGCGGCTCTCGTACGTGCAGGGCGATTTCTCCGACGCCGCCACCTACGGACGAGTGGCCGACGCGATCAAGGGCAAAGAATCGCCCGTGTTCTATCTCGAGATCCCGCCCTTCCTGTTCGGCACGGTCGTGAAAGGGCTGTCGGACGCCGGCCTGACCAAGACGGCACGCGTCGTCGTGGAGAAGCCGTTCGGGCACGACCTGAAGTCGGCGGGTGAGCTGGCTGCCGAACTGCACCAGTACATCGACGAGTCACAGCTCTACCGGATCGACCACTACCTGGGGAAGATGGGCCTGGTCGAGATCCTCCACCTCCGATTCATGAATGCGATGCTCGAACCGGTCTGGAGCCGGAACTACCTCGAGTCCGTCCAGATCACGATGGCGGAGAGCTTCGGGGTCGAGGACCGTGGCCACTTCTACGATCCGGTCGGTGCGTTGCGAGACGTGGTCGTCAACCATCTGATGCAGGTGGTGGCGGCGTCCGCCATGGAGGCGCCGTCCCGGGGAGACCCGCAGACGATCAAAGAGTCGCAGGTCGCCCTGTTCCGCGCCGTCGCGGAGGCGGACCCCGCACACTACGTACGAGGCCAGTACGACGGTTACCTGAAGACCGATGGCGTGGCGCCGGACTCGACGACCGAGACCTACGCCGCGCTCCGCCTCGACATCGAGAACTGGCGCTGGGCGGGGGTCCCGTTCTTCATCCGTACGGGGAAGCACCTCGCGTACACCCAGACCGAGCTGCGGTTGGTGTTCAAGCATCCGCCCCGGCTGGGCTTCAATTTGTTGGGCCGCGACGCGGAACCCAACCAGGTCGTGGTGAAGCTCGACCCCACGACCGGCATCAGGCTGGTGATCGAGGCGCATCGCGCCGACGAGCCGGGCGCTGAGCCGATCACGCTCGATATGGAGTTCTCGAGCCAGGGCGGCGAGGGTCCCACCCCCTATGAGGTGCTCCTGCACGCGGCGATGGTCGGAGACAGCACGCGATTCACCAGGCAGGACGCGGTCGAGGAGACGTGGCGCGTGATGCAGCCGCTCGTGGATGCGCCTCCGCCCGTCCATCCGTACGCGCAAGGGTCGTGGGGTCCAGACGCAGCCGACGAGCTGGTGTCGGGACACGGCCGCTGGCACGAGCCTTGGGTGACGTCATGAGTGCCCGGCAGAGCGCGGCGATGCCGTCGCCGTTCCCCCCGATCGACGACTATGCGTTCCTGTCCGATTGCCACACCGGCGCGCTGGTGGCCCCGGATGGTTCGGTCGACTGGCTCTGCGTCCCGAGCTTCGACTCGCCGAGCGTCTTCGGCACCCTCCTGGACCGGGAGGCCGGCAACTTTCGCCTGGCGCCGTTCGGGATCAACGTGCCGGCGGCGCGCGTCTACGAGGCCGGAACGAACACGCTCGTGACGTCCTGGCGGACCGCGGACGGGTGGGTCGAGGTCCGTGACGCGCTCACGATGGGCACCCGCCAGGGCGAGGACACGGTCACGCCTCACACGCGTCCCCCCGCCGACGACGATGCGGATCACACGCTCGTGCGAACGGTGGTGTGCCTCGCGGGTCGTGTCGAGATCGAGCTGATCTGCGAGCCGGTGTTCGACTACGGGCGGACATCGGCCGAGTGGACGCTGGTGGACGATGACCGGCACGCCGCCGATGCGACCGGCGCCGGCGTGACGGTCCGGCTCACCACCGACATGCCGCTCGGGATCGAGGGAGGCCGGGTCCGCGCGAGGCACGTCATCTCGGCCGGCGAAGGGTTGTTCTGCGCCCTGTCGTGGGCCGAGGACTTCGCCGCACCCACGACGGCCGACGAGGCAGACGCCCGGATCGCGGCCACCGTCCGGTATTGGCGCGGCTGGTTGGATCACGCGCGCGCGATCGATCACCCGTGGCGGGCGATGCTCGAGCGCTCGGCACTGGCGATCAAGGGCCTGACGTACATGCCCACGGGCGCGACCGTCGCGGCACTCACCACGTCACTTCCCGAGACGCCCGGCGGCGAGCGGAACTGGGATTACCGGTACACGTGGATCCGGGACACCACGTTCACCCTGCGCGCGCTCCACCTCCTGCAGCTCGACTGGGAGGCCGACGAATTCATGCAGTTCGTCGCCGACGTGGAGCCGACGGAGGATGGATCGCTCCAAATCATGTACGGGATCGACGGTCGGCGGGACCTCACCGAGACCACGAGGGACGACCTGTCGGGATACGCCGGCGCCCATCCCGTCCGGATCGGCAACGGCGCGTTCGACCAGCGGCAGAACGACGTGTTCGGGGCGGTGCTCGACTCGATCCTCCTGCACACCCGCAGGAGCGAACGGCTCCCGCGACGGCTCTGGCCGATCGTCGAGAGCCAGGCGACGTGCGCGCAGAAGGTCTGGCAAGAGCCCGATCAGGGCATCTGGGAGGCGCGCGGGGCACCCCAGCACTACGTGTCGTCGAAGCTGATGTGCTGGGTGGCGATGGATCGCGCCGCGAACCTGGCGGGGATCCGCGGCGACAAGGATCTGGAGGCCTCGTGGCGCACGACCGCCGACGAGATCCAGACCGACATCCTGAAGAACGGGGTCAACGACAAGGGCGTCCTCAAGCAGCATTACGCGACCGACTCGCTGGACGCCTCCGTGCTGCTCGCGGCGATCTT
>Ga0307299_10000560_pt1 | contig 12555 bp, 10 predicted proteins | sample ER_DNA_159_FD_194466 | JGI IMG/M metagenome (GOLD analysis project Ga0307299, IMG submission 194466) | Bulk soil microbial communities from the East River watershed near Crested Butte, Colorado, United States - ER_DNA_159 | ecosystem: Environmental > Terrestrial > Soil > Floodplain | place... | reverse complement strand
TGCTCGACACCACCCTCGAGCTCGCAGCGGCGTTCGGCGCGCGCAAGATTGTGATGGGCATGGCGCACCGCGGCCGGCTCAACGTCCTGGCCCACGTGGTGAGCCTGCCCTACGAGGCCATTCTCGAGGAATTCGAAGGCGGCGGCGCGGGCCCGGCCTCCGACCCCGAAGCCGTCACTGGCGACGTGAAATACCACCTCGGCGCCGAAGGCACGTACAAGACCACGAAGGGGAAAGAAGTCCTCGTCGCGCTGCTGTCGAACCCCAGCCACCTCGAGGCGGTGAACCCGGTGGTCGAGGGATGGACGCGCGCGGAGCAGACCGACCGCTCGGGCGCGGACCCCAAGTACGATGCCTCCGCGGTGGTACCGCTCCTGATTCACGGCGACGCGGCGTTCGCCGGCCAAGGCGTGGTGGCCGAGACGTTCAACCTCGCGCGGCTCCGTGGGTACACCACGGGCGGCACGATCCATCTCATCACCAACAACCAGATCGGCTTCACGACCGATCCGCGCGACGGGCGTTCCACCGATTACTCGAGCGATCTCGCCAAGGGGTTCGACGTCCCCATCATCCACGTGAACGCCGACGATCCCGAGGCGTGCATCGCGGCGGTGCGGCTCGCGTGGATGTACCGTGAGAAATTCCACGGCGACGTGGTGATCGACCTCGTCGGGTACCGGCGCTGGGGTCACAACGAAGGCGACGAGCCGGCCTACACCCAGCCGTTGATGTACGAAGTCATCAAGAAGACGCCGCCGGTCCGCGAGAAATACGCGGCGCAGCTCGTCGCTGAAAGCCTGGTGACGGCGGAAGCCGCGCAGCAGGAAGCCGATGCCGCGTACGCGAAGCTGACCGAGGTGCAGCAGGCCCTGAAGGCGCGGCGGTCGCGCCCGTCCGGCGAGGAGCGGCGCATCGTCCGCGCGAGCGTGCCCGAGCCCGACACCGCGGTGGCGGCCGACCTGCTCACCAAGGTCAACGAGCAGCTGCTGGCGGTGCCGGACGGCTTCACGGTCCATCCCAAACTCAAGCGACAGTTGGAGCGCCGTCGTGAGACCATCACGCAGGGCGGAATGGAATGGGCCCACGCCGAGGCGCTGGCGTTCGGCTCGCTGCTGGTCGAGGGCTCGCCCATCCGCCTGACGGGGCAAGATGTCGAGCGCGGCACGTTCAGCCAGCGCCACCTCGTGCTGCACGATCCCACGAACGACCGCCGCTTCGCGCCGATCCAGCATTTGCCGGACGCGCGCGCGCCGTTCGAATTGCACAACAGCCCGCTGTCCGAGGCCGCCTGTCTGGGCTTCGAGTTCGGCTACGCGACCGCCGCGCACCCGGCGCTGGTGCTGTGGGAAGCGCAGTACGGCGACTTCGCCAATGGCGCCGAGGTGATCATCGATCAGTTCATCGTGGCCGGGCTCGCGAAATGGGGCGACACGTCGCGGCTCACGCTGCTGTTGCCGCACGGCTACGAAGGCGGGGGCCCCGAGCACTCGAGTGCGCGACTGGAGCGCTATCTCTCCCTCGGCGCCGAGGGCAACATCCGCGTGGCCAACTGCACCACGCCGGCGCAGTACTTCCACCTGTTGCGCCGTCAGGCGCGGCACGAGGAAATCCGGCCGCTGGTCGTGATGACGCCCAAGGGGCTGCTGCGGCTGCCCGCCGCGACCTCCAAGCTCGAGGACCTGACACAGGGCCGGTTCCGCGCGGTGTTGTGGGACGGCGAGCGGCCCGCGTTGGACCAGGTAACGCGACTGGTGCTGTGCAGCGGTAAGGTCTACTACGATCTCACGGCGTCGCCGCAGCGCGCCGCGACGCCGCACGTCGCGATCGGGCGGGTGGAGCTGCTCTATCCGTTCCCGTCGGAAGAGATCGGCCAATACCTCTCGCGCTATCGCAACCTGAAGGAGATCGTCTGGGTGCAGGAGGAGCCGCGCAACATGGGAGCGCGGAAGTTCGTGCTACCCAAGATCCGCGACGTCATCCCCGAGGCGATCGCCCTGCGCGATGTGTCGCGGCCGGAACGCTCCAGTCCCGCCGAGGGGTACCCGGCGGCGCATAAGGCGGAGCAGGATCGGATCGTCGCGGCGGCGTACGGGGGGGGGCCCTAGATGGAAACGACGCCCACGCTCACCGTCGTCCGCTACGCGGTCTTCGCGCTGTTCGCGCTCTCTGCGCTCGTTGCGCTCGGCTCGTGGCTGGTCCGCACCCGTCGCATCTCGCCATTCAGCCCGTTCGGCCGGACCCTCCGGTCCGCGACCGATCCGATCGTGCGACCGGTGGAGAAGCGGCTGGTGCGGCTGGGCGGCAATCCCGTCAATGCCGGGTGGTGGCTCGTCGTGGTCGTCGCCGCCGGCGGCGTGATCTTGATGTCCGTGCTCGGCTGGGCCATCACCGCGTTTCCCGTCGCCGCGGCGTACACCGCCGCCGGGCCGGCCGCCACGTTGGAGCTCGTCGTGGTGATCGCGTACAGGATCATCTTCTACGCCGTGATTGTGCGCGTGATCGCTTCGTGGCTCGGGTTCTTCCAATACACGCGCTGGCTGAGACCCGTGTACGCCATCACCGACTGGCTCATCGTGCCGGTGCGACGCTTCGTCCCGCCCCTCGGCATGATCGACATCACTCCCATCGTGGCGTTAGTCATCTTGTACTTTCTGAAGGAGCTTCTCCTCGCGGGACTCCGCGCGGCGGCGGGAGTCTGACCGCGACGCTGCTCGTGCACGTCGTGCCGCGCGCCCGCGCGACGATCGCCGTGGGTCGCCACGGCGACGCGCTGAAAATCCGCCTGGCGGCACCGCCAGTGGACGGCGCGGCCAACGACGAGCTCGTTCGCTTCCTCGCCGAACAACTCGGAGTGCCACGCACCGCCGTGACCATCGCCGCCGGTCACACGGGCCGGCGCAAGACCGTCACGATCACCGGCATTGAAACCGCGGCGGCGTTGCGCGCTTTGGAGGTCATGTGAAACTGCTCAAGGTATTGGTGAGCTTCATCGTCGGCACGATCGTCGGCGTGCTCGGCGACAAGCTCATCGGCCCCTTCGGGGGCGTGTTGGGGTTTATCGCGGGTGGCGTCGCTGCCTGGTGGGTGGCGCAACGCGTGTTCGTGGAGTAACGGAAGGAAGTGGCCGAGCCGGGGCTTCAGCCCACGGATCAATAACACGACGTTCGGGAATCGGTGTATCCGTGCCCTAAAGGGCCGGCTCGGCTAGTACGCGCGTCCTGAAGGACGTGGTTCGGAGCGCCCTTTAGGGCGAGTGTAGTGGCCGAGCCGGCCCTTTAGGGCACGGATCAACGCGACGACGACTCAATCTCACTTCATTTGATCTGCGTGAGCCGGTCCCTGATGCGCGTGTTCTCGGGGAAGTCCCGCGCGAGCTGCTCCAGCGTCGCCCGCGCCGAATCGGACCGGCCGGCCGCGAGGAACGCGTCGGTCTTCAGAAAGCCGTAGCGCAAGCGTAGCCGCTGATCGTCCGCCGAAACCGTGAGTCCCGCGAGGGCGGCCAGGGCCGCCTTACCGTCGTTGCGATCGCGGACGAGTGATTCGATCGCCAGGAACCGCACGGTCGTGTCATTCGGGAAGCGGCGTGACAACTCGGCGAACAGCTCGGCGGCGGCGGCGCTGTCGTGCCGCGTGCGGGCTGCTTGCGCCGAGTGATAGAGGCCCGCGATGAGCAGCCGGCTGACGTCGGTCGTGTCGCCCGAGCGGATGCCGATGCCTCCCGCGTAGCTGTAGACCAACTCGCCGCCGTGCTCTCCCGCCTCGTAGATGGCGGTGCCTCCCCAGAGCCCCACCAGCGCCGATGCCACCGTGAGCCCCTTCGTGACCCGGGCGGAACGGCGCGTCATCACCAGGGCCGCGATCTCGAGGACAGCCACGAACAAGAAGATGTTCTTGGCGCGCTTGCCCCATTCCTCGTGATCGACCACCGCCTGGCGCGCGCCAGGCACGCGTTCGACGGGACCGTGGGCGTCAGTGCCCGACTTCACCGCGAGCAGCGCTGCCGTCGTGCCGGCGAGCAACAGCACAGCAGCCGCGGGGCCTGTGAAGGCCGCGCGGCCGGTGAGTGAGATCCAGCGGAGCAATACGCCGACGAGGAGCAGCGCGACGGCGAAATGGACGATTTGCGGGTGCCACGAGGCGATGTTCGGCATGCGGCAAACCTATACCGCGCCCCTGACTCCGCGCTATTGGGGTCTCGTCGCGTCCCGGATGATGTCGTCCACCGACCATTTCACGAACTCCGCGCGCTTGTCGAGCCGACGCTGCGTCTCCGCGCGAACCTCGCCCAGACGCCGCTCGATATCCTTGATCTCGAGCACGCGCAGCTGATTCTCGATGTCGAAATGTCCGCCGATCAGTGCTTCGAGCTGGCTGCGAAACGCGGTGCGTTGCGCCTCGTTGGCGAGCCGATAGGCGCGCTGCAGCTCCCGGGCGTTGGCCTCCAGCCCGAACATCTTGGCGACGAGCTGCGCGCGGACGCTGTCGCGCCGGTTCAGGTTCTGGACCATTTCGAACTGCACCGTCAGCTGGGCGACCTCCATCCAGTACTGATCGAGCGAGCGGGTCTTCAACGTGTCGAGGCTCCGGGAGCCCTCTACGCGGTCCGGCGCGATGAGCATGATGAACGCCCGCGCGGCCGCCTCCGCCTCCCGCGGCCGCTCCTGCGCGATCTTCTGCACCTGCATCTGCATCGCCTGCGGTGGGGGCATCTCCTGCGCCGCCGCGACCGAAGCGACGAGGACAAAGCCGAGGGTCAACTTAGGGACGCGCATAGGACCGCTCCTGTTCCAGTCGAGTGAGTTGGGCATCGATCGTGATGAGCGGCTGGCCGCCGGCGATGTACCCGGCCGTCGCGGACCACTCGTGCTGCTCGGGCCAGCTGCGGGGCCGATCTTGCTGGGACGGCCCGCCGGTGAGCACGACCGCCGCGACGGCCGCCGCCGCGGCGAGCCCTGCCGCAATCCAGCGTCCCGACCGGCGCCGCTCCTGCGGCACCACCCAGTCGAGTGCGACACGCGAACGCTCGAGCAGCGCGAATTGCGTTCGACAGGCGTCGCAGGTGGCGAGGTGTGCCTCGGTCTCCGCCGTCTCGGTCGCCGGCAGGTCGCCGTAGGCGAGGAGCAGCAGTTGGTCTTCGGGTGGATGATTCATCGGTACTCCTCCACCGCCGCCCCGATCGCGGTGAGCGCGGCGCGCATTTGCGTGAGCACTGTGCCGAGGGGCCGCCCGAGCCGCTCGGCGATCTCGCGAAACTTGAGGCCGGCGCGATGCCGCAGGTCCACGACGTCGCGCTGCGCCCGCGGCAGCCCGGCGACCGCCCGCCGCACCGCTTCGTGGAGCTCCCGGGCGAGCAGCCGCTCGTCGGCCGCCGGGGCCGCGCGATCATCCTGCGCGAGGACCAATGCCGCCCGGCGTCGCACCAAGTCGCGGCGTAGGTGATCGTGCCAGACGCTCGTCGCGATGCGGAAGAGGTAGCCGCGTGCATTACCGTTCGTGTAGAGCCGCGGCGCCGCCGTCACGAGCCGCGCCGCCAGCTCCTGCATCAGCTCGGCGGTGAGATCGGCGTCTCGGCAGCGGGCGCCCAGGAAGTTCTGGAGCGCCGGAGCGTGCTCGGCGAGGAGCTGGTCGGCCGCGATGGTGGCCATGGTACCTAAGAGTACGCGACACCCTGGCGATTATTTTCCCATGCCGCTAGGTTCAACGCAGACAAGCGATTCCGTGGTGATTTGCAGCGTATTGCGGCCACGTTAAACAACCCGCTAAAAAGCTGGAGCGCATCCTGCCTACCCTCAAAGATCTGATTGCCGACGGCCGCGTCCACGTCTTCGACGGGGCGATGGGAACGATGCTCTATGCCAAGGGCTTCTTTCTCAACGTCTGTTACGACGAGCTCGTCCTCAAGCAGCCGAAGCTGGTGCAGGAGGTGCACGCGGAGTACGTGCGCGCCGGCGCCGAGATCCTCGAGACCAACACTTTCGGCGCGAACCCCCTGAAGCTCGGCAGCTACGGTCTCGCCGAGGACGCCGAGAAGATCAACCGCACCGCTGCCGAGCTGGCGCGCGCGGCGGCCGGCGGCAAGGCGAGTATCGTCGGTGCGATCGGTCCCCTCGGCGTGCGGATCGAGCCCTTCGGCCCCACCTCGCGCAATGAGGCCGAGGCGTTGTTCGCCCACCAGGTGAAGGGCCTCCTCGCGGGCGGGGTGGACGGATTCATCCTCGAGACGTTCAGCGACCTGGACGAGATCCACGCGGCGCTGCGCGCGGTGCGCGCGGCGTGCGACCTCCCGGTCGTGTGTCAGATGACCGTCGGCACCGACGGCCTCACCCACTACGGCACCGATCCCGAGACCTTCGCCAAGCGCCTCACCGAGTGGGGCGCCGACGTAATCGGCGTGAACTGCTCCGTCGGGCCTGCTGGCGTCCTGGACGCCGTAGAAAAGATGGTCAAGGCGACCGACCGGCCCATCTCTGGGCAGCCCAACGCCGGCCTGCCGCGCGACGTCGGCGATCGCAAGATCTACCTGGCCTCCCCTGAGTACATGGCGAGCTACGCGCGGCGCATGATCGAGGCCGGCGCGCGCTTCGTGGGGGGCTGCTGCGGCTCGACGCCGGAGCACATCAAGAAGATCCGTGACTACGTGGCGAGCGTGGTGCCGCGCCAGCCGAGCGTGGTCGTGTCGCGCAGTCAGGTACAGCCGCCCGCGGGCGTGACGCCGACGCCGCTCGCAGACAAGTCGCGCTGGGGCGCGAAGCTGGCGCGCGGCGAGCTGGTGACGAGCGTCGAGATCGTGCCGCCCAAGGGCGTGGATCCGGCGCCGATGCTCGAGCAATGCCGCGCCCTCAAGAAAGCGGGCGTGGACGCCGTGAATGTGCCGGACGGCCCGCGCGCCCAGAGCCGCATGGGCGTCTTGCCGTCGGCCATCATGATCGAGCGCGAGGTGGGAATCGAGACGGTCATTCATTACTGCTGCCGCGACCGCAACCTGCTCGGCATGCTCTCCGACATCCTCGGCGCACATGCGGCGGGGCTGCGCAACATCCTCGTCATCACGGGCGACCCACCCAAGATGGGCCCCTACCCCGAGGCGACGGCGGTCTTCGACATCGATTCAATTGGGCTCACGAATCTCGTGTACCGGTTGAACCATGGGCTCGATCCGGGCAACAACCCCATCGGCGCACCCACCAGGTGGGTGGCGGGCGTCGGCGTGAACCCGGGGGCGATCGATCTGGACCGCGAGTTGTCACGGTTCGCGTGGAAGGTCGACGCGGGCGCCGAGTTCGCCGTCACGCAGCCGGTCTTCGATCCAGGGCAGCTGGAGGCATTCTTGAAGCGGGTCGAGCAGTTCCGCATCCCCGTGGTGGCCGGCGTGTGGCCGCTCATCAGCCTGCGCAACGCCGAGTTTCTCGCGAACGAGGTCCCGGGCGTTTCCGTGCCGGACGAGATCCTGAAGCGCATGCGCCAGGCGCAGGAGCGCGGCAAGGAGGCCGCGCTCGCCGAAGGCGTCGCCATCGCCCGAGAAATGTTCGGCCGCGTGAAGGGCATGGTGCAAGGCGTGCAGGTGAGCGCGCCGTTCGGGAGGGTCGAGGTGGCGTTGGAGGTGTTCGCTCCCTGAGCCTGCGCCGCGAGCTCTCCTTCGCCGAGAAGGACGCCGACCTGCGGGACGACGTCCGCACGCTCGGTGCCCTCGTCGGCGCGGTGATCCGGGAGCAGGGCGGCGACGAGCTGTTTGAGAAAGTCGAGGGCGCGCGCGTCGCCGCGATCCGCCGGCGCGAGGGCGAGCCCGCAGCGGAGGGTGAGCTCCAGGCGCTCGTCGGCGCGCTGAGCCCACGTGACGCGGGCGAGCTGGTGCGCGGCTTCGCCACATACTTCGCGGTCGTGAATCTCGCGGAGCGGATCAACCGCATCCGGCGCGGGCGCGACCACCTGCGCGCGGGACGGGCGCCCCAGGAAGGGACGCTGGAAGACACGATCCGGCGCCTCGCGGCCGGCGGGCTCGGCCCCCAGGAAGTTCGCGACCTGCTGCAGCGCCTGTTGTTCGAACCCGTCTTCACCGCGCACCCCACCGAAGCCACCCGCCGCACGCTGCTCGAGAAGGAGCAGGCGATCGGGCGCTTGCTGGTGGGGCGGTTCGATCCGTCGCGCACTGCGGCCGAAGAGCGGGCGGCGCTCGGCCGCATCCGCGAGCACATCACCGTCGGCTGGCAAACGGAAGCGACGCCCGCCCAGCGCCCCACGGTCCTCGATGAGCTGGAGCACGTGCTGTTCTTCCTGACCGACGTGGTCTATCGCGTCGTACCGCCGTTCTACGAAGCGCTGGAAGACGCGCTCGCCCGAGTGTTCGGAACGGCGGGAGCCGGAATCCCTGTGCCGCCGGTGCTGCGCTTCGCCTCGTGGGTGGGCGGTGACATGGATGGCAACCCGAACGTGACGGCCGAGACCGTGCGCGCGGCGTTGGCACGCCACCGCGGGCTCGTGCTCGAGCGCTACCACCGCGAGACGCTCGAGCTGGCACGGCGGCTGTCCCAATCCTCCTCCCGGGTGACGGTCGACGAGGCCGTGCTGCGCCGGTCCCAAGAGTACGGCTCCCGCTTCCCCGCGGCTCTCGACGCCGTGCCCCCGCGCCACCGCGACATGCCCTATCGCGTGCTGCTCCGCCTGATGGCCGCCCGCTTGCAGGCGACATCTCGAGACGAAGCGTCGGGCTACTCTACGCCCGAAGAGTTCTCGAGCGACCTGCAGTACATCGTCACGAGCCTCGCGAACCACCGGGGCACGCACGCGGGCCTCTTCAGCGTGCGACGCCTGGTACGGCGACTCGAGACCTTTGGCTTTCACCTGGCCACACTCGACGTACGTCAGGACGCCCACGTGCACCGCGCGGTCGTCGGCCGGCTCTTAGGCGACTCGTCCTGGCCCGAGCGCGCTGCCGCCGAGCGAGCTACGCGCCTCAGGCGTGCAATCGCGGGCGGCGAGCCGCCGCCCCGCGCACCCGACGCCGACGCAGAGCGCACGCTGGCCGTGTTCCGCGCCATCGCCGAATGCCGGACGCGATACGGGACGCACGCCATCGGTCCGTTCATCATCAGCATGACCCAGGGTCTGGACGACGTGCTCACGGTCCTGTTGCTGGCGCGGTGGGGCGGGCTCGCCGAGGCGGGCGGCGCCGTGCCGCTCGACGTGGCTCCCCTGTTCGAGACGCTCGACGATCTCCGCGACGCGCCCGACGTGCTGCGCGGTCTCATCGAAGACGACGTGTACCGCGCGCACGTCGAATCCCGCGGCAACCGTCAGGTCGTCATGCTCGGATACTCGGACAGCAACAAAGACGGCGGCATTGTGGGATCGCGCTGGGCCGTGCAGCGGGCCCAGTCGGCGCTCGTGGCGACGCTTGATGCGGCGAGCCCGGCAAGAATCGACCTCACCATCTTCCACGGACGAGGCGGCACCGTCAGCCGCGGAGGCGGGAAGCTCACGCGCGCCGTGCTCAGCGCGCCCCCCGGCTCGGTGCGCGGCCGTTTGCGGGTGACCGAGCAAGGCGAGGTGATCAGTGCCAACTACGGCCTGCGGGGCATCGCCCTCCGCACGCTCGAGCAGGCGGTGGGCGCCGTCGCTATCGCCACTGCCCTCCCGCCCAATCCGGACGCGCGGGCGCCTCAGTGGGAGGCCCTGATGGACGAGATCGCCGCCACGAGCCGCGCGGCCTACCGCGGCCTGGTGTACGACGAGCCGCGGTTCGTCGAGTACTTCCGGCTTGCGACGCCGATCGACGTCATCGAACGGATGCCCATGGGCTCGCGGCCGCCGTCGCGACGCTCGGGGTCCGGAATCGAGCAGCTGCGGGCGATTCCGTGGGTGTTCGCCTGGATGCAGAACCGCAGCGTCCTGCCGGGCTGGTTCGGACTCGGCACCGCGCTGGAACGCGCCGTGGCGCGCCACGGCGAGCACACGGTGGCCGACATGATCCGCCAGTGGCCCTTTGTGAAGGCGCTCGTGGACGACGTGGAGATGGTGCTCGCGAAGGCCGATATCGGGATCGCGGCGCGGTACGCCCGGCTCGCGGGAGCCCTCGAGCCGGTGTTCTTCCCGCTGATCAAGGCGGAGTTCGACCGCACCGTCGGGCTCGTGCTGCGGCTCAAGGGCACCGGCGCGCTGCTCGACGAGGATCCCGTGGTGCAGCGGGCTATTCGCCTGCGGAACCCGTACGTGGACCCCATGAGCCTGCTGCAAGTGGACCTGCTCGCGCGCTGGCGCGCGGCCGGACGGCCAGACGATGAGTTGTTCGGAGCCCTGCTCGCCACGGTTCGCGGAATCGCTCAGGGGCTGCAGAACACGGGGTAGGGCCGCCTCGCGTTTCAGTTCCGGACGGAATCCCGCAGACTAGACGCCGCCCAAGACTCGTGCCATTCTTGACCGCCGTGCCCCTCCCCTCGGAGATCATCGCATGAACAGGCGTGAGGCTCTTCTCGCCCTCGGCGGCGCCGCGGTACTCGCGGACCCCCTCTTTGCCGCGGGCCGCTCCCTGCACACGCGACTCGGCAACGGCGCGGCGCTCAGAGTCCTCGATCCGCATCAGAACGATACGGTCGTCACGATCGCCGACATGATCCTTCCGGCGACCGACACGCCGGGGGCCACCGCCGCCAAGGTCAACGAGTTCGTCGACCTCGCGCTCAGTGATTGGATGGACCCCGAGGGGCGCAAGCGGTTTCTCGATGGGCTGGCCGAGGTGGATGACCGGAGCCGCAAGCGGTTCACCAAGGACTTCACGACCAGCACGGCCGAACAGCGCAGCGAACTCCTCCAGCTGCTCGACGCCGAGGTGGCCGCCCTGCGCGACGCCGACAAGCAGGGCACGCACCGCGAACCGACTCCATCGCAGGGATTCTTCCAGATGATGAAGCGCCTCACGCTACTGGGCTACTTCACGTCGGAGGTGGGAGTCACCGAGGAGCTGCACAACCCGATCATCCCCGGCCGCTACGACGGCTGCGTCCTGCTGGAACAGAGGGGGAAGTAGCCATGCCCGTGAAGACATACGACGCGATCGTCGTCGGATCCGGGATCAGCGGCGGTTGGGCGGCCAAGGAGCTCTGCGAACGCGGGCTCAACACCCTCGTACTCGAAGCCGGCCGGCCGATCAATCCTGAGACCGACTACGTCGAGCACGTACCGGTGTGGCAAATGAAGTTCCGGGGCATGGGCGACCACAAGGCCCGGATGGCGACGCAGCCGATCCAGCAGCAGTGCTACGCGTGCGACGAGATGGCGTACAAGTTCTTCGTGAACGACCTGGAAAACCCCTACACCACTCCCGAGGGCAAGCCGTTCTCCTGGATCCGCGGACGCCAAGTGGGCGGCCGCTCCATCATGTGGGGGCGCCAGGTATACCGCTGGAGCGACCTCGACTTCGAAGCCAATGCCAAGGAAGGGATCGGCGTCGACTGGCCGATCCGCTACGCCGACATCGCGCCGTGGTACGACCACGTCGAGGAGTTCGTCGGGATCACGGGGCAGGCCGAGGGCCTGTCGCAGCTCCCCGACGGCAAGTTCTTGCCTCCGATGGCCCTCAACTGCGCCGAGCAGGTGGTCAAGGATGGGATGGCGAAGCACTTCGGCCGCGAGCGCATTCTCACCATCGGGCGTGCGGCGGTGCTCACCCAGGATCACCGCGGCCGGTCGGCGTGCCACTACTGCGGCCCCTGTCACCGCGGCTGCATCACGCGGTCGTACTTCTCGAGCGTGAACGCGACGCTGCCGGCGGCCCGCGAGACGGGCCGGCTGACGCTGCGGCCCTACAGCGTGGTGCACAGCGTGATCTACGACGCGCGGACCGGGAAAGCGACGGGCGTCCGCGTGATCGACGGCCAGACCAAGCACGCTCTCGAGTTCAAGGGACGCATCGTCTTCCTCTGCGCGTCGACGCTCGAGTCGGCGCGCATCCTGCTCAATTCGGGGATCGCGAACTCGAGCGGGCAGCTGGGGAAGAACGTGATGGACCACATCATGGGGGGCGGCGCGAACGGGCGCATCGACGCGCCCGCCGACAAGATCGATTTCGGGAACCGGCCCAACGGCATCTATATCCCGCGCTTCCGCAACGTGACCGACAAGGCGAAGGACTTCGTGCGCGGCTACGGATTCCAGGGCGGCGCCGGCCGGGGCGATTGGGGACGCGGCAGCGACATGATGGGCTTCGGCGCCGACTTCAAGAAAGAGCTGCGCAAGCCCGGCCCCTGGGGCTTCGGCTTCTACGGCTTCGGCGAAATGCTGCCGCGGCCCGAGAACTACTGCGAGATCGACAAGACCAAAGTCGACGCGTGGGGCATCCCGGTGCTGCGCATCAGCTGCGCCTACGGTGAGAACGAGAAGGCGTTGCTCAAGGATATGTCGATCACCGCCGCGGAGATGCTGGCCGCCGTGGGCGCGCACGAGATCGAGCCGTTCACGAGCGACAACCCGCCCGGCCTCGTCATTCACGAGATGGGAACGGCGCGCATGGGCCGCGACCCGAAGACATCGGTCCTGAACGGCAACAACCAGTGCTGGGAC
>Ga0307299_10000557_pt1 | contig 12572 bp, 15 predicted proteins | sample ER_DNA_159_FD_194466 | JGI IMG/M metagenome (GOLD analysis project Ga0307299, IMG submission 194466) | Bulk soil microbial communities from the East River watershed near Crested Butte, Colorado, United States - ER_DNA_159 | ecosystem: Environmental > Terrestrial > Soil > Floodplain | place... | reverse complement strand
AGGACGCGATGCCCGTTGGCCCGCACCGCACACGCGTCCACGCGGTCAACGTGAAGGACCTCGAGCGCTTCGACGGCGACGTCACGCCCGAGACGCTCAAGGAAGCAGGCTTGATCCGGAACACGAGGCTCGACGTCAAGATCCTCGGGCACGGCGAGCTGACGAAGAAACTGACAGTGTCGGCACATCTCTTCTCCGCGAGCGCCCGCGAGAAGATCGAGGGCGCGGGCGGAACGGTCACCTGGCTCCGCGGGGAGCCAAAGCCCAGGCCGCCGAAGCGGCGCGAGCGCAAGGCCGCTCCTCCACCCGAGGAGCCCGCTGAGGAGGCGACCGCCGAGGCCGACGAGCCGACCGAAGACGAGACGCAGGCCGAGGAGACTCAGCCCGAGAGCGAGGACGAGAGCTAAGCCATGTTCTCCTGGCTCTCAAACGCCTGGCGCGTCCCAGAGCTCCGCCACCGCGTCCTGTTCACGGCGCTGATCCTCGCGATCTACCGCCTGGGCTCGTGGATCCCGGCCCCGGGCGTCGACTCGAGCGCGATCAAGGACTACTTCAACTCGACCGGTGGCACGGTCCTCGGGCTCCTGAACCTCTTCTCGGGCGGCGCGCTGTCGCAGTTCGCGATCTTCGCGCTCGGGATCATGCCGTACGTCACCGCGTCGATCATCCTGCAGCTGCTGACGGTCGTCATCCCGCGCCTCGAGCAGCTCCAGAAGGAAGGCGAGGCGGGCTACGCCAAGATCAACCAGTACACGCGCTACCTCACGGTCGTGCTGGCCGCGGCGCAGTCACTGGGGTACGCGTACCTGTTCAAGCGCCAGGGCGTCCTCGAGGCGGGCCTGGGCCGCACGTTCATGATCGTCCTCACCCTGACGGCAGGGACGACGCTGCTGATGTGGATGGGCGAGCTGATCACCAAGCGCGGCGTCGGCAACGGCATCTCGCTCCTGATCTTCGCCTCGATCCTGACCAGCATGCCGGCCGGGATCAGCGCCTGGTACTACGGCGGCGTCATGGAGAAGCTGTTCTTCCCGCTAATTGCGCTCTCGATCGTCGCAGCGGTCGTCTTCATCCAGGAGGGTCAGCGGAAGATTCCAATCCAGTACGCGAAACGGATGGTGGGCCGCCGTATGACCGCGGGCGGATCGACCTACATGCCGCTGCGCGTGAACATGGCCGGCGTGATTCCGATCATCTTCGCCGCTGCGATCATGGCCTTCCCGCCGACGATCGCCCAGTACTTCCCTCAGACGCAGAACTTCGTCAACGCGCACTTCACCCCGAGCAACCTGACCTACCTGCTGTTCGAGGCCTTCCTGATCATCATCTTCACGTACTTCTACACGGCGGTCCAGTTCAACCCGGTCGACCAGGCCGACCAGCTCCGCAAGCACGGCGGCTACATCCCGGGGATCCGCCCCGGCCCGCCGACGGCCCAGTACCTCGACCGCGTGCTGACGCGCCTGACGCTGCCCGGTGCGCTCTACCTCGCGACCGTCGCCATCCTGCCGAGCATCTTCATCCGCTACGGCGGCTTCTCGCAGGCGAATTCGCGCGCTCTTGGCGGTACATCCGTGCTGATCGCGGTCGGCGTCGCGCTCGACACGATGCGCCAGATGGAGTCGCAGATGATGATGCGCTCCTACGAGGGCTTCCTGAAGTAGTGCCGCTCGATCTCTTGCTCCTGGGTGTGCAGGGGTCCGGAAAAGGAACGCAGGCGAAGCGGCTCGCAGCTGAGTACGGCCTCGAGCACTTGTCGACCGGGGACATGCTCCGTCAGGCGATTGCAGAAGGCACAGAGCTCGGCTGGCGCGTCAAGCCGATCCTCGAGGCCGGCGACCTCGTGCCCGACGACCTGATGATCGAGCTGATCCGGAAGCGCCTGGAGGCACCCGAGGCCGCGGTTGGGTTCATCCTCGACGGGTTCCCGCGGACGATGGCCCAGGCTGACGCGCTCGACTCGATGCTCGCGGAAATCGACCGTCCTCTGTCGGTCGTTCTCGAGCTCCAGGTCCCCGACGACGTCGCGATCCAGCGGCTGCGGAAGCGAGCCGTCGAGGAGGGGCGCTCGGACGACACGCCCGAGGCGATCGCGAATCGAATCGACCTCTACCATCGGGAGACCAAGCCGCTCGTCTCGCACTATCGGCTGGCCGGGAACCTCGTCGGGATCCACGGCGACCGGTCCGAGAACGAGGTGTTCTCGGAGATCCAGCAGGCGGTCGAGCAGGCGAAGGTGGCGTCGTGACCGCGCGGGAGGCGTAGGCCTGCGGGTAGCGTGAGCTGATGATCATTCGCAAGTCCACAGCGGAGATCGAGATGATGGCGAACGCCGGCCGCATCGTCGCGGAGACGATCGCGCTCCTTCGCGACCACGTCCGGCACGGGGTCTCGACCGGGGAGCTCGACGAGCTGGCCGAGGACTTCATCGTGTCGCAGGGCGGAGCCTCGTCGTTCAAGGGCTACCGCGGCTACCCGGCCGCGATCTGCACGTCGCCGAACGACATGGTCGTGCACGGGATCCCCAACGGCCGCACGGTGTCGGAGGGCGACATCCTGTCCGTCGACGTGGGTGTCGTGCTCGACGGCTTCGTCGCCGACTCGGCGTTTACGTTCGCGGTCGAGGAGATCTCAGCGGAGGCTGACCGGCTGCTCGAGGGCTGCCAGGCCGCGCTCGCTGCGGGAATCGCCCAGTGCCGTGCGGGGAACCGCTTGTCGGACGTCTCTCATGCGATCCAGGTCGCGACCGAGGAAGCGGGGTTCTCGGTCGTCCGCAGCCTCGTCGGCCACGGAATCGGCCGCGCGATGCACGAGGACCCGCAAATCCCGAACTACGGCCCACCAGGCCGTGGGCCGGAGCTCCAGCCGGGGATGACGTTCGCGATCGAGCCGATGATCAACGCGGGCGGCCCGGAGGTGTACCTGCACGACGACGAATGGTCGATCTCGACCCTGGACGGCTCGCTGTCCGCCCACTTCGAACACACCGTCGCGATCACCGACGACGGCCCGAAAATCCTCACCGTTACGCCAAATCCAGCCGAAACCGTTTTGCTACCATGAAGCCTGTTGCGTGCAGCCCGGCTGCGCGTCTTTTCGTGTCCTGACAACCGCGCTCGTGAGGCGCGGTTCTTACGAGGTGAATGTGAAGGTTCGAGCGTCAGTCAAGCCGATGTGTGAGCGATGCCGCGTGATCCGCCGGAACGGGCGGACCATGGTCATCTGCTCCAATCCGCGCCACAAGCAGAGGCAGGGCTGATGGCCCGAATCGCAGGCGTCAACCTGCCCCGTGAGAAGCGGCTCGAGGTCGCGCTCACGTACATCTTCGGGATCGGCCGCTCCACCGCGGTCAAGGTGGCCGACGGCGTCGGGATCTCCCGCGACACCAAGGTGAACGACCTCACCGACGGCGAGGTCACGCAGCTCCGGGACTACATCGACGCCAACCTCCAGGTCGAGGGCGACCTCCGCCGCGAGCGCCAGCAGGCGATCAAGCGCCTCGGCGAGATCGGCGCGTATCGCGGCATCCGCCATCGACGCGGCCTGCCAGTGAACGGCCAGCGCACGAAGACGAACGCCCGCACCCGGAAGGGCCCGAAGAAGACCGTGGGCCGCGGCAAGAAGGCACCGAGCAAGACGTAATGGCCCCTCCTCGCAGACAAGCAGGACGCGGCCGCACGAGACGCCGCGTCCGTAAGAACATCGCCATCGGCCAGGCGCACATCAAGACGTCGTTCAACAACACGATCGTCACGCTCACCGACACCGAGGGCAACGTGATCGTCTGGGAGTCAGCCGGTTCGGCCGGCTTCAAGGGCTCGCGCAAGTCGACGCCGTTCGCCGCGCAGGTGACCGCCGACTCGTGCGCCCGCAAGGGCATGGAGCACGGCCTGCAGAAGGTCGAGGTCTTCGTCAAGGGCCCGGGCTCCGGGCGCGAGACCGCGATCAGGTCGCTCCAGGCCGCCGGCCTCGAGATCCTCGGCGTCAAGGACGTGTCCCCGCAGGCGCATAACGGCGTCCGACCGAAGAAGCGGAGGCGCGTCTAGTGGCACGCGACCGATCGCCGAAGTGCAAGCAGTGCCGCCGTGAGGGCATGAAGCTCTTCCTCAAGGGGGAGCGTTGCCTGACCGAGAAGTGCGCGATCGAGCGCCGCAGCTATCCGCCGGGCGAGCATGGACGCGGCCGCATCAAGCAGTCCGAGTACCTGCTCCAGCTCCGTGAGAAGCAGAAGGCGCGCCGCTTCTACGGCCTGCTCGAGAAGCAGTTCCGCACCTACTACACGAAGGCCGCCAAGGGCTCCGGCATCACGGGCGAGGAGCTCCTGCGCATGCTCGAGCGGCGGCTCGACAACGTCGTCTACCGCCTCGGGTTCGCAGCCTCGCGCGCCCAGGCGCGGCAACTCGTGCGCCACGGCCATTTCCAGGTCAACGGCCGCCGAGTCAACATCCCCAGCTACCTGGTGCGCCCCGACGACGTGATCACGGTCGCAGAGGGCAGCTCCGCGGAGCAGGTCATCCGCGACGCAACCGACCTCACCGCCTCGGTCGCGGCCTGGCTCCAGGCCGACCACGAGGCGCTGACGGGCAAGATCCTGAAGCTCCCTGAGCGCTCGGAGATCGACACGCCCGTCCAGGAATCGCTCATCGTCGAGCTCTACTCGAAGTAGAAAGAAAGGATCACATGGCAACACGTACGTCTCTGATGGATTTCCAGGTGCCGCGAATCGTCCACGAGGAAGTCGACGAGCAGCGCGGCCGGTTCACGATCGAGCCGCTCGACCGCGGCTTCGGCTACACGTTCGGCAACTCGCTGCGCCGCGTGCTGCTCTCGTCGCTCGAGGGCGCCGCCGTCACCTCGGTCAAGCTCGAGGGAACCGCGCACGAATTCACGACGCTGCCGGGCGTGAAGGAGGACGTGACCGACATCATCCTGCAGCTCAAGAACATGATCGTCCGCCTCGAGGGCGAGTCCCCCGAGATCGAGGTGCGGCTGAACAAGAAGGGGCCTGGCAAGGTAACCGCCGGCGACATCGAGGCTCCAGCGGACCTGGAGATCCTGAACCCGGACCTCCAGATCGCGACCCTGTCCGACAAGGGCAGGCTCGAGCTGACGATGACGATCGGCCGTGGGCGCGGCTACGTCCCGGCCGAGCTCAACCGCGGCCCCGAGCACACGATCGGCGTGATTCCAATCGACTCGATCTTCTCGCCGGTGCGGCGCGTCACGTACGACGTCGAGTCCGCGCGCGTTGGCCAGCGCACCGACTACGACAAGCTGAACCTCGACGTCACGACCGACGGCTCGATCGACCCGAAGGAAGCGATCGGTGAGGCGGCCGACATCCTTATCAGCCAGCTCATGATCTTCACCCACGCCGACCGGATCGAAATCTATGGCGAGACCGCGACCGAGGCGGCGCCGGCCGAGGCGCCGCTCGCCCACGGGATGGAGAACTTCCCGATCGAGGAGCTCGAGCTCGGCGTCCGCTCGTACAACTGCCTGAAGCGGGTCGGGATCGAGACGATCGGCGACCTCGTCGTCAAGAGTGAGAACGAGCTGGCCGCGATCCCGAACTTCGGCAAGAAGTCGATCGAAGAGGTCAAGGAGACGCTGGCCACGCACGGCCTCAACCTCCGCGGAGACGAATAGGGGCCATGCGCCACCACCGCAAGGGCAAGAAGCTCGGTCGCGACTCCGCACACCGCAAGGCGCTCTACTCGAACCTCGCCGGCGCCGTGATCGAGCACGGCCGGATCAAGACGACCGTTGCGAAGGCGAAGGCGGTGCGGCCGATCACCGAGGAGATGATCACCCTCGGACGGCGCGGAGACCTCGCCGCACGGCGGCAGGCGCTCGCGTACCTTCGTTCGAATGACGTCGTGACCATGCTCTTCTCGGACGTGGCTCCGCGCTTCGTCGATCGGCCAGGCGGCTATACGCGGATCGTGAAGCTGGGTCCGCGCTTCGGCGACTCGGCCGAGATGGCGTACCTGGAGCTCGTCGACTTCGTCCCGCCCGCGCCGAAGCCGAAGCGCATTAGGCAACCGGAGCCGGAGGAGCTCGAGGAAGAGCCGGCCGCGGCGGTTCCTGGCGTTACCAGCTAGAACCGCGACTCGAGCATGACGAACACGGGCGTCGGGATGTCGTCCGGGTTCGCTTCGACCGAGACCTCGGCGTCGGCAGGGGCCAGGTCGCGCAGGCGGCTCGCGAGCTCGTTGGCGTGCTCTTCCGTGGCGATGTCCACGGTCAGGTAGCGCCAGCGCCTGTGCACGGTCAGGCCTTCGCCCTGTAGGAGCTCCTCGAGCTTCTCGGCCTCGCTGCGCGAGGGCATGTCGATCTTCACGAGCCAGTCGTAGGTGCCCTCCTGTCGCTCCGTCTCCTCGCGCCGCTCGAGCTCTTCGCGCTGCTCTTCTTGGGTGCGAGGGAGCGGGATCGAAGCGTCCAGCCAATCTTCCTCGAGCGGGTGCCAGCGGGTGACCGTGATGCCGGCGCTCAGGTCGTCAGTGGCGACGAGCTCGCGTGCGACCAGCTCGGCCTGATGTGCTCCGGCCTCATCTCCCGCATAGAGGAAGACGTGTGGGCCGTCGCGGGTGACGACGATCCGCTGTCCGAGGCGCTTGCGCGCTTCGTCGTCCAGATCATGGGCGCGCAAGCGCTCGCCGAGGCCGAAGCCGTGGGCCTCGTCGTCGAGGTCGATCTCCACGCGCCATTCGTCCTTCTGCACGGGATTGGATGATATGCGCCCATGCGCCTCAAGCTGACGCTCGAGTACGACGGGGCCCGGTTCCGCGGCTGGGCCGCTCAGCCGCGCCTGCGCACGGTCGAGGGGGTCGTGCGGGACGCGCTCGGCTGGGTGTACGAGTCCTGGGGCCGGCTCGCGGTGGCGGGGCGGACGGACACGGGCGTGCATGCGATCGGACAGGTCGCGAGCGTCGATGTTGAGGGTGGGCCACCCGTCGACCGGGCTCGGCATGCCCTCAACACTGCGCTGCCGGACGATGTCTCGGTGATCGCAGCCCAGGAGGCCGCGCCCGACTTCCACGCGCGCCACTCGGCGGTCGCGCGGAGCTACCGCTACCGGATCTGGAGGCGATCCACGCCCTCGCCGTTCGAGCAGACGCGCAGCTACTGGTACCCGCACCAGCTCGAGTACGAGGCGCTCGCAGACTGCGCAGATCTCCTGATCGGCGAGCACGACTTCCGCGCCTTCACGCCTACGGAGACGTACCACGACGTGTTCACGCGCGAGGTTCGCTCGGCAGCGTGGTTCGACCGCGGCGATGCGCTCGAGCTCGAGATCACGGCGAACAGCTTCCTGCGCCACATGGTCCGGACGCTCGTCGGCACGATGCTCGAGAAACCTCCGGAGGAACTGGCTGGCCTGCTCGAAGGCGCCCCGCGCGAGGCAGCCGGCACGACCGTGCCCTCGCACGGCCTCTACCTCGAGCGGGTCGAGTACAAACCGTGACGCTTTCTTAACGGGGTCTGACCCTAGAAGCGGTACGAGTGCTGGCGGCTGAGGAAGAAGCCGTGGCCGCTGCGGTTCTTGCAGCGGAGTCCAGAAAGGTTTGATTTACAGGTGAAAGGACCGCCGCCCCAGGTCGTTCCGTAGCGAACGACCCGCGCGTCCGGGGAGAGGACCGTGTCGCCCGCACAGACCTTGTGGGCGCGGCCGGTCGGGCCGACCTGGTACCCGCCCGTCCAGTCGACGGTGCAACCCTTCGGCTTCGACGGCGGCGGCTTCAGGCCGCTGCGGATGTCGCAGCGCAGGTATGCGGGCGAGCTCGAGTAGACACACCCGATGTTGTGCGACGGCATCTGGAAGAAGACGAACTTCGCCGACGCCGATGCGGGTAGGAGAAGCGCCAGCAGGATCGCGAGTCGGGTCAACGGGGCGACGCTAGCATCACGCTCGATGGCGACCAAGACCGTCGACAAGCGCGCCGAAGAGCTCCGCGAGCAGCTCGATCACCACCTGTACCGCTACCACGTCCTCGACGACCCCGAGATCTCCGACGCCGAGTACGACCGGCTGTTCGACGAGCTGAAGGCGCTCGAGGACGAGCACCCCGAGCTGATCGCGCCCGACTCACCGACGCAGCGAGTCGGCGCGCCGATCAGCGGACGCTTCCAGAAGGTGCAGCACCTCACGCCGATGGGCTCGCTCGAGAAGGTCACCACTGACGAGGCGCTCACCAAGTGGGCCGGCGATGTTCGCAAGCGCCTCGATTCCGACGAGCCGATCGCCTTCGTGACCGAGCCGAAGATCGACGGGCTCGCGATCAACCTCACCTACGAAGCCGGGATCCTTGCGCGCGGCGCAACGCGCGGCGACGGGCTCCAGGGCGAGGATGTGACCGTCAACCTGCGCACGATCTCGTCGGTCCCGCTCAAGATGCGCGGCGACGGCCTGCCCGCGGTCGCGGAGGTGCGCGGTGAGGTCTACATGCCGATCTCCGGCTTCCGCGAGTTGAACGATCGCGTCACGGAACTGGGCCAGAAGCTCGCGCCGAACCCGCGCAACGCCGCCGCCGGGTCGCTCCGCCAGAAGGACTCGTCGATCACGGCCTCGCGCCCGCTCGCGGTCTGGATGTACGGCCTCGGCGCCGCGGAAGCTCTCGACCTGGCGACGCATTCGGAAGCGCTCGAGTGGCTACGCGAGCACGGCTTTCGCACGAACCCGTTCGCCGAGCTGCACGACTCGATCGAGTCCGTCGCCGAGGTCTGCCGCGTCTGGGAGACGAAGCGCATCGAGCTCGACTACGAGATCGACGGGATCGTGATCAAGGTCGACTCGTTCGACCAGCAGCGACGGCTCAGCGAGCTCCACGGCCGCCCGCGCTGGGCGCGCGCCTACAAGTGGGCGCCGATGACCGCGCAGACAAAACTCCTGCAAATCCACATCAGAGTGGGGCGGACCGGCGCGCTCAACCCCTGGGCGCAGCTGGAGCCGGTCGAGGTCGGAGGCGTGACCGTCTCGACCGCGACGCTCCACAACGAGGACGACATCAACCGCAAGGACATCCGCGTCGGCGACACGGTCATCGTCCAGCGCGCAGGCGATGTGATCCCGCAGGTCGTCGGGCCGGTGCTCCCGCACGCGAAGGGCTCGCGCCGTTTTCGGATGCCCAAGAAGTGTCCGCTCTGCGGGGCGGAGATCGTCAAGCCCGAGGGCGAGGCGATGCACCGCTGCCCGAACCCGAAGTGCGAGTCGCGCGGGCTCGAGACGCTCATCAACTGGGTCTGGGACATCGACGGCGTCGGCGAGCAGGCGATTCGGAGGCTGTGGCGCGAAGGGATCGTGACGTCGCTGCCCGACCTCTACCGCCTGACGAAGGAACAGCTGATGGAGCTCGACGGCTACGCGGAGATCTCCGCCGGCAACGCCGTCGCGGCGATCGAGCAATCGAAGCAGGACATGACGTTCCATCGCGTCCTGGCCGGCCTGAACATTCCGGACACGGGGTGGGTGACCGCGCGGAACCTCGCCGCGCACTTCGGCTCGATCGACAAGCTCATCGACGCGACCCAGGAGGAGATCCAGGAAGCCGAAGGCATCGGGCCGGGCCGTGCGGAGGGGATCGCGGAATGGTTTTCGGACGAGGAGAACCTGAAGCTCGTCCAGGAGCTGCGTGACCTCGGCCTGCGCTTCGAAACCGGCGACGAGCTGAAGCCGGTCGAGGGCCCGCTCTCAGGCCAGACCTACGTGATCACCGGCACGCTCGAGTCGTTCTCGCGCGATGAGGCTGCGCAGGCGCTCGAGGCGAAGGGCGCCAAGGTGTCGAACTCGGTCTCGAAGAAGACCGCGGGGCTCATCGTCGGCGAGGAGCCGGGCTCGAAGCTAAAGAAGGCGCAGGACGCCGGCGTGCCGGTCCTCGACGAAAAAGCCCTGCAAAAACTCCTATCTGGCTAGCACTGTCGCGAACTGATCCTGGGCCACCCGCGCCCAGTAGACCGACATCCCGGGCCCGTTCTGGATGACCGAGAACGCGTAGCGCCGGCGCACGTAGCCGGAAAGCGCGGAGGCTTCGTTGAGCGTGCCGGTCTTCGCGCGCACGCGCCCCGCCGCGACGGTCCCGCGCATGCGCGAGTCGAGCGTGCCGCTCCGGCCCGCGACGGGCAGTGCGTCAATCAGGAGCTCACGCAGATCGTCGTCGAGCCAGCTCGAGCGCAGCATCGCGACGACGGCCTCGGTCGTGAGGCGGTCGAGGCGGGACAGGCCGGAGCCGTCGACGATCCGCACCCCGGTCAACGGGATCTGCTGCTCCTGAAGGAGCTGGAGCACGGCCTGGGCGCCGGCCGCGGTCGTGCCCTGGAGGCCGATGCCCGCGCCGAGCTGTTTGAGGAGCATCTCGGCCGTGAAGTTGTCGCTTTCGTGGTCCATGAAGCGCAGGACGCCGGCCAGCGGCACGGACTCGATCGTTGCGAGCGGAACGGCCGCCGAGTCGGCGGTCCCCGTCAGAGCGCGGCCCGCGACCGAGATCCCGGCCCGGAGCAGCGCGGCCCGGAACGAGAGCGCAGCGGCGAGGGCCGGCTGTCGCGTGGCTCGGCCCTTGTAGCGACCGCGGTCGACCGTGAGCGCCGAAAGCGCGGGCGACTCGTTGAGGAAGAAGTAGGACTTCCACCCGGGCCCCATGCGCTTCGCGTCGAAGAACGACTCGTCGCCGATCACCTGGCCGGTCACACGCCTGATGCCCTGTGACCGGAGCTGCGACGCGAGCGAGAGCAGGTCGAGCGTGGACAGCGTCGGGTCGCCGTAGCCCTTGAGCACGACGTCGCCCCGCCAGAGCGTCCCGTCCAGCTCACCTTCCCCGAGGACGTCCGTCGAGAAGCGGAAGCTCGGGCCGAGCGCGAGCAGCGACGCGTACGTGACCGCGAGCTTCTCGTTCGACGCCGGGATCAGCGGCATGTGGAGATTCCGCGCGTAGAGCTGCTTGCCCGTCGCGAGGTCGACCGCCAGCGCGGACGTGTGGGCTCTGGCCACGTGCGGGACAGCGAGCGCCCGGGAAAGCTTCCGGGCGAGCGGCGTCTGGCTCGCGGCGACGGCCGGCGACGGCGCGAGCAGGACGACCGCGAGAGCGACGGCCGCGAGTCTGGGCATCGCGACATTGTTGAGACGACAGCGGGAAAGCGTCAAGTCTAGGACCCGGAGCCGGCCAAGATGGGCCGCTCGGCCCATAGCCCTCGACCGAGCAGCCTGCAAATAATCGCCTCCTGGTGGCCAACGACCGGGAACTCCTGGAGCGAATCTGGGCGCTCACCGAGGCAATGGCGGAAGGTCAGACGCTTCCTCGAAGCAAGATGGAGCCGATCGTGACCGACGGCTATGCCCGCGCGCTCGAGCTCGACGCCGAATGCCTGCGCATCGAGCAGCGCATCGACGGGCTGACCGAGGAAACAGTCGCGGGCCAGGAGGTGCCGGGCGAGGAGTTGTCGGCCCTCCTTAGGCGCCTGCACGAGGTAAGTCAGCAGAGCCGGGAGCTCCGCGAGCTGCTCGCGCCACTACGAAAAGTCGTCGCAAAAGCTGCCTAGACGATTCCGCTGCGGACGGCGTACACCGCCGCCTGGATGCGGTTCTCGATCTGCAGCTTCATGAGGATGTTCGAGATGTGGTTCTTGACCGTCTTCGGGCTGATGTGCAGCGCGGCCGCGATCTGGGAGTTGTCCTTCCCGTTCGCGATCAAGCGCAGGACCTCGAGCTCGCGGTCGGACAGCTCGGCGCGGATCGTCTCGGCTCCCTGGTCGAGCGTGACCGCGCGCACCCGCTGAAGTACCTTCGCGGCGATCGGCGGTGAGATCAGCGACTCGCCCACCGCGGCCGACTTGATGCCGCGGATCAGCTCCTGGATCGACGAGTCCTTGACGAGGTACCCGCACGCGCCGGCGACGATGGCGTCCATCACGTCCTCGTCCTGATCCGAGATGGTCAGGACGACGACTCGCGTCAGTGGCGCGAACGAGGTGATCTCCCGCGTCGCCTCGACGCCGGTCATGCCGGGCATGTTCAGGTCCATCACGACCACGTCCGGAGCGGCCTCGCGCACGGACCGCACGGCGTCGAGCCCGTTCGCTGCCTCGCCGACGACCTGGACGCCCTGCTCCTCGAGGAGGTTCCGGAGCCCGGTCCGGAAGAGGTCGTGGTCGTCGACGAGCAGCACGCGGAGGCCGTCACCGTCCTTCTTGGCCTTCGGCTTGGCCGCCTCGGTCATTGCGCGACGCCCCCTGCTGGTGTGTGTTGGAGTCAGTGCAGGGTCACGGTAACTGTTCTGCTGCCCCACGCAAGCGCCTCGGCCTCCGTCGGGAACCAGAGGTCGATGTGCGCTCCCGCGACCGCGCCGCCGGTGTCGGCCGCGACACCCTCGCCGTAGCCGGGAATCGTCATCTTCGTCCCGAGCGGGATCAGGCTCGGGTCGACGGCGACGATCCCGTAGCCGACGGGCACCCCGGTCGACGTGTGCCCGGTGAGCGAGTAGCCGGTGGCGAGCACGGTCAACGTGCGGCCGCTCCGGCTCGCGCCGGGGGTGGCCGCGAGCTCCCGCGCCTGCGACTCGAGCGTGGAGATCTGCGACGAG
>Ga0307299_10000552_pt1 | contig 12613 bp, 11 predicted proteins | sample ER_DNA_159_FD_194466 | JGI IMG/M metagenome (GOLD analysis project Ga0307299, IMG submission 194466) | Bulk soil microbial communities from the East River watershed near Crested Butte, Colorado, United States - ER_DNA_159 | ecosystem: Environmental > Terrestrial > Soil > Floodplain | place... | reverse complement strand
CCGGAGCGGCTCCGGCCCGGCCAGAAGGTGATGCACCCCGGCCCGATGAACCGCGGCGTCGAGATCGACCCGCGCGTGGCCGACGCGCCCGACGCGCTGATCGAAGCGCAGGTGCGGGCGGGCCTCGTCGTCCGGATGGCGGTGCTCTACGACCTGCTCACGACCGGGCCGGTCCCGGTCGAAGCCGTCGAGCCGCTGGAGGTGGCGTGATGCTGTTCGGGAAGGCCTGGCGCAAGGAAGACCTGGTCGTGCGCGGAGCCCGCGTGCTCGACCCGGCGGAAGGCCTCGACTCCGCCTGCGACGTCCGTATCGACAGAGGCGTGATCGCGCAGGTCGGCACGGAGGTGGATTCCAACGGCCACCGAGTCGTCGACGGCCGCGGGCTCGTGCTCGCGCCCGCCTTCGTCGACCCGCACGTGCACCTGCGCGTCCCGGGCGGGGAGGACGAGGAGACGATCGCCTCCGGGACCGCCGCGGCCGCGGCGGGCGGCTACTGCGCGATCCTGGCCATGCCCAACACCGACCCGGTCGTCGACTCGGCCGCGGTGCTGGGCTCGCTGATCGAAGACGCGAAGGCCGAGGCGCAGGTCCCGGTCGGCTTCCTCGCCGCGATCACCCGCGGCCAGGACGGCGCCGAGCTGACGGAGATGGCCGAGCTCGCCGATCAGGGCGCGGCCGGCTTCACCGACGACGGCCGCCCGCTCGTCGCGCCCTCGCTGATGCGGCGCGCGCTCCAGTACCACGCGATCACCGGCCGGCGGCTCGCGCTGCACTGCGAGGAGCCGACCCTCTCGCGGGGCGGCCAGATGCACGAGGGCGCGGTCTCGGCCGAGCTCGGCTTCACCGGCTACCCGTCGGTCGCCGAGAGCGTGATGGTCGAGCGCGACCTCTCGCTCGCGGCCTACGAGGACGCGCCGCTCCACCTGCTGCACCTCTCCGCGCGCGAGTCCGTCGAGGCGCTGCGGGCCGCGCAGGCGAAGGGAGTCCGGGCGACCGGCGAGGTCACGCCGCATCACCTCTGCCTCACCGACGAGGCCGTGCGCTCGCTCGACTCGAACCTGAAGATGAACCCGCCGCTCCGCTCGGCCGACGACCGCACGGCGCTGATCGAGGGGTTGCGCGACGGCACGATCGGCTCGATCGCGACCGACCACGCCCCGCACGCGAGACACGAGAAGGAGGTGCCGTTCGAGGCCGCGCCCTTCGGCGTGACGGGCCTCGAGACGGCGTTCGCCGCGCTCTACACGAGCCTCGTCGAGCCCGGGCTGCTCCCGCTCGAGACGCTGCTCGAGCGGATGTCGACGGGACCGGCCAAGGCCTATGGCCTCGAGCCGCCGCGGATCGCTGTGGGAGCGCTCGCCAACCTCGTCCTGCTCGACACCCGGGAGACCTGGCGCGTCGAGGAGGACTCGTTCCGCTCCCGCTCGGCCAACTCGTGGCTGCTCGGGCAGACGCTGAACGGCCGGGTCAAGCTGACGGTGGCTGCGGGAAGGGTCGCCTACGCGGCATGACCGTGGCGGAGCGCACCTCCCTGGACGAGCGCACCGAGGCCTTCGTCGGCGAGGTGCTGGCGACGATCGACGCGCACGTCCCGATCGTCGAGGCGTTCCTGCTCGGCTCGGGCGCGGCCGGAGGCTTCGACCCGAAGACCAGCGACGTCGACCTCGTTGTCGTTGTCGGTCGGGCCCTTGGGGTAGAGCGGGCCGAGCTCGTCGAGGGTCTGGCGGCGATGGCGCCGCCGGGGCGCAGTCTCGAGCTCGTGCTCTACGTCGAGGGTCGCCAGGCGCCGGACTACGAGCTGAACGTGAACAAGGGCGAGGAGCTGACGCAGGAGGAGCCGTTCTGGTTCGTGCTGGACGCCGCGGTCGCCCAGGAGCGCGCGGTTCCGATGTGGGGTAGCCGCTCGTGGAACGACTTCTTCACGGCGATCTCGGCGGAGCGGACGCGGCAGGCGATGCAGGAGTCGCTCGAGTGGGCGCAGGCACGGTCCCCCGAGAACGAATTCGCGCGCGGGCACGTCGTCCGCGCGCGCCACTACCTCGACCGGGGCGAGTGGATCACGAAGAAGGAGGGGCAGGCATGACCGGGTTCCTGGCACTCGAGGACGGGACCGTCTTCCGGGGCGAGGCGGTGGGCGCCGAGGGATTCGCCTTCGGCGAGGCGGTGTTCACGACCGCCATGACCGGCTACCAGGAGGTGGTCACCGATCCGAGCTACGCGGAGCAGATCGTCTGCTTCACGGCGGCCATGATCGGCAACTACGGCGTCGAGCCCGACCGCTGCGAGTCGCGCAGGCCGCACACGCGAGCGGTCGTGATGCGCGAGGCGCGTGGGCCTGCCTGGACCGACTGGCTGCACGAGCACGGCCTCGTCGCGCTGTCCGGCATCGACACGCGCTCGCTCGTCGTCCACCTCCGCGAGGGCGGCGCGATGCGCGGGATCGCCGTCGCCGGCGAGGCGTCGGTCGAGGAGGCGCTCAGGGCGGTGCGGGAGCAGCCGCCGATGGCCGGCCGGGCGCTTGCTCCTCAGGTCTCGACGCGTGAGCCATACGTCTACTCGGATGCGGGCACTGCCCGGATCGCGGTCGTCGACTACGGCTGCAAGCGCTCGATCCTCGACCGGCTCGCCTGGGCCGGGGCGGCGGTCACGGTCTTCCCGCACGACGCCGATCCGGAAGAGCTGGCGAGCTACGACGGGGTGCTGCTCTCGAACGGGCCCGGCGATCCCGAGCCGCTCGCCTCCGAGGTGGAAGCGGTCAGGGCGCTGCTCGGCAAGGTGCCGATCCTCGGCATCTGCCTGGGCCACCAGCTGCTGGCGCTCGCGGCCGGGCACGAGACCTTCAAGCTGCCCTTCGGCCACCGCGGCGCCAACCACCCGGTGCTGGAGAAGGCGACCAACCGCGTGCTGGTGACGAGCCAGAACCACGGTTTCGCGGTCGCCCGCTCGGACGCGCCCGAGGTCACGCACGTCTCGCTCTACGACGGCACCGTCGAGGGGCTCGACTTTCCCGAGCTCGGCGCCCGCTCGGTGCAGTTCCATCCCGAGGCACGGCCCGGCCCGCACGACGCGTGGCCCCTGCTCTCGCGCTGGGTCGAGGGGGTGGCTCTTGCCGAAGCGGCGTGATCTCCGCTCGGTCTGCCTGATCGGCTCGGGGCCGATCGTGATCGGACAGGCCTGCGAGTTCGACTACGCGGGCTGCCAGGCGCTGAAGGTGCTGCGCGAGGACGGCTTCCGCACGATCGTCGTCAACTCCAACCCGGCGACGATCATGACCGACCCCGGCTTCGCCGACCGCACCTACCTCGAGCCGCTGGACCTCGAGGGCGTGGCCGACGTGCTCGGCCGGGAGCGGCCGGACGCGCTGCTCCCGACGATGGGCGGCCAGACCGCGCTGAACATCGGGCTCGAGCTGGCGGAGACGGGCGTGCTCGAGGCGCTCGGGGTCGAGCTGATCGGCGCGCCGCCCGATGTGATCCGCCGCGCCGAGGACCGCGAGCTCTTCAGGGAGACCGTCCGCGAGGCGGGCCTGAAGGTGCCCGAGTCGCTGGTGGTCACCTCGCGCGACCAGGTGCCCGCCGACCTCAGCTTCCCGGTCATCCTGCGCCCTGCGTTCACGCTCGGCGGCCACGGCGGCGGCACCGCGTACTCCCGGGCCGAGTTCGAGCCGCTGCTCGACCGCGCGCTGAGTGAGAGCCCGGTCGGCCAGGTGCTGGTCGAGGAGTCGCTGCTCGGCTGGGACGAGTTCGAGCTCGAGCTGATCCGCGACCGCAACGACAACGTGGTCGTCGTCTGCTCGATCGAGAACCTCGACCCGATGGGCGTCCACACCGGGGACTCGGTGACGGTCGCGCCGCAGATGACGCTTTCCGACGAGGCCTACCAGGAGCTGCGCGACGCGGCTGCGACGGTGATCCGCGCGGTCGGGGTCGAGTGCGGTGGCTCCAACATCCAGTTCGCACGCGACCGCGAGAGCGGCGACGTGCGGGTGATCGAGATGAACCCGCGCGTCTCGCGCTCCTCGGCGCTGGCCTCGAAGGCGACGGGCTACCCGATCGCCAAGGTTGCCGCGAAGCTCGCGGTCGGCTACACGCTCGACGAGATCCCGAACGACCTCACCGGCACGACGCCTTCGAGCTTCGAGCCCACGCTGGACTACGTCGTCGTGAAGGTGCCGCGCTTCGCATTCGAGAAGTTCCCGGGCGCGGACACGACCCTCGGCACGCAGATGAAGTCCGTCGGCGAGGCGATGGGCATCGGCCGTACCTTCACCGAGGCGCTGGCGAAGTCGCTGCGCTCGCGCGAGCTCGACGGCGGGGCGGTCACGGCCTGGGCCTCGCTCGACGAGCTCCCCGCGGGCCTCCATCCCTGGTTCCGGGCCGAGCTCGAGCGGCTGCGCCTCGGCCCGCTGCACCTGGACGACCTCGTCGCCGACGACTGGCTGCGGCTCAAACGGCTCGGGCACTCCGACGCGGCAATCGCCGAGGCCTGCGGGGTGAGCGAGGAGCAGGCGCGCGCGGCCCGGCGGGCGTGGGGGGTCCGGCCGAGCTACCGGCGGGTCGACTCCTGCGCCGGCGAGGTCGAGGCCGCCTCGAACTACTTCTACTCGACCTGGGGCGAGGCTGACGAAGCAGCGCCGAGCGGCGGCTCGGTCGTGATCCTCGGGTCGGGCCCGAACCGGATCGGCCAGGGGATCGAGTTCGACTACTGCTGCGTCCATGCGGCCCAGAGCTTCCGCGCCCTCGGCTACGAGGCGGTGATGGTCAACTGCAATCCCGAGACCGTCTCGACCGACTACGACACCTCCGACCGGCTCTACTTCGAGCCGCTGGGAGTCGAGGAGGTGCTCGCGATCTGCGAGCGGGAGCAGCCGGAGGGAGTCGTGATCCAGTTCGGGGGCCAGACGCCGCTCAAGCTCGCTCGCGCGATCGAGGCTGCCGGGTTCCGGGTCCTCGGGACGCCCTTCGAGGCCGTCGACCTCGCCGAGGACCGCGAGCGCTTCGCGGCGCTCTGCGACGCGCTCGGGATTGCCGTGCCGCCGTGGGGCACGGCGACCGGCGCCGAGGAAGCGGTCGAGGTGGCCGAGCGCGTCGGCTACCCGGTACTGGTCCGCCCGAGCTACGTGCTCGGCGGGAGGAGCATGCGGGTCTGCTACGACGCGGAGGCCGTTCGCGAAGCAGCTGCGGTCGAAGGGACGCTGCTCGTCGACCGCTTCCTGGAGAACGCGATCGAGATTGACGTCGACGCCCTCTGTGACGGCAGCGAGACGTTCGTCGCCGCGGTGATGCAGCACGTCGAGGAGGCCGGCGTGCACTCCGGCGACTCGAGCTGCGTGCTGCCGCCCGCATCGCTCACCCGCTCGGAGCGGCGCCAGGTGATGCACGCGGTGCGCCGCCTCGGCCCCGCCCTCGGCGTGGTCGGGCTGTTGAACGTCCAGCTCGCGCTGGCCGACGGCGAGCTCTACGTGCTCGAAGCGAATCCGCGCGCGTCGCGGACGGTTCCGTTTGCGAGCAAGGCGATCGGGATCAACCTCGTGCAGGCGGCCTGCCGCCTCGCCGCGGGCATGACGATCTCGGAGCTCGAGCTCGTCGAGGCGAAGCCGGGGCAGGTATCGGTCAAGGCCGCAGTCCTGCCGTTCGCGCGCTTCCCCGGGGCCGACCCCGTGCTCGGCCCGGAGATGCGCTCGACCGGCGAGGTGATGGCAAGTGCCTCCGACCTGCCGACCGCATTCGCCAAGGCCGAGCGCGCAGCGGGGCGGCGGCTCCCGTCGAGCGGCACTGCCTTCCTCTCGGTCCGCGACGAGGACAAGGCAGTGGCGATCCCGGTGGCCCAGGCACTCGCCGGCCTCGGGTTCCACCTGCTCGCGACGGCCGGCACCGCGCACACGCTCGCCGCGGCCGGGCTCGCAGTCGAGTACGTACGCAAGGTGACCGAGGATGGCGAAGGGCCGAGCGTCGTCGACCTCGTCCGGCGCGGCCGCTGCGACCTCGTGATCAACACGCCCCAGGGCCTCGGTGCGCGGACGGACGGCTATCGGATCCGCGAGGCGGCGCTCGTGGCCCGCGTGCCTTGCATCACCACGATCTCCGGCGCGGCAGCGGCCGTCGAAGCGATCGCCCACGCGCGCGACGAGGTCGCGCTGAGCCTGCAGGAGCGGATCGATGCTCAGGCGCGAAGCGCGTAGTGTCGTCGGCACTGAGCCGGTCGGGCCCTACGCGTTGCTGCGCGTCGAGCGTGGCGGGATCGACCCGGGCTCGCCGGGGCAGTTCTTCATGCTGGAGGCTGCGGGGCGACTGCTGCCGAGGCCGATGAGCCTCTCCTTCGCGCCTCCCGGCGAGCTCGCCTTCCTGATCGACCCGATCGGTCCCGGCACGCGTGCGCTCTGCGGCCTCGCCGAGGGCGACCGCGTCGGGATCCTCGGCCCGCTGGGGAAGGGCTTCCGGCTCGACGTCGAGCGCCCGCTGCTGGTGGGCGGCGGGATCGGCATCGCGCCGTTCCCGTACCTCTCCGAGCGGCTCGGCGGCCCGCCGGCCGTGCTCGGCTTCCGCAGCGGCTGGCACGCCGAGGCCGCGGCGCTGGTGCCCAACGCGGAGGTCGTCCTCGAGCCCACCTACGTCACCGAGGTGATGCCCGCCGGGCACGACGTGCTCGCCTGCGGGCCGGAGCCGATGCTCGAGGCGGTGCGACACCTGACGCCGCACGCCCAGCTCGCCTGGGAGGCGCCGATGGCGTGCGGTTACGGCGCTTGTTACGGCTGCGTCGTCGAGATCGACGGCCGGCTGCAGCGCCTCTGCGTGGAGGGACCGGTCCTTGCGGCTGCTTAACGCCAGCGGCTGTCTCGACGCGCTCACAGCGCCCGAGGCCGCGCGCACCCTCGACGCCTACGTGACGAAGACGGTCACGCCGCTCCCGCGCGAGGGGAACGCGCCGGTCAGGATCGCCGAGACCGAGGTCGGGATGCTGAACGCGATCGGCCTCGCCAACCCCGGGATCGACGGCTTCGTCGCCGACCACCTTCCTCGCCTCGCCGCGCTCGAGGTGCCGCTGTGGGTCTCGGTCGGCGGCTTCTGCGTCGACGACTACGTCGCCGTTGCGTCCCGGCTCGACGGCTGCGGCGAGATCGAGGCGCTGGAGCTGAACCTCTCCTGCCCGAATGTCGACGAGGTTCCCGAGAACGTGGGGGAGGTCGTGGCCGCCGTTCGCGCCGTCGTGACCAAGCCGCTCTACGCGAAGCTCTCCGCCGCGGTCGCCGACCTCGCCGCCACGGCGCGCGCCGCGGAGGCCGCCGGCGCCGACGGGCTCAGCCTCGTGAACACTGTGCGGGGGCTCGCGCTCGACGAGCGCAGTCTGGCCCCGGTGCTGGCGCGCGGCGCGGGCGGGCTCTCGGGCCCGGCGCTGCGACCGGTCGCGCTCGCCGCCGTCTACGCGTGCCGGACCGGGACCGCTCTGCCGATCGTCGGCATGGGCGGAGTCTCGACGGGGAGGCACGCGCTGGAGCTGCTCGCTGCGGGTGCGAACGACGTCGCGATCGGCACCGCGCTCTTCTCCGACCCGGGCGCGGCGACCCGCATCCGCTCCGAGCTCGAGGCCGAGTCGGTGGCACTCGGCTTCGTCAGTCCTGACAACGCCGTCGCTGTCGCCCACGAGCCCGGTGGCGCGACCCTCGACCAAAAGTCGAGACTCCGAGTTGAAAAACCCCTGCATATAAGCGCAAAGTTGTTGGGTTGACCGTGGCTGCGAGCTTGTTAGTATCCCCCGCCGTGGCTGCGCTCAAGACTCAGGCCCAGGCGCCACTCCGCTCACTCGACCAACGGATGGAAGCGCTCAAGCGGGCAAACGACATCCGCGTTCGTCGCGCGCAGCTGAAGAAGGACCTCAAGTCCGGCTCTGCGTCGATCGAGGAAATCCTGAGCGATCCGCCCGAGTACGTCTCGACGGCGAAGGTGTTCGACATGCTGATGGCGGTGCCGAAGTTCGGCCGCGTGAAGGCCGCCCGGTTCCTGAACCAGTGCCGCATCAGCCAGTCGAAGACCGTCGGTGGGCTCTCGGACCGGCAGCGGGCTGAGCTCATTGGCCTCTTCAACCGCTGAGCCTGACTCCAGGCCGGTCTTCGTCATCACCGGCACGTCGGGAGAGGGCAAGAGCACCCTGGCCAAGGGCCTCGTGCAGCGCGTTCCCGAGCTCGAGCTCGCGGTCTCGGCCACCACGCGTCCGCGCCGCCCCGGGGAGGAGGACGGCCGCGATTACTGGTTCCTGAGCGAGGAGGAGTTCGACCGCAAGCTGGCGGCCAACGAGTTCCTCGAATGGGTCAGGCTCCCCTGGGGCGAGGGCTACCGCTCGGGCACGCTCTGGTCCGAGCTCGACCGGATCAGGGCGAAGGGCCACTCGCCGTTGCTCGAGATCGAGACCGGCGGCGCGATCGCCGTGCGCGACCAGGATCCGACGGCGGTGACGATCTTCGTGACAGCGCCGAGCAAGGAGGAGCTCGAGCGCCGGCTGCGGTCCCGCGCGACCGAGGGCGAGGGCGAGATCGACGAGCGGCTCGAGATCGCCGAGCGGCAGCTTGCGCTCGAATCGGAGTTCAGCCACACGATCGTGAACGACTCCGTGGAGCGCGCCCTGGAGGAGCTCGAGGGCATCGTCCGCGAGGCGCTGTGCGCTGCAGGTACCATGCCCGCCCGTGATCCATCCCCGCATTGACGAGCTGCTCGACAACGTCGATTCCCGCTACGCGCTGGTGATCGTCGCTGCGAAGCGCGCTCGACAGATCAACAACTACCACCACCAGCTGGGCGAAGGCACCTTCGATCAGTTCCTGCCGCCCCTGGTCGAGTCGCGCTCCAAGAACTACTTGACGATGTCCTTCGAAGAAATCAGCGAGGGCAAGATCAAGTACACGTACCCGAAGTAGGCGTCCCGCCCCACTGAGGGCACAATGTGCGCATGGGGCGTGTGATTCTCGGAGTGACCGGTGGGATCGCGGCCTACAAGGCCTGCGAGCTCGCGCGCCTGCTCGTGCGCGCGGGCCACGACGTGACGCCGATCCTCACGCCCGAGGCGGAGAGCTTCGTTGCGGCCAAGACCTTCGAGGCGCTCGCGCGCAAGGAGCTGCCGCGCGAGCTCTACCCGCACCTGATGGAAGCCGACCTGCTCGTGGTGGCGCCGCTCTCGGCGAACACGCTGGCGAAGCTCGCACACGGGCTCGCCGACAACGTGCTCACGCAGACGGCACTCGCCTTCGAAGGCCCGGTCGTCGCCGCGCCGGCGATGAATCCGCGCATGTGGTCGAGCCCGGCGACGCAGGCCAACGTCGAGACCCTGCGGGCGCGAGGGGTCGAGCTGGTGGGCCCGGCGGAGGGCGAGACGGCCGAGGGCGAGCTCGGCCTCGGACGGATGAGCGAGCCGGAGGAGATCTTCGCGCGCGTCAGCTCGCTGCTGGAGAAGCGGGAGCAGCTGCGCGGCCGGCGCGTGCTCGTGACCGCGGGCGGGACGCGCGAGCCGCTCGACGCGGTGCGCTTCCTGGGCAACCGCTCGTCGGGGCGCATGGGCACAGCGCTCGCGGCCGAGGCGCGCAGGCGCGGGGCGGAGGTGACGCTCGTCGCCTCGAACCTTGCAGTGCCCGCGCCCGTAGGAGTGGACGTGGTGCTAGCGCCGACAGCAGCCGACGTTGCCCGCGAGACCGCCGCGCGCCCCGACGCCGACGTCGTCCTGATGGCTGCGGCGGTGGCCGACTACCGGCCCGCTGAACCGGACGAGGAGAAGCGCCCCAAGGACGAGCGGCCGTGGACGGTAACGCTCGAGCCGACGACCGACGTTCTGCGCGAGCTCGGGGAGCGCCGCACGAACGGCCAGCTGCTCGTCGGGTTCGCGGCCGATCGCGGCGAGCGAGGGCTTGCACGTGCCCGCGAGAAGCTCGAGGCCAAGCGCGCCGACCTGATCGTCTACAACGACGTGAGCCGCTCCGACATCGGCTTCGACGCGGACGACAACGAGGTCGTGCTCGTCGCGGCCGACGGGGAGCGGCGCATCCCGAAGGCGGCCAAGGAGCGCATCGCGGCCGCGATCCTGGACGAGGTGGCCGAACGCCTGGAGGGGACGAATGGACGAAGCGGTCGGTAGGGAGGAGCAGGTCGACACCGCTGCGGCCGACGCGGTCCAGCGGATCGTCGTGAACCTGGCGCAGGTCGTCCACGCGCCCGAGGACACCCTGCGCCTCGTCGTGCTCTGCCTCGCGGCCGAGGGCCACCTGATCATCGAGGACTTCCCGGGAGTGGGGAAGACGATGCTGGCGAAGGCGCTCGCGCGATCGGTCGACTGCTCCTTCTCTCGCCTCCAGTTCACCCCGGACCTGCTCCCGTCCGACGTGACCGGCGTGAACGTCTTCAACCAGAGGACGAACGAGTTCGAGTTCCGGCCCGGGCCGGTGTTCGCGAACCTGCTGCTCGTGGACGAGATCAACCGCGCGTCGCCGAAGACGCAGGCGGCGCTGCTCGAGTCCATGCAGGAGAACCAGGTCACCGTCGACGGGGTCAGCTACGAGCTCGCCGCGCCGTTCATGGTCGTCGCGACCCAGAACCCAATCGAGTACGAGGGCACCTACCCGCTCCCCGAGGCCCAGCTCGACCGCTTCACGCTGCGGATCGAGATCGGCTACCCGCCGCTGCCCGACGAGGCGCGGATGCTGACCGAGCAGACGAGCGACCCGCCGCTCGATTCGCTGCAGCCGGTCGCGAGCGCCGCGGACGTGCGCGGGCTGGCCGCGGCGGCCACGAACGTCTTCGTCGAGGAGAGCGTCAACCGCTATGTCGTCACGCTGCTGCGCCAGACCCGCTCCGACGCGCGGCTCTACCTCGGCGCGAGCCCGCGCGCGGGGATCGCGCTGCTGCGCGTCGCCAAGGCCCGGGCCCTCGCGGACGGCCGGGGCTTCGTCTCGCCCGACGACGTGAAGGCGACCGCCGAGCCGGTGCTCGCGCATCGCCTGATCGTCGCGCCCGAGGCGCGCGCGGCTGGGCTCACCGGCGGCGCCATCGTCCGCGAGACGCTCGAGCACACTCCGGTTCCCGTATGACCCGACGGGGACGGCTCGCGCTGGTCCTCGGTGGCGCGACCTACCTCGGCGCGTGGGCGTTCGGCTCGAAGATCCTCTACCCGGTCGGGGTCGGGCTCCCGGTCGCGGTCGTGCTGGCCTGGTTCTGGACGGCGTTTGCGAACCGGCCCCTGCAGCTGCGGCGGACCCTGCCTGGGGGCGAGCGGCTGGAAGGTGACGACGTCGAGGTGGAGATCGAGCTCGCTTCGGAGCAGCACCTCATCCCCGCGCGTTGGACGCTGCGGGAGCGGATCGGGAAGCTCGGCGAGCGTGCCACGACCCTGAGGGCCGACGGCCGCGCCCGCTACGTCCTGGAGCGGCTGCCTCGCGGCCGGTACGTCTTCGAGGAGTCCGTCGCGGTGATCGAGGACCCGTTCGGCCTGGAACGCGTCGAGCAGCCGCTCGCCGCACCGGGCGCCCTGCTGGTCTACCCGCGCCTGGTCGAGCTCGACCGGCTCTTCTCGGAGTCGGGCGCGAGGGCGCAGGACGGGCGGCGCCTCCTGCTGCGGAGGCCGTCGGGCTTCGACCTGCACAGCGTCCGCGAGTACGAGCACGGCGACTCGCTCCGGAAGGTGCACTGGCGCTCGACCGCGCGGCGGGCGCAGCTTATGGTGAAGGAGCTCGAGGATGCGCCCCGCGACGAGGTCGCCGTCGTGCTCGACGCCGACCCGGCCGCGGTCGTGGGGGAGAGCTTCGACGTGCAGGTGCGCGCGGCGGGTTCGCTCCTGCTTGCGCACGTGCACCGCGGGCGGCGGGCTCTGCTCGTGATCAACTCGGGCCGGCAGGAGCAGCAGCGCGTCCGCTCTGCCGAGGGCGACTGGCGGGGTGCGCTCGACCTGCTCGCGGCCGCCGAGCCCATGTCCGGGCCGCCGCTCGCGGCGCTGCTGGCCGACGAGGCGAGCGCTGCCGGACGGGCGCTCGAGCTGGCGGTCGTGACCGCGTCCCTGTCTCCGCGCCTCGTCGAGCGGCTGGTCGAGCGCTCGCTCGGCAGCGGCAGCGTCTCGCTCGTGCTCGTCGACACTGCGAGCTTCGGCGGTGCCGAGGTTCAACCGCTGCCGGAGCTCCTACGGCTGCAGGCGGCCGGCGTCGCCGCCGTGCTGCTGCGGCGCGGGGACGACCTCGCCGAACGGCTCGGGGCAGCGTCGCTGCCGGAGGCGGCTCGTGCCTAGGGTGCTGCTCGTCGTCGCGCTCGCCGCGCCGCTGCTGGCCTGGAGCTGGCTGCGCCTGGAAGACGGTCGCGACGCAGGCCAGGCGGCGCTCGTCGTGCTCCTCGCGGTGCTACCCGTGCTCGTGCCCGGCCGCCGGCGTCGGGTGGCCGCCGCCGCGGTCGCGTTCCTGCTGGCCGGGGCGCTCGCGTTCGATCTCGGCCTGACGTGGAGACTCCCGGGCCGCGTCCTCGGCCAGTTCGGCAGCGGCTTCCTCGAGTTCTACGACGTGCAGGTGCCGTTCGACCCCGCGACGCACCCGCGCATGCACGGCGTGCTCCTCCTGGCGCTGTTCGCGTTCACGCTGGCTATCGCCCTCGCGACG
>Ga0307299_10000551_pt1 | contig 12619 bp, 11 predicted proteins | sample ER_DNA_159_FD_194466 | JGI IMG/M metagenome (GOLD analysis project Ga0307299, IMG submission 194466) | Bulk soil microbial communities from the East River watershed near Crested Butte, Colorado, United States - ER_DNA_159 | ecosystem: Environmental > Terrestrial > Soil > Floodplain | place... | reverse complement strand
TGAGACCAACCACCGGGACAGTCCTTATGACGACGCGCAAGCTCAAGCTGCAGGTACAGATGACGGTCGATGGGTTCGTAGCCGGCCCGGAAGGCCAGCTCGACTGGATGACGCGCAACCTGGACGAAGGCGTGATTGCGCGCATCGTCGAGCTCACCGACGCGAGCGACACCATCCTGCTCGGTCGAAAGATGACCGACGGCTTCATCAAGTACTGGGAGGCCGTGCAACCGGAGAGCCCCGAATACGTCTTCGCGCGCAGGATGGTGGACACGCCGAAAGTCGTGTTCAGCAAGACCCTCAAGCGGGTCGAGGGGAAGAACGTGCGCGTGGAAGGCGGCGATCTGGTCCAGGCGGTCACCCAGCTGAAAGCGGAGCGCGGCAACGACATCGTCGTGTATGGTGGAGCGACGTTCGTGAGCGCGCTGATCGAGAACGACCTGATCGACGAACTCAATATCTTCGTGAACCCGGTCGCGATCGGTGGCGGGATGCGGATCTTCAAGGACCGGAAGGCGCTGCGCTCGACGGGTGCGACGGCGTATCCGAGCGGGGTGGTGATCAATACGTATCAGCCGGTGAGATAGGCGCAGGCTCTATGCGCGACATCCGCGTAGCGACAGTCCAGTTTCAGCACGCTGCGGGCGACAAGGCGTACAACTTCGGCCGCATCCGCCACTTCGTGACGGAGGCCGCCCGCGCCGCCCGCGCGCGCGTGGAGATGATTGCGTTCCCGGAGATGTGCCTCACGGGGTACTGGCACGTGCGCAAGCTCTCGCGCGCGGCCTTCGAGGCACTCGCCGAGCCGGTCCCCGACGGGCCGTCGACGCGGGACCTTCTGGACCTGTCGCGCGAACACGGGATGACCATCGGCGCGGGGTTGCTGGAGCGGGCGCCAGATGGCGGCGTCTACAACGCCTATGTCGTCGCCATGCCGGATGGAGCGTGGGCGGTCCACCGCAAGCTGCACGTCTTCGAGCACCCGAACATTTGCGCGGGGGACCGCTACACCGTGTTCGACACGCCGCACGGGTGCCGCGTGGGCGTGCTGATCTGCTACGACAACAACATCGTCGAGAACGCCCGTGCCACGGCGCTGCTGGGCGCCGAGATCCTGCTCGCGCCGCACCAGACGGGCGGATGCAACTCGGTGAGCCCGCGCGGCATGAAGCCGATCGACCCCGCGGTCTGGGCCCGTCGCGATGAGGATCCCGCCGCGTGCGAGGCGGAGCTGGGCGGGCCCAAGGGGAGGGGCTGGCTCATGCGCTGGCTGCCGAGCCGGGCGCACGACAATGGCATGTTCCTGCTGTTCAGCAACGGCATCGGCCCTGACGACGATGAGATCCGCACCGGCAACGCGATGGTGCTCGACCCCTATGGTGACGTCATCGCGGAGTCGCGGGCGCTGGGTGACGACATGATCGTGGCGGATCTCGACGCGTCGGTCCTGCCCACGTCATCCGGCAGGCGCTGGTTGCGAGCGCGCCGGCCCGAGTTATATGGGTCCCTGGCGCGGCCGACGGGGCAGGAGCAGGAGACCAGGCGTGTGCGCTTCGGCGAGTGACCTGACCCCCTCTTTCGTCAAGGGAGCGAGCGAGCCTGTCATCCTGAGCGCCGCAGGCGCGAAGGACCTGCTTTTGATGCCAGAAGCAGATCCTTCGCTAACGCTCAGGAGGTCCTTCGCTTCGCTCAGGATGACATGCCGGGGCGCGCCTTTTTGAAAAAAGAGATAGGATGTCATCCCATGATCACCGCACTGTTACTCGTCCTGCAGCTCGCCACGCCGCCCGTCTACGACCGCGTCATTCTCGGCGGCCGCGTGATGGATCCGGCCTCCAATCTCGATGCGATCCGCAATATCGGGGTCCAGGACGGACGCATCGCCGTCATCACGACGCGAGCCCTACGCGGCCGAGACACGGTCGACGCGCGCGGCCTAGTCGTCGCGCCTGGCTTTATCGACCTGCACGCGCACGGACAGACGGCCGAGACCTATCGGTTCTATGCGCTGGACGGCGTGACCACCGCGTTGGAGCTCGAGCTCGGCACGGCGGACGTCGCTGCCTGGTATCGCGAGCGCAGTGCCGGAGAGCAGATCAACTACGGTGTCAGCATCGGCCACATCAAAGTCCGGATGGTGGTGATGCACGATTCCGGCACGTGGATGCCGGTCAGCGATGGCGCCTATCGCGCGGCGTCGCCGGCACAGATTGGCGAGATCGCTAAACGCATTGAGATGGGTCTCCGCGAGGGCGCGGTCGACATCGGCGCGGGGTTTCCATACACGCCGGCGGCAACGCGAGATGAGCTGCTCGCCGTGTTCCGCGTCGCTGCGAAAACCAAGACACCAATACACGTGCACATTACGCCCGGCGTCGCCGGTCTGAAGGAAGCGCTTGCGCTCGCCGGCGAAACCCACGCTCCAATGCATGTGGTGCACATCAACAGCGCCGGTCTTGCCGAGACGCCCGTGATGCTCGACATGATCAGAGAGGCGCGAGCGCACGGTCGCGACGTGACTACAGAGGCGTATCCGTATGATGCCGGGATGACGGAGATTCGGTCCGCCACGATCCAAGACACGTACAAAGGCGCTCCCGATGAGCGCTTGGCCGAGCTGGAATGGCCGCCCACGGGCGAGCGGCTCAATCGCGAGAGTTTTGAGCGCTACAGCCGGATCGGCGGGCCAGTGGTGGTCCATACCAACACCGAGCAGATGGTCGCCGTGGCGATACACAGTCCACTCACCCTCGTTGCGAGCGACGCGTACTGGCAGGGGGTCACGGGGCATCCGCGGACAACGGGAACCTTTGCCAGGGTGCTGGGCCGCTACGTGCGGGAAGCGCGGGCAAATGTAGGGGCGCAGCATGCTGCGCCCCTACCTACTGACGGACTCACGTTGATGGAGGCAATCCGCAAAATGACGCTGATGCCTGCGCAGCGACTCGAGGCGCGAGTGCCGGCGATGCGGCACAAGGGACGCCTGCGGGTCGGCGCGGACGCGGACATCACGATCTTCGACCCCGCCGCCGTGGCAGATCGCTCGACGTACCGAGAACCGTCGTTGGCGCCCGTTGGCATTCAGCACGTGATCGTGAACGGCGTGTCCGTGGTCGCGAACGGACAGGCAGTCGATTTTCGCGGGGGCGTCGCCCCCGGGAAGGCGGTACGGGCACCACGATGAGCGAGGCTCGGACGGATCCCGATCTTCTTTACGTTGGGACGTATACCAACAACATCTATCTCGTCCGCATGGACCGGAGGTCCGGGGAGCTGCTGCAGGTCGGCGCAGTGGACGCCGGACCCCGCCCATCGTTCCTCGCTGTTCACCCACACAGACGCGTGCTCTACGCCGTCAACGAGCTCGACAAGGGCGCGGTGAGCGCGTTCGCGATCGAGAGAGCTACCGGCGCGCTCACGCGACTGAACGAGCAGCCGTCGGAAGGTGGCGCGCCGTGCTACGTGAGCGTAGACCGGACCGGCCGCGCCCTGCTCGTGGCCAACTACGGCGGCGGCAACGTCGCGCTGCTGCCGATCGAGCCGAGCGGAGCACTCGCCCCAGCCGCGAGCGTGGTGCAGCACACGGGAACAGGACCGAACGCGGAGCGTCAAGAAGCACCGCATGCGCACTGCATCATTCCTGATCCCTCGAACCGCTTTGCGCTCGCGGCAGACTTAGGCGCAGACCGCGTCTTCGTCTACAGTCTCGAGACGGGGGGGGGCGGCAAATTGCGCCACGTGGGTGAAGCCGTCATGCGGCCTGGCGCGGGGCCGCGGCACGTTACGTTCCACCCTACCCTGCCGCTGGTGTTCGTCGCCAACGAGCTCGACTCCACTGTCGCCACGCTCCGCTTCGACGCCGAGCGCGGCGCCCTTTCACCAGGCGACACGCGTTCGACGCTCCCGGCTGGATGGCCCGGGGGGGGCACGAATTACCCGGCCGACATCCACGTCGACTCGAAGGGCCGCACGTTGTACGTCTCAAACCGCGGCCACAACAGCATCGCCGTGTTCTCCATGACTGGAGCGGGCGCGCTCGAGCTCGAACAGGTGGTCGCCACCGAGGGCGATTGGCCGCGTGATTTCGCCCTGGATCCCACCGGACGGTGGCTGCTCGTCGCCAACCAGCGGTCGAACTCCGTCGTCGTATTCGGGCGCGATCCGGCAAACGGCAGGCTGACACCCGCGCGCCAGAGGATCGAGATACCGAGTCCGGTCTGCCTGCGGTTCCAATAGCAGGTCCTTCGCTCACGCGCGTGCCAACAGCAGGTCCTTCGCTCGCGCGCGTAGCGCGCTCGCTCAGGATGACATTCGGGGCGTTTCCTTTTTTAAAGAAAGAAGAAGGAGCGAGCCTGTCATCCTGAGCGCCGCAGGCGCGAAGGACCTGCTTTTTGAGTAGTTTGGCTCCTCCTTGACTACTCCCGTTCAGTCACAATCGCACGATCTCCGCCGAGTCATCGGGCTCGCCGGTGGCACGGCGCTGATCGTCGGCATCACCATCGGAAGCGGGATCTTCCGCACACCCCCCACGATCGCCGGGCTTGTCCCCAATCCGCTCGTCATCATGGGACTGTGGACGGCCTTCGGTCTGATCAGCATTTGCGGAGCGCTCGCGGTGGCGGAGCTGACGTCACTCTTGCCGCGGGCGGGCGGCGTATACGTGTTCTTGCGCGAGGCCTATGGCGATGCCGCCGCGTTCGTGTTCGGCTGGTTGTATGTCCTGATCACGACGCCCACCACTATTGCCGCCCTTGGCGTCGTCTTCGCAGAATTCCTGCTCAACCTGCTCGGCAGGTCGGCGGGCACCGCGACCGTGCAGCTGATCGCCATTGCCGCCATCATCTCCCTGACGGGCGCCAACGTGCTGGGGGCGCGAGTCGGGGCGGCCGTGAGCGAAGTGACCACCCTCGTGAAGGTGACCGCGCTGGCGGCGATTATCCTCGGCGCCTTTCTGCTCGGAGAGGGCAGTTTTTCCAATATCACCGAGGGCGGCGCCGTGCAGGGTGGCGGGCTGGCACGCGCGATGGCCGCGGTCATCTGGACCTACGACGGCTGGATTGCCGTCAGCATGATCGCGGGCGAGGTCGTGGCACCCGAGCGACTGATGAAGCGGATCATCATCATCGGCATGCTGATCATCGTCACGCTCTACGTCGGCGCGAATCTCGCCTACCTGTACATCATGCCGGTCGGCGTCATGGCGCAGCAAAAGGAAGCGATCGCGCGGACGGTGATGACGGCGATTGCGGGGCCCGCCGGTGGCGCCCTCATCATGCTCGCGATCATGACGAGCATTTTCGGCGCGCTCAACGGCAACGTGCTCGCCAAGCCGCGCGTCGCCTACGCGATGGCGCGCGACGGACTGACGTTCGCGTTCCTCGGCACCACGCATCCGCGCTGGGCCACGCCGTGGGCAGCGGTGCTGATCCAGAGCGTGGTCGCGATCATCATGGTCCTCGCGCTCAGAGATTACGACGCGCTGATCACCTACTTCGTGGTCGTCGAGTGGGCCGCGTTGCTCTTTGCGGTCGGCGCGGTGTTCGTGCTGCGTCGGAAGATGGCGGACGCGCCGCGGCCGTTCCGCACGCCGGCCTATCCGTGGGTGCCGCTCTTCTTTGTGGCAGGCACCGTCATTGGTCTGTCGGCGATCGTCTGGGGACAGATTCAGGTGGGCAACTTTGCGCCGCTCTATGGGCTGGCCATCGCGGCGGCCGGTTTCCCCGTTCACCACCTATGGAAACGATTGCAGAGGAGCGCGCCCGCATGAGAAACGCCGTTCTGACCGAGAAGGCCCCCAAACCGCTCGGTCCGTATTCGCAGGCCATCATCGAAGGCGATTTCATTTTCGTCGCCGGCCAGGGCTGCACGAATCCGCTCACCGGGAAACTCGAGCGCGGTGACGTACGGTCGGAGACGAAGCAGGTGTTTGCGAACCTCGAGGCGATCCTCCAGGCGGCCGGCTCGTCACTCGGCGACGTCGTCAAGTGCAACGTGTATCTGCGCGACATCAACGATTTCGCCGCGATGAACGAGGTGTACGCCACGTACTTCTCGGCGCCGTTTCCGGCACGCACCACGATCCAGGCGGGCGCGCTGCCGGGCGGCATCGCCGTCGAGATCGAGTGCATCGCCAAAAAGGGTAGATAGTGGACGCGCTCGACCTCGACACCCCTGCCCTCTACGTCGATCTCGACGTCTTGGGGCGCAACATCGCTCGGATGCAGGAGCAATGTCGCGCGTGGGGGGTCGCGCTCCAGCCCCACGTGAAGACCCACAAGATCGCCGAGATCGCAAAGCTGCAGCTCGATGCCGGCGCCATCGGGATCACGGTTGCCAAGCTGGGCGAGGCGGAGGTGTTGCCCGGCGACGATGTGCTCGTCGCCTACCCCCTGCTCAAAGCGAAGCTGCCGCGTTTGAGAGAGTTGGCGAAACGGCGGCGCGTCACGGTGGCGGTCGATTCGGTGGACGTCGCGCGTGACCTGCAGGGGATCGACACGCTCGTGGAGATCGATGTCGGCGTGGGCCGCTGCGGCGCGCAGTCACCTGAACAGGCCGTCGAGATCGCGAAGGCGTGCTCCAGTGTCCAAGGGATCTTCTATTGGCCGTCGTGGCTCGACGAGAACGGCTTCCAGGCGGCCTGCGTCAAAATCGACGCAGTGCTCGATGCGTTCGCCGCGGCGGGCCTCGAGGCGAAGATCGTGTCTGGAGGCTCGACGCCCGGCGCGTCGAAAACGCCACTGATTCCGCGGACGACCGAGATCCGGCCTGGGACCTACGTCTTCTATGACGCGAGCAGCATGGCCGCGAAGGTCTGCGGCGAGGCGGACTGCGCGCTGCGTGTGCTCACCACGGTCGTCAGCACCGCGGTGCCGGGCCAGTGCGTGATCGACGCCGGGTCAAAGACGTTCTCGAGCGATCAGACGGTCGGTACCGGAACGTTCGGGTACTTCATCGGACACCCCTGGGTCATGCGGAAACTGAATGAAGAGCACGGCTACGTGGAGATTGATGGCCCGGCCAAGGTCGGCGAAAGAGTCTGGGTGGTGCCGAGCCATGTTTGCGCGACGGTCAACCTGCACGACGAAATCTGGTACGGCCGCCGCGGCCGAGTGGACGGCAGCTGGAAGGTCGCGGCACGCGGGAAGGTGCGGTAGAGCTCCTCCCAACAGCAGATGCTTCGCTCGCGAAGCGCGAAGGACCTGCTTTTGAGGTACGTTAGCGGCGCATGGATCTCGTCACGTTCGGCGAAGCGATGGTGCGGCTCGACCTGGCCCCGAGCCTCGCGGCTGGCGTCGGCGGGAGCGAGTTGAACGTCGCCGTGCTCGCCGCGCGGCTCGGCGTCAAGGCGCGGTGGGTCTCCCGACTCCCCGACAACGCGCTGGGCCGCATGATCGAAGGTCGAGCCCGCGAAGAAGGCGTGGACGCGCACGTCGAGTGGACCGCCGATGGACGAGTGGGTCTCTATTTCGTGGAGATCGGCGGCGCGCGGATCGGCAGTGTCCTGTACGATCGTGCGGGATCGGCGATCAGCCGCGTCACTCCCGGCAGTGTCGACTGGGCGTCCGTATTTGCCGGCGCCCGCTGGTACCACGTCAGCGGCATCACACCGGCGTTGAGCGATGGCGCGGCGCAGGTCACCGCCGAGTCGCTCGTCGCGGCGAAGCGAGCCGGACTCACGGTGAGCTACGACCTGAACTACCGCGCCAAACTGTGGGGCGAGAAGCAGGCACGCACGGTGCAGGAGCCGTTGATGGAGCACGTGGATGTGCTCATCGCCGGCGAGGAGGACGCCCGGGTGATCTTTGGTGCCGAGTCCCCGGAATCACTCGCGCAGCGGTTCGCGATCGACGCGGTGGCCATCACGCTGCGGGACAATCCCTGCTCCGCGATCATCGCGGCGGACGGGAAGGTCTACAGCGCGCCGCGCTTCGACGTCGAGTCCGTGGATCCGATCGGCGCCGGCGACGCATTCTGTGGCGGCCTGATCGTGAGCCGGCTCGAGGGTCGAGGGTGGGACGAGGCGCTCCGCTTCGCCACCGCGACCGCGGCGCTCAAGCACACCATTCCGGGCGATTTCTGCGTGGTGACCCGCAGCCAGGTCGAGGAGCTCCTGTCCCGTTGAGCCAGCAGACAGTCTCGAGACTCCGCGACGTCGGCATCATCCCGATTATCCGCGCCTCGAGTGCGGACGTCGTGGTGCCGGTTGCAGAAGCACTGCTGCAAGCGGGACTCCCCGTCTGCGAAATCACGCTCACGGTTCCCAACGCGATCGATGCGATTGGCGCCGTCGCAAAACGCTTTGCCGGCAAGATGCTCGTCGGCGCTGGGACAGTGACGGACGCCGAGACCGCCCAACGGGCCGTGGATGCCGGTGCGGCGTTCATCGTGTCGCCGTGCCTCGTACGCGAAGTCATCGAGGCGGCCCAGCGCGCGGGTGTCGCCGTGCTGCCGGGCGCGCTGACGCCGACCGAAGTCTTCGAGGCGTTTCGCTTGGGCGGCGACATGGTGAAGGTGTTTCCGGTGCAGAGTGTCGGCGGCGCGGCGTATCTGCGGGCCCTGCGCGGGCCCTTTCCTGACATTCCGCTCGTCCCGACGGGCGGCGTCAGCCTCGAGAACATCGCGGAGATGTTCCAGGCGGGCGCCGCGGCCGTCGGGGTCGGTAGCGAGCTGATCTCAAAGGAGGCGCTCGATCGGCGCGACTACGCCGCGATCGGGACGCTCGCGAAACGATTCCTGGCAGCTAGAACGGACAATTCCCCGGATCGGGCGCGTCGATCCTGAGCGCCGCCGCCTGCGGCGCCAGATAGACGACGATGTTCTCGGCGGGCGCGCCGCTTTCGTTCCGCGCGATGTGGGCATGGTCGCCGGCATCGAGGTACCCCTGCCCCGCCGTGCGAACGACCGGCGCGCAGGTGGGATCGTCGGACTCGTAGAACGTCATCGTCCCCGTGACAACTTGAATGAACACGGGCCCGGGGTGGCGGTGCCAACCACTCTGACCGCCCGCCTGAAAGACGATGCGCTGCACGGCCATGTCGAGGTTGGGCATGGCCTTCACTTCCACGTGCCAAGCGCCGGAGATGCGCTTGACCTTGAACGTCTGATCCGACGGGTCGCCGAATGTCGCTCGACCGAGCAGCGTCGACTGGCTTCCCGATGATACGGTGAACGAGGGAAGAGCCTCCGTCGCGGTTCTGTCACACCCGCCCAAGGCGAGTGCGAGGATGAGCGTGGCGGTCGTGCGCGGTGCTGACATATGGTGCCTCCTTGCGGTGAGGTTCGTTTGCGCCGATGCTCCACGGTTGCACCGGCGGTTCCGCCCGTCGATGGCGCGGGGCTGACTTGTGGCAGAGCGGTGGCTGACCCGTTAAACGCTTGGAGGACCGGTGATTACGGGGGAGTCTGATCTGGAGATGACATGGTAGGCCCCGAGCGGTCCCCGCGGCGCGTCGTGCGCTTCGGCGTGTTCGAAGTCGACCTGAACGCGGGTGAGTTGTTCAAGCAGGGGATCAAGATCAGGATTCAGCAGCAGCCATTTCGCATCCTGGCGCTGCTCCTCGAGCGTCCCGGCGACGTGGTGACGCGAGAGGACCTGCGCCGGGCGATTTGGCCTGCCGGCACCTTCGTGGAATTCGATGTGGGTCTCGACGCGGCGATTCACAAGCTGCGCAGCGCCCTGGGTGACTCCGCGGAGAGCCCGCGGCTCGTGGAGACGCTGCCGCGTCGGGGGTACCGGTTCATCGCGTCCGTGGAAGGCGAGGTGGCCGCGACGCCGCCCCGGCGACCGCGCGCGCTGCTGGCCGGCGGGATGGCGGGCGTCGTGGTCCTCGCCGCCCTCACCGTCCTGTGGCATCCCTGGACCCCCCACACGACAAACAGCGTCGCGGTGCTGTACTTCTCCACGCGCGACACCGCGGACGCATACCTCGCTGACGGTCTCACCGAAGACCTGACGAGCCTGCTCGGCAGCGTGGCGCGGGTCCAAGTGAAGTCGCCCGGCGTGGTGCGGCGTGCCCAGGGCGCGACGCCGGGTGACGCGCCGGCGATCGCCCGTGCCTTAGGCGTGCACTATCTGCTCGACGGCAATGTGCGACGCGTGGGCGCGCGCGTCCGCGTGTCCGTTCGGCTCCTGACAGGGACCACGGCGGTGGCGGCGTGGGGCGACGTGTTCGATCGGCAACCTGAAGAGCTCCTCGCATTGCCGTCGGAGATTGCTCGGGCGGTGGCGTTGCATGTGGGGGAAGCAACTCCGTCATCGGAGGCCCGGGCGCTGACCACGCGGAGTCCTGCGGCGTACGACCATTATCTGCGGGGCAACTTTCTGCTGGCGCGGCGGTCACCGGATCAGACCGCCCGGGCCATCGCTGAGTACCGGGAAGCGGAGCGACTCGACTCGGGGTTTACGGCGGCGATCGGGCGAGCGGCCTACGCGCACGCGATCGCGCGGGGCAACTACTATCGGCTCCCCGACACGCCGATCGAGAGCCTGGCGGTCCGCGGGCTCGTCATTGCCAACCGGGCGCTGCACCGCGATTCAACCTCCTCCGACGCATGGATGGCTCGCGGCTACCTCCTCGCCTTCGCCCGCCCCCGCACCATGGAAGGCTCGGTGCAGGCGTTCGAGCGGGCCCTCACCCTCGACCCGAGAAACGCTGAGGCGCACCATCAATACGGCGCGATCCTCAGCTGGCTAGGGCGGAATGAGGAGGCGGACCGCGAGCAGCACCTGGCGCTCACGCTCGATCCGGGCCGCGCCATCTCCTTCAGTGATCTGGCCGCGTGGGCGCACGTTCGCGATACCGCCCGCGCCGTAGCCCTGATGGACAGCGCCGTCGCGCTCGACCCCGCCTCGGCGTTCTCGCGTCGCTGGCGGGCGCTGGCCCGTCTCTGGGCGGGCGACGTGCCGGGTGCGATGGCAGACGCTGAGCTGGCCAACCGGCTCCAGCCGGGAGACATCGTGATGGAAAGCGTGCTCGCCATCGTCGTGGCGCACGCGGGAGACCGGACGCGCGCTCGGGCGCTGATGGCGCACTGGCCGGGGCGAAACGAGCATTGGCTCGTCATGGCGGCGCTCGTCGCCGCGGGCGATACGGCAGCCGCCCTGGACCGCTTGGAGCGGGCCTCACCCGTCCCCTACTTGTGGGCCGGACTCCGCCGACCGGAGTTCGACGCGCTGCATGGGAACGCGCGGTACGCGCGGCTCGTGGCGCACCTGCGGCCGACAGGGGCGGTGGGACCGTGAGGACTCTTGTGGCAGCGCTCATCTTCGTGCCGAGCGCGTACGCCCAGCAGCCCCTTACCGCCCGCGACGTCGTCCAGCGCATCAAGCAGAACATCGGCGTCCCGTGGACTGAGCCGACGGTCGACACGTTCAAGGATGGGGATCCGGCGACACCCGTGACCGGCGTGGCGGTCACGATGATGGCGACGTTCGATGTGTTGCAGCGGGCGGCCGCGCACGGCGCGAACCTCGTGATCACGCACGAGCCGACGTTCTACGATCACTTCGACAAGCTCGACGTGCTCGAGGCCGAGGATGATGCCGTGACCGCCGCGAAGCGCGCGTTTATCCGCGAGCACCGGATCGTGGTCGTGCGCATGCACGATCACTGGCATCGCCGCATCCCCGAACCGATGGCGACGAGCCTGTCGCGCAAGCTCGGCTGGGACCGCTACCGCAGCGCCGAGAGCGAGTTCGTGTATCGACTTCCCGAAACCACGCTGGCAGAGCTCGCCTCGGCCATCCGGCGGCGCCTGCCGGCACCCACGCTGCGCGTGGTCGGGGATCCGAGCCTCCTCGTCTCGAAGATCGTGCTGGTGCCCGGCGCTGCCGGCTTCGACCGGCATCGGCAGGCGTTGCGTCAGGACGTCGAAGTACTGGTGATCGGCGAGGCGCGCGAGTGGGAGACGGTGGAGTACCTGGCGGACGCGGTTACCGCGGGACAGAAGAAGGCGTTGATCATCTTGGGGCATATTCCGTCGGAACAGGACGGCATGGAGGAGTTTGCGCGCTGGCTCGGCACGTTTGTGAAGGACGTGCCGGTGACGTTTCTGCCGACGGTGGATCCGTTTTGGGCGCCGAGGTAGACATGCTCACCGCGATCGGGAACACCCCGCTGGTCCGCCTGTCGCGGATCGTCCCGCAGGGCTCGGCGGACGTGTGGGTGAAGCTCGAGTACTACAATCCCACCGGGTCGTACAAGGATCGCATGGCGCTCTCGATGATCGAGCGTGCCGAGCAACGCGGCGCCTTGAAACCGGGGATGACGGTCGTCGAATACACCGGCGGGAGCACCGGCATCTCCCTCGCGTTTGTGTGCGCGGTGAAAGGGTATCGCTGCCGCATCGTGTGCAACGACGCGGTGGCGTTGGAGAAGCGGCGCAGCATGCAGGTGTTCGGCGCCGAACTGGAGGTGCTGAAGAGTGAGGGCGGCAAGCTCACGCCCGACCTCGTGCCGCGGATGATGGCGCGCGCGCGGGAGATTGCCGCCCTGGGCCCGAGCTACGCGACCGATCAGATGCGGAACCCGGACATGGTGGCCGGCTACGAGCCCTTGGGAGAGGAATTGTTGCGGCAGGTGCCCGGCCCGATTCACGCGTTTTGCGGCGCAGTCGGCAC
>Ga0307299_10000550_pt1 | contig 12625 bp, 9 predicted proteins | sample ER_DNA_159_FD_194466 | JGI IMG/M metagenome (GOLD analysis project Ga0307299, IMG submission 194466) | Bulk soil microbial communities from the East River watershed near Crested Butte, Colorado, United States - ER_DNA_159 | ecosystem: Environmental > Terrestrial > Soil > Floodplain | place: USA... | reverse complement strand
ACCAGCATCCGGGCCGCGTCGGCCGCCGCGTCCACGTCGACCGGCCGCAGCACCCGGGTCGGCTCCGGGTCGAGGGTGGTCGCGTACGCCTGGGATGTCATCGGGGTGCCTCCGTGTCGTGGTTGGTGCTGACACGGTCATGGTCCTGCGCAGGGGCCTTGCCGGCGTCGGGCGGGGGGCGGCTCTGCGGCTACGCCGGCCGCGGCAGGCCGGCCGCCGGCGCTGCCGCCGGGGGCGTAGGCGGGCGCTGGCGGCTACGCCTGGGGGCGGCCCAGCTCGTCGGGGGGCGGTCCGGCCAGGGGCCGCTCGCGGCTGGCATCGCGCCGCTGGGCGGCCACCGCCCGGGCCAGGGAGGCGACGCCCCGCACGGCCAGGAACGCGGCCACCAGGGGGGCCAGGACCAGGCGGAGGTCGCCGGCGTAGCGGCGGCAGTAGAAGCGGAGGGCGCTGGTGTGGTGGTGGACGACCTTGCGGTAGGGGGCGCTGCGGGTCGACCCGCCGACCACGTGCTTGACCTCGGCCAGGGGGTCGAACACGACCCGCCAGCCGACCCGGTGCAGCCGCAGGCAGAGGTCCATCTCCTCGAAGTACATGAAGTAGCCGGGGTCGAACCCGCCGACCTGCTCGAAGGCCTGGCGCCGGATCAGCATGCAGGCCCCCGACACCCAGTCGACGTCCAGCGGCCGGCTCCGGTCGACCCCGGCCATGTGGTACCGGCGGGTGGCCGGGTTGTCGGGCCACAGCGGAGCCACGGCGGCGTGCACCGCCCCCATGAGCATCGACGGGAAGCGGCGGCCGGTCGGGTAGTCGGAGCCGTCGGGGTTGGCCAGGTGGGGGCCGACGCAGCCGATCCGCGGGTCCGAGGTGGCGGTGGCCAGCAGCCGGCGCAGCGACCCGGGCGACAGCCAGGTGTCGGGGTTGGCGATCAGCAGCCAGGGCGCGCCGGTGACGGCCACCCCGGTGTTGATGGCCCGCGACAGGCCCTGGTTGGTGTGGTTCTCGAGCACCTTGGCGCCGTAGCCGCGGGCGATCTCGACGCTGGCGTCGGTGGAGGCGTTGTCGACCACCACCACCTCAAGCGGGTGCGGCCCGGCCGCCCGCTCCAGCGACCCCAGGCACATGGCCAGGTCGCGGGCGCTCTGGTAGGTCACCAGCACCACCGTGACGGCGGTCGTGGACGGCGACAGCGGGTTGGGCACCATGGCGAGGATCCTACGCCGCCTCCCGCGAGGCCTGGGGGCATCTGGGGGACTGTGACGTGGATCACTGCCTCGAGCGGCTCAGGCGTGTTCTTCTTTAGGGTGCGGAATGCGGTTGCGGAGACCGTCGCGGCTTGGGGAGGGGCATGTGGCTCGGCTGGTCGAGTTCCCGCTGCAGGATGGCGGCAGCGTCCTGGTCCAGGTCGACGAGGCCGCGCCAGGGCCGGCCACCCGTGGGCTGGGCGACCGCCATACGGTGACCGAGCAGGCGCGGCTCACCTTCGAGGACGCCATCAGCCGGGTGCAGCCGGCCGCCGAGAGCCTGCTCGGCCGGCTGCGAACGCTGGCGGACGCGCCCGACGAGGTCGGGCTGGAGTTCGGCCTGGAGCTCAGCGCCGAGGCGGGCGCGTTCATCGCCTCGGCCAGCAGCACGGCCAACTTCAGGGTGACGCTGACCTGGCGGCGCGACCGTCCCGGCTAGGGTGGCGGATGGGGGACGGGGGGATGGCGGTGACTCGGGGCCTGACCTACCTGGACTTCGACGTGCTGATCGAGCGGGCCGACCAGGGCGCCTACCGGGTGCGGGTGGTCAACGCCCCCGCCGGCCCGACCCCGTCGAGCAGCTTCACGGTGCCCTTCTCCCAGCTCGAGCTGGAGAACTTCGTGCTCAAGATCGGCCGGCCCCGCCGGGTCGTGCGCCGCGTGGACGAGCCCGAGACCGCCGCCATCAAGGCCTTCGGCAGCCAGCTGTACCGGGCCCTGTTCCACGACGAGCTCGAGGTCAACCTGCTGCGCAGCCAGAGCCAGGCCACCGCCATGGGCATGGGGCTGCGCCTGCGGTTGCGCCTGTCCGACACGCCCGAGCTGGCCGAGCTGCCCTGGGAGTTCCTGTACGACCGGTCCCGCAACCGGTTCGTGTGCCTGTCGGACCGCACGCCCCTGGTCCGCTTCCTGGAGGTCCCCGACCCGCCGCGGCCGCTCCCGGTCAGCCCCCCACTGCGCGTTCTGGTGATGATCTCCAGCCCGCGCGACCCCAGCTTCGCCGAGCTCGACGTGGAGCAGGAATGGGCCAAGCTCCAGGGGGTGCTGTCCGGGCTGGAGCAGGCCGGCCTGGTCCACCTGGAGCGGCTGGAGACCGCGACCCTTTCGGCGCTGCGCCAGCGGCTGCGCCGGGACGACTGGCACGTGCTCCACTTCATCGGCCACGGCGGCTTCGACCCCCATGCCCAGGACGGCGTGCTGGTCCTGGAGGACCAGGCGGGCGGCAGCCGGCTGGTCACCGCCCAGGCGCTGGGGGTGCCGCTGCACAACCACGACCCGCTGCGGCTGGTCGTGCTCAATGCCTGCGAGGGCGCCCGCAGCGACCCCACCGACCCGTTCGCCGGCACCGCCCAGACGCTCATCCAGCAGGGCATCCCCGCGGTGGTGGCGATGCAGTTCGAGATCACCGACCCGGCGGCGATCGCCTTCACCGGCGAGCTGTACGCGGCGGTGGCCGACGGCTACCCGCTGGACGCCGCCCTGTCCCAGGCCCGCCAGGCCATCTACACCGACGTCAGCGAGGTCGAGTGGGCCACCCCGGTGCTGTACCTGCGGGCGCCGGACGGGCGCATCTTCGACGTCACCCCCACCACCATCCGCACCCTCTCCGACGAGGAGCGGTCCCGGGCGACGGCCGAGCGGGAGGCCGCCGAGCGGGAGGCCGCGGAGCGGGCGACGGCCGAGCGGGAGGCCGCCGAGCGGGCGACGGCCGAGCGGGAGGCCGCCGAGCGGGAGGCCACCGAGTGGCGGGCCCGGGAGCGGGAGCGGGAGGCCACCGAGTGGCGGGCCGCGCAGCTGCGGACCGCGAGCGACGGCGTCGACCGTGCCGAGGCGCTGCTCCGAGGCCGGGACTATGCGGGGGCCCTGGCCGTCTGCACCGAGGTCCGGCGTGAGTTCGGCAACAGCGCCGATCCCGCGCTCGTCGACCAGGCCGAGCGGGCCCGCGAGCTGTCGCGGCGGGCCAGGCGGCAGCAGGCCCGCCGGCGGTGGAGGCGCTGGGGCGCGGTGGGCATCGCCGTGGCCGTCGCCGCCGGGATCTTCCTCGGCTGGCGACTGAACGGCCCGGGCTCGGGGGGAGTGCAGGTCAAGGTGCCCGGCACCCAGGCCTGGATCGACACCGGTGTGGACTGCCGGGCCGGCCACGTCCTGCAGATCACGGCCGCCGGCGTCGTCTACCACAACAGCAAGGATGCCGGCACGGGCGTCGGTCCCGCCGGGGACCCGCTCCCCAGCCGCCGCAGGGCCAACGTCCCCGGGATGCCCCACGCCAACCACAGCGCGCTCATCGGCAGCATCGGCCGCCAGAAGCCCTATTTCGTGGTCGGGACGAGCATGGCCTATTCCTGCCCTGGCGGGGGCAGGCTGTTCCTCGGCATCAACGACAAGGACGTCGCCAACAACAGCGGGCGGTTCAGCGCCACCATCAAGTAGCTGGTCAGCCCACCTCGGGGGACTGGCCGCCGAAGCCCTCGGCCAGGGCCGCCAGGTCGACGTCGAAGCGGCGCAGCAGGTCGGCGTCGCGGTCGGGGTCGAGCTTCTCGGGCAGCTCCCGCTCGGCCCGGGTGGTCACCTCGGCGTCGCCGCGGGAGCGGATCTGCTCCACCACCAGCTCCTTGGGGATGTTCACCTTGGTTCCCCCTCCAGCTCGTCGAGGAAGCCGCCGACCAGGCGGTTGACCTCGTTGGCGGCCTCCATGTGGGGCGAGTGGCCGGCCCCGGCCAGGACCTCGACCCTGGCCCTGCCCGCCAGCGCCTCGGCGTGGGCGGCGGGCAGGATGCGGTCCTGGCCGCCCCAGACGACCAGGGCCGGGGCCTGGAGGCGGTCCAGCTCGCCGGTCAGCACGACCGTCTGACGCCCCGACGGGTACATCGCGCCGGCGACCTGGCGCAGGGCCGCCTCCACGCCGTCCAGGCGCTTGTAGCGCAGCACGTCGTCGACCAGCTTGCGGCTGACCAGCCCCTGATCGGCGAACAGCAGCTCGAGCACGCCCTTGAGCTCGCGGCGGCGCTCGGCGGCCACGAACCCGTCGATGTAGTCGGGGTTGATGTCCTCGCCGAGGCCGGCCGGCGCGACCAGGGTGAGCGAGGCCACCCGGTCGGGGTGCTCCAGCGCGTAGGCCAGCGCCACCGCCCCGCCCATGGAGTGGCCGACCAGGTGGGCCCGGGCGGCGCCCACGGCGTCGAGGAAGCCGCCGAGGGCCTCGGCGAACCCGTCCAGGTCGCCGGCGCCAACGTCCTTGCTGGACTCGCCGTGACCGGGCAGGTCCAGGGCGTACACCCGGCGCCGCTCGGCCAGCTTGTCGGTGTTGAACAGCCAGTTGTTCAGGTCGCCGCCGAAGCCGTGCAGCAGCACCACCGGGTCGCCGGCGGCCGGCTCGGGGGCCCGCTCCAGGTAGCGCAGGCGGCGCCCGCCGACCTCGACCGTCCGGGTCGGCGCCTCGGCCTCCCCCTCGGCCTCCTCGGGCACGAAGCTGGCCTGGAACGCGGCCACGAAGGCGTCGACGTCGGCGTCGGGGACCGAGGGGTCGGCCAGCACCCCGACCAGGCCCCCGACCGGGACGACGGCCCCGACCTGGGCCACCCGGCGGCGCAGGACCCCGGCCGCCGGCGACTCGACCGCCCCGTCGATCTTCTCGGTCTCGACCTCGAACAGCTCCTCGCCCTCGGCGACCTCCTCGCCCTCGTCGACCAGCCAGTCGGTGACCTTGCCCTCGCGCATGGACAGGCCCCACTTGGGCATGCCGAGCCTGGTCAGGCCCGCCGGCGGGCCCTGGGCAGCCTCGCTCATGCCCTGGCCCCGACCCTGCCGCCGGTGGTCCTGCGGACCGCCTCGCCGATCTTCTCGGCGCTGGGGACGTACAGGTCCTCGAGCAAGCCGGAGAACGGCGGCGGGGTGTGGGGGGCGGTGACCATCTGCACCGGCGCCTGCAGGTCGTCGAAGCAGTTCTGGGCGACCAGGGCGGCGACGTCGGCGGCCATGCCGCAGCGCGGGTTGTCCTCGTCGACCACCACCAGCCGGCCCGTCTTCTCGACCGTCTCGTAGATGCTGTCCTCGTCCAGGGGGCTGGTGGTGCGCAGGTCGACGACCTCGCAGTCGATCCCGTCGGCGGCCAGCTGCTCGGCCGCCTGCTGGGCCATGCCGACCATGCGGCCGATGGCCACGACCGAGACGTCGTCGCCCTCGCGGACCACGCTGGCCTCCCCGAACGGGATCGTGTAGCTCTCCTCCGGGACCTCGCCCTCGACGGTGTAGAGGACCTTGTTCTCGAAGAAGATCACCGGGTCGTCGTCGCGGATGGCGCTGATCAGCAGGCCCTTGGCGTCGTACGGGGTCGAGGGGACGGCCACCTTGAGCCCGGGCACGTGGGTGAAGATCGAGTACAGGCTCTGGGAGTGCTGGCTGGCGGCCCGGATGCCGGCGCCCCACATGGTGCGGATCACCATCGGCACCCGCGCCTTGCCGCCGAACATGTAGCGCAGCTTGGCCCCCTGGTTGAAGATCTGGTCGAAGCAGACGCCCATGAAGTCCACGAACATCAGCTCGGCGACCGGGCGCAGCCCCGAGCAGGCGGCCCCGACCGCCGCCCCGATGAACGCCGACTCGCTGATCGGGGTGTCCAGCACCCGCCCCGGGTACTTGTGGTACAGGCCCTTGGTCACCCCCAGGACCCCGCCCCAGGCGTCCAGCTCGCCGCCGGCCCCCTGCCCGCCGGCGACGTCCTCGCCGAACAGCACCACCGAGGGGTCGCGGGCCATCTCCTGGTCGAGGGCCTCGTTGACCGCCTTCTGGAACGTGATCACGCGTGCCATCGCCGCGTCACCTCCTCAGTACCTGACGTAGACGTCGGTCAGCAGGTCGGCCGGGTCGGGTTCGGGGGCCGCCTTGGCCTGGGCCACGGCGTCGTCGATCAGCGCCATCACCTCGTCGTCGACGCGGCGCAGGTCCTCGGCGGTCACCTCGCCGGCCGCGGTCACCCGGCCGGCGAAGGCGTCCAGGCAGTCGCGGGTGCGGCGCAGCTCGTCGACCTCGCCGGGGGCGCGGTAGGTCTGCTGGTCGCCCTCGAAGTGGCCGTAGTAGCGGTTGACCTTGCACTCCAGCAGCGACGGGCCGCCGCCGGCCCGGGCCCGGTCGATGGCCGCGCCCGCCGCCTCGTAGACGGCGAAGAGGTCGTGGCCGTCGACCACCACCCCGGGCATGCCGAAGCCATCGGCCCGCTTGGCGATGTCGACCCCGGAGGCGTGGAAGCGGTCGCTGGTGGACTCGGCGTAGCCGTTGTTCTCGACCACGAAGATGCAGGGCAGGTGCCAGACCGAGGCCAGGTTGAGGCTCTCCAGGAAGGTGCCCTGGTTGGAGCCGCCGTCGCCGGTGAACGACACCCCGACCTGGTCGGTCCCGCGGACCTTGGCCGACAGGCCGACGCCGCAGTTCATCGGCGGGCCGCCGCCGACGATCCCGTTGGCGCCGAGCATGCCCTTGTCCACGTCGGCGATGTGCATCGAGCCGCCCTTGCCGCGGCACAGCCCGTCGCGCTTGCCGTAGATCTCGGCCATCATGCCGTGCACGTCGCAGCCCTTGGCGATGGCGTGGCCGTGGCCGCGGTGGGTGGAGGCGATGTAGTCGTCGGGCCGCAGGTGGGCGCAGACGCCGGTGGCGATGGCCTCCTCACCCGCATACAGGTGGACGAACCCGGGGATCTCGCCGGTGGCGAACTCCTTGTGCACCCGCTCCTCGAACTCGCGGATGGTCCGCATCGTGCGGTACCAGTCCAGGAGCTGCTCCCTGGTGGCCTGGTCCGGTGGGGCGGTGGTTGCCATCGTCGGCCCTCCTCGTGGTGGCCTGGTCCAACAGCTGCAGCCGGCTGGCGCCGGCCATGACGGCGTCGACGTCGATGACGAGCGGTCCCGGGACGAGGCGGACGGTCACGCGGTCGGCCGGCCCGAGCTCGACCTCGCGCTCCCCGTCCAGGGCCAGGCAGCCGGCCCGGGCGGCCAGGGCCACCACCTGGCCGGGGTCGACGCGCCTGGCCTCCAGCACCCCGACCTCGGTGACCAGGCCGGGGGCGAGGGCCACGGCGACCACCCGCGGGGCCCGCTGCGGCGGGGCCAAGGACAGATAGAGCCCGAACGGCGCCGCCCGCGGCACCGGGTCGACCGCCCCGGCCACCGCCGAGAGGCCGACCGCGCTGGGGCTGGCGAAGGCCACCAGCGCCTCCGAGATGGCCTCGACCCGCCACAGGGCCCGCGACCCGACCCAGCGGTCGGCGGTGACGGCCACGTCGACCAGGGCGCTGTCGACCACGGCGTCGCCGTTGACCCCGACCCGGAACCGCTTGGCCCGCCGGACCAGCCCGTCGCCGCCCAGCCGCCCGGTCGCCACCAGCCCGGTGGCCATCCCGGCGACGGTGGCCTCGCGCAGCTCGGGGAAGGCGTTGTTGGTGCCGGTGGACAGCGCGCACAGGGGGATGTCGCCGCAGTGGGCGGCCACCACCCGGTGGGTGCCGTCGCCGCCCAGGACCACGATCGCCGCCACCTGCCGCTCGGCCATGGCCCGCACCGCCGCGGCCGAGTCGCGCGCGTCCTCGCACAGCGCCATGTCGAGGACGTCGAGCTCGGGCAGGCGCTGGGCGGCCAGGTGGCCGGTGCGGCCGCTCAGGTGGCGGTGCAGGCTCTGGGAGACGCCCGACCCGGCCGGCATCATCACCACCCGGTCGACCCCGGCGGCGCCCAGCCCGGCCATGAGCCGGTGGACCATGGCGCCCTTCTCGGCGTTGTCGAACACCGACGCCCCGGTCACCAGCCGGCGCACGTCCCGCCCGGAGGCGGGGTTGGCGACGACGCCGACGCTGATCATGGTTTTGCCTACCAGACCGATCGAACCGGGTCAATAGGGCGAACGCGCAAGCCGACCCGGCCGCTCGCCCGACCGTGCATCATGGTGGGCATGCTGACCTGTGCGAACTGCGGCGAGCAGAACCCGGAGCGGGCCCGCTTCTGCCTCAACTGCGGCGCCTCCCTGGCCGCCGGGCAGCGGCGCGGCGCCCGCAAGGTGGTCACGGTGGTGGTCTGCGACGTCACCGGCTCGACCGCGCTGGGGGAGCGGCTGGACCCGGAGTCGCTGGGCCGGGTCATGGCCCGCTACTTCGAGCGGACCCGGGCGGTCCTGGAACGCCACCACGGGCTGGTGCAGAAGTTCATCGGCGACGCCGTGGTGGCCATCTTCGGGGTCCCGGTGGTCCGCGAGGACGACGCCCTGCGGGCGGTCCGGGCGGCCGCGGCCATGCAGGACGCCGTGGCCGAGCTGGACCCCGACGGCGGGCCGGCGATCGAGGTCCGCATCGGGGTCGCCACCGGCGAGGTCATGGTCGAGGAGGCCGGCGGCGACCCGCTGGTCATCGGCGAGGCGGTCAACCTGGCGACCAGGCTCCAGGCCGCCGCCGGCCCCGGGGAGGTCCTGCTCGACCGGCGCACCTGGCACCTGTCCCGCGACGCCCTGGTCGCCGCGGAGGTGGAAGGCGTGGACGGGGGTGCGTGGCGGCTGGTCGACGTGTCGCCGGACGCCCTGGGGCACGCCCGGCGATCGGACAACCCGCTGGTGGGCCGGCTGGCCGAGCTGCAGCTGTTCGACTGGGTGTTCCAGCGGACGGTCAGGACCTCGACCTGCCACCTGCTGACCGTGCTCGGCCCGGCCGGGGTGGGCAAGTCGCGGCTGGTCGCGGCGGCCGTGGACGCCCTCGGCGACGCCGCCACCGTGCTCTCCGGCCAGTGCTCGGCCGACGCCGAGGGCAGCAGCTTCTGGCCGGTGGCCGAGATCGTCCGCCGGGCCGCCGAGATCAAGACCGCCGACTCGCCCGAGCAGGCCGAGGTCAAGCTGGCGGAGCTGCTGGATGTCCCGGACGCCGAAGAGGTGACCGACCGGCTGGGGCGGCTGATCGGGCTGTCGCCGGCCCCGGTGACCTCCGAGGACGCGGTCTGGGCGGTGCGGCGGTTCCTGGAGGTGCTAGCCGACCGGCACCCGCTGGTGGTGGTGGTCGACGACCTCCACTGGGCCAAGCCGGCCCTGCTCGACCTGCTCGAGCAGGTGGCCGCCCTGGCCCGGGAGGCGCGGATCCTGCTGGTCGCGGTGGCCCGGCCCGAGTTGCTGGAGCAGCGGCCGGGCTGGTCGGGCGGGCGCCTGAACGCCAGCACCATGCTGCTGGAGCCGCTGGCCGCCCAGGAGTCGGCGACCCTGCTCGGGCACCTGGCCGGGGAGGCGGCTCTGCCCGCCGACGCCACCGACCGCATCACCAGTACCGCCGAAGGCAACCCGCTGTTCCTCGAGGAGCTGCTGGCCATGCTGATCGAGGAGGGCCGGCTGCGCCGCGACGGCGGCCGGTGGGTGGCCAGCGACCTGGCCGCCGCCAGCACCCCGCCGACCATCCAGGCGCTGCTGGCCGCCCGGCTGGACCGCCTGGCCGGCGAGGAGCGGGCCCTGCTGGACCGGGCGTCGGTGATGGGCCAGGCCTTCGACCGCGCGGCCGTGCTCGCCCTCACCCCGGAGCCGGCCCGGGCCGAGGCCGACGCCCACCTGCTCGCCCTGGTCCGCAAGGAGCTGCTGCGGCCGGCCCCGGCCCCCCTGGGCGGCCGCGACGGCTTTCAGTTCCGCCACCAGCTGGTCCGCGACGCCGCCTACGACTCGCTGCCCAAGCAGGCCCGGGCCGAGCTGCACGAGCGCTACGCCGACTGGCTGGCCCAGGCGTTCGCGGCCCGCGGCGGCGAGGTCTCCGAGGTGCTGGGCTGGCACCTGGAGCGCGCCCACCGGTTCCTGACCGAGCTCGGCCCGGCCGACGCCCACGGCCGCCGGGTCGCCGTCGCGGCCGCGGCCCGGCTGGCCTCGGCCGGCCACACCGCCACCGGCCGGGGCGACCTGCCGGCCGCCGCCAACCTCCTGGAACGGGCCATCGCCCTGCTCCCGGCGACCGACCGGACCCGGCTCCAGCTGCTCACCGACCTGGGCGAGGTCCTGATCCTCAACGTCGAGACCGAGCGGGCCCGGCGGGTCCTCGACGAGGCCCTGGCCGCGGCCGAGCGGACCGGCGACCGGGGGCTGGCCGCCCACGCCACCCTGGGCAAGCTGGAGCTGCGGCTGGACTCGCCCGACCGCGGCCCCGACCGCTACCGGGCCGACGTCCAGGAGGCCCTGTCGGTGCTGGAGGAGCTGGGCGACGAGCAGGGCCAGTCGCGGGCCTGGCGGCTGCTCGGGCTGGACAGCTACCTGCGCTGCCAAATCGGCCGGGCCGAGGACGAGTTCCAGCGGGCGGTCACCCACGCCCGGGCCGCCGCCGACGAGCGGGTCGAGGCGGCCAACCTGTACGCCCTGGTGCAGGCGGCGTACTGGGGCCCGACCCCGGTGGCCGAGGGCATCCGCCGCTGCCAGGAGATCCGCGACCGGGCCGAGGGCAGCTACCGGGTGGAGATGTCGGCGCTGCACACCCTGGCCGGGCTCCACGCCATGGCCCGCGACTTCGACCGGGCCCGCGAGCTGGGCGACGCCGCCGTGCAGATCGCCGGCAAGCTCGGCCCCAACCGCTTCGCCGCCCTCTGCAGCCAGTTCCTCGGCCAGGTCGAGCTGCTGGCCGGCGACCCGGCCGCGGCCGCCCGCTGGCTGCGCTGGGGCGCCGGGATCCTGGAGCGGATGGGGGAGCGGGGGCTGCGCTCGGAGCTCACGGCCAACCTGGCCCGGGCCCTGGCCGCCGCCGGGCGCGACGACGAGGCCCTGGAGCAGGCCAACCTCGCCGGCGAGCTGGCCGTCCGCGACGACCTGTACGCCCAGGTCGAGCGGCGCGGCCCCCTGGCCGCGGTGCTGGCCAGGCGGGGCCGGCTGGAGGAGGCCGAGCGGGTGGCCACCGAGGCCGTCGAGCTGGCCGCCGGCAGCGACATGCTGGGCATGCAGGCCGGCGCCCTGCTCGACCTGGCCGGGGTGCTGCGGCTGGCCGGCCGGGACGGGGAGGCGGCGCCCCTGGCCCGCCAGGCCCTGGCCCTGGCCGAGGGCAAGGGCCACCTGGTCGCCGCCGCCCAGGCCAGGGAGCTGCTCACGACGGCCCAGCCGGGAGGGACGGCGGCACCTTGACGGCGGTCGGGGCGCCGACCGACCGCGAGCGGCGGTCGTCCGAGGAGATGCCGGCGGCGCTGCGGCGGGACGTGCGGCTGCTCGGGCGGCTGCTCGGCAAGGTGCTGGAGGAGGCCGGGGGGCCGGGGCTGCTGGAGGACGTGGAGCGGCTGCGGCGGGCCACCATCGCCCTCCGCGCCGCCGACGGCCACCGGCGCCAGGCCAGGGTCCAGGTGGTCGAGCTGGTCGCCGGCTTCGACCTGGACCGGGCCGAGCTGGTGGCCCGGGCCTTCACCGTCTACTTCCAGCTGGTCAACCTGGCCGAGGAGCAGCACCGGGTCCGGACCCTGCGCGAGCGCCGCCAGCACGGCGGGCAGGTGCGGGAGTCGTTCGGGGCCGCCGTCCAGGAGGTCAGGGAGGCGGCCGGCACCGACGGCCTGGCCGCCCTGCTGGAGCGGCTCGAGGTGGTGCCGGTGCTCACCGCCCACCCGACCGAGGCCAGGCGCCGGGCCGTGGTCGACGCCCTGCGTCGCATCGCCGTCGAGCTGCTGCGCCTGGACGCCCCCCGGCTGCCGGGCGACGACGAGGCCACCGCCACCCGGCGGCTGCTGGAGGAGATCACCGGCCTGTGGCGCACCGACCAGCTGCGCCGCGACCGGCCGAGCCCGCTGGACGAGGTCCGCTCGGTCATGGCCGTGTTCGACGCCACCCTGTTCCGGCTGGTGCCGGCCACCTACCGGGCGCTGGAGCAGGCGCTGGCCGGCGAGGCCAGCGGGACCGGGCCGCCGCCGTTCCGCCCGTACCTGCGCTGGGGGAGCTGGGTCGGGGGCGACCGCGACGGCAACCCGAGCGTGACCGCCGAGACCACCCGGGCGACCATGGCCATCCAGGCCGACCACGTCCTGCGTGGGCTGGAGGCGGTCACCCGGCGGGTCGCCCAGGCCCTGCCCGTCGCCGCCACCACCACCCCGCCACGGCGAGAGCTGCTCGCCTCCCTGGAGCGCGACCGCGCCGCCTTCCCGGGCCCGGCGGCCGCCATCGCCACCCGCTGGCCGGACGAGCCGTATCTCCAGAAGCTGCTGCTGGCGGCCCAGCGGCTGGCCGCCACCCGGGCCGCCCTGGTCGGCGGCGCCGCCGGGTCGGGCTCGGGCTACCGCGACGCCGGGGCGTTCCTTGACGACGTGCGCCTGGTCCAGTCGTCGCTGGCTGCGGCCGGGGCGGCCCGGCTGGCCTACGGGGAGCTCCAGCACCTGGCCTGGCAGGCCGAGACGTTCGGCTTCCACCTGGCCTCCCTGGAGGTC
>Ga0307299_10000549_pt1 | contig 12631 bp, 8 predicted proteins | sample ER_DNA_159_FD_194466 | JGI IMG/M metagenome (GOLD analysis project Ga0307299, IMG submission 194466) | Bulk soil microbial communities from the East River watershed near Crested Butte, Colorado, United States - ER_DNA_159 | ecosystem: Environmental > Terrestrial > Soil > Floodplain | place: USA... | reverse complement strand
ACCCACCACCTCGCGCCGAGCATGGTTTGCGTGCGATACGGGGGATGTGTGAGGATGAAATCCGACCTACGCCGTGAGGTGAGGGTCTGGTCTTGGAGCCGTTCCCCCGGCGCACGGATGTGTGCGACGGCCATCGCCCGCCGGCTTCTCGTCCCGCCCTTTCGGAGCCACGCGGCGGGTCCGGCGAGAGGGGGAGGGCGATGGACGACCGACGTGCTCCGCGTGATGGCATCGACCGACGGAGCTTCCTCAAGTATTCGGCGGTGGCCGGCGCTGCAGTGTCGGCGGTTCCCGGGCTCGGCATCGCCGGTGCGCCCCACGCTGCGGCCGCCACGATGGCGTCGGATGACTCCTTCAGATGGAACGAAGCGACGATCGCCGAGCTGCAAGCAGCGATGAGCTCGGGCGAGACCACGTCCCTTGGGCTGACACGCGCGTACATCGGGCGGATCGAGCGCAAGGATTTCTCCGGGCCAACCTTGAATTCCGTCATCCAGCTCAACCCGGACGCCGAGGCGATCGCGGCGGCACTCGACGACGAGCGTCGGGCCGGCCACGTTCGCGGCCCGCTCCACGGCATCCCGATCATCGTGAAGGACAACGTCGCAACGGCGGACAAGATGGAGACGACCGCCGGGTCGCTCGCGCTATTGGGATCGAGGGTTCCGCGGGACGCGGGCATCGCAGGGGATCTCCGGGACGCGGGCGCCGTGATCATAGGCAAGGCGAATCTCTCGGAGTGGGCGAACTTCCGTTCGTTCCAATCCTCGAGCGGTTGGAGCGGTCGAGCTGGCCAATGCCTGATGCCGTACGTCCTCGATCACAACGCGTCCGGATCGAGCGCGGGATCGGCAGCGGCCGTCGCCGCGAACTTCGCCGCCGGCACGATCGGGACGGAGACCGACGGGTCGATCGTCTCCCCAGCCACGACGTGTGGGGTCGTCGGGATAAAGCCGACACTCGGCCTCACGAGCCGATCAGGGGTGGTCCCGATCGCCCACAGCCAGGATGTGACCGGGCCGATCTGCCGAACCGTTGCGGACGCGGCGACGATGTTGGGGGCGCTCGTAGGGGTCGACCCGTTCGACGACGCCACCAGGGCGAGTGTCGGACACTTCCATCGCGACTACCGGCGGTTCCTCGACCCAGGCGGTCTGCGCGGTGCCCGGATCGGGATCTGGCGCGAAGGGAACTTCGGCCTCAGCCCTGAGTCCGATGCTGTCGTGGAGAGCGTCATCCCGGTGCTCGGTTCGCTCGGTGCCACGGTCGTCGACCCGGCCGACATCCCGCACGCGGGCGATCTCTTCGGTCCAGAATTCACGGTGCTCCTGTACGAGTTCAAGCACGATGTCGCGGCGTATCTGTCCGGTCTCAGCCAAACCGCGATGCGCACGCTCGCGGACCTGATCGAGTTCAACGCCTCGCACGCGGATCAGGAGATGCCCTGGTTCGGACAGGAGCTATTCGAACTGTCCGAGACCTTCGGGCCCTTGACGGATGCCGCGTACCTGGAGGCGCTCCGGACTTCGAAGCGGTTGTCACGACGCGAAGGGATCCTCGCGGTGATGAAGGCTAACAACCTCGACGCGATCTTCGCGCCAACCGGGCAACCCTCGTGGACGATCGACCTCGTCAACGGAGATCACTTCTTGAACTCCGACTCCTCGCCTGCAGCGGTTGCCGGCTTCCCGCACATCACCGTCCCGGCTGGCTACACGGGCGAGCTGCCGATCGGGGTGTCCTTCATGGGAAGGGCTTGGAGCGAGCCCAAGCTGATCAAGTACGCGTACGCGTTCGAGCAAGCGGTGCAGGCACGCCACGCGCCGAAGTTCCTGACGTCCTTCGCCGTTCGGGACTTCATCCCACGAACCCCGCCCGGCGTATCAGGCTCGTCGCGAGCACGCATGTCGGCCGCCTCTGGAGCGACGCCTGTGTCGACGAAACCGGGGCAGATGGCCCGGCTGCTCTAGTGATCGGCTGCCCATGACCTAAGCGGCGCGTCGCAGTCGATACGGGGTTGAGACCGGTGTCGGCTGGTCACAGTGCTGCGAGAGGGGAGACTCGAACTCCCACGGCCTCTCGGCCACCGGATCCTAAGGTTGCTCGCGCTACGCACGGATCCCCGCGCTACGTGTCGTCCCGTGTCTCCTGGTGTCGTGCCGTTCCCGCGGGTGTTGCCCTGTCGTGAGCAAGAAGTGAGCAAGGCGGCACTCGTGACCCGGCCGTATCGGGAGGGGGGTAAGGGAGCGCCTCGATCACAGCCTGGCGGCGCGAAGGTATCGAGGCAGATTCGCGTACGCGGTCGCTATCGGCGACCTACGGCCTCGGTGGCGAGCTCGATCCGGCTGTTTCGCCAACCACTCGGTAGAGACGCCAACGTTCGGGCACGCCCTTGAGATCGTGCTCCCCGTCATCTTCGAACCCGAGTCCGCTGCCGGCGACCAGATCCCGGACAGTCGACGTGACCAGGATCTCGTTCCGTCGGGCGATCGATGCCACGCGCGCTCCGATGTGGACCGCGATACCGCGCACGTCGCCCCTCGAGATCTCGACTTCACCCGTGTGAACGCCGGCTCGGACCTCGAGACTCAGCGACCGCACGGCGTCGATCGCGGCTTGCGCGCACCGGACCGCCCGCGCCGGGCCGTCGAAGATCGCGAAGAACCCGTCTCCCGCCGTGTCGACCTCTCGACCGCGGTACTTCGCGAGCTCGGCTCGAACGATGGTCTGGTGCGATGCGAGCAGCTCCTTCCACCGCGCGTCGCCGAGTTCGACGGCGCACTCGGTCGATGTGACGAGGTCGGTGAACAAGACCGTCGCGAGGAGGCGCTCCGATGACGTCCCCTCTTTGACGCCGGTCACGAACTCCTCGACCTCGTCGATGAGCGCATCCGTGTCGCCGACCCACGAAGCGAGATCACGTCCGGGGACCTCGGCGAAGCGCGCACCGTCGATCTGGTCCGCGACCCAACGGGCCACCTGATTCCGGTCGTGCGGCGGGTCGGATCGCGTGAGCACGAGGGTCGGCACCCTCACGGTCGGGAGCACCGCCCGGATGTCGGTGTCCAGCCACATCTGCATCATCGCGACCGCCGATCCTGGACTCGCGGACAGTTGGAGGTAGCGAGCCCAGCGCTTGACCTCCTCCTCGTCGTTCGCCACCGACGGCGCGGCGTACTCGTAGTCCTCTCGAGCCGCTTCCATTCCCCAACCTCGGTCCCACATGGCCATGCGCTCCGCGAGTCGGGCTCGTGCCTCCGCCTCATCGCGCCCGAACGGGTAGTCGTCCGCGCGGAACAACCTCGGGGTGAGCGCGTACACGGAGAGCGACTCCACGCGCTCGGGGTAGCTCGCCGCGAACAGCGCGCACAGCTCGGCCCCGTCTTCGTCGCCGAACAGGTGGGCCTTGCGGATGTGCACCGCGTCCATGACTGCGGTGAGGTCGTCCATCTGCGTCTCGAGCGGAGGCAGTTGCCCCGGCGGGAGCCGATCGGAGAGTCCGGTCCCGCGGTGGTCGATCGCGACCACGCGAGCGAATCGGCCCAGTCGATCGAGGATGTGTGCCATGCCGGGCAGCTCCCAGTTGAGGAGCAGGTTCGAGATGAACCCGGGGACGTAGACGAGGTCGCGGGGGGCCTTGTCCGAAGACCTGGAACGCGATGTGCGTTCCGTCCGCCGTCTTCGCGTAGCGAACCTCAGGGATCTCCACGAGCCGTATGGTCGTTCGTCGCGAGGTCGACCCGCAAATCCCAGAGAGCTCCCAAGACCACCCGGGCGATACCGGGAGCACGTGAGACTACGTGTCGTCCCGTGACGACGCTGGCATCCGTACCCGCGTCATACACTCTCGACGAGTGGGGGACGATAGGAGCTCTGACGCCGCCGCTGGAGAAGCGACGAGCGTCCGCACCTTCTTGATCGCCGATCTGCGCGGGTACACGCGCTATAGCGATGAGCACGGCGACGAGGCAGCGTCGGCGCTTGCGCGCAGGTTCGCCGCGATCGCGAGCGACGCGGTGAGTGCGCGAGCCGGCGAGGTCATCGAACTTCGCGGCGACGAGGCTCTATGCGTGTTCGCGTCCGCGCGCTCGGCGGTGCGCGGAGCCGTGGAGTTGCAAAGGCGTGCCCGCGAGCGAGCCGAGGGCGAGCCCGCACTTCCACTCGGCGTCGGGATCGGGCTCGACGTCGGCGAGGCGGTCGCGACCGCGGGAGGCTATCGCGGCCGTGCGCTGAACGTCGCTGCTCGGTTGTGCAGCCTCGCTAAGGGGGGCGAGATCCTCGCGAGCGAGACCGTCGCCCACCTGGCCGGCCGGGACGACGACGTGCGCTACGCGCCGCGGCGACCCACTGCGGTCAAGGGTGTTGCCGAGCCGATCCGGTTCGTCGAGGTCCTCCCGACGATCGAGCTGGCTCCCGCGCCTCCTCTCCCTCGGTCGCTCAAGCGCCATAACTCGCGTCGGGGAACGGCGCTCCTGGTGGCCGCCGCCGTCCTTCTCGCTGCCGGCGTGCCTGTGGCCGCGATCAAGTTGCACGATGGCGGCGCCACGGATCCGGCCACGATTCGGACGATCGCATCCGACCGTTGCGGTCCCCTTCGTTACGCGGGTGCGGGTTCGCCGCAGCTGTTGATCGCGGCCGACCTTCCGCTCCAGCCGGGGGCGCAAGCGATCTCGACTCCGATGATCGACGCGATGACGTTGGCGCTCGCGCGCCGTGGGTACGAGGCCGGCCCCTACCGTGTCGGCCTGCAGGTCTGCGACGACGCGGCTCCCGGCACCGTCGGCTTCGACCCGAGCACGTGCACGGCCAACGCCCACGAGTACGTCAACAACCCGAGCGTGATCGCGATCGATGGGCCGTTCTCCTCCGGCTGCGCCGTGCAGGAGATCGCGATCTTGAACGGAGCACCGGGGGGTCCTCTCGCCATCGTGAGCCCGTCGAGCACGTACGTCGGCCTAACGCGACCCACGCTCGCGGAGGGTTCGAACGAGCCCGGCGTTTACTACCCCACCGGGCAGCGCAACTTCGCGCGCGTCATCCCGGCCGACGACGTGCAAGCCGCCGCCGACGCGATCGTGGCCCGAAGACTCGGCGTCAAACGCGTATACGCCCTAGACCAGGGCGACGTTCCTAGCAAGTTGTTCGTCGCGTACTTCATCCGTGCGGCGCGGAGGCTTGGGATCGGGGTCGCGGGCCGTCGGGCCTGGGATCCGGGGACGAGCAGCGACCGCCTGCTCGCGACTTCGATCGCGCGAACCGGCGCCGACGGCGTCTTCCTCGCAGTCCCATCATTCCCCCGCAGCATCCGGCTGCTGACCGACCTCCGTGCGCGCCTGGGCAGCGCGATCCGATTCATGGCACCAGACGTCTTCGATCCCCAAACGGCGTTGCTTGCCGGCGCGGCCGCCAAGGGCATGACGATCAGCCAGCCGGGCCCGACGAACGACCACCTCGGCATGGAGGGCAAGCGGTTCGTCGCGGCCTACTCGAAGATGTTCGACGCCGAGCCGACTCGCGGCGCGGTCAGCGCAGCCCAAGCGATCGATGTTCTGCTCGACGCGATCGCCCGCTCCGACGGCACGCGCGCATCGGTGACGATGAACCTGTTCAACACGGATATCTCGAACGGGATCCTCGGTAGCTTCTTCATCACACTCACTGGCGACACAACGCTCAACGCCGTCGCGATCTACCGGATCGTCGGCGGCAAGGTAACGAACTTTTCGAACGTCGTCGTGCCGGATGCGCTCCTGGCGCCGGACTGACGGCCATGCGGTCGAGAGGGGCCCGATACCGAGCGAGATGAGGCCGAACATGGCCGTGCCAGGCCGTCGGCATCAAGGGGCGCATGCAAGAACCACCCAGCCACAGATCCCAACGCTTCGTTCCGGGCTGCCTGCAAGCGCCGACCTCGGGCCGTGAGTTCGAGCAGACAACTGAAGAACCGAAGCTGAAGGCGGGGTGGATGTCATCGGACTGAGTATCCGGCGCCATTCTGGTGTGAGCGATCGGCGCAGGATCGATCCCGTGGCCAGCTGCGGAGCCGATCCACATCGCGTTTCCGCTGGTCAGACTGGTGCGAGAGGGGAGACTCGAACTCCCACGGCCTCTCGGCCACCGGATCCTAAGTCCGGCGCGTCTGCCAGTTCCGCCACTCTCGCGTGATGCCCGATCGCCCCGCATGGTCCCACGTCAGAGCCAGGGGCGGTTGCTACGATGCTGCGCCAATGGCTCCCCCCGGGATCGGTCGGGCGTTGCATCTGCTGCTCGTGGCGCCTCTGATCGTTGCCAGTTCATGCGTCTTCGGCTCCAAGAGCTCAGCCTCGGAGACCGCGACAGCCACGTCCCCGCAGCAAAGCTCGCCTGGGGGTTGCCTGTTGCAGACCGACGCAGCGGTCAGCGCCATCCATGGAAACCTGTTCGCTGCTGTCGCCGGTTCCGGCCCGGACGATCTTTGGGCCGTCGGGACGCATTTCGACGTCAGTCAGCCGATCCCGTTGGCGCAGCATTGGGATGGTTCTTCCTGGGACACCGCCATCTCCGATGAGAAGAAGTTCCATGCCCTTCAGCTCAGCGACGTCGGTGCTCTCGGTCCGAACGACGTTTGGGCCGTCGGATCTTCCTATGCCGGCGCCAGTTCGATCCATTGGGACGGCACCTCGTGGTCGGAGCTGCCCGGCGCCCGGAGCCTCCCGGGGAGCATCTTCCTGGGCGTCGCCGCCGTGTCGCCGAGCGAGATCTGGGCGGTCGGGAAAGCGTCGGGCGCCGGGGCGTACGACGTGCCGATCGTCGAGCGCTCTGACGGTTCGTCGTGGACCACGGTCCCTGCTCCGGCGCCCGCTGCGATGGCCTCGGGATTCCGCGGCGTCGCGGCCGCGGGAGCGCGTTCGCTGTGGGCGGTGGGATGGGCCCTGGAGAACGAGGTCTTCCGACCCTTCGTCGAACGCTGGGACGGTCGGCGATGGACGATCATGGACGTCCCCCGTCCGGACGAGGATGCCCTGCTGTCGGGGGTCGCAGCCGCGGGACCCAACGATGTCTGGGCGGTCGGATGGTCGTGGCGCGGCGACGCGACGCGGAGCCTCACCCTCCACTGGGACGGCCAGACCTGGTCTCGGGTCCCGCTTCCGGGACGAGATGGCGAGACCGCTCGGCTCGCCACCGTCACAGCGACCGGCGGTCTGGTCGGGGTCGCGGGCCAGGCGGCGGATCAGGACGGGATCCTCCAACCCGTCGCGTTCAAGCGCAGCGGCAGCACGTGGGTCAACCAAGCCGTCGCGATCGAGCCGAGCGGAGGAGGGTTCCAAGGATTGATGTTCCTCGGCGATCGGGGGATGGTCGCCGTCGGGAGCCAGCTCGCGGCCGACGGGTACGGCTCGCTCGTCCAGAAGGGCTGCTAGGGGCAACTCCTCTCGGTCAGCATGAGCGGCGGCTGGGGTGCGCCACGGAAGTTGAAGGCGGACATCATGTCGTTGGCCCGCGCGTCTCGATCGGTCAGCGATGGCAGGTCGAAGACCGACTCGATGAACTTCAAGACCGAAGCGAAGTCCATCTGGTCGTGGTCGATGACCCCCCGCCTCGCGAAGGGCGAGATCACGATCGCGGGCACGCGGGGACCAAGTCCATACAGGTCGAGGTGCGGCGGGGGAACGTGGTCGAAGAACCCGCCGAAGTCATCCCACGTCACCACAACAGCGGTCGAGCTCCAGTACTTCGAGCGCATCAGTGCATTGAGCGTTTCGACCAGCCAGTTCTCGCCGCGGCAGATGCTGTTCGGAGGATGATCCGACAGGAGAGCCGGCGGGGTGAGCCAGGATACCTGGGGAAGCCGGCCGGCCCGGATATCGGACACGAACCGTGTGTCCGGAACCACGTTGCGATACATGGAAGAGAATCGGATGTGACGGATCTCGCGGAGCGGCTGCACCCACGGCATGTTGCCTCGGTACTCTTTCCAGCTGATCCCTTTGGCCTGAAGGAGATCCGGCAGCACGCGGATATCCGAGCACGGGAACCGGATCCGGTAGTGCGTCTTGACCGCCGATGCCCCGTCCGGTCCCTCGGTCTCCAGCTGGGAGATCTGGTCCCGCTCTTCCTTGGTGAAGCGGGGGAACGAGTATGCCTGCTCGAAGGGGTCGTCGCAGAACTCTCGCTGCTTCAGACCGAACTGGCCGGGGCGCGCGCAGTCGACGAAGCGATCGGACTGCGCGGCGTAGTTGAAGAAATGCTCGACGCAGGTCGGTCCGTACTCGGAGCTGAAGAAGTTGTCGGCGAGCACGAACTGCCGCGCGTATGCCCAGTAGTTGGGGATCTCCTGCTCGTCGTACTGGACGTAACCGGCGTCGGCGAAGCAGTCCATCTTCCCGCCATCGATCACCGCGATGCCGTCGGCGAAGGAGTGGGGGAGGTCGTTGACGGAGTCGGAGGCACGTGCCAGCTGCACGGTGGTGCCGTCGCAGTGCGAGCCCTGCGTAGCACCGTTCGCACCGGGGAACGTCCCGAACAAGGTGTCGAAGGTCCTGTTCTCCTTCACCAGGAAGACGATGTGCTTGATCTTCGACCGAGCGAGCTTGACGGTGGCGCTGTCGGTGGTCTTCGCGACGAAGGGCGGCGCCGTTTCCGTCGGCGGGACCGAGGCGTCCTGGTCGGACCGGGCCAGCTGCACGGCGGCCCCGATCGCGAACAGCGCTACCAGGATCGCAACGTAGCCTGCGCGGGCACGCCCTCGTTCCGCGTGCTCGGAGGGTCGCCGGGCGCCGGACATCCGGGCGATGATACAGAAGGCCCTTATGGCGCCAGACGGCATGTTGCTACCCTGCATCTCCATGCCTGGTCCAGCCGAGGACGCCGCGGCGACGCACGAGCCACCGACCTCGACTGACCTTCCGGCCGAGCCCGACATCGTTGTGCCCGAGGCGGAGGGAGACGATCTCGCACCGCCCTCGATCGTCGATCGTCTCGTGGGGGGCGCGCGCCGCCTCCGCGGGTGGCAACGTGGGCTGATCGCCTTCGTCCTGTACCTGATCGTCGCCGTCGCGGTGTGGGCGAGCCCGATCCTGACGCGATTCAACGAGCGATACCTCGGCGACGGGTACTGGGACGCGAAGTTCTACCAATGGTCGGTCGGATGGATGCATTGGAGCATCGCGAACCACGCGGACCCGCTGTACACGCACGAGCTGTTCCCGCCGAACGGGACGAGCCTCGCCTGGTCCGCCTTCGATCCGGCGGGTGGGTTGGCGATGTATCCGGTTCGCGCGCTGTTCGGCTCGCTCGTGGCGACCAACACGTTGCTGGTCCTCGGGTCCGCGCTGGCATGCTGGAGCGCGTACCTCGTCTGTCACCGGGTCACGGGTGCGTTCTGGCCGTCCCTGGTCGGCGGCTACCTGTTCGGGTTCTCGGAATACATGGTGGGCCAGCTCCACGGTCACGTGAACCTCGTGCTGATCTTCCCGGTCCCGATCGCGGTGTACCTGGTCGTGCGGCTGGTGGAAGGCTCCCTCGGCCGCGTCGCGTTCCTGGTGCTGATGACCCTGACGCTCGTCACGCTGTTCCTGTTCTCGACCGAACTGTTCGCGACCGCAGCGCTCTTCGGTGCCGTCGCGTTCGTGATCGCGATGGTGGCCGCCCGGAAGAGCTGGCGTCGCGTCCTGGACGCGGGGGTCCTGACCTTCGGCGCGTTCGTCGCGTCGGCGGTGGTCCTCACGCCGTACCTGGTCGCCGCCGTCCAGAACGAGCGACCGGACGCCGTCCATGACCTCGCCGCCGCGTCGGCCGACGCGGCGAGCTTCGTCGTGCCGCGGAACGTCACGCTGCTCACCACGGCGACCACCGATCGGTGGAGCTCGATGTTCCTCGCGAAGTCGGTCGAGGACGCCGGCTACGTGTCGGTCGCCTTGGTGGCCATGCTGGTGTGGTTCGCGATCAGCGAGCGACGGCGCACGGGGACCGGGGGGCTGCTCGCCTTCATCGCGATCGTCTCGATCGCGGCGATCGGCCCGGTCCTGCACGTGTTGGGCTCGCCCTCGATCGGGATGCCGTGGGGGCTGGTGCAACACCTCCCGCTGATCGGCAACGCGATCCCGGCCCGTTTCCCGGCGTATTCCGCGCTGGCGATCAGCGTCGTCGCGGCGATCTTCCTGGCGCGAGCCCCAATGAGAACCGCGATCGTCCGATGGGCCCTCGTGCTGCTCGGCGTGGTGCTGCTCTATCCCAACGTCGGCGCGATCGCCCACGTCCCGCAGAACGTTCCGGCGTTCTTCACGAGCGGCACGTATCGCAACGTGATCCAACCGGACGAGGTCGTGTTCGCGATCCCGAAGGAGAAGGCCGGCGAGATGCTCTGGCAAGATGCGGCGGACTTCGATTTCCGCCTGGCGCAGGGCTACCTCGGGCCCCTTCCGGCGACCTACGCGGGCGAGCCCCTGAACAAGGGCCTCTACGCGAACCAGTACGCCAGCCCCAGCCCGACCGCGCTGGCCGCGTGGCTGAACGAACGCGGCGCAACCGCGGTGGTGCTCGCCGATCCCGTTCGCGCGCAGTTCGAACCGATGCTGCGCTCGGTCGGTGCTCGTGTCGCGTACGAGGGCGGAGGCGTGTCCGTATGGCGCTCGCCGACATCGACCTGGGCGGCGAGACTGCCAGGGTAGATGCGTATGATTGACCGCTTGGACACCCCCACCTATTCACTCGTGATCCCGGTCTTCAACGAGGAGGAATGTCTCGCCGAGCTGGTCGGCAGGCTTCGCGCACTGATGGGTCGGCTCGACGGTGCGACGGAGGTGGTGTTCGTCGACGACGGGAGCCGCGATCGGAGCTACGAGCTGATCGCCGCGGCCTGCCGCGAGGATCCACGGTTCCGGGCGATCCGGTTCTCCCGCAACTTCGGTCACCAGATGGCCATCACGGCGGGACTGGACTTCGCCGCCGGTGAGGCGGTGGTCGTGATGGACGCCGATCTCCAAGACCCGCCCGAGGTCGTGATCGACCTCGTCGCGAAGTGGCGGGAAGGCTGCGACGTGGTCCACGCGGTTCGCGAAGACCGCGAGGGCGAGTCGGCGTTCAAGCGGGCGACCGCCTCGGGGTTCTATCGCTTGCTCGCGAAGATCGGCGACGTGCACGTCCCGGGGAACGCCGGCGACTTCCGGCTCATGGATCGCAAGGCGCTCGAAGCGTTCAAGCAGATGCGCGAGAACAACCGCTACATCCGAGGGATGTTCGGGTGGATCGGGTTCCAGCAGTGCACGGTCCCGTACGCGCGTTCGGCGCGGTTCGCGGGCACCACGAAGTTCCCGCTGCGGAAGATGATGAAGTTCGCGTTCGACGGCATCATCAGCTTCTCCAGCGCGCCCCTGCGCCTCGCGCTCCGCGCCGGGTTCGTCCTTTCGGCACTCGCGATCACCGCGGGCGTCGTGGCGATCATCCTGAAGCTCTCGGGGGCCCTCGAGGTTCCCGGGTGGACCTCGATGATCTTCGCGGTCACGTTCCTGGGCGGTGTGCAACTGCTGACGATCGGCGTGATGGGCGAGTACATCTCCCGGATCCACGACGAGGTACGCGGGAGACCGCTCTACCTGGTGAGCGAGACACGGGGATTCGAGCGATCCATCCGGAACGGCAGCCAGCCACCGATGGACCGCGTCGTTGCGATCCGCGAGGATCCGAGCCAGGACCTCCCGTCACTGCCCCCTCGATGAGCCGCGACTTCGACGACTACCGGCACACGTACCGCGACGAGGTCCAGCGGTCGATCGCCTTCTCCGGCCAGGACGTCGGCTTCTTCACCGACGTGAAAGCTCGGTTGCTATGCGAGCTCGCGGAGCGGGCGTTCGGGGAGATCGGCGCCCTGTCGGTGCTCGACGTCGGATGCGGGGTGGGCCTCACCGACGACGCGCTCAAGGGTCGGTTCCGCCACATCGACGGCGTGGACGTCAGCGAGGGCGCGGTCGCCGAGGCAGCCGCGGCCAATCCGTGGGCGGACTATGCGAGCTACGACGGACGGAGCCTCCCGTTCGAGGAGGGGCGCTTCGATCTGGCGTTCGCGATCTGCGTCCTGCACCACGTCGACCCGCCGGACCGGCCGGCGTTCGTGACCGAGGTCGCTCGGGTGGTTCGTCCGGGTGGGCTCGTGGTCGTGATCGAGCACAACCCGATGAATCCGCTCACCAGGATGGCGGTCGCCCGCTGCGACTTCGATGAAGGCGTGGAGCTCGCTTCCCGGAAGGAAGCCCGCGCGTTGTTCGTCTCTCGGGGGCTGCAGCCGGTCGAGCACCCGTACATCTTGTTCTTCCCGTGGCGAGGGAACGCGCCCCGCCGGGTCGAGCGACGGCTGACGTGGTTGCCGTTCGGCGCCCAGTACATCGTCGCCGGGCGGAAAGCCGGCGGATGAGCATGCGGATCCGCCGGCCGGCGACGGTCGCCGTGCCGCTCGTCCTGATCGCGGTGGTGGCATGCGGCCCCGGCGCGACGAGCGCGGCGAGCGCATGCCAGCTCACGACGGTGGCCGGCTCGGACATCACGAAAGACGTTCCGTCGAGCGCAGGGGCATTGGGGCAGGACGTGCTCATGATCGGAACGCGGTTCCAGGGCTCGGCGGGCCTCGCCCTCGCCGCCATCTCGTCGAACGGCGGTT
>Ga0307299_10000545_pt1 | contig 12667 bp, 9 predicted proteins | sample ER_DNA_159_FD_194466 | JGI IMG/M metagenome (GOLD analysis project Ga0307299, IMG submission 194466) | Bulk soil microbial communities from the East River watershed near Crested Butte, Colorado, United States - ER_DNA_159 | ecosystem: Environmental > Terrestrial > Soil > Floodplain | place: USA... | reverse complement strand
GAGAATGCCAACTACGAGATCCGCGGAGTGCCGAGCTCGATCGTGAGTTACCTCTACCCGGCGCTGATCTCGCCGGCGTGGTGGGCGGACTCGATGCGGACGACCTACGCCCTCGCGAAGGCCATCAACTCGGTCCTGATGACGCTCGTCGCGATTCCCGTGTACCTCTGGGGGATCCGCATCGCACCGCGGCGGTATGTGCTCGCGGCAGTTGCCCTGACCCTGCTGCTGCCCGCGTTCTTCTACACGGGCGAGCTGATGACGGAGAACGCGTTCTTGCCGGCGTTCGTCATGAGTGCCTTCACGATCGCGCTTGCGGTGGAGCGGCCGACGCTCTTCCGCCAAGGACTGATGCTCGCGGCGATGCTCGTGACGGTCGCGATCCGGTTTCAAGGGATCGTCCTGCTCGCCGTCCTCCCTACGGCTGCATTGTTGAAACTCGTCTTCGACCTGCTCGCCCGCGACGAGGGGCCGCCTCGGCGCGTCGTTCGGAACGCTCTGCTCCCCTTCTGGCCCACGGCTGCGACCGCCGCGGTAGCGGGCGGAGCCTATGCGGCGTACAAGCATCACCAGGGGCTGGGACTGACGAGCGGCCTCGGCAACTACCAGGGCGTGGTGACGGGCGGCTATCCGATCGACGCCGCGGCTCACTGGACGCTCTACCACTTCGCGGAGTTGCCGCTTGCGTTCGGCTACATCCCGGCATGTGCCCTCCTCGTCCTGCTCGGGCTTGGCTTGACGCGGTCGAGGACGTTCTCCGCCGCCCAGCGGTCGTTCCTGGCGGTGACCGCGGGGGCCACGATCTGGCTCGTGGTCGAGGTCGGGACCTTCGCGTCCCGGTACTCGTTGCGGATCGAGGAGCGGAACATGTTCGCCCTTGCGCCTCTGTTCCTGCTCGCGCTCGCGCTTTGGCTCGCCCGCGGGGCACCCCGGCCACGCCTGATCACGCTCGTCGCGGTCGTAGTTCCCGCGGCGTTGTTGCTGAAGATCCCACTCGTCAGTCTGCTAAACCCCTCGATCTTCTCGGACACGTTCGGATTGATTCCGTTGCTGCGCCTCTCCGAGCTCCTCTCGGGCGGCGTTCCCGTGGTGAAGAAGCTGCTGATAGCGGGAGGGGTGGTCGGCGGCCTCCTCTTCGCCTTCACTCCGCGCCGCCTCGTCTCCCCGGTACTCGTAGGTGCGGTCGCCCTCTTCCTTGTACTCAGCTCGTACAGCGTCCACGGGGCGATCCGCGACTACGCCAGGAATCTCGCCGGCGGGACAGGCGTCCTGGACGATCCGACCTGGGTTGACGACCACGTCGGCCGTCATGACGTCGGCACGCTCTACGGCTATTCATCCGACACGTTCCAGGAAGCGGTGGCTCTTTGGGAGACTGAGTTCTGGAACAGACGGTTGACGCGCGTCTACACCGTCGGATCAACCGAGCCCGTCGGGCTTCCCGAAACGCCGGTGACCGTCGACTCGGCCAACGGCCGCCTCGAGACGTCGGATGCGTCCATGCGAGCGGAGCTTGCGAGCATTCGGTACTTCCTCACCGACACGGGAACCGACCTGGCTGGGCGGTCGAGCGCCATCCACACTCCGTTCGCCCTCTATGCCCTCAGACCGCCGCCGAGGATTGCCAGCCTTGTCTCCGGCGTCTACGGCGACGGTTGGATGGGCGGCGACGCCTCGTACACGCGCTACGCGTCTTCCCAGCGTCCAACAACCCTGAACGTTGTGCTATCGCGCAGAGGCTGGGCAGGCGTGGACATCCCCGGACGCGTGCGGATCGATCTTGTCCGCGGCCCGAGAGTCGTAGCGACGCGGCGTTGGGTCATCCACGCGGGCAGCGAACGGAGCTTTTCATTCATGGCGCCGAGAGCACCTTTCCAGGTGCAAGTCCACATCCAACCCACGTTCTCTCCGGCTCGGTTCGGCTCAGCCGACACTCGCGAGCTTGGCGCGCAGGTGGAGTTCGGGCCCTGAGCGTCTCCGCTCCGCGTGTCGATCTTCGCGGCCATCGCGGCACTGATCCTGCTCGCGGTCGTCTTCGAACTGATGCGCAGCCGCCGGCTCTAGGAGCGCTACGCACTGCTGTGGATCCTTACCGGCATCGTCGTGTTCGTGCTCGCCGTCTGGAGGAGTCTGCTTGGCTGGGCCGCAGATCTCGTCGGGATCTCATATCCGCCTTCGGCGCTCTTCGTGCTGGCCTCGTTCTTCATCCTCGTCGTGCTGCTCCACTACTCGACGGTGATCTCGAGGCTCTCAGAGCAGAACACCGCGCTGGCGCAGCGGCTCGCGATTCTCGAAAACCGCCTGGAAGAGTGGGAAACCGTGAGGGATTGAGCGCGGTTCAGAAAGGGGTCGTGCCTACACTTGCGAGGTGCCGGAGAAGAGCCTGACCGAGGAGGCCGAGTACGAGGCGATCCTCGCGCGCCTTCATCATGAGGTGGAGAGGGGCGAGGGCTACCTCGGCGGCGACGGCGTCGACCCCTTCACGCTGCGGCGACGCGAGGCCGAGGCGCTCTGGGATGTCAGCGCCGAGAGGCCCTTCCTCTCGCGGCCGGGGCCATGGGGCAGGCTGCGCGGCCTGCTCCTGACGCCGGCCAAGGGCGCTCTGCGCAAGCTCATGCGCTGGTACGTCGAGCCGCTCGCAGCTGACCAGCGCCGGTTCAACGCGGCAGTGCTGCGGCTCGCCGACGGTCTCTCCGAGCGCGCCGACGCCGGCCAGGTGGCGCTCGAGGACGCCAGCGACACGCTCACCGCTCTCATCCAAGAGCTACGGAGCCGCGTCGACGCCCTCTCCAACCAGGCGCGCCTTGCGGTCGAGATCGAGGAGCGACTTACCCGGCTGGAGCGGCGAGGGCGCGGCCCGTCCGCGGCAGCGCCGGCGCTTCCGGCGGGTCCGATCCCCGACTACTTCGCCTTCGAGAGCCGCATGCGCGGGCCGACCGAGAGCGTGCGAGAGCGGCAGCTGCTCTATGTCGAGGACTTTCGCGAGGCCGCCCCCGTGCTCGATCTTGGCTCCGGCCGAGGCGAGTTCCTCGTCCTGCTGCGCGAGGCTGGTATCGAGGCGCGCGGCGTGGATCTCGACTCCGACATGGTTGCCTACAGCAGTGGCGAGGGCCTCGATGTCGAGCAGGCAGGCGCGCTCGAGTACCTCGAGGGCCTCGACAACGGCGCGGTCGGCGGCATCTTCGCGGCGCAGCTGGTCGAGCACCTCCCGCCTCCCGCGCTCCTCCGGTTGCTCGAACTGGCGGCCGCCAAGCTGCGCCCGGGCGGCCTGCTCGTCGCCGAGACGATCAACCCGCTTTCGCCGCTTTCCCTGCGCAACTACTACGCCGACCTCACGCACGCGCAGCCGCTCGTGCCTGAGACGCTCGAGCTGCTGGCCCGGCAGTCCGGCTTTGCCTCCGTCGAGGTGCGCTTCGCGAACGAGCCGGAGGAAAAGCTAGCCGAGCCCGCGGACCCCACGATCGCCGCGAACGTCCGTCGCCTGAACGAGCTCCTGTTTGCGCCGCTCGACTACGCGATCCTCGCCCGCACATGAGGATCGCCGTCTGTGCGCCCCAGGTGCCATTCATCCGGGGGGGCGCCGAGATCGTCGGTGATGACCTCGTTGAGGAGCTGCGCAAGCGCGGACACGAGACGGAGCTCGTGACAGTGCCCTTCAAGTGGTACCCCGGCGAGCGGGTGCTGACGCAGGCGTTCCTCTGGCGTTTGCTCGACCTTGAGGAGGCCGACGGAGCGCCGATCGACCTCGTGATTGCGACGAAGTTCCCCTCGTACGCGGTGCGCCACTCGAACAAGGTTGTGTGGCTGCTGCACCAGTTCCGCCAGGCCTACGAGCTCGACCGCACCGACCTCGGGCAATTCGACGAGTCACTGGAGCAGCGGGCCGTGCGCCGCGGGGTGCACCAGCTCGACCGACTCTCGCTTGGCGAGGCCAAGAAGCTTTTCGCCATCTCACAGAACGTCGCCGACCGGCTCGAGCGCTCGACCGGGCTCGTGCCCGAGGTGCTGCCGCCTCCGCCACAGGAGCTTCCGTACTACTGCGACAAGTACGGCGACTTCGTCCTCTCGGTCGGCCGCATCGACCGGGCGAAGCGCGTGGAGCTGCTGCTGGAGGCGCTCGCCGCCGACACGTCGCTACGTTGCGTGATCGCCGGCGAGGGGCCCGATCGCGAGCGCCTGGAGCAGCTCGCCCGGCAGCGAGGCCTCGACGGCCGCGCGCGCTTTACGGGGCGAGTCTCGGAAGAGGAGCTCGCCGATCTCTATGCAAGCTGCCTGGCCGTCTACTACGCGCCGGTAGATGAGGACTTCGGACTGGTTCCCTATGAGGCGTTCCTCGCCGAGAAACCGGTCGTCACGACCACGGACGCCGGCGGTCCGCTCGAGGTTGTGCGTGACCACAGCACGGGACTCGTCGTCGAGCCCACGGCGACCGCGCTCGCCGAGGCCTGCACATGGCTCGCGGGGCACCTCGACTCGGCCCGCGAGTGGGGGCGGGCCGGAAAGCTCGAGGCTGAGCGGCTCTCCTGGGACCACACGATTGAGCGGCTGCTGGTGTGAAAGTCGCCTACTACTCACCGCTGCCCCCGGAGCGTTCGGGGATTGCGGACTACAGCGCGCTCCTGCTGCCCGCGCTCGCGCGGCGGATCGAGGTAGCCGTAGCGAGGCGCGGTAGCCGCCGGGCTCCGCGCGGCGCCGACCTGGCCCTCTACCACGTCGGCAACGATCCCGAGCACCACTGGTGGATCGTCGAGGCGCTGCGCAAGCGCCCTGGTGTCGTCGTTCTGCACGACTTCGTCCTGCACCACCTCGTCGCCGGGATGACGCTTGGCCGCAACGAGGGGAACGGGTACCTCGACGCGATGCAGCGCGAAGCGGGCGCTGTCGGGCGGATGCTCGCGCACGGGGTCATCGACGGGCTCCTGCCTCCGGTCTGGGAGCACCGGGCGCACGAGTTCCCGCTCACGGGCGAGGTGCTTCCTTTCGCGTCAGGCGTGATCGTCCACTCCCGCTACGCCGAGCGCCGGGTCCGCGAGCACGGCTACGCCGGGCCGGTCTGGCGGATCCCGCACCCTGCGTGGCCTGCGCCAGCGGATCTTCCGGCCGCAGACCTGCCCAGCGGACGCTTCGTGATCGGCGCCTTCGGCCACCTCAACCGGGCGAAGCGGCTGCCACAGCTGCTCGAGGCCTTCGCACTCGTGCGCGAGCGCGTCCCGGAGGCGCTGCTGCTCCTCGTCGGCCCGCTCGCGCCGGGGCTCGAGCCGGAGCTGCCGGAGGGGGCGATCCACCACGGCTACGTGGACGAGCAACGGCTGTGGTCGCTGCTCGCCGCCGCCGACGTCAGCGTCAGCCTGCGCTGGCCGACGATGGGCGAGACCTCGGGCGTGGTGGTGCGGGCGCTGAGCCTCGGCAAGCCGCTTGTGGTCAGCGACGTCGGCTGGTTCGCGGACCTACCCGACGAGCTCGCTGTGAAAGTTCCGGTTGGCGGCGCCGAGGTCGAGGTGCTCGCCGACACGCTCGCAGGCCTCGCTCGCGACCCGGCCCGGCGGCAGGCCATGGGGACGGCCGCGCATGCGCTCGCCGAGGGTGAGCACGAGCTCGAGCGGGTCGCCGAGGCGTACACCGCGGCGCTCGAAGAGGCGGCAGGCGGCGAGGCCCTTCGCGACGCTGTGACCGCCGAGGTCGCCGCCGCCGCAGCCGAGACCGGGCTGCGGCCGGGGGGCGAGGCGCTAGGCGAGATCGCGGAGCGCCTGCGGGAGGTCGGCGGCGGCCGATGAGCGTCCCCTGAGCCCGTTGCGGCTTGGCAAGAGCGGAAGGCCCTGAACGTCGTGCTGATGACGGCCGAGGTCCGTCGCTGGGTGAGCACCGGCTCGCAGGGCAAACGTTCGTCTTCGAGGTTCCGCCGTCTCCAGTCCGGGTCGTCGTCCGGATCGCGCCGACGTTCTCGCCGGCGCAGTTCGGACTTCCGGACGAGCGCCAGCTCGGCGCTCAGGTCTCGTTCAGGTTCGAGCCGCCGCGCTAGAGGGCCCGCAGGCTCTCGGGGTGCTTGCGCACGAAGCGGAGGATGCTGCGCCAGTGCCAAAGGGTTCGGCGGGTGAGGAAGCGGCGGTCGGTGACGGCCTGGTGGTGGTGGATCACGACCGCGTCCGGTACATACCAGCGCTCCCAACTGGCTTGGCGGGCCCTGTAGGCCAGGTCGATGTCGTCGCCATACAGGCGGTAGCCCTCGTCCAGTCCGCCGAGCTCCTCCAGCAGCTCTCGGCGCAGAAACAGGAACGCACCCAAGACCCAGTCCGACGGCGTGGGCTCGGTGGGCCGCTCGTCCAAGAGGTAGTGGCGACGCTGCCGGCGTTCCGGGTGGAGTAGGAGCCGCAAGGGCGTGCGGCGGACGATCGTGCCGCTGATCGTCGGGAAGCTACGGCGCGACGGCTGCCAGCGGCCATTGGGATAGCGGAGCTGCGGGCCGACGATTCCGGCTCGCGGGTGGGCGTCGGCGAACTCGCCGAGCGCGGCGATCGAGCCAGGAGTGGCCTCGATGTCCGGGTTCGAGGCGACGACGAACGGCGCGCTCGTCGCGGCCACGCCGCGGTTGATGTTGGCGCCGAAGCCGAGCGTGCGCTCGTTCTCGATCACCTCCGCGCCTGTAGACGACGGCGAGCCGCCCGGGTTCGCGACGAGCACGAGCTCGTCCACCTGCTCGGCGAGCGACTCCAGGCACGGCCCCGGATCGGGGTCGCCCGGCGTCCAGATCACGACAGCGGCGACGCTCACAGCAGCGCCCGGTAGACGTCGAGCGTTCGGCGCGCGGTCTCGGCCCAGGTGAACTGGCGCGCCCGCTCGAGCCCGGCGGCGACGAGCCGCTCGCGATCGGCCATCGCCCGCTCGATACCGCCGGCGAGCGCGACCGGATTGCGCTCCTCGACGAGGATCGCCGCGCCGCCGGCCACCTCAGGCAGCGCTCCCGCGGTGGTCGCGACGACCGGCGTGCCCGAGGCCATCGCCTCCAGGACTGGCAACCCGAAGCCCTCGTAGCGCGAGGGAAAGACGAGGCAGGCGGCCCCGCGGTAGAGCACCGCGAGCTCCGTCTGCGGCACGTGCCCGCGGAATTCGACGCGCCCGGCGAGGCCGTTGCGCTGGACGGCCCGCTCGGCTTCGGCGAGGCCGCCCTGGTCCTTGCCGACGACGACGAGTCGTGGCGCGCCCTGACCGAGCAGCGCGAGCGCCTCGATCGCTACTGGTGCGTCCTTGCGGCGCTGCAGGGCGCCGACGAAGAGGGCGTAGGGCTCGCCGTTGGGGCTCGAGCCCTCCGGCGTGAACGCGGGATCGACGCCGTTCGGCGTAACGACGATCTTCTCCTCTGCGATGCCGTAGAGCTCGATCAGGTCGCGCTTCGTTCGCTCCGAGACCGCAAGCACGCGCGCCGCCCGCCGCGCGGAGCGCGGCACAACGGTTCGGAAGATCAGCCTGTCGCGCCGGCTCATCACCGACGGGTCTCGCTCGAACGAGAGATCGTGCACGGTCAGCACCGCCGGGCTCGGGCAGGCGAGCGGCAGCGAGTGCTGGAAGTGGGCGACCGAAGGTCGCAGGCGGCGCAGGAGCCGCGGCAGGCCGATCGCCATCCGAGAAACCTGACTACGCGCGGGCAGCTCGATCGGCTCGATGCCCTCGGGCACGAGCTCGGGGTGCCGTGTGACTGCGGCGAACCGGAGATCCGGGGCCGCCAGCTCGCGCAACAAGCCGCTCACGTAGGTCTCGTCGCCCGTTCGCTGGCGGCCGAGCACGTCCGCGTCGATGACGACGAGCGGCCGGCTCACGCAGCTGCCTCGCAGTACACCTCGACGGTGGCCCGCGCGACCTCGCGCCAGTCGAAGGCGCGCGCTCTTTCGAGGCCGAGGGCCCGAAGCTCGTCCGCGCGGTCGATCGCCTCGGCCAGCCCGGACGCGATCGCATCGGGGTCGAGCGGATCGACCAGCACAGCGGCGTTGCCGGCGAGCTCCTCCGAGGCGTCGTTGCGCCCGGCGACGACCGGCGCTCCGCAGGCCATCGCCTCGAGCACCGGCAGCCCGAAGCCCTCGTAGGGCGAGAGGTAGGCGACACAGCGGGCGCCGCGATACAAACGCGCGAGCTCCTGGTCGGAGACGAAGCCGAGCCATTCGACGTCGTTACCCGTGACCTCGACATCGCCCCAGCCGCTCATTCCGGCCACGAGCAGCCGCCGTCCGTTCATTCGGGCTCGACGGAAGCCTTCAAGGAGGCGAGGCAGGTTCTTGCGCGGCTCGAGCGTCCCGACCGCCAGCACGTAGTCGCCCGCGGCCGCATCGCCTTGCGCTTCGAACGGCGGGCCGACCGCGTTCGGGATCACGCGCACCTTCTCCTCGGGCACGTCGAGCAGGTCGATCAGCTCTCGCTTGGTGAACTCGGAGACCGCGATCAGGCGCCGCGCCGCCTTCGCCACCCGCGGAAGCGCAAGCCGGCTGTAGGTGCGCGTCCAGCGGTTGAACGTCTCCGGATGGCGCAGCACCGCGAGGTCGTGGAAGGTGACGACGAGCGGCACGGGCGAGCGCACCGGAGCTCGATGTGTGGGGCAGTGGAGGACGTTCATGCCGTCTCGTTTCGCCTTCGCCGGGAGGGCCGCGAGGTACCAGCCAAGGTCACGGACCGGCACGAGCGTTCGGCGCGAGCCGCCGAACCCGTAACGTCGAAGCTCGACCTCCGGCTCGTGCTCGAGGGCCTTCAGGAGCGACTCGATGTGGCGTGCCGTACCGGCCCGCGTCAGCGCGAGCGACGAGACATCCATGCCGACGCGCAGCGGAGCCATTGTTCGCAAGTCAGTTTGTCAGAGCGCTCTCGTAGCCCGCCAGCACCGCTTCGCCGCACGCACGCCAGGTGAAGCGGGCCGCGTGTTCGACGCCCACGCCCCGAGGCGAGTCGAGCGCAGCCTCGAGCGCAGCCGCGAAGGCCCCAGGGTCGTCCGGGTCAGCACGCAGGGCCGCGTCGCCGGAGGCCTCGTCCAGCGACGGATGCGACGAGACGACCGCCGGTGTCCCGCTCGCCAGCGCTTCCACGACCGGGATTCCGAAGCCCTCGAAGCGCGAGGGATACGCGAATGCGCTCGCCCCGCGGTAGAACCGTGCGAGCTCTTCGTCGGAGACGAACCCGAGCAGCCGAACGCCCTCGGCGGCGAGCGGGAGCTCCTCCCAGCCCTCGAGCCCGGCGAGCGCGAGGGTCAGCTCGGGGCGCCGCTGGCGTAGCAGTGCGAATGCGGCGACCAGCGCCGGCAGGTTCTTGCGCGGCTCCAGCGTCGAGACGCCGAGCACGTAGGGGCCGCCCAGGTCGGCTTGCTCGCCCTCGGGCCGGAAGCCCGGGTCGATCCCCGGGTAGGCGACCACTATCCGCTCCTCGGGCACGCCGAGCAACTCGACGACCTCCGAACCGGTAAAGCGGGAGTTGACGAAGACGCGGTCGCAGGTGCGCGCCGCGTTCTCGTACTTGGGGCCATGCATCCGCAGGGTCGCCGGCTCGACCCATTCCGGGAAGCGAAGCGGCACGAGGTCGTGCACCGTGGTCGCTCGCACACCGGCCCGCTGCGACGGGTACATCCAGTCGGAAAAATGGAAGACGTCGAGCGGCCCGACGACCGCCTCGACCGGCGGCCGCCCGATTCGGCTCCAGGCGGCCCGCCAAGACTGCGCCCGGGGCAGCAGCGGCAGCCGTAGCTCCACCGGCAGCCCAGCGAGCGACTCCCGGATCCGCCGCCGCCCGCGCGGTCCCGACGGGCCGAAGGCAACCACCTCGGCACCTGTTCCCGCGAGCCCCGCTACGAGGCCACGCATGTAGTTGCCGATCCCTGTGCGTGGGCGGGAGAGCGGGCTGACGTCGACGACAATGCGCACGGGACGCCTCCCTTACGAGGCGACGGCCGGCAGGACCAACGGTTCCGACCCCGCCTCGGAGAACCAGGAGATCCCCTCGCGCACGAGATCGACGGTGACCGTCTGGCCAGCCCCGAGCCGCTCGCGCGGAATCTTCAGCTCGACACTCACGGTCTCTCCGGGTGAGACCGAGTGAGGCAGGCTCACGCGGACGAGCTCGACCAGCCGCCCGCCCTGCGGCGCGGCCAGATACGGCGCGACGGTGACCGAGCCCTTCGGGTACGGGTACCAGAGCCCGGCCGGCCAGAACGCGCGGCCCTCGTTCGTGATCTTCAGCTTCCGCACGAGCTCATGGCCGGACGCCACCCAGTCGCCCTCGGGCTCGATCCGTCCCGAGAACTCGGCGTTGTCGCCGCCGCCGCCCTCCGGGATCGGGTTGACGGCGTGGATGACGTTGAACTCTGGCCGCAGCGCCGCCTGGCCGAGCGCACGCCCCCGCAGGCGGTCCGGCAGGAACCGCTCGAGGATCCGGTCGCGGCGCAAAGCCGGCGGCGCGAGATCCAAGAGCTCGTCCACCTCGACGAGCTGGCGTACGTTGGTGAACCCGGCGCCCTCGACGACCTCGACGAGGTACTCGGGGTCGAACGGCGACTCGAGCGTCCCGAAGCGCTCCATCTCCCCGACCAGGTTCCGCTCCGCCTCCGAGCCGGCCGGAGGACGGACCCCTTCGTGGATGTAGATCTGCCCGCCGGGGACGAGCGTCCGCCGGATCACCTCCAGCGTCTCGAGCTCGTTGTCGAAGTGGTGCATCGTGTCGTAAAGGACGGCGGCGTCGAACCTGCTCGTCCACGGCATCTCGCGCACCGGCAGCGCGTGGAACTCGGCGAGCGCTTCCAGCTCATCGCCGACAGGGCCTGGGATCTCGTCGACTCGCTGGCGCGCGATCTCGACCATGTCGGGCGAGATGTCGACGCCAGTGACCCAGTAGCCGCAGCGCGCCAGGAGCTCGCTCAGCCAGCCGGGGCCGCATCCGACGTCGAGGACCTGCGCTCGCAGGCCGAGCTGCGTCAGCTCGACGATATGGGCGAAGGTGCGCAGGCAACGAGGCAGTTCCTCGTTCGGCGGGGCGCCGAAGGGTTTGGTGCGGAGCCAGAGCCGCCCGGCGGGCTCGAGCTGCTCGACGTAGGTCAGATGGCCCTGGTCGTAGTCTTGCCCGAGGTCGCTGAGCCGGCCGTGGCTGCCCCGGACGACCTTCCGAAATCGCGGTTCAGCGCCCACTTCAGCCGATTCTACGGGGACCACTACACTGCTCGGCCGTGACGATCTACGCCGATCTGTTCCGGTATCGAGAGCTGTTTCTGAACCTCTTTCGCCGTGAGCTGCGGGTCAAGTACCGGGGCTCGCTCCTTGGCATCGCCTGGTCACTTGTCAACCCGCTGGTGCTCGTTGGTGTCTACACCCTCGTTTTCTCCGTCTTGTGGCGCGCGTTCTCGATCCCGCACTACCCACTTTTCATCGTCAGCGGGCTGCTCGTCTGGATCTTCTTCCAGACCTCGCTCCAATCCGCGAGCGCGAGCCTGCTCGGGCACGCGAATCTCGTCAAGCAGGTGAAGTTCCCACGCCAGCTGCTGCCCCTGGCCGTCGTGGGCACGAACTTGCTCAGCTTCTGCGTGATGCTCGCGGTGATTCTGCCGCTCAACCTCATCTTCATCCCCGAGACCCGCTCGACCTTCTGGGCGGCAATCCTGCTCGCGGTGCCGCTCGTCGGCCTCGTCAGCGGTCTCTCGATCGTGGTCGCGACGGCGACAGTCGTATTCCGCGACGTCGAGCACCTACTGGTGACAGTGATGCTGCCCTGGTTCTTCCTGACACCGGTCTTCTACACGTTCGACCAGCTGCCTCGGATCAACGAGAAGGTCTGGCTGGCCGACCTCCTCCACTACGGGAACTTCATCACGCCTCCGCTGCTTGCGATCCGAGACCCGCTGTTCTTCGGTCGGTTCCCGAGCACCGGCGACGCGGCGTACACAATTGGGGCAGCTGCCGTTGCGCTTGCGCTCGGCGCCTTCGTCTTCCAGCGCGTGGACGACCAGCTGGCCGCAGCGCTGTAGAGGCGTCCGGCTAGGCTTTTGCGTATGTCTGAGCCACTTCTCGTGCGCGCTTGCCGGCGCGAGCCGGTCGAGCGGACGCCGGTCTGGTTCATGCGCCAGGCGGGCCGTTCGCTGCCGGAGTACCGCGAGATCCGCAAGCAGCACGGGCTCTTCGAGGTTTGCCGCCGGCCCGAGCTCTGCGCAGAGGTGACCCTGCAGCCTGTACGCGCCCACGGCGTGGACGCGGCGGTGATGTTCGCCGACATCATGCTCCCGGTGCTCGGCATGGGCGTCGACGTCGAGCTGGTCGAGAACGTCGGTCCTGTGGTCGCCGAGCCGGTGCGTTCAGCCGCTGATGTGGAGCGCCTGGGGGTGCCCGAGCCGGAGGACTCGGTGCCGTTCATCCTCGAGGCCGTGCGGCTCGTACGCGAAGCGCTTGGACCCGAGCAGGCGGTGATCGGCTTTGCGGGCGGCCCATTCACCGTCGCGGGGTACCTGATCGAGGGCAAGCCGACACGGGAGTTCAAGTTGACCAAGGCGTGCATGTACGGGCAGCCGGAGGTCTGGCACGCCCTGATGGAGAAGCTGGCGGCCACGTTCGCGCTCTACCTCAATGGGTCCACCCGGGCTGGGGCCGATGTGATCCAGCTCTTCGACTCTTGGGTTGGCGCGCTCTCGCTCGACGACTACCGCGAGTTCGTCGCGCCA
>Ga0307299_10000539_pt1 | contig 12697 bp, 14 predicted proteins | sample ER_DNA_159_FD_194466 | JGI IMG/M metagenome (GOLD analysis project Ga0307299, IMG submission 194466) | Bulk soil microbial communities from the East River watershed near Crested Butte, Colorado, United States - ER_DNA_159 | ecosystem: Environmental > Terrestrial > Soil > Floodplain | place... | reverse complement strand
CGGTGAATGAGCTGGCCGAGCCGTTCGCGATGAGCCAGCCCGCGATCTCGAAGCATCTCAAGGTCCTGGAGCGCGCCGGCCTGATTTCGCGCGGCCGGGAGGCGCAACGCCGGCCCCGTCGACTCGAGGCCAAGCGGCTCGCTGAAGCCGACAAGTGGTTGGAACGCTACCGCCAGCTCTGGGAAGGGAACTACCAGCGGCTCGACGCCCTGCTCGACACGCTGAAGACCCAAGAAAAGGAAAGGAAACACCCATGAAGAACGCGCTGAAGATCACCACGCCCGGCGATCGGGATCTCGTGATGACCCGCGCCTTCGATGCTCCGCGGCAGCTGGTGTACGACGCGCACACCAAGCCCGAGCTGGTGCGCCAATGGCTGCTCGGGCCACCCGGCTGGACGATGCCGGTGTGCGAGATGGACGTGCGCGTCGGGGGCACGTACCGCTGGGTGTGGAAGAGCGAGCGCGACGGGACCACAATGGGGATGGGCGGCGTCTACCGCGAAGTCACAGCGCCCGAGCGGCTCGTCACCACCGAGAAGTTCGATGAAGCCTGGTACCCGGGCGAGTCGCTCAACACGCTTGTGCTTGTGGAGCAGGGTGGACGGACGACGCTCACGCAGACGATGCGCTACGAATCGCGCGAGGCGCGCGAAGCCGTGATCAAGTCGGGCATGGAGAAGGGCGTAGCCACGAGCTACGACCGGCTCGAAGACGTGCTGGCGACAAGTGCCAACGCAAACCCACGATAGAGAGGGCTCTATGCAGAGGATCGTGCCGTTCCTGTGGTTCGATGGAAAAGCTGAAGAGGCCGCGAAGTTCTACGTGTCCCTCTTCAAGAACTCGAAGATGCTCAGCGCCACACCCATGTCCGTGACCTTCCAGCTCGAAGGACAGCAGTTCTACGCCTTGAACGGCGGCCCGCAGTACACGTTCACGCCGGCGATCTCGCTCTTTGTGAACTGCGAGACGCAGCAGGAAGTGGACGAGCTGTGGGGGAAGCTGTCGGCAAGTGCATCGGATGAGCAGTGTGGCTGGCTCAAGGACAAGTATGGGCTGTCGTGGCAGATCATTCCGTCGATTCTCGGCAAGCTGATGAGCGACAAGAACACCAAGAGGGCCGGCGCGGCGGTCCAAGCGATGTTGAAGATGAAGAAGCTCGACATCAAAGGCCTGCAGCAGGCCTTCGACGCCGCCTAGCCCTTGCTCTTCCGCTCGCGCTCCTCCCGCTCGCGTTGCTCGCGCACCAGGCGGACGCGCTCCTGGCGTTCGCGCGCGGCCGCGTCTTCCTTCGCGGTCTCCGCGGCTTCACGGGCGGCGGTCGTGGGGTCCACGTGCTCGCGGCTGAGTCGCGCTCGCTCTTGGCGCACCCGTTGGTCTTCGGCCCGTCGGCCGGAGCGCTCGACGTCGAGGGACGCGAGCCGCCGCGAATTGGCCCACCACATCACGCCGAACAGGCCGGCCTGCGCGGGCAACACAAAGATGAAGGCGAGCGGGAACAGTCCTTTCACGGTCGCCGACACGAGGACGCTGGCCACGGCCCACTGCCAGCCGGTCATGCGCTCGTATTCGGCGGCGAAATAGAAGATGCCGGCGAACGCGAAGATGCCGATCGTGCCCATGCCGCCAATATGGGAAACGGGCTCTGGATGGGCAATTCTCGGCAAGGCACCCGCACGGAGGGGCACATGTCCAAGTACGGCGTACTCATCGCGCTCGTCGTCGTCGCCATCGGGATCGCGATCTTTGTACTGCGGCGCTACATGACGGGCCGGTAGCCGAGCGAGCAGCCAGCGGCAGACCGTTGCATGGGGTGTTACGATTGAGGGGCATGGAAGCCAAGAACGCTGACCTCTCCGCCTTACGTATCAACCGGGTGGCTGATCCCGCTGCGAGCCAGAGCACGCGACGCTGGCTCACGATCGGCCTGCCGGCGGCGGGTGTCGTCCTCCTGGCCGTCGTCCTGCTCATCACCAGCGGATCGCTCGGCTCCGCTACGCCCGTTCGGCTGACCCCCGCCGTCATGGTGTCGCCGATCCGGTCCGGGGCCGTGATGATCGCTAGCGGCTATGTCGTCGCCCAGCGCAAAGCCGCGGTCGCGTCCAAAGGTACCGGCCGGCTCGTGTATCTCGGCGTCGTCGAAGGCGACCGCGTGCGGACGGGGCAGGTACTGGCCCGCGTCGAGGACTCCGACGTCCGGGCGCAGCTGGCCCAGGCGCAGGCCAATCTGGATTTGAGCCGTGCCGAGCTGCGTGACGCCGAGCGGACGCTGGTGCGGGAGCGGACGCTGCTGGACAGCAACTTCACCTCGCAGGCGACGTACGACGCGGCCGAGGCGCGCCTCGACCGCGTGAGGGCCGGCATCGCCGTCGCCCAGGCGACAGTCCAGTCGGCCCAGGTGGCGTTGGAGAATACGGTCATCCGGGCGCCGTTCGACGGCACCGTCCTGACCAAGAACGCGGACGTGGGGGAGGTCGTCGCGCCGCTCGCGGGGGGCGCCTTCTCGAAAAGCGCGGTGGTCACGATCGCCGATCTGACGTCGCTACAGGTCGAGGCCGACGTGGCCGAGTCGAATCTCGAGGCAATCAGTCCCGGCCAGCCGTGCGAGATCGTGCTGGATGCGTATCCCGACGTGCGCTACCCGGGCTATGTGGCCAAGATCGTGCCGACGGCCGATCGCGCCAAGGCGACCGTCCAGGTGAAGGTGGCGTTCCGCTCCTACGACGCGCGCGTGCTGCCGGAGATGAGTGCCAAGGTGCACTTCCTGCCGCGCCCGTCGCGAGTGGCGGTGGACACGATGCCGCTCCTCGTGGTCCCGGGCAGCGCCGTCGTGGAGCGCAACGGCCGTAGCGTCGTGTTCATTGTGGAGGGCGGCCGGGCGGTGGAAGTCCCGGTCGTCGCCGGCCGGCAGGTAGGGTCGTCCGTGGCGATCCGCGAAGGATTGCGCCCCGGTGTTCAGGTGGTCGACAGCGTCGGCGCCAGCCTGCGTGGCGGCGCCAAAGTCACCGTGCGGTAGAGGAGCTCATGGCCAATCCGATCGTTCAGGTTCGCGGTGTGTCGAAAGCCTATCGGCGCGACAGCATGGCGATTCCCGTGCTGCAAAACATCTCCCTCGACGTTCCCGAGGGAGAGTTTCTTGGTCTGATGGGTCCGTCGGGGTCCGGCAAGACCACGCTGCTCAACCTCATCGCGGGCATCGATCGCCCCGACCAGGGGGAGGTCAACGTCGCGGGCACGGACGTCGCGAAGTTGAGCGAATCGCAGCTCGCCCGCTGGCGGGCCCGGCACATCGGGTTCGTGTTTCAGTTCTACAACCTGATCCCCGTGCTCACGGCGTACGAAAACGTCGAGCTGCCCCTGTTGCTGACGCCGCTCTCCAAAGCCGACCGGCGCAAGCACGTCGAGACGGCGCTCACACTGGTCGGGCTGCAGGACCGCTTGCACCACTATCCACGGCAACTCTCGGGCGGGCAAGAGCAGCGCGTCGCTATCGCGCGCGCGCTCGCGACCGATCCCACGATCCTCGTGGCGGACGAGCCGACCGGCGACCTCGATCGCAAATCCGCCGAAGAGGTGTTGACGCTGCTCGACCGGCTCAACAAGGAATTCAAGAAGACCATCGTGATGGTGACGCACGATCCGCACGCCGCCGAGCGGGCGCACATCGTGCGCCACCTCGACAAGGGCGAGCTGCAATGAGGGGGCGCCCGTGAAACTGGTCAAGATCGTCCTCAAGAACCTGTTCCGGCACCGGCTGCGCACGATCCTCACGATGCTGGGGATCGCCACGGCGGTGATGGCATTCGGACTCATCCGTACCATCGTGGGCGCCTGGAACGCCGGCGTGGCCGCCTCGGCGGCGAATCGCATGATCACGCGGCACAGCGTGTCGTTCATCTTCCCGGTGCCGTTACCGTACCGCCAGGCGATCGCACGCGTCCCGGACGTCGCCGCGGTCTCCTGGGCCAATTGGTTCGGCGGGGTCTACGGCGATCCTAACGACTTCAAGAACTTCTGGCCCCGCCTGGCGGTGGACCCGGAGACGTACTTCGACCTGTACCCGGAGTTTCAAGTCCCGCCCGACCAGCTCGCGGCGTTCAAGAAGGAGCGCAACGCCTGCGTGCTCGGCCGCAAGCTCGCCGCGCAGCACGGCTTCAAGATCGGCGACGTGATCACCATGGATGGCGACATCTTCCCGGGGCGGTGGGAGTGGGTGGTGCGGGGGATCTACACGGGCCGGGACCAGACCGTCGACGAGACCCAGATGTTCTTCCAGTGGAATTACCTGTACGAACAGGTGCAGGCGCGGGAGCCGGGCCGCCCCGTGGACGCCGGCTGGTATATCCTCCGGGTGCAGTCGCCCGACGCGATGCCGCGGGTGGCGACCACCATTGACGAGCAGTTCGTGAACTCGCGCGCGCCGACCAAGACCGAGAGCGAGAAGGCGTTCCAGCAGAGCTTCGTGGCGATGTCGGGTGCCATCATCACCTCGCTGCAGGTGATCTCCGTCGTGATCGTCGGGATCATCCTGCTGGTGCTCGCGAACACGATCGTGATGGCGGTGCGGGAGCGGACGCGCGAGTACGCCGTCCTCAAGACGTTGGGCTTTTCGGCCCGGCATCTCATCGCCCTGATCTTCGGGGAGTCGCTCTTGATCGCCCTGTGCGGCGGCCTGCTCGGCCTGGCGCTCACGTTCCCCATGGTGGCCGGCTTCGGCAAGGCGCTGCCCACGTTCTTCCCGATCATCAATGTCGCGCCCCTGACGATCGCGCTGGCGCTCGGCGCGGCGCTCATCGCCGGGGCCGTCGCCGCGTTCCTCCCCGCAACCCGAGTGGTGCGCACGCCGATCGTGGCCGGCCTGCGCACCGTGGGATAGAGAGCCCTATGCGTCCCGTTGTCCTGTTCTTCCGCCGGCTCCTCGTCCCGGTTCCGTTCTCCTACATCTGGCGGAGCCTCTGGGCCCGCCGCCTCACGACGGCGCTCACGCTTGGCGGTCTCGCGCTGGTCGTATTTGTCTTCGCGGGCGTGCTGATGCTGGCCCAGGGCCTGGAGGCGACCCTCGTCGATACGGGCTCGTCCGACAACGTGATCGTCTTACGGCGCGCGGCGGGGTCGGAGCTGGTGAGCCAGATCGACCGCGGTTCGGCGAGCATTCTCGAAACGCAGCCCGAGGTGGCCGCGGCGAAGGACGGGCGTCCGCTGCTATCGCGGGAAATGGTCGTGGTGATCAACCTCTACAAGAAGACGACGAACGGCATGAGCAACGTGACGGTGCGCGGCGTCACGCCTCAGGCGTTCGAGCTGCGCCCCGGGTTCCGCATCGTTGAGGGCAAGCCCTTCCAGTTCGGCACCCGCGAGATCGTCGTGGGCCGGAACATCGCGACTCGCTTCAAAGGCGTAGCCCTAGGCACGGAAGTGCCGTTCGCCGGCGACCGCTGGACCGTGGTCGGGATCGCCGACGCCGGCGGGACGGGTTTCGATTCCGAGATCTGGGGGGATGCCGATCAGGTGATGCAGGCGTTCGGCCGGCCCGTCTACTCGTCGGCGACGTTTCGCCTGCGCGATCCGGGCACGTTCGACGCGATCAAAGCGCGACTCCAAGCGGATCCCCGTTCCCAGTCGCTGGAGCTGAAGCGCGAGCAGGAGTTCTACCGGGAGCAGTCGCAGGCGATGGCGACGTTCATCAAGATCCTCGGACTCGTCGTGACGACGATCTTCAGCGTCGGCGCCATGATCGGCGCCATGATCACGATGTACGCGGCGGTGGCGAGCCGCGTGGGCGAAATCGGGACGATGCGCGCCCTCGGCTTCCACCGCCGTAGCGTACTGGCCGCGTTCCTGGTCGAGTCAGTGTTGCTCGCGCTCGTGGGCGGCGCCGTGGGCGTGGGCCTCGCCTCGCTGCTTTCGTTCGCCCGGGTCTCGACGCTCAACTTCACCAGCTTCTCGGAGGTTGGCTTCGGGTTCGCGCTGTCGCGCGACGTCGTCACTCAGGCCCTGATCTTCGCCGTGGTGATGGGCGTCGTGGGGGGCTTCCTGCCGGCGGTGCGTGCCGCGCGCCTGAACATCGTCAACGCGCTGCGGGCGTCGTAGCCGGCTAGGTCGCGCTCAATAGGTCGCGCGCGGCCTCGAGCAGATCCGGCGCCATGAATGGCTTCTTGAGCGTGCGCGCGGCCCCAAGGGCTGTCGCGATACTCAGGATGTCCTCTCGTCCCGCCTGACCTCCCCCCGACATCGCGATGAGTCTCGGGCGAGGGATCCCCGTGCGCAGGGCGCGGATGACCTCGAGCCCGTCCATCTCGGGCATGAAGATGTCCACGACCACGAGATCGGCGCCGCGCTCGCGGTACAGACGCAGGCCGGCGGCGCCGTCGGCGGCGTCGATCACTTCGTAGCCGGCCTCCTCGAGCACGACGCGCATCGCGCTGCGCAAGACGTCGTCATCATCCATCACGAGGACTCGCGTCATGGCGCGGCGAGCACGTCTCGGATCTTCTGGGCCAGAGCCTCCGCCGTAAACGGTTTTTGCAGGAACGCGGCGCCGGGGTCGAGCAGGCCGAGCGGGGCGATGGACTCGTCGGTGTACCCGGACAGGTACAGCACCTTCATCTTCGGGTGCGCCGCAGCGAGCAGCAGCGCGACTTCGCGGCCGCTCATCCCGGGCATCACGACATCGGTCACGAGCAGATCGATGGTGCCCGCGTGTTGCACGGTGAGCCGCAGCGCGTCGTGACCGTTGGCCGCGACGAGCACGTGGTAGCCGCGCGCCTCCAACACTCTGCGAACGAGATTCCGCACCTCCGTCTGGTCCTCCACCAGGAGAATCGTCTCGGAGGCATCAGGCTTCATAGAAGAGAGGTACGTGTGGGGGATACCGGCGGGCCAATACTTTGTTGTTAACGAATGCAACGCTGCAGGGAATGGCTCCGACGGTCAGCGCACCAGATGCGCGACGGGATGCCGGAACAGGTCAGGATGGGTTGCCAGCACCCCGGCCGTTTCCAGGCCCGAGTGGGTGCGCGCGTCGTACAAGCACATGGTGGCCACGGGAAAGCGCCGTGACAGCCGGCCATACGAAGCCTCATACTCGAGGACGCGCTCGAAGCTGCTGCCCCGGGTAAGGCGTCCACCGGACACGTCAGCGACCACGCAGATAGACTGCGCCCCACTGCGCGCCGCCGCCGCGAACCGGGTCTTCCAGTACGCCAGCTGTGCCCGCGCACTGGCGGCGTATGCCGTGACGATGAGGCGCTCCGTGTCGAGGGCGCGTCGCAGCGTCGGTCGCCGGCGTGCGAGCTGACCCAGGATCTGATCGCGAACGTCGGACTGCGCGGCCAGGATGCAAATGCTGCCGGCATCCAACCCGTCACCCAGCAGGCGCGCCGCCTGGCGCGTGCGCGCCAGGTCATTCGTGTAGAACCCGCACAGGTGGCCGGCCGACGTCGCGGTGGACTCGCCCTCGAGGAACGCCATCAGGTCGGCCTGCCGGAAGCGGCGCTCGCGCCGGCCGCCCACCCGGAAGCAGCGCAGCAGCCCCCGGTTGGTCCAGCGGCGCAACGAGGCTTCGCTCACGTGCAGCAGGGCGGCGGCCTGGGCGATGTCGAGCAGCTCGGTTTCCGGCGCCATAGTTGGGGAACCACCTCTTGACCAGCAATGTTAATTCCAGTATAACAAAGTACAGGAAAGGCGCAATGGAGCTACGGCATCTTCGTTATTTCGTCGCGGTCGCGGAGGAGCGCAGCTTCGTGCAAGCGGCGCGCCGGCTTCGGGTCGCGCAGCCCGCCCTGTCGAAGCAGATCCACAATCTCGAGACTGAGTTGGGCGTGACGTTGTTTGACCGGCTGCCACGGGGTGTTCGCCTCACCCCGGCGGGCGAGGCATTCCTCGCCAATGCCCGCACGACCTTGGACGCCGCGGGGCGCGCGGTCACCAGCGCGCGCGATGCCGGCAAGGATGGGACGTCGGAGCTGCGGTTCGCCCACGGCGAGCTCTCCGTATACGGCGCGGTCATCGAAGATCTGCTCGCCGGGTTTCGGCACGCCCACCCCAAGGCGCAGGTGCTGGTGACGAGCATCAGTGACGCGGACACGTTCACGGCCTTACGGGAGGGGCAGGTCGACGTCGCCTCCGTGTTCATCGCGCACTGGCCGGTCGCAGGCTTCGAAGCGCTGCGCATAGTCGAGTGCGCCAGCAAGGGCGTGCTCTTGCCGGCGAATCACCCGCTCGCCGCCAGACCGGCGGTGCCGCTGGCGGAGCTGCGGGACCTCACGTGGCTACATTCCTCGCCCCAGCGGTGGCCGGGATTCTTTCGAGTGATCGAGGATGCGCTGCGCAATCGCGGGTTGGTGCCGCTCCGCCGCATGGAGCGGCCCAAGCAAACGCCGGCCGGCAACGTGCAGATCGCCGCCGGGGCTACTTGGGCCCTGGCAAGCGAGGCGATCGCGGCGCCCTACCGCTCGACGCCCACGGCGATCGTGTACCGCCCCTTCGTCGAGCCTCCGATTCCCTGTTGGATCGCCCTCGTCTGGCGCGCGAAGGCGCCGCGCGTCGTCCACGATCTCGTGGATGTGGCGCGCTGTATGCCGAGTCCCTAGAGCCGGTAGCCGACCAGGGTCCCCGGAGCGGTCTGCAAGAACAGCATCCCGGCGACGTCGTCCACCGCGTACACCGGCTCGCGCTCTTTCCCCAGATCCACTCGCGCCCGCGGCTGCGCGGTCTCCTTGTCGATCTGCAGCAACACGTTGCCGTTCCCCTCGGGGGCCTTCGTCAACATGAAAACCGATCCCGGAACGCTCAGCGACGCGCGGAAGCGCTTCGACGCGAGCGCGGCCGCTTCGTGCGAGTAGCCCGAGAGCTGCGCGCCGCCCTGCGAGTACGCCGTCGCCAGCTGTCCCGCAAAGCGGCGCGCGTTGGAGTCCGTAGCCTGGCGTGACGCCTGGGCAAAGGCATCGCCGTACGCGGAGGCCGCGGCGCCGTACAGTCCGGCGCGCACGGCGTTGATCCGATACAGCGCGCGCAGGAGTCCTGGGAGCTGGGGTGCGGGGTGATAGGCCTGCTGCTTCACTTGTCCGTCCCTAGCCACGAGGACGAGGTTCTGTGGTGAGATCAGCACGATCCCCGCCGGCCGGATCTCCATGTCGGTCGGATCCTCGCCGCCCTGCAGCTTGATCTCGCCGCCGAGCGCCCGGAACGTCCCGGCCGCACGATCGACCGCGTACAGGCGGTGATCGTGGCTCGCGAAGACGTAGAGCGTCGTTCCTTCAATCACGTGGTGCAGCGCGTACCGCGCGGTGTTGTAGTCGCCGGAGCCGAGCGGTCGGCCGCTCTCGATCGCGTCCTTGAACTTCTGCTCGCCCGCGGTGAGATCGATGACGTTCACTTCGGCGTTCGTCGCCGCATCGGGGCGCGAGATGTAGAGCAGGCCCGCAGGCGTCAGCTCCGCGTACGCGAGCTGGCCCTTGATCTTCACATCTTTCTTGAGGCGCACGGTGGCTGTCGCGACGTCGAGCACGTTCACGAACGTGCGCGACTCGGCGTCCACCGCGAGCACCGCCGACCCGCCCGTGACTAGGGCATCCGTGACGGTGCCGCGCATGCGCAGCGGCTTGGCGGCGATCGTCGTGCCGTCCGCATAACGCGCCACGTTCAGCCCCGTCTGCACCACACCGTTGATGATGCGCACGTTGCCCGTCGCTTCGTCGCGCGGCGGCGATTCCGGCAGGATGATGATCCCATCGGGATGCTCGACAATGCCGTGCACCCAGCCGTCGATCATCGCGGGCTTCGGCCACAGCGCCTTGCCATCGGCGATCGCGTAGGCCATGAGGCGATCGTCGAAGCCCACATAAATCCGATCGGGTTTGCCGAGCGACGGGAAGAGCTGCACGTGACGCGCGGGGTTCCCCTCGCGCTGGGTGGGGAGCGTCGCGGACCAACGCACCGCGCCCGTCTTGGCGTCGAGCCCGCGCAGACCCATCAGCGTGTGCACGATGATCATGTCCGAGCCCGCCTGCAGCACTTCGAGCGCAGTAGCTCCCGATGCCGCGCGTACGAGGCCCTGCATCAACCCACCCAAACCGCCGCGCTTGGGCCCGCTTTGCACGAACAGCGATTCGCTGGCCCAGCGCTGGGCGCCGCTCGTGAGGTCGTACAGCGCGACAACCGGGGGGCCCTGGGCGCGCCGTCCGTGGACGAGCAGGGTGCCGCTTTGGGGCAGCACGCGGCGGGTGACGACTTGCGCTAAGCCGAGGCGGCGGGAATCGAAGACCACCGCGCCGGTCACCGGGTCGAAGACGATCAGCAGGCCCGGACGCGCCGCTTCCATGAGCAAGGAGCCCTCGACCATGCGCACGCTGTCGGCCGGCAGCCCGCCCAAGTCCGCCTTCTCCCAGGTGGTGACGCCGCGGTCGATGTCCACGGCGACGAGTGCGGCGTCGGTCGAGACGAGGAGCGCGCCCGCCGGCGTCACTTGCTGCCAGCGGATCGGTCCTTTCGTCTTGAGGGTCCACGCCGCGGTGGTGGGATTCTGCGTCAGGGTCGAGAGGGCAAGGAGCAGCGAGAGCGGCAGAGCCATAGCGTGAGCCTCCGGTGGCCCCCTATATCCCCCCAGCGGGATGCCGCGCGCAAGTGGGAGGCCCGCACCGGCGAGATCCTAGACGCATCGCCGAGGCGGCGGTACACTCGTACGCGATGCTTCGACCATCTCTCTGTGCGGTGCTGCTGTTCGCCTCCTCACCGGCGGTGGCGCAGTCGCGCCCCGATCCCGTCGCCTCCGTACCCGTCCTCGCCCCCCTCGTAGCTCGTCCCGCGAGCGAGTTGGCCGATGTCATCGAGCGCTTCTCCATCGATCGTACCGGGCTGAACCGCCGCTACGACGCGGACGACTCGCCCGACCAGCGCCGGCGGATGCGCGAGTTCTATGGCGGATGGGAGACGCGCCTCAAGGATCTCGACTTCGCCAAGCTGTCCCAGGAGGCCCGAGCGGATTACGTCCTGCTCGCGCACTACCTGCGGCATCAGATCGCGCTCTTGGACCGTCGCGACAAGATGCGCGCCGAAGAGCTGCCGTTGGCGCCGTTTGCCGACCGCTTGCTCTCGCTGCAGGACGCGCGACGCAACCTCGTGACGATCGATCCCCGGGCGGCGGCGCGCACCCTGGCTGAGGTCACGCGCCAGGTCGACAGCCTGCGCGGCCTGTTCGAGCCCCCCGCGCGGGGGGCCGACAGCGCGACGCGGCCGCGCGGCACCGCGCCGACGACGACCCGGACGATCGCGAATCGTGCCGCCGACGATCTGGACGACGTGCGTGGGGTTGTCGGCAACTGGTTCCGCTACTACGACGGGTACGATCCCGACTTCTCCTGGTGGGCGAAGGATCCCTGGAAAAAGCTCGACGACGCACTCAAGCGGTACGCGCGCACCCTGCGGGAGCGCGTGGTGGGGAAGAAGCCCGCCGAATCCGGGACGGCGGACGACAACACCGGGCCCATCGTCGGGGATCCGATCGGTGCCACCGGCCTGCAGGAAGATCTCGACTACGAGATGATTCCCTACACACCCGACGAGTTGATCGCCATCGCGCAACGCGAATACGCGTTCAGCTTGAGCGAAATGCGGCGGGCGGCGCGCGCGCTGGGATTCGGCGACGACTGGAAGGCGGCGCTCGAGAAGGTCAAAAACACGTTTGTCGAACCGGGTCGCCAGCCCGACCTCGTGCGCGACCTCGCCCGCCAGGCCGAGGCCTTCCTCGACCAGCATGAGTGGGTGACGATCCCGCCATTGGCGCGGGAAGACTGGCGCATGGAAATGCTCTCCCCCGAGCGCCAGCGCGTGTCTCCCTTCTTTCTCGGCGGCGAGACGATTCAGGTGTCGTATCCGACGGCGGAGATGTCCGACGAGGAGAAGCTGATGAGTCTGCGGGGCAACAACCCGCACTTTTCGCACGCGACGGTGTTCCACGAGCTGAACCCGGGGCACCATCTGCAGGGCTTTATGGCGGCCCGCTACAACTCGCACCGGCGGCTCTTCCAGACGCCGTTCTGGAGCGAAGGCCAAGGGTTGTACTGGGAGATGTTTCTGTGGGATCACGGGTTCCACTCGGGGGCGGAAGACCGCGTCGGCGCACTCTTCTGGCGCATGCACCGCAGCGCCCGGATCATCTTTTCCCTGAGCTTCCACCTTGGGAAAATGACGCCGGACCAGGCGATCCAGTTCCTGGTGGACACCGTGGGGTTCGAGCGGGCCAACGCGGAGGGGGAGGTGCGGCGCTCCTTCAGCGGCGCATATTCACCCCTGTATCAGGTGGCGTACATGATCGGTGGGCTCGAGCTGCGGGCGTTGCACGCGGAGTTGGTCGATTCCCACCGCATGACCGAGCGCGACTTCCACGACGCCGTGCTCCAGGGAGGCCCGATGCCGATCGCCATGGTCCGGGCCCGGCTCGCCAAGATCACTCTCACGCGTGACGGCCCCGCGCCGTGGCGCTTCGCCGATCACCTGCCGCCGCCGAGGCCGGCCCCATGAAGACTCTCGTCGTGCTGGTCGCCGCAGCGCTTGTTGTTTCTCCGTCCCGTTGGGAGCAGCAAGCCCAGAATGTCACGATCGTCCGTGACGATTGGGGGATTCCCCACGTCTACGGCAAGACCGACGCCGATGCGGTCTTCGGTCTCGTGTACGCGCAAGCCGAGGACGACTTCAACCGG
>Ga0307299_10000538_pt1 | contig 12708 bp, 11 predicted proteins | sample ER_DNA_159_FD_194466 | JGI IMG/M metagenome (GOLD analysis project Ga0307299, IMG submission 194466) | Bulk soil microbial communities from the East River watershed near Crested Butte, Colorado, United States - ER_DNA_159 | ecosystem: Environmental > Terrestrial > Soil > Floodplain | place... | reverse complement strand
CGCGACGAGGATCGTCGTGGCAAGCACCGTCGCCGCGTAGCCGATCACTTCGTAGCGGATGATCATCATGCGTTCGCCCGGCTCGAGCTTCGCCCGGATGATCAGGCTGAAGTAGAAGAGCAAGCGACTGAAGATAAAGTAGGCGAGGACATACCCGGCGAACGCCGGGAGGAGATCGATGCTCAGCTCGGGCACGGACATGTCGAGCCAGTGGAGCACCGTGGCGTAAACGCCGTACGCGGCTACGAGCGCGATCACCTCGCGCCCCAGGTTGATCCACGCGACCCGCAGTGGTTTTCGCTGCCAGATCGAGTCGGCGACGACCACCGAGCCGGAGATCGCCAGCGCCGTGGCGGGCACGCCGACGAGCAGGCTCCCCAGCAGCCCGACGAGGGCCGTCTGCGTGAGGTAGGAGTACTTGCTCAGCGGGATCGCCATGCCGCGCATCCAGACGCCACACAGGAACAGGACGACGAGCTCCGGCATTTGGCCGAGCCAGCGCGGGTCGGCCGCGACGATCCCGACCAGGACGACGCTCCCCGCCCAGGCGAGCGCCTGGCTGTACAGCGTGACGAACCGCGTGATGCTCACGCGTGCACCGCGGCGGCGAGCTCGCGCGTCAGTCGCTCGGCGGCCTGGACGCCGCCCTGCGCCACCGCGTCCATCAACGCGCTGCCGACCACGACGCCGTCCGCGGTCCGGGCCGCCGCGGCGGCCTGCGCTGCGGTGCTGATCCCAAAGCCGACCGCGACAGGCACCGAGGTGGCGGCGCGGACGCGGCGCACGTGCCCCTCGAGGTCGGCGGGAACCTGCTCGCGCGCGCCGGTGACGCCGAGTCGCGAAATCAGGTACACGAACCCCGTCGCGTCGGCGAGCGCCGCCTTCAGGCGGACGTCATCGGTCGTCGGCGCGATAAGGCGAATCAGGGCCAAAGGGCTGCGACGCACCGTCGTTTCGACCGCGGGGTCGGCGCCGGCCGGCAGATCGGTGAGGATCAACCCCGCCGCCCCCGCTGCGTGCGCGTCCGCGACGAAGCGCTCCACGCCGTACGACAGCACGGGGTTCAAGTAGGTCATGATGATCACGGGCACGGCAAGTGCTGCCTCGCGGATCAGACTCAGGACGCCGGCGGCGGTCATCCCCTGCGCGAGCGCCGCCTGGGTGGTGCGCTGAATCGTGGGACCATCGGCCAGCGGATCGGAGAAGGGCACGCCGACCTCGACGAAGTCGGCTCCCGCGGCCTGCACCGCCCGCAGCACATCGCGGCACACGGCCGGCGTCGGGAATCCCGCGGTGACATACGGAATCAGCGCCCGCTTCCGGTCGCCGAGCGTCCGCCACCGCGCGGCGATCGGGTGCTCAGACAAAGTAGTCGCTGACGGTGATGCCGTATTTGACCGGGTCGGTGACCTTGACGATGGTGCGCGGGTAGTTGCCCTGCTCGTCCTTGCTCGCGAGGTCGACGATGGTGCCGGGCTGGAGCAGCGCCCCGTCGGGCGTGGTCACGACGCGCACCACGGGACGGTGCACGTGCGTCACGTCGGGGTTCGCGGTGTGAACGATCGCGACCTCGTACGTGTCGAGGATGACGCAGGTGCCGACGGGATAGATGCCGATCAGGTTGATGAACGCTTTCACCACCACCGGATCGTAGCCGCGCCGCGGGTTCTCCCACATCTCCTTCAAGACCTGATCGGGCTGAATCGGGACGGTCTGATAGACGCGCCGGCTCGTGGCCGCGTCGAAGCCGTCCGACACCGCGATGATCTTGGAGTAGATGGAGAGCTCTCGCGGGCGGATCGACTTAGGGTAGCCCGTGAGGTCCGTCTTCATGTGATGCTCGTAGGCCGCCACCATACCGCGGTAAGGGATTTCCCCGTAACCGCGCAGCCCAAACAACGTGAGCACGCCCAGCCAGGGGTGCGCCTGCATGATGCGCCACTCCTCGTCGGTGAGGCCTCCTTCCTTATTGAGCACCTCGAGCGGCACGCGCGACTTGCCGACGTCATGGAACAGGGCCGACATGCCCAGATCGTACAGCTGCAGTTTCGTGAGGCCGAGCTTGCGCCCCAGGGCGACCGAGAAGATGCAGACGTTCACCGAGTGGGTGAACGTGTACTCGTCGTAGTCGCGCAGGGTCGTGAGGCCGACGAGCGAGGACTCGTTGTTCAGCACCTGATCGACAATCGCCTGCACCGCGCGCTTGACCTTCTTGACGTTGGCGGTGCGGCCCATCCGGATGCTGTTGATCACCTCTTTGGTGACCGCGACCGAACGGGCATAGGTGCGTTTCGCGGCTTCCTTCTGCCGCTCCTCCTCTTCGACGTCCTCTTCGCTCTCGAGCGGCGGCTCGATCGTGATGAACGAGACCCCGCCGTCCACCATCTTTTGCGACAGCTCGAACAGCTTGTTGGGGTTCGCGTCCCTGGCCGCATACGCGAGCAGCAAGGAGACGAATATCTGGAGCTGCTTCCGGTCCACGCCCTCGTCGAGACGCACGGCCCCGATGCCGCACTGGCTGAAGACATTCAGGATGTGCGAGAACGACGCGTAGTTGTCGAGGTCGAGGCGCAGGCGCGTCGAGTTGACGAAGATGAACTCACCTTGCAGCCGGATCTCGATCTCCCGTTCCACATCCAACAGGTGTTTGGTGGTGCCCGCGAGATCGTCGAGCGCCTTTTGCACCTGGGCGTTTTCGATCGGGTAGAGCTTGAGCGAGCGGAATACGGTGTAGAGCACGACGAGGAAGTCGCGCCCCGCATGACGTAGGAAGCCGTCCGTGGTCTGGACGGTCTCCATCATGGAGGGACGGCGGGCGCCGGGCTCGCTCATCCGCCCACCTCGCGCAGCGCCCGGCTCACGGCGTTCCGTACCAAGGGCTCTTTGTCCTGCGACACCTTCTGGAGCACTTCTCTCGCAGCGGGCGCCCGGATCTTCCCCAACGCCATCGCGGCGCAGGCGCGCGTCTCCGGGTCTTCCTTCCGCGCCAGGAGGCCGGTCTTGGGCACCAGCAGCTTCTCGAGCACCGGGATGCCGGAGGTCCCCGCGAGCGCACCATAGGCCTCGAAGAACGTCATCTTCTCCGTCAGGTCCGCGTCCTTCAGCTTGTTGCCGAGCACCGCCGCCTCGATGCGCGGGAACGCGTTGCGAGCCCCGCGCTGGCCGAGGAATTTCACGGCCGCGATCCGCACGTCGCGGTCGCTGTCATCGATCGCCTTTTCCAGCAGACGCACCGCGTTCGGGCTGGCGATCGTCGTGAGCGCCTCGACGACGACGAGTTTCAGCTCCCGGTCGCCTCGCTCGAGCAACACCCCCATGCCGTCGGGCGCGCCGGGCAGCTTGAGCCGCCCGGCGAGGCGCACCATTTCCATCTGGACGGCGGGGTCGTCGCTGCCCAGCGCCTTGAGTACCTCGGGGGCGTGCGCCGTCGCGAGGCGCTCAGCGGACATCTTCACGAGCTCGCGCACCCGTTCGTTGCTGAGCTTCGGCAGCCACCCCATCAACGTCGCCAGCGCCTCGGCGCCTAATTCCGTGAACAGCTCACTGAGCTCCTCCTCGCTGGGATGCCCCGCCGCTTCGTCCAACGACTGCAGCAGCTGTGCCAACGCGTCGGGCTGCGATAGGCGCGTCGGGAGCGACTCGAGGGTCTGGCGATGCTCGGGGATCAGCTCGCGGGCCCGTTGCTGGATCACCTTGCTCTCGCGCAAGATGAACGCGACGGAGCGGAAGTCCCCGGCGCCCAGCAGGTAGGGAATGAAGTTCTCGAGAATCGAAATCAGCTCGCTCCGGACGGTGCCGTACGTCTGCAGCTCCAGCAGGTCGAAGAGCATCGCCAGGACGTTGCGGCGCAGGTCCTGGGCGTACTCGCGCTCGACCTCCTTGTGGAGGTATTCGATCTCCTTGTCGTCGAGGAAATAGAGCGTCGTGTCGAAGTCGTCGACCGACACGAGCCCCTCGCGTTTCGGCGGCGCTTCCTCTTCGACTTGGCGCCGGACAGTCGAGGGGTCCACGCCGCGCCCCCCGGCCTCCCCTCCGCCGCCACCGACGGGCGGCACCGCCGCGTCCCGCTCGATCGGGACGGCGTTCTCGCCCGCCAGCTCGCGGAACGTGTAGTTGACGAACTGGAAGTCTTCGGCCCAGAGCAGGGTCAGGAGATCGTCGGGGGCGTCGGCCTGAAGGTTCTTCGCTTGATGCAGCACGGCGAGGAATCGAACGATCTCGAGGTCCTCGACACCGGGCTTGAACGTGAGCGAGCGTACGCCGTCCTTGTACAGCGTCCAGGCGATGCTCTCGTTCCGCTGCGCCTGGCTGTACACGACGTGGTCCTCCCAGCGCATCTCCGTCTCGCCGATGTCGAGGATCAGGTCGTCGGTGGCCTGCCAGACCTGGCGGAATGCGCCGCGGACGTTGTCCACCGCGCGCTGGTACACGGGATTGTTCGGCAGGTACAGCTGAGTGGCCCGCATCCCCTTGCTGATGACCTGCATCAGCTCCTCGATCTGCGAGGGCGGTAACGCCAGTTCGGGGATTGCGGGGTTGGTCAGAGCGTCGCTCCCGTGAGCTCGGCAACCATGGCGACGTCCTTGTCGCCGCGGCCGCTCAGATTGATCAGAATGACATCCTCGGGGGCCCACCGCCCGCGGTGGCCGATGACCCACGCGACGGCATGCGCGCTCTCGAGAGCCGGCAGGATGCCCTCCAGCCGGGACAGCGCCGCAAAGGCGTCGAGCGCTGCGCGGTCGGTTACCGCCTCATACAATACCCGACCGCTGTCCTTCAGGTAAGCGTGCTCGGGACCGACACCGGGATAGTCGAGCCCCGCCGAAACGCTATGGGCTGGTTGGACTTGACCGGCGTCGTCCTGGAGCAAGTAGCTCATGCTGCCATGAAAGACGCCGGGCCGGCCCGTGCCGAGCGTAGCCGCGTGGCGGCCGCTCGCGATGCCCTCCCCCGCGGCCTCGACGCCCACGAGCTCCACCTCCGAATCGCCGAGAAACGCCGTGAAGATCCCGATCGCGTTCGAGCCGCCGCCAACGCACGCCACCACCGTGCGCGGCAGGCGCCCCGGTGTCCGCTCCAGCACCTGGGCCCGCGCCTCACGTCCGATCACGGACTGAAAGTCGCGCACCAGACGGGGGAACGGGTCGGGCCCCACCACCGACCCGATGATGTAGTGCGTGCTCGTCACGTTGGTGACCCAATCGCGTAACGCTTCGTTGGTCGCGTCCTTGAGCGTGCGCGTGCCCGACGTGACCGGCACGACCTTCGCGCCCATCAGCTCCATGCGATACACGTTGAGGCGCTGGCGTCGCATGTCCTCCTCGCCCATGAACACGACGCAGTCGAGGCCGAAACGCGCGCACACCGTCGCGGTCGCGACACCGTGCTGCCCCGCTCCGGTTTCCGCGATGATGCGCCGCTTCCCCATCCGGCGGGCGAGGAGCACCTGGCCGAGGGTGTTGTTGATCTTGTGGGCCCCGGTGTGGTTCAAGTCCTCGCGCTTGAGGAGCACCCGTGCCTTGACCTCGGCCGAGAGCCGGGGGACCTCGGTGAGCGGCGTCGGGCGACCCACGTAGTCCTTGAGGAGCCCGTCCAGCTCCGCCCAGAACGTGGGATCGGCGCGGGCCGCGTCGTAGACGTGGGTCAATTCCTCGAGCGCGTGCATCAACGTCTCGGGGACGTAGCGCCCGCCGTATGGTCCGAAACGCCCGGAGGTGGAGTCGGCTACGCCCATGATTCCCACCCTGAAGGGTGGGCTCGGCAGAGCACTGTCCTTAAGGACACCGCAGTGCCGAGCGCAGGCTTCAGCCTGTGATTCACGACGACCTCCTCGGATGTCGTTGGACTCCAGCCAGCGCCCGTACCGCTGTTTCCGGATCATTGCGGCGCGCCAGGCTGGTGCCCACCAGGACGAAATCCGCCCCTGCCGCTGCCATCCGCTCCACGTCCCCGCGCCCCTCGATCCCGCTTTCGGCGATGACCGGGACGTCTCGCGGTACGCGGGCCACGACGTCTTCGGCGCCCCGCAGATCCACGGTGAAGGTCGTAAGATCGCGAGCGTTCACTCCTACGGCCGTCGGCTGCAGCGCCAGCGCCCGGTCGAGCTCGCCTGCCGTGTGCACCTCCACGAGAATCCCGAGGCCGTGGGTTCGGGCGGCCGACGCCAACGCGCTGAGGCGGTCCGGCGCGAGTACGCGGACGATCAGAAGGACGGCGCTCGCGCCCGCGGCGCGGGCCTCCAGGATCTGCGTCTCGTCGAGGATGAAGTCCTTGCGGAGCACCGGCAGCGGCACCGCCGCGGCCACCTGGGACAGATCGTCGAGAGAGCCGCCAAAGTGGGCTTCGTCGGTCAGGACCGAGACCGCCACGGCCCCCCCTCGCGCGTACGCCCGGGCGTGGGCCACCGGGTCGAGGTCGGAGCGGATCGCCCCCTGGGAGGGGGATCGACGCTTGATCTCTGCCACGATCCCGACCGTCGGGGCGAGGGGCAAACCTAGGAACGGCCGGGGTGGCGGGGCGGCGGCGGCCCGGCGCGCGAGGTCGGCGGCGCACCCCTGAAGAGCCGCCACACGGGTCCGCGTCACCTGGAGGATCTCTTCGAGGGTCGCTCTGGGCATCCTTGCGTTCGGGCGTTATTCGGGTAGATTAAGCTTCGGGTTACCTTCGGGAGTCGTCAAATGCCGGTTACGCGCCGCCAACGCGAGATCCTCGACTTTATCACCGGTCACCTCGAGGCCAAGGGGTACGCCCCCAGCTTCGAGGAGATCGCCCGTCAGTTCGGCTTCGCCTCGCTCGCCACGGTGCATGAGCACCTCACTAATCTGGAGCGGAAAGGGTACATCCGCCGGGCGCATAACGAGAGCCGGGCGATCGAGATCATCCCCCCTAAGGGACAGACCGGGGCTACCGAGCTGCCCCTGCTCGGCCTCGTGGCGGCCGGCCAGCCCATCGAAGCGATCAGCGGCAACGACACCATTGCCGTGCCTGACGAGCTCATTCCGCGGCGCGGCCGCAGTTACGTCCTCAAGGTGCGCGGCGAGTCGATGATCGACGAGCACATAAAGGACGGCGACTTCATCGTCGTGCAGGAGCGTAATCAAGCCGATAGCGGCCAAACCGTCGTGGCCTTGGTCCACGGCGACGGCGCCACCGTGAAACGCTTTTACCGTGAGCCGGGGGGCTGGATCCGGCTGCAACCCGCCAATGCGACGATGCAGCCTCTGCGTGTCAACGAGCGTGACGTGATCGTGCAGGGCGTGGTCGTCGGCGTCATCCGGAAGTACTAGCCGTCGCCTTGCGCAACCGGTCGAGGGCGGCGCGGGCCGCCCCCGACGCCACCACCTCCCGCGCCCGCCCGATGCCTTCCGCAAGCGAACCAGCGATACCGGCGACGTAGATCGCCGCCCCGGCGTTGAGCAACACCGCCGCCAGACCGGCGCGGTCGGCATCGCCGTTCCCGAGGATCCGCTCCAGCCGCTCGGCGTTTTCCGCCGGCTCGCCACCCTTCAAGACCCCGACATCGCCAATCGCCAAGCGATAGCGTTCCGGATCGATCTCCCAGGACCGCACAGCCCCCTCCTGCACCTCCCACACGTCGGTGACACCCAGCGGCGAGATCTCGTCCATGCCGATCCGGCCGTGAACCACGAGAGCGTGTTCCGCGCCGAGCCGCACCAGCGCCTCGGCGACGACTGGTGCCCGGTCCGGATCAGCGACGCCGATCACCTGCCGGCGGACGCCGGCCGGGTTCGCGAGCGGCCCCACCAGGTTCATGACCGACGGCACGCCCAGCTCCCGGCGCACCGGGGCCACGTGCTTCATGGCCGGATGGAAGTTGGGCGCGAACAGGAAGGCGACGCGCGCCTCCTTGAGCACGCGTGTCGCGGCCGGAGCGTCGAGCACGATCCGGACGCCGAGCGCTTCGAGCACGTCGGCCGAGCCGCACTTGGACGTGAAGGAGCGGTTGCCGTGCTTCGGGACCGTCGCGCCCGCCCCGGCAGCGACGAACGCGGCCACGGTCGAGATATTGAACGTGGGGACTGTCCCGCCCCCTGTGCCGCACGTATCCACGAGGTTGGGCCCCGACGCACCGACCGGCACCATCGCGGCGCGCAGCGCGCGGGCCGCTCCCGCCACCTCTTCGGCGGTCTCGCCCTTGGCGCGCAGCCCCATGAGCAGCGCGGCGATCTGCGCCGGTGTCGCCTCGCCACTCATCACGACGCCGAACACCTCGGTCGTGAGGTTTTCGGTCAGCGATTGACGGTGGGCGAGCGCGTTCAGCGCGTGGCGAAGCGGGGAGGAATCCATCGTGTTCAGGGTGCGGAAGCTATCGCGCCGAAGTGGCCCTTGTCAAATAGTGACAACGGGTTGCATCTTTCGCGCGTGACGAGCCGCCCCTACCTCGCCGTGGTTCAGTACGACGGGGCGCGGTTCGCCGGATGGCAGCGGCAGCCCGACGCACGCACCGTGCAAGCCGAGCTCGAAACGGTGCTGGAGCGGCTCGAGGGCGGGGGCAAGCGCGTCGTGACGACGGGTGCGGGCAGGACCGACACGGGGGTCCACGCGCTCGGTCAGGGGGTCAGCTTCACGCCGGGTGAGCGCTGGGAGGGCCAGGCGGTCGAGTTGCGCCGCGCGCTCAACGCGTTACTCCCGGATGACGTGTGGGTCGAGCAGATGCATGCGATGCGGCCGGGGTTCGACGCGCGCCGCAGCGCGACGGCGCGGCGCTATCGATACGTCGTCGGAACGGATGAGGCGGCAGCGTCGCCGTTCCGGCGGCCCTACGAATGGGCGTTGCACGGGGCTCGGCCGCTCGACCTCGCGCTGCTCGCTGGCGCGAGCGCGCTGCTCGTGGGAGAGCACGATTTCCGTGGATTGGCCGCGGCGGGAGCCGCCACAGCCCACTACCGATGCCGCGTGGCGCTCGCCGAGTGGGCGCCGCGAGCGGACGTCGCGGGGGGGGGCGTGACGTTCACGATCGAGGCCGATCGATTCCTGCATCACATGGTGCGCTTTCTGGTGGGCGCCATGGTGGACATCGCCCTCGGCCGGCGCCCGCCGGCGGATTTCCCCCGTTTGCTTGCCGCGACCGACAATCTGGCGGCCAGTCCGCCCGCTCCGCCGCAGGGTTTGTACCTGGTGGCGGTGCGGTATCCTCCGGAACTCTACGCCGAGGCGTGTGCATGAAATTCTTCCTCGACACCGCGAGCCTCAAGGACATCAGTTGGGCCACCCAAGCCGGCCTGATCGACGGCATCACCACCAACCCGTCGCTCTTGTCCAAGCAGGCGGGGGACCTCGACCCGCGCGACGTGCTGAAAGAGATCTGCTCGCTCGTCGAAGGACCGGTGTCGGCCGAAGTGGTCGCCGTGGACACCGAAGGGATGCTCAAAGAGGGCAAGGAGCTGGCGAAGATCGCCGACAACATCGTCGTCAAGATCCCGATGCTCGAAGACGGGATGGTGGCGGTGCGGCGGCTCGCGGCGGACGGCATTCGCACCAACGTCACGCTGTGCTTCTCGAGCGTGCAATGCCTCATCGCCGCCAAGGCCGGGGCGAGCTACGTGAGCCCGTTCATCGGCCGGCTCGACGACGTCGGCCAGGAGGGGATGGACGTCATTCGCGAGGCGCGCGTGATCTTCGACAACTACGGCATCGAGACGGAGATCCTGGCCGCTTCGATCCGCCACCCGCGCCACGTAGTGGATGCGGCGATGATCGGCGCCGATGTCGCCACGCTCCCACCCGACGTGCTCAAGAAGCTCCTGCTGCACCCGCTCACGGATCGCGGGCTCGATCAGTTCCTCAACGATTGGAGCAAGCTGGTGGCACGCGCGAAGGCCGCGGTTTGAGCTGGGTCTCGCCGCTCTCGGCGCGCTACGCCTCTCCGGCGATGCAGGGCCTCTGGGGCGACCGCCGCCGCATCGGTTTGTGGCGCCGGCTGTGGCTGGCGCTGATGACGGTGCAGAAAGAGTTGGGGCTCGACATCCCGGACGCGGCCATACAACAGCTCCAAGCGCATCTCGACGACGCCGACCTGGCCGCGGCCGCCGAATACGAGAAGCGGCTGCGCCACGACGTAATGGCGCACATTCATCACCTGGGCGATCAAGCCCCCGCCGCGCGGCCGTTTCTCCACCTGGGCGCCACCAGCGCCTACGTCACCGACAACGCCGACCTCGTGCTGATGCGCGAGGGGCTGCAGCTGCTGCTCGGCCGGGTCGCGGCGGTGCTCGTCGCGCTCGGCAAGCTGGCCCGCCGCCACCGCGCCCTGCCCTGCGTCGCGTACACGCACTTCCAGCCCGCGCAGCTGACGACCGTGGGCAAACGCGTGACGCTGTGGATGCAGGAGTTCGCGCTCGACGCCGAGGAGCTGCTGCATCGCATCGCCACGATGCGATTCCGCGGCGTGAAGGGGACGACCGGTACCCAGGCGAGTTTCGTCGAGCTGTTCGACGGCGACGACGCCAAAGTGCGCGAGCTGGACGTGCGCGTGGCGCGCCAGATGGGCTTCCCCCAAGTCTTCGCTATCACGGGCCAGACGTACACCCGCAAGCTCGACGCGCAGATTCTCGCGTGCCTCTCGGGCGTGGCCCAGTCGGCGGCGAAGTTCGCGACCGATCTCCGGCTGCTGCAGCACGAGGGGGAGCTGCTCGAGCCCTTCGAGAGCGAGCAGGTGGGGTCGTCGGCGATGCCGTACAAGCGCAACCCGATGCGTGCCGAGCGGATGACGGGGCTGGCGCGGTTCGTGATCGAGCTCGAGGGGAACGCGTGGCACACCGCTGCCGAGCAGTGGCTCGAGCGCACGTTGGACGACAGCGCCAACCGCCGGTTGGTGCTCCCCGAAGCCTTCCTCGCGACCGACGCGATCCTGGTGCTGGCGACGAACGTGGCGGCGGGACTCGAGGTGCGGGAGGCGGAGATCGGGCGCCACGTCGCCGCGGCGATGCCCTTCCTCGCCACTGAACGCCTGCTCATGCGCGGCGTGAAGGCCGGCGGTGACCGGCAGCAGCTGCACGAGGTCATTCGCCGGCACAGCCTGGCGGGTGAAGAGAAGCTGCTCGAGCGGCTGGCGCAGGATGCAGCGTTCAAGCAGCTCGGAGTGCGGGCGGAGGCCGGTGAGCTCGACCCGTCGGCCTACGTGGGTCGCGCCCCGCGTCAGGTGGACGAGTTCCTGGACCGGGTGCTCCCGGAACTACTGAAAGAAATCCAGGCAGTCGCCCCCGCGGCTGCCACAGCCGAGGTGAGCGTATGACGGGTGTCTTGGTCGAGAGTCGTCTACCACTGCCGCTGGTGCGGCGCGGCAAGGTTCGTGAGGTCTATGCGGTGGACGACGAGACCCTGCTCCTCGTCGCGAGTGACCGGGTGAGCGCCTTCGACGTGGTGCTGCACGAGGCGGTGCCGCACAAGGGGGCGGTGCTGACGCAGCTGAGCACGTTCTGGTTCACGCGCCTGGCCGGCGTGATTCCGAACCACTGTTTGAGCGCCGACGCCGACGAGATCGTCGCTCGCGTCCCGGCTCTCGCCGAGCACTTGGGCGCCCTCGCGGGTCGCGCGATGCTCGCGCGCCGTACCACCCCAACGCCCTTCGAATGTGTCGTGCGCGGGTACCTCTCGGGCTCAGCGTGGGCCGAGTACCGCCAATCGGGAACGTTGGCTGGCGAGCCGCTTGCGGCGAGTTTGGTGGAAAGCGCGCGGCTCGATCCCCCGATCTTCTCCCCGGCGACGAAGGCCGAGGAGGGGCACGACGAGAACGTGACGTTCGACCACATGGCCCGCGTTCTGGGCCGGGCGCCCGCCGAGCGGTTGCGGCGTGCCAGCCTCGACTTGTACGAAGCCGGCCGCGCCTACGCCGCGGAGCGGGGCATCATCATCGCCGATACGAAGTTCGAATTCGGGACCACGTCCGATGGCACGTTGCTCGTGATCGACGAGATCCTGACGCCCGACTCCTCGCGCTTCTGGCCTGCGGACCGGTACCAGGCCGGTGGGAGCCAGCCAAGCTTCGACAAACAGCCGCTGCGCGACTACCTGGCCGGCCTGAAACGCGAGGGCCGGTGGAACGGCAACGCCCCGCCGCCCCCGCTTCCCGCCGACGTGGTATCCGCGACGAGCGCCCGCTACCGCGACGCGTATCGACGCATCACCGGGAAAGAGCTCGCGTGAGGATTGCGCCGGAGGGATGGCCCTTCATCGCCACGGCCTGGACGCTGGCCGCCGGTGCGGCCTTGACGGCGGCACGCTGGGGTGGCGCGTGGTGGGTCATGCCGGCGGTGCTCGCCATTCTCGCGATCTGGGTCGTCGCATTCTTTCGGGATCCCATCCGGCGCGGGCCGCGCGGTGACCGCTACGTCCTCGCGGCCGCCGAGGGCAAGGTGTTGCAGGTGACCGAAGTCGACGAGCCGATGTACTTGAAAGAGCGGGCGGTGCGCATCACGGTCTTTCTGTCGGTCTTTGACGTGCACGTGAACCGCTATCCGGTGGGCGGCACCGTCGAGCTGGTGCACTACAACCCGGGCAAGTTCCTGCACGCGGCGGACGAGAAGGCGAGCCTCGACAACGAGCAGTCCTCGGTGGGCCTGCGCGGGCCGCGCGGGCGCGTGCTGGTCCGCCAGATCGCCGGCATGATCGCGCGTCGCATCGTCACGGACGGCAAGCCGGGCGATCAGGCCGCGCAGGCATCGCGACTCGGCCTGATCCGCTTCGGTT
>Ga0307299_10000536_pt1 | contig 12723 bp, 8 predicted proteins | sample ER_DNA_159_FD_194466 | JGI IMG/M metagenome (GOLD analysis project Ga0307299, IMG submission 194466) | Bulk soil microbial communities from the East River watershed near Crested Butte, Colorado, United States - ER_DNA_159 | ecosystem: Environmental > Terrestrial > Soil > Floodplain | place: USA... | reverse complement strand
CGAGCGCAACATCGTCGGGAACATCGTCGGCACCTACAACGAGCTGGCGGAGCTGATGGTGCTGGCCCAAACCGGAAAGGTCACCCTGCACACGCGTACTTACCCGCTCGACGACGCCGTGGAAGCCCTCCAGGAGCTCGACCGCGGCCGGGTTCGGGGTCGAGCCATCCTCGTTCCCTGACACCCATGTAGTCGATAGACCTTCCCTGACATAGGAGGACCGATGGCCAAAGAGCTGCGTTTTGCCGAGGACGCCCGGAGTCTGTTGCTGGCAGGTGTGGATCAGCTGGCCGAGGCCGTGAAGTCGACGCTGGGTCCCAAAGGGCGCAACGTGATCCTGGAGAAGATCACCGGTTCACCGGTCGTGACGAACGACGGCGTCACCATTGCTCGCGAAATTCATCTCCGTGATCAGTTCGAGAACATGGGAGCGCAACTGGTCAAGGAAGCGGCGATCAAGACCAATGACATCGTGGGCGACGGCACCACAACTGCCACGGTGCTGGCGCATGCGATCATTCGCGAGGGAATGAAGGCCATCGGTGACGGCGGGAACCCGGTCCTCATCAAGCGAGGAATCGACCTCGCTGTCGCTCGGCTGGTAGAGCACCTGCACAGCGTCGCCCACCCGTTGGTCACTCAGCAGGATTACGCCAGGGTCGCGGCGATCTCGGCGAACGACGACGACGCCGTGGGTGCTGTGCTTGCCCAGGCCCTTTACACGGTTGGCGACGCGGGCATCGTGACAGTCGAGGAGTCTGCGACCAACGGGATGACCGTGGATTTCGTCGAAGGATTCGAGTACGACAACGGCTACATCTCGCCGTACATGGTCACCAACCCCGCCAGCCTCGAAGCGGTCCTCGACGACCCGTACATCCTGCTCACCAACGAGAAGATCACCAAGGTACAGCAGCTGATGCCGGTGCTCGACAAGATCATGCGCGCTCCGCGCCCGCTGGTCATCATCGCCGAGAACGTCGAGGGCGCGCCGCTGAGCATGCTCGTGCAGAACCATGTGAACGGGATCTTCCCGTGCGTCGTGACGAGAGCGCCGGGCTTCGGTGACAGGCGCCTGCGCAAGCTCGAGGACATCGCCGCAATCACCGGCGGTTCTGTCCTTAGCAAGACCTCCGCATTCGCCTTGGAGACGATGACCCTGGAGCATCTCGGCCGGGCGTCCCAGGTCAGGGTCACCGCCGAGAGAACCGCGATCATCGGCGGTTCAGGATCGGCCGACGAGGTCGAATTCCGCCTCGCCCAGCTGCGCGCTGAGCTGGAGCGAGCCACGTTCGGTATCGATGAGGATGTGCTCTCCGAGCGGATCGGGTCCCTATCCGGAAAGGTGGCCGTGATCCGGGTCGGTGCGCCGACGAATGCCGAGCTCGCCGAGCTCCAGCACCGCGTCGAAGACGCGCTCTCGGCCACCCGGGCAGCCATGGCCGAGGGAATCGTGGCCGGCGGCGGCGTGGCACTGCTGCACGCGGCGCCGGTCCTCGAGGGGCTTGATGTAAAGGACGACTACGCGATCGGGGTCGAGATCGTCCGCCTCGCGTTGAGCGAGCCGACGTACCTCATCGCCGCGAACGCCGGGTACGCAGGTAACGAAGTACTCGCGCAGGTTGCCAACCTCGGTGTCGACGACGGGTTCGACGCCCTGGAGGGTCGCTTCGGCAACATGATCGAGATGGGCATCATCGATCCATTGCGAGTCTGTCGTTCGGCGCTGGAGAACGGAGCATCCGTGGCGGGGCTGCTCCTTACCACGAACACGCTGGTCGCCGAGGAGCAGACGCCGTGGGGCGGTAGCCGAGCCTTGATGACCGAGTTCGGGCAGCTCGACGAAGGCCTGCACCAGCCGTCACCGGACTCCAGCACACCACAGTCGCTCGGTCTCGGCCCGTCCGTCGGGTGAGTCCGGATGAATTCGGGTCCCCCACTCGAGGAGCCGGCGCTTCGCGCTCCGCCGGCGTCTCTGAGCGAGCTCCCGTCTGACGGCGAGGCTAGCGCGCTGTCCGGTCCCGTGGACGTGCGCGGAGTGGTCGCACCGCTGGTCCCGGCGTTCGTGGCCGCCGTCTCATCGCCACTGTTGCGCTGGGTGGCATCACCATCGTGATCGCTCTCGCGGTCACAGTGACCCCTGTGGCCACCTGATGCGTCGGCCAGCCGAGGGGCCGTCCGCGGCACCGCATGAAGGGACGCCACGATGACCCAAGACGTGACCCCGACTCCCGCCGTCGTACGACGACTGGACTCAACTGCGGCAATGGCGATGGCGGACCTCGCCGCAATATTCGAGGACCTGCAGACGACGCTGCGGTGCTGCGAGCGTCTCGTGTCCGAGCTGGCTCCGGGCGAGGCTGAACCCGACGACCTGACCCTCGAGGCATTCTGGACGACGGCGGTGCTGTCCTATGCCCGCTGCTTCTCGCACCGCGAAGGTGGCACGAGCCTCAAACCGGACGACGTCACGGCGACCGGGCTGGCGGGCGACGTACTGGGCTGGCACCAAGTCATGCTTCGGCTCCGCGACCACTACGCCGACCCCGCAGTGAACCCCCGGGAAACGTTCTCGGTGGGTGTGTCCCAGGACGCCTACGGAAAGGCCAACGGGGTCGCGGTCACCTCTGCCAAACAGCCCGCTCTGGACGACCTGACCGTACGCCAGACCGGTGCGATCGCCTTCGAGCTGACTCGGATCGTTGACCGGCGCATCGCCGAGCACCAGGACGCCGTCTTCGGCGAACTCGGCACGATGACCAAGAGCGAGCTCGACCGGCTGCAAGTCGTGGAGGTCGCGGCGGAAACGTAACGGCTGCGGGTTGGCTGGCCGAGAGCGGGCGGCTCTGGCTGGCATCTCTGGAGGTTGCGGGCGGCTGAATGCAGACGGCCCGGCGCTCAGCCTTCCGAACCGTCGAAGGTCCCGTACACCTCGACCACGCCGCCGCTGGGCAGGATGGGACCGGCGCTCGGTCAACGTGGGTGGCGGAGCCGAAACTATCCGCATTGAGCACCTTTTGGCCGGTCAGGTGCGAGGACCCGCCGTGAATGACGTTCCGTCGCCTGACCCATCTGCCCGAACTCCAGACCAGAGCCCGTGACGTCAACCGCCGACTGCTGCACTCTGAGCATGTCGGTCAGGGCTGCGTCCTTGCGAGTCCAGCCTTCGAGCGGATCGCGCGACCGTCAATCACCGACGGGCGGAGGGCCCCAGCCTTAAGGTTCGGCGACCCTCGGGTTCAATCCTTGGCCGGCGCCCTCGCCGTCTCTGCTCACCTGGTCGGGCGGCTTCTCCAACAAGACCCTCGGGCCGCTGGTGGCCGGCCTGCTCGGCGAGGCTCAGCCAGTCCCGCTGCTGCTACGACCTGCGCCGGCTAAAGCTGGAAGCGCTGATCATCCAGCTGCCCCATTCGAACACCTACATCCTCACCCACGACGGGCAACGCTTCGCGATCTTCACACCAAACTCCACAACCGGCTCCTCCGGCCATTGCTCGCCGCCGACCAGCCACCCGCGCCACTGCCGGTCCGACAAGCCCTGAAAGTGCTCGACCTCGCCGTCACCGACTACATCGACCGAGCCCGACTCGCCGCCTGAAACTCGGCTCAAGTCTCAGACTCCTAGCGACCGAGGATCGCTAGACAGCCAATGTGCAGCTTCTGATCAGCAACGCTGCGGATCGGGTTGGGAGACGAGCGCGCCTTCCCAGACGGTGCCGGTAGCATCCGAACGGCGCGAGTGATCATCGTCGACATTCGCGAGAGCTGATTCCCGCCTTGAGCTCTTGATGAGCTGCCGGACATCGATGATTCGTAGGCCGACCCGCGGCGCGCACCGTAGGTGCTCCCGGACGGGATTCGACAGGCTCTCATCCGTTCCGCGACCGGAAGGGGCTCTGTCGACGTAGGGTTGTTAGGGACCAACACCGGGTCCAAGGCCCCAAATATGCTGGTCAAGCGAACTCCCGCCGGGCGACTAGCGTGTGCCTGAGGGCATCTGAACGCAGCAACCACACTGTGAGTCTGGGGATAAAACTGAGACGCCCGGTTGCCTGCTGTCCGGTAAACTAACTGAGATGGCAGCGTGTGCTAAAAGTGAGTTGCCGCAAGCCGTTCCGTTGTGACACTGCCAGCGGGTGACCGTATGTCCCGCAATGGACCAAGTGCCCGCGATCGATGAGCCGAGGTCATCTACTGGGGCCGATGCCCCGGGTGTATCGCGGCAACTATTGCCGTGTCCGGCGGTTGATCGCAGACACGCAGCGCTCGACACTAGAGCAATACAGCCGTGGATCCAAAGCAACCAACATCAAGAGCAATAGCCATCAGAAGGAGACAGCGAGACAGGAGGAGGACCGACGTGTCTGACAAGACGGACGCGACTCAGAGCGTCAGCGAAAGCGAGAACCCAGTAATCCCCTCCCCGACTCCTAAGGCGACACGGCCCAGGACGAACCGGGACTGGTGGCCGAATCAGCCGGACCTGCAGGTTCTTCACCAGCACGCGCCCCGGTCCGGTCCGATGGGGGAGGACTTCAACTACGCAGACGAGTTCAAGACCCTCGACGTCGACGCGCTGAAGCGGGACATCTTCGAGGTGATGACGACGTCGCAGGACTGGTGGCCGGCCGACTACGGCCACTACGGGCCGCTATTCATCCGGATGAGTTGGCATGCCGCAGGCACGTACCGCATCGCCGATGGCCGGGGCGGTGGCGGCAGCGGCGCGCAGCGCTTTGCCCCCCTCAACAGTTGGCCCGACAACGTGAGCCTCGACAAGGCGCGCCGGTTGCTCTGGCCGGTGAAGCAGAAGTACGGCCGTAAGATTTCCTGGGCCGATCTCCTGGTCTTCGCCGGCAACTGTGCCTACGAATCGATGGGGTTCAAGACGTTCGGTTTCGGCTTCGGCCGAGAGGACATCTGGGAGCCCGAGGAGATCTTTTGGGGGCCTGAGGACACGTGGCTCGGAGATGAGCGCTACGGCGGCGATAGGGAACTCGCCGGTCCTTTCGGCGCCGTGCAGATGGGCCTGATCTACGTGAATCCGGAGGGGCCCGGTGGCAACCCGGATCCGCTGGCTGCCGCCGGGGACATTCGCGCGACCTTCGGTCGTATGGCGATGAATGACGAGGAGACGATTGCGCTCATCGTCGGGGGCCACACTGTCGGCAAGTGCCATGGTGCAGTCGATCCCCAGTACATCGGTCCGGAACCCGAGGCTGCTCCCATCGAGGAGCAAGGCCTCGGCTGGAAGAACACCTTCGGCAGCGGCAAGGGCGCCGACACGCTCACCAGCGGGCTGGAGGGCGCATGGACCAACGAGCCGACGAAGTGGGACAACGGGTACCTGGACAACTTGTTCAAGTATGACTGGGAGCTGACGACGAGCCCCGCCGGTGCGAAGCAGTGGACTCCCAAGGATGCCTCGGCCCAGGGCAAAGTGCCCGATGCTCATCATCCGTCGAAGAGCCACGCCCCGATGATGCTGACGACGGACCTTGCGCTGAAGGCGGATCCGATCTACGGGCCGATCGCGAAGCGCTTCCACGAGAATCCGGACCAGCTCGCGGAAGCATTCGCTAAGGCGTGGTTCAAGCTGTTGCACCGCGACATGGGACCCCTGTCGCGCTACCTCGGCCCGTGGGTTCCGGAGCTGCAGCTGTGGCAGGACCCCGTCCCCGAGGTCGATCATGAACTGGTCTCGGACGAGGACATCGCTGCGCTCAAGGGCAAGATCCTCGCATCGGGACTGTCCATCTCCCAGCTGGTCTCCACCGCTTGGGCGTCGGCGGCAAGCTTCCGCGGCACCGACAATCGTGGCGGGGCCAACGGGGCGCGGATTCGCCTTGCGCCGCAAAAGAACTGGGAGGTCAACAATCCGGCCGAACTGGCCAACGTGCTGCAGACCCTCGAGCAGATCAAGCAGGCCTTCAACCTCTCCCAGTCCGACGGAACGAAGGTCTCGCTCGCCGACCTGATCGTCCTAGGCGGGTGCGCGGCCGTCGAGCAAGCGGCGAAGAACGCCGGGCACGACATCACAGTCCCGTTCGCGCCGGGACGCACGGACGCCTCGCAGGAGCAAACCGACGTGGAGTCGTTCGCCGTGCTCGAACCGACCGCTGATGGATTCCGCAACTACCTCAGGGCCGGAGAGAAGTTGCCGGCGGAGACCCTGCTGGTGGACCGGGCATTCATGTTGACGCTGAGCGCTCCCGAGATGACGGTTCTGATCGGCGGCATGCGGGCTCTGAACGCCAACTTCGGTCAAGCCCAACACGGCGCCTTCACCGACCGGCCCGAGACGTTGACCAACGACTTCTTCGTGAACCTGCTCGACATGGGCACGGAGTGGGAGGCATCCGCCTCGGCTGAGAACGTGTACGAGGGTCGGGATCGCGCCACGGGCGAGGTCAAGTGGACCGCCACCGCCGTCGACCTCGTCTTCGGTTCGAACTCCCAGTTCCGAGCCATTTCAGAGGTCTACGCGTGCGACGACGCGAAGGAGAAGTTCGTGCGTGACTTCGTGGCCGCGTGGGACAAGGTCATGAACCTCGATCGGTTCGACCTCGCCTGATTCTCCTGCTACCCAGACGACCCCCGTGAGCGTGTCCCAGGGCCGTTGTGGCTGGTAGCGGGGGCAGGATTTGAACGTGCGACCTCTGGCGTCACCGCACGGGTTCAGCCGCGCTCCATCTTGCCCATAGTCGACGAAGTTGAAGCTCGCGCCATCGCCGCCGCTGGCATAAAGATAACCATCGGCGCCGAATTCCGGTGTGGCAACGGAGTGGCTCGGATATTGCTGGCACCAGTCCTCGACCAAGACTTTCTCGGAACCAGTCATGGTGTTGCCGCTTGCCCTACATGCGGCCCCGACAAGCCGAGAGGCCAGCTGCTCGCCCTGTTGATCGACGTCCTCATTAACGCCGAGATCGGTCGCCCCTTCTTCATCCGTGAGGACCGTAAAGATACATGTCGCTCGGATCCTGAGGTCATTGTTTACGCTCGCGAAACGATCGGTCGGACGCTCGCCCACGCCGATAGCCGCTCCCAAATGCGCGACTACCTGGACTAGGCATCTGGCCGCTTCCCGTCAGTTTGAGCGTGAGGTGGGGCCTGAAATGTCGAGCGAGCTGCGCCAAGCGGTTGCGTGTCTCAGCGGATCGGATAATGATCTTCGTCATCGTGCTCGGCGGTGTCGTCAAGCCTGTTTGCTCTGAGACGAGGGCTGTCACGCAGCCATGAGCCACTGTCCCGATCCGCCCGGGAGGAATGTGGACCGCCGGCACAGTAGCCGGGTGGCGAAGAGTCCCTGCGTTCACGCTTGAGCTCAAAGAAGTAGGGGTAGCCAGCCAGAGTGACGCTGGCGTCCCAGATGAGACCGGCGTCTTCACCTCGTGGAATTCGGGTGATGACTGGTCCGAAGAACGCGGTGCCGTTGACGTGAATTGTTGGGGTTCCCACGTCCTTTGCCCACCTTGTCCATCCCGGCATGGTGGCTTTCGCGGACCGCATGGTCATAGTCAGTCGACTCGGCGACCTCAGCCAGCTCCCGAGGTAGGCCCAGGTCCGGGTCGATGTACGCCCGGCTGAAGAACTCATAGTTGGCGACTGTCTGGGGAGCGAGGTTGGGTCGGACCGATAGGAGCAACCCCTTTCGAATTTTCATGATCGCGCCGACCGTGGTCGACTCCCCACCTGCGTCTCGGCAACCAATGTCGGCCAACGGCGTGATGCGCCGAGTGAGGCGAGCTGCCGGCCCGGACCCTCGCGAGATCAGTGCCGTCGGGAAAATCTCCGCGATGTGGCAAAAGTCCAGCCGACCCGGTCTCCCCTTTGCCAGTTATCGAGGGTGACCGGGAAGCGCGGGCGGCTCGCTGTTGAGCCGATCACGACCGCCCGCCACTCACTTCGCAATAGAGGGAGCCGCCGGGACGGGCGCAGCTTGCGCCTCGGCACCGGCCAGCGGCTGGCCAGTGTACTGCGCCCGGATCGAGTCGATGAGATGTTTCGCACGGATGGTCAGCGTATCCGCTCCACCCTTTCCTCGCCGCTGCAAGCGGCCCTTAGTGACGAGCACCCCGAGGTCGGCACCCTTCCAGCGGTAGTCCCCGGCTCCATAGATGCGCAAGAAGAACGCCTCAGACTCGTTCTGGAGCTGATGCCAGTCCAGCGCGGCCCTCCGATAGATTAGGGCTCCAGACGGGTCGTGGGAGTACTGTCCTGTGGGTGCAGCTGACGTGATCAACTGCACGACGGGGGAGGTCTCCTTGATGACCATTTGGCTCCACTGGTCGACAGCCGCCAGCTCCCGCCACCGCGCATTGATTTCCTCCACGTCGAGCTCGAAGTCGACGTCGAAGTACTCCAGGAGATGGAAGGCGAACAGCGGAATGTCGGCGTAGGCGCCGGCGGTGACGTTGGTGATCGAGGATGCTCCGCTGATCCGGGGATTGAGCTCGCCGAGATACACCTCATCGGTGTCGGTGTCCACCAGTACATCGACCTCGAAAAAGCCTCGATAGCCCTCACTGCCGAGCCGGTCGCCCAGCCGCCCGACAAGATCACCAGCCTTGCGCCGCAGCTCCTCGGTCAGCACGGCTGGGTACATCTCATTGCCGCACCAGCCGCCGCGATACGGGGTGAGCTGTCGGTGCCCGGTCAGCTCGGACATGAACGGGCCGACAATCGTGCCGCTGCTGGTGAGAACCGCTTCGACGGCGACCGGACGGTTGTTGATCCGCTTCATAACCTTGACCTCGTTACCGCTGATGTCGCGGCGATGCCGCTTCCACCCCGACTCGTCGTCGATGAAGAAGGTGGTCTTCCCAGAATCGCCGTATGCCGTCTGGACGACCAAATCAGTGCCAAGGGCGGCACCCGTAGCCGCCTCGATCAACTCGTCATATTCCTCAATGGTGACCAGCACGTTCGGCACACTCGCCGCGCCGACGTCGTTCCCTAGCCGGGTGGTGACGAGCTTGGAGTCCAGATGCTCACGGAGCTCTGCAGACGGCAGGATAAGGTCGTAACCGAGCTCTTCGCAGATCTGTTCGGTCTCGGCATCGAAGAACACCATGGCGACCTTCGGCCGGTCACCGCGCGGCGCCTGACGGGACATGTGCACCCGAACCTCCGGGTTCACCAGCAGCCAGTTGTTGATCTCCTCCCCGGACTCGAATTCGATGTACGGCTTGTGCTTCGGGGTGAATACACGTGGGTGCGCGCCGTCCCAGCCGTCGTAGTAGGTGACGTAGGAGAAGTTGCGGACCCAGCGGTCGAGACCCAGCAGGTTGAACGGCGTCGCGCCGACGAAATAGATCGGCACCTCATTGGTCCGGAAGAAGTGGCGCACCTCAGAAATATTCCGTAGCGGGCGGCCAAGGCCATTGGCGGAGGGCGGCGCGTACTGAGCGTCGGTACCGACGGTGGCCTCCCCAGCAGGGGCGTGCCCAGCCGAGGAGACGGCTGCTGCGGTGACCGAATTACCTTCCAAATGCGACGTCTCGCTCATGGTCGTCCTTCACTTCTCCTGATCGTGGCCGAGGTGCGTATGGTGGTGGCGCTGAACTGTTCCCTCCGGAATCGACGCCGCCCGGTCACTGAGCAACGGGAGCAGTGGGTCCCAGTGGGTATCGTCGCGGGCGTCTCGGCGTTTCCGCGCGATTGCGCATAAAGCCTCCAAGACCACCCTGTTGGCGAGCGCGGCGGTGATGTCCGCTTGGTCGTACGGCGGACTCACTTCGACCACATCAATTCCCACTACCGGCAGCTCGAGACAAATCCTCCGCACCGCGTCCAGCAACTCACGCGCGGACAACCCACCCGGCTCCGGGGTGCCGGTGCCCGGCGCATGACCTGGATCGCAAACATCGATGTCGACTGAGAGAAAAACTCCGTCGCAATCGTCGGTGGCGATAATGAACGCCTCGGTGAGGCACTCGCGCAGTCCGCGCTGCACGATCTCGGTCATTTCATAGGAACGCATGTTCTGCGCTGCCATCCAGTCCAAGGTTTCCGGAGGCGGCCAGTAGCCGCGAAGTCCCACCTGCAAGAACCGATCACCGCGCACGGCACCCGACTCGATCAACCGGCGCATCGGCTGCCCGTGACCCCACAGCGAGCCGAACTCGATGTCGCCGGTATCGGCGTGGGCGTCGAAGTGGATCATCGAGACCCTGCCGGCGCCGATAACGTTTGCACAGCCCTTGGCATCGGGATAGGCGATCGAGTGATCTCCGCCCAGGGAAATAGGTATCGCGCTTGCCTGGACAACTTTCTGCACGGCTGCCTCGAGCGCAGGCAGAGCGACTTCGATGTCGCCGGAGTACATCTCCACATCACCGGCGTCGTAGACCTTCAGATCAGCCAGACCATCGGCTCGCAGCGCCAGCGAGGGCCGCGATCCGTCGTGTGGCAGATAATCGGTCATCCGGATGGCTTGCGGCCCGAAGCGGGCACCGGCGCGGTAGGAGGTGCCTCCGTCGAACGGCGCTCCCAAGATCACAACATCGGCATCCGCATAGCTGGACTCGTCGTCAAGATCGCACTCTGGCACGCCTAGGAAGGTGAAGTCAGGGCCGAACTGTGCACCGTAGCGCGTCATGACCGCTCCTAGCAGTCGCTGGTTGCCGCTTTGCTTCGGGGAGTTGGAATTGTGAGTTATGACGAAAGATCAGCCCTCGAATCCGTGATATTGCATGACGTGCTTGATCCGGGTGTAGTCCTCCAGGCCGTAGACGGAGAGATCTTTGCCATAGCCGGAATGCTTGAAACCGCCGTGTGGCATCTCGGCTTGCAGCGGGATATGACAGTTGACCCAGACGCAGCCGTAGTCGAGCCGGGCTGACATCCGTGCCGCCGTGCCGGTATTGGATGTCCAGACCGAGGAAGCCAGCGCGTACTCACTGTCGTTGGAGAGCGTCACTGCCTCGTCCTCGTCGCTGAATTTTTGCACTGTGATCACGGGGCCGAAGATCTCGGTGGTGATCAACTCGTCGCTCTGTCGCACGTCCGCGATCACTGTCGGCTCGTAGAAGTATCCACGGTCGCCAGCCTGCTTGCCGCCGGTCATGACTCTGGCATGGTCAGGAGCGCGGTCTACCAAGCCGGCGATGTGGCGCAGCTGATTGGCGTTGTTGATCGGTCCGTAGAACAGATCCTCGTCGTTTGGGTCATAGCCGGTTCGGGTCTCCCCCGCCGACCTGGCCAGCTCTGCCACGAACTCGTCGTAGATCCCGGACTGGCACAGCACACGCGTCGCAGCTGTGCAGTCCTGGCCGCCGTTGAAAAGGCCACCTACCTTGATCCCCTCGACGGTCGAGGGAAGATCGGCATCGTTGAATACCACGACCGGGGCCTTGCCCCCCAGTTCGAGGTGGGCGACTTTGACGTCGGCTGCCGCGGCTGTTGCCACCGCGATGCCAGCCCGGGTTGAGCCGGTGATCGATACCATCCGGGGGATCGGGTGGGAGACAAGCGTGGCACCGGTGTCCCGATCCCCACAGACGAGGTTGGCCACGCCCTTGGGGAAGATCTCTTGCATCTTCTTTACCATCCACACTGCCGAGGCGGGTGTGGTGTCCGACGGCTTCAGCACGACGGTGTTGCCTGCAGCAAGCGCGGGGGCGAACTTCCAGACCGCCATCATCATGGGATAGTTCCAGGGCGCCACCTGCCCAATCGGACCGCGCGGCTCCCGCCGGACGTAGGACGTGAATCCCTTCATGTATTCGCCAGCGGACTTTCCCTCCAGCACGCGGGCGGCACCAGCAAAGAAGCGGATCTGATCGAGCATCGGCCCGATTTCCTCCGACATGGTCACCGAGAACGGCTTGCCGGTGTTTTCGCACTCGATTCGCACCAGCTCCTCAGCGTTGGCCTCGATGAGGTCGGCCAGCTTCAGCAGGAAGCGCTGGCGCTCGCCGGGCGTTGTCCACCGATATGTCTCGAACGCGACAGCGGCGGCCTGAAACGCGGCGTCCACGTCCTCTGGTCCTGAGTTAGGCGAGGTGGCGTAGACCTCGCCAGTGGACGGATTGATGATGTCCAACACATCACCCGATGCCGCCGGGCGCTCCTCGCCATTGATGATGTTCGACAAGACCTCTTTGTCTGCCATGGCCTTACCTTTCAGCCTTATTGGTTCGATCCCATCATCGCCCCGTATGTTCTGGGTGGCTATGGCCGCCCATGCTGGACATTGTGCTCGGGGCATCGAGGGAGGGGTTCTGGTCAAAGAAGCCGAAGGGCTTGAGCCAGAACGAGATGACGTCGACTGGCATGATCGGCCAGTCCTCAGTTCGCGTGATGTGGTGGATGCCGAAGACGTACCAGAGCACCACATCGGTTCCCACCAGCGGCGCATTGTCGGCGATCCAGCGGGTGATGCCGGTGTCCTGACTTGACTGAGTCGGATAGTCACCGGCCGGCCAGCGTTCGGCATCGTCATATGCGGTGACCCAAAGGGAGTGCGCAATGACCGGGGCTCGCTGGTAGACCGGTGACGAGGAGTCCAACAGTGAGGGGATCGCCGCTCCGGGTATCAGCTTGTATGCGGTATTGCTGCCCTGCCGGTTCACTTTGGCGGGGTTGATCACCTTCCAAACTCGCTGAGTCTCCCAGTTGAAGTCTCGAGCTGACTGGCTTTCGGTTTCGATGGTCGTTGCTTGCGTGGACAGCGCCAGTCCGTATGGGTTGTCTTCGCTGATCGGGGAAGCGACGGAA
>Ga0307299_10000535_pt1 | contig 12739 bp, 15 predicted proteins | sample ER_DNA_159_FD_194466 | JGI IMG/M metagenome (GOLD analysis project Ga0307299, IMG submission 194466) | Bulk soil microbial communities from the East River watershed near Crested Butte, Colorado, United States - ER_DNA_159 | ecosystem: Environmental > Terrestrial > Soil > Floodplain | place... | reverse complement strand
ACCCCTGGAGATGGAACCTGGCGTTGAAGCCGCTGCCGATGATGCCGATCCCGAGACGCTTCATGAGTAGCGCACTCCGAGCTTCGCCAGCGCTTCGGGCGGGCAACCGCGCCACTCCGTCACGAACGTGTTTCCCTGATACTGCAGGTCTTCGATCCCCATCTTGCTGGACCAGAAACCCGATGCCGTCAGATTCCGGAAACTGTTGAAGAAGGCGACACCGGCGGCGTCCTCGGGCTTTGCCTTTTTCGGCCAGGCGACGGCATCGAGCAGGGCGGTGCGTTCGGCGTCGCTCGCAGTCACGAACGTCTTGCCGTAGCGGTCGTCGCACTCGTGGTCGAGCCAGGCGAGCCCGCCCCGCACCGGGGTCTCGAGATCTCGGTCGTCCCCCAGCATGAAATCCATGAACTCGGGCACGCCGGCGTCGGTGGCGCTGCCCGAGCGGCTGTCTTTGGGGATGATCAGGTCCACGAGCATGCGCACCGTTTCCCATTCGTGCGCGGTGAAGATCTTCGGCTCGTACGGGCTGCCCCGTTTGATGGCCTCACGGGTTTGGACAGCCGCCTGGCGCACCGACGCCGGGGCCCACTGGAACGCCGCGGCCAGCGGGGCCACCGCGAGCAGGCGGACCATATCACGACGCTGCATCACACTCCCCCTTTTTTCATTTGGTCGACGATGTATTCGCTGGTTCGCAGCGACAGCGCCAGGATCGTCCACGTCGGATTCTTGTCCGCCTGAGATACGAACGGCGCGCCGTCGGCCACGAACAGGTTCTTGCAGTCGTGCGCCTGGCTCCAGCGGTTGAGCACCGACGTCTTCGGGTCATCTCCCATTCGCGTCCCGCCCAGCTCGTGGATGATCGTGCCGCCCGCCGCGATGCCATATCCTTGCGCAGCGGTCGGCATGGGCGAGAAGACCTCGCCCCCCAACTCGGCGACGAGCGCCCGGAACGTCTCCTGCATGTGCTTCACCTGCTTGTACTCGTGATCGGTCCACTTCCAGTGGAAGCGCAACACCGGGATCCCCCAGCGGTCCACGGTGCGCGGGTCGATCTCGCAGTAGGTGTCATCGTTGGGGATCATCTCGCCGCGGCCCGAGAAGCCGATCGTGGCGCCGTAGTAGCGACGGTAGTCGTTCTTCAAGTCCTTGCCGTAGCCCCCGCCCGACGGATAGCGCTGGATGCCGCCCATGAAGCCGTACCCGGGCATGCCGGCGCCCCCCCATACCTCGATGTGGTAGCCGCGCGGGAAGTCCAGCGTCTTGTTGTCGAGCCACCACGGCATGTAGAGGTGCATGCCGCCCACGCCGTCGTGGTTGTGCGGGACGGGGTCCATCATCTTCGGAATGAACCCGGCCACGTCGGTTCCGGTCGTGTCGGTGATGTACTTGCCAACCGTGCCGCTCGAATTCGCCAGGCCGTGCGGGAACTGCGCCGACTTGGAGTTGAGCAGCAGCCGCGACGTCTCGAGGGCGCTCGCGGCCAGCACCACCACGCGGGCGCGCACGTGCTTGTCGGCCCCCGTGGCCTTGTCGACGTACACGACGCCCGTGGCGCGACCGGCGCGGTCAATGGTTACCTCACGCACCATCGCGTTGGTCACCAGGGTGAGCCTGCCGGTGAGCAGTGCCGGAGCGATCAGCACGTTGGTGGCGGTAAAGTTCGCATTCACCTTGCAGCCGCGGTTGCATTGGCCGCAGTAATGGCACGCCGCCCGCCCGTGAATCGGCCGCGTGATGATCGACAGCCGCGACGGGATGCAGGTGACGTGTAGGCGGTCGGCGGCTTGCTTGACGAGCAGCTCGTAGCAGCGGGGCTTCGGGGGCGGCTGGAACACGCCGTCCGGCTCGTTGGGGAGGCCCTCCTTGCTGCCGAAGATCCCGATCAGCCGATCGATCTTATCGTAATACGGGGCGACATCCGGATACGCGATGGGCCAATCGTCCCCCAGACCATCGCGGCTCTTGCGCTTGAAGTCGTAGGGGCCGAAGCGCAGCGAAATGCGGCCCCAGTGGTTGGTGCGGCCGCCCACCATCCGCGCGCGCCACCAGCGGAACTCGGTACCAGCGGCGCGGGTGTACGGCTCTCCGTCGATGTCCCAGCCGCCAATGCAGGCGTCGAATTCGCCGAAGGGGCGCTCCGGCGTCGACTTGCCGCGGCGCGGCGACTCGTAGGGCCACGTGAGCATCGCCGAGTCGGTCGTATTGTCCCACGAGCCGCCAGCCTCGAGCAGCGTGACGTTCACGCCGGCGCGGGTGAGCGCGTACGCGGCCATTCCGCCGCCGGCACCGGAGCCGACGATGACGACGTCCACCGGGTCGCTGCGTCGAAACAAGTTCACCATCCCACCGCTCCCCCCGCATACCGCGGATCAGGCACCCCGACCCAGCCGGCCGGCGTGCGTTGGATTGCCGCCACGATCCCGCTCGTGCCGCGCCGCATCTCCACCTTGTGACCCATCCCGCGCAGCGCGGCGACGGCGCCGTCGCTCAAGCCGCCGCGTTCGTAGCGGATCACGTCGGGGAGCGCCTGATGGTGGATGCGGGGCGCCGCCACCGCGTCCGCCAGTGTCATCCCCTGGTCGAGGACGTCGAGGATCACCTGCGCCACCGTCGTGATGATCGTCGGCCCGCCCGGCGTCCCCACCACCATCATGAGCTGACCGTCGCGATCCAGCACGATGGACGGCGTCATCGCCGAGAGCATCCGTTTGCCGGGTTCGATCGCGTTGGCCTCGCCCTGGACGAGGCCATACATGTTCGGCTTGCCGGGAGCCGACGTGAAGTCGTCCATCTCGTCGTTCAGGAGGAACCCCGCGCCCGTCACGGTGACGGCGCTGCCGAAGCCGTTGTTCAGCGTCGTGGTCACCGACGCGGCGTTGCCGTTCGCATCCACGATCGAGTAGTGCGTCGTGTGCATGCCCTCGCCGCCGCTCGCCGCCTGTGGGGGCGTCGGTGTGGCGCGGCGGGGATCGATCTGCCCGCGGAGCTGGGCAGCGTAGGACTTGGAGAGGAGCCGCTCGAGCGGCATGTCCACGAAGTCGGGATCGCCGAGCCACTGGTTCCGGTCTATGAAGGCCCGACGCATGGCTTCCGTAAGGAGGTGCGTGTACGCCGCCGTGCCGACCGCGGGGAGGGTGTCGTAGCCCTCCATGATGTTGAGGATCTCGCCCATCGTGACACCACCCGAGCTGGCCGGCGGCATCGAGTAGATCGTGTAGCCGCGATAGCGAAGCTCGATCGGCGTACGCCACTTCGGCCGATAACGTCGCAGATCGTCCTTGGTGATCAGGCCGCCGCCGCGCTGCATCTCGGCGACGATCAAGTCGGCGATCTGGCCGCGATAGAACACGCTTGGCCCCGAGTCGCTGATCAACTGCAACGTGCGGGCGAGGTCGGGCTGCTTCCAGAGCGTGCCGGGCGCCGGCGGATGGCCGCCGGGGAGGAACTGCTGGCGCGAGGCGGGGAAGAGCACCAGCCGATCCGAATCGGCGGCGATGTCGCCCGAGCGCTCCGCGTCCACGCGATGGCCCTGCGCCAAGCGGATCGCCGGCGCGAGCAGCGTGGCCCAGGGGAGCGAGCCGCCCCGCTTCCACGCCTCGTACATCCCCGCGACGCTGCCCGGCACGCCGGACGCGAGATGGCCCGTCAGGCTCTGCTCGGTGACGTTCCCCGCGGAGTCCAGGTACATGTCGTGGCTCGCGGCGCCCGGCGCTGTCTCCCGATAATCGATGGCCTGCACGTCACCGGCGGCGCTGCGGTGCACGATGAAGCCGCCGCCGCCGATGTTGCCGGCGTCGGGGAGCACGGCCGCGAGCGCGAATCCGACGGCGACCGCCGCGTCGATCGCGTTGCCGCCCTGCTTGATCACCTCGATGCCGGCGGCGCTGGCGAGCGGGTGCGCCGAAACCACCATCGCTTTGGGCGCGGTGACGGGCGCGGAATGGACGGTCCAGCTCGCGGGGATCGACGGTGTGCCGCGGATGACCGCCGCGCGCGCTGCGCCGGCGGCAGGGAACGGAGCGGTTTCGGCACCGGGAGCGCCGCCGCAGGCGGCCAGCAGCGAAGCAAGTGCGGCGAGGGTGAAAATGGAGGGCTGGCGCATCCGACAAGAATGAAGTTGACCGGGGCCGCGGTCAACGTCTAATTTGACGCACCAGAACCCACTCAATGACCACCTCCGACTTCCGCGACCCCCGCCTCACCGAGCAGCGCAATCCGCGCACTGAGCGCATCGACGTCGCTTCGAGCCTAGAGATCGTCGACTTAATGAATGCCGAAGATGCCGGCGTCCCGGGCGCGGTGCACGCGGAGCGGCAGCGCATCGCGCAGGCGATCGATCTCGTCGTCGCGGCGCTGCAACAGGGGGGCCGGCTCGTCTATGTGGGGGCCGGGACGTCGGGACGCCTGGGCGTGCTCGACGCCACCGAGTGCCCCCCCACCTTCGGGACCCCGCCCACGACGGTCGTGGGCGTGATCGCGGGCGGGTACGGCGCGCTCGTGAAGAGCGTCGAGGGAGCCGAAGACGACGTGAACGCGGGGGCCGCCGCGATGGACACGGCCACGGTGACGCCGCGCGACGTCGTCGTCGGCATCGCGGCGAGCGGCACGACCCCCTACGTGGGGGCGGCCCTGGCGCGCGCGCAGACACTCGGCGCCAAGACGGTGCTCGTGACCTGCTCGACGCCTCCCAAGCTCCTCACGGAGACATGCGACGTCGTGATCGTGCCCAAGGTTGGCCCCGAGGTGCTCACCGGCTCGACGCGACTGAAGGCCGGCACCGGCACGAAGCTCGTGCTCAACACGATCAGCACCGGCGCGATGATCCGGCTCGGCAAAGCCTACGGCAATCTGATGGTGGACCTGATGGCGCTCTCCGACAAGCTCAAGGACCGCGGGGAGCGCATCGTGATGGAGTGTGCGGGAGTCGACCGGGCGCGGGCGCGCGCGGTGATCGCCGATGCCGGCGGGAGTGTGAAGGTGGCGATCGTGATGGCGAAGAGAGGCATCGGGCGGGAAGCGGCGCAACGGATGCTGGACGACGCAGGTGGCTTTGTCCGGCGGGCGGCGGGCGACCCGCCACCCATCACACCTCCGTGACGGAGGTCCTCGCCGTCGGCTTGATGTCGGGCACGTCGCTCGACGGTGTGTCCACGGCGCTGGTGCGGCTGACCGCTGACCCTCCTGGGGCCACACTCGTCGCATTCCGCCAGGAGCCCTACGGCGCCGCCGAGCGCGGGGCGATCATCGACGCCATGGCGCGCGGCACGCCGAAGGACGTCGCGTTTCTGCACGTGGCGCTGGGCGAGCGATTCGCAGGAGCCGTCCTGGCCCTGCTTGCCGAATCAAAAACGTCTCCACGTGATCTCTCCTTCGTCGCGTCGCACGGCCAGACGATCTGGCACGAGCCGGGGCGGGCGACGCTGCAGATCGGTGATCCCGCGGTGCTCGCCGAGCGGATCGGCGTCCGCGTGGTGAGCGACTTCCGCGCGCGCGATGTGGCGGCGGGGGGACAGGGGGCGCCCCTCGTGCCGCTCGCCGACGTGATGCTGTTCGGCCACGAGCAGCGCGGCCGTCTGCTCTTGAACCTGGGGGGGATGGCGAATTTCACGTGGGTGCCGCGCCGCGGCGTGACCGCAGGAGCCCTCGCGTTCGACACCGGGCCCGGAGTGGCGGTGATCGACGCCGTGACGCGCCGCATCGATCCCGACGCCGCGTACGATGTGGATGGCGAGCGGGCGCGGCGCGGCCGGCCCGCCGCCAAAGTGCTCGAGCAGCTCCTCGCCGATCCGTACTTCGATCAGGCTCCTCCCAAGAGCACGGGGCGCGAGCGGTTCGGGATCGACTATGCCGATCGTTTGCTGGCGGCGGTGCGGAAAGCCGGCGGCAGCGACAACGACGCCGTGGCGACGGCGACGGCGCTCACCGCGGAGACGATCGCCCGGGCGATGGAGCGTTGGGCGGGGGGCGGGGCCGGCAAAGACAGCGACGCCGAGGTCGTGATGTCGGGTGGGGGGGCGCGCAATCCGGCGCTCGTCGAGCGGCTCGCTGCGCGGGTGCAGCCGCGGCCCGTCGTGCTGTTCGACCAGCTCTTCTTCGACGGCGACGCGAAGGAGGCGGTCGCGTTCGCGTTTCTCGGCCATCAGACGATTTTGGGGCGGCCCGGGAATCTGCCGGCGGCGACAGGGGCGCGGGGGCCGCGCGTCTTGGGGAACGTGACGGGGGTGTGAACCCAGCCTAAGGAGCGCGGTGCCTACACCCATCACACACGCCGCCGTTGGCTTCGCGATCGCGGCGTGGGCGCAACCGGCACCACCCACGCGGCGCGTCTGCCTCATGGGCGCGGCATGCGCGGCGTTGCCGGACATCGATGTGCTCTCACCCTTTGCGCATCGTGGGATCACGCACTCATTGGCATTCGCGCTCGCCGCGGCGTTGGTGGCCACCGCGCTGTTCTTCCGGGGCGGCGAGTGGTCGCAGCGGCGCGTTCGCATAGCCGCCATGCTCGGCGTCGCGCTCGTGTCCCACGCCTGCCTCGACGCGCTCTCGACGTACTCATTCGGCGTGGAGTTTTTCGCCCCGTTCTCCCCGCAGCGATATCGCTTTTTGTGGACTCCGCTGGGCGATCCGACCGGGAGTCTGGTGGGTCAGTTGGTGCAGGAGGCGACGTTTCTCCTGGCGCCGGCTGTCCTTGTCGCATGGCTCGGGTTCAGGGTCCGTGGTCGGGCTGCGTGAGGATCGTCCTGGCTCGACACGGCCGACTGATCTGGGACTTTGCCACGCCCATCCCGGGTCGCGCCTTTGGCGCATGGCTGCAGGGCGAGAATGATGCCCCCATCGATCCGTCTCACCGTCCGTCGGCGGAACTCCAGGACCTGGTGCGTATGGCCAATGGGGTCGTGGCCAGTCCGCTGCGTCGTTCGCGGGAGTCGGCCAGTCTGCTCGCTCCGACCGCGGTGCTACTCATTGACGAGTGTTTTCGAGAAGCTGAGTTGCCGTTTGCGATTTCATCGCGCCTGCGGTTGCGCCCGGACGTCTGGGCGGGGCTCGCGCGCGTCGCTTGGCTTTGTGGCTGGTCGCCCGGGGTGGAGAGCTTTGCGGCGGCGCGCGGTCGGGCGGCACGGGCCGCGGGGATTCTCACCGCTCATGCCGGGGCCCGCGGCACGGTCGTTCTGGTCGGGCACGGCTTGATGAACATCCTCATCGCGGCCAAGCTTCGTGCCGCGGGATGGAGCGGTCCGGTGTTGCCGGGGCAACGCCATTGGGGATTTGCCGTTTACGATAACCCGAGGCCCTCATGACCAACGACCCCAACAGCCTCATCGTGTCGTACCTGACCCTGCGCCGAGTCGTCGGCTTCCTCGGCGTGATGCTCCCTATCGTCCTCGCGCTGTTGGGGTTCTTGCTGACGAGCCCGCCCGCGCTGCGGGATTCGATCAGCGCCTATTACGACCTGCGCACGCGCGACGTGCTAGTGGGTGTGCTGTTCACGCTCGCGTGGTTCTTCTTCACCTATCACGGCCACGACAATCGCGACAACATCGCCGGCTATTTCGCCTGGTTGTTCGCGCTGGGCGTGGCGCTGTTCCCCGCGAGCGGCTCGCCGCGCGAGAAGATCGTGCACTTCGTCTCCGCGACCGGCTTGTTCATCGTCTTGTCGATCTTCTCGCTCGTGCTGTTCACGAAGTCGGCGCCCACCCCGACGCCGCAGAAGGTGATTCGCAATCGCATCTACCGGACCTGCGGCTACCTCATGCTCGCGTGCATCGTGCTGATCGGGCTGTACCACGCGTTCTGGAAGCACACGGCCCTCGCTACGTGGAAACCGGTGTTCTGGCTCGAGTCGCTGGCGCTCTGGGCCTTCGGCATCTCGTGGTTCGTCAAGGGCGAGACTCTCTGGCGCGATCCGCCTCCGGCATGACCCGCGCCCGGCTCGTGTTTCCGGCGCTGCGCGCGCGCCGTGGGGTCTTCACGCACGAGCGGGCCAAGATCACCGCCGCCCTCGCCGCCGGCGTCGGCGGGTTCATCCTGTTCGGCGGCACGCGCCGCGCCGTCACCGATCTGACGCGCACGCTTCGCAACGAGGCGAACCGCGGGCTCCTCTTTGGTTCGGACTTGGAGCGCGGGCCGGGACAGCAGTTCCGCGGGCTCACGGAGCTGCCGCCCCCTGCGGCGCTCGGGTTCGTGGATGATCTCGATGCCACATACGCCGCAGGGATGATCACCGCGGTCGAAGCGCACGCGGCGGGCCTCTGTTGGGCGTTCGCGCCGGTGTGCGATCTCGACGTCGAGCCGCGCAATCCGATCGTTCAAACGCGGTCGTTCGGGCCCGATCCTGCTCGTGTCGGCACGCACGCCGCCCGCTGGATCGCGGGGTGCCAGGAGCACGGCGTGATGGCATGCGCCAAGCATTATCCAGGGCACGGGCGGGCCACGACCGACTCGCATGAGGGACTCCCGGTGGTGCAGACCTCTGCCATAGAGCTGCGGCTGACCGATGCCGTCCCGTTTGGCGCGGCGGTGCAGGCGGGCGTGGGCAGCGTCATGTCGGCCTTCGTGGCGTATCCCGGGTGGGACGACAGCGGAGTGGCGGCCACGTTCTCGCGTCCCATCCTGGGTTACCTGCGCGATCCGCTTGGGTTCAAGGGGCTCGTCGTGACCGACGCGTTCATCATGGGAGGAGCCACGGCCGCGCAGTCCGAAGGGCCTGCGGCCGTTGCGGCGGTGACCGCCGGGTGCGACGCCCTGCTCTATCCGACGGACTGGCAGGCGGTGATTCGCGCGCTCGATGCCGTGCCGGAGGAGCGGGCCGAGGAGGCGATCGCGCGGGTGGAAGCGGCGGGGCACCAGTGGTGCCGCTCCGAGGATGGCGCGGTCAACCCGCAGTTGTACATCGACCATCAACAGGTGGCGGACGGAATAGCGGACCGGGCGGTGCACCTAGTGCGTGGGGAGGGGCCGCGGCTCGCCGCGCCGTTCTCGATCACGATCGTGGACGACGATGTGGGGGGACCGTACTCGATTGCGCCGAGGGATGTGTTTCAGAAGCACCTGGGAGTCACCCCGGGCCGTCGGCCCGGGGTCAGCCGCGTCATCCTCGTCTATGCGGAGCCGCGGTCGTGGAAGGGCAGGGGTGATCTCGGCGCGCGGTCGCTGGCGCAGTTGGACCGGCTCGCGCCGAGTGCGGCGCTGGTCGTGTTGTTCGGGCATCCGCGGCTGGCGGGGCAGATCCCGGGTGAGGCGCCGATCCTGTGTGCGTGGCACGGGCAGGCGCTGATGCAGCGGGCGGCCGCGCGGTGGCTCAAGGCGGTGTTATGACTCTTGGTGCGGGGTAGGTGGCGGGGTTGGCAGCTGGTTGGTAGTGTAGGAAGACGAGTCCAATTCCTAGTTAGGCGCCACGACAAGCCCTCTCAAAGGGTAGCACCAATGCAACGTCTCCTCCTCGCCGCTCCCATCGTGTTCCTAGCCTGCAGTGTGACTCGACCAATGTCTCTGCCCACGCCATCCGCCGGCGAGGAAGGCCGGACCCTTTATCCAGCACTCTGGGTCACGGACGCCACAGGTCGCGCACGGTGGGTGTACGATGCCTGGGTGGAGCGGGACACGCTGCGGGGGCTGCGAGGTCCAGCGCCGTCTCGTGAGCGGATCGCCTTGCCGATCAGTCAGGTGAGAGCCGTGGCGGCCCCCCGTTTCAGCCCGGGGCGAACGGTGGGGCTCATTGGTGGCCTCGTCGGCCTGGTCCTGGCATCTGTGTTGCTGGCGCCGGAACCGGTCTACGCAGTTGGGTACCGGTGAGCGTGCGCCGTTCCAGTCCCTTCGTGGTTCTCCTTTGCCTCGCGTGCACGGGCGGGCACACGACACCGAGCTCGGAGCTGACGGCCAATGACAGACGAACGGTCGCCGCCCGCTCAGTGCCCGATCAAGTCTTCGGCGTTGTCCTTGGCAAACTCTTCAACCCCGTTTCGTTCACCCGCCAGGCGTGCGTCAGCGCGCGAGATTTCGCCTTTCGCCGGGGGGTCTACTCAGTAGTCACGGATGATGTGCTGTTTGGAGTCCCACACGAACACGAGGATACGACGGCTGTTCTCGCCGCACTCGATTCGTTCACGGTTTGTGTTGGCGAAACCCGAGAGCTCAACGCGTCAGCCGTGGTCACACTCTCCGATTCAATCGTCGGCAATGCGCACATTTTCTGGCTGGTGGCAAGCCAAGCCCCGGCATTCGATCGCATGCTCACGATGCTTCGAGAGACCTACGGAGAACCCATCCAGAACAAGTATGGCGACGGGGTCTGGTCGGCTGACAGCCTCGAGCTCTCCCTCAATCATCGTGGCTTCTACAACGACGGCACGAGCCTCAATCTCAGCGATGCCCGTGTGTGCGAGCACTTCGAGCGGCTGGTGCACCGACAAAACGCTGCTCCCGTTTACGTCGATTCACTCGGCAACCTCGATCCACGCAGTAACCACTGTTGGGTACGACGGGAGCAGTAGGTCTACGGCCTGCAAGGGCTTGAACCTGGCGGCGCGCGTAGGATATTGAATGACGACTCTTTCTTCAGCAGCGCGCCGCAGCTTGAGCGCGGTCCGTTAGGCCGCAGCCACCCTAGGCGGCATCCCACGGAGACCATACGGTCCGAGTCACCCCTGATCATTGTCGTCACCGGCGCGTCCGGCGTCGGCAAGACCACGCTTGTCCATGCTCTCGAGGCGCAGAACATCCCTGGCGTGCGTTGCTACTACTTCGACTCAGTCGGCGTTCCGGAACCCGGGGCCATGCGCGCCGAGTTCGGGTCCCCCGAAGCGTGGCAGGCGGCCACCACACGCCGGTGGATCGCGCATTTGGCGGCGAATCCCGATCACACCAAGGTTGCCGTACTGGACGGCCAGATCCGGCCCTCAGAAGTGACTGCGGCGCTCGCGCAGCATGGGGTCACCCGGGGCAAGATCCTTCTGGTCGATTGTAGTCATGAGGTGCGGGAGGCTCGACTGCGCGGCGAGCGGGGTCAGCCCGAACTGGCGTTGCCCCGCATGGCCGCCTGGGCCGCCTACCTTCGAGGGCAGGCGGACGCGCTCAATCTGCCGATCTTGGATACGACGCATCTGTCGGTGGCGGAAGCGGCAGAGGAGCTTGTCAAGCGGATTCGCACGTGGTTATGGTTGGAGTAAGACCACCCGGAGAACAGACCATGCACAACCATCAGTCGCTCACACTCGCCATCCTTGCCCTCGGCTCCAGTTTGCTCGGCTGTCGAGATGGGACCAGCCCGACGCCGACCGGCTACTGTCTCGCCCCCCGCTCCCTGGCCGTCGTCCTCGACGTCACGGACTCGCTGTCGGGCGTGGGTCTCGCCGGCCAAGCGAGCGGTACCGTGATCGCCGGTGCGTACCAAGACTCTCTTCACCACAGCGCATCAGCGACGATTCTTGTGGGGGGCGATCGACTCGGGACCTACGCGGTCACGGTGCAGCACCCCGGCTACCGCGACTGGACGAGGTCGGACGTGGTGGTCTCGCAGGTGGGCTCGTGCGGCAACGTCATCCCGGTTCAGGTTGCGGCTCGTCTCGTAGGCGCCCCGTAAGTGTTCGTATCGGTCCTCGCTTCGGTCCTGGTGATGGCATACGCCCCTGCCGATACCACCGTCTCGTTGGGCAGCGTGCAGCGGGACCTGACCGGGGATGGCGTCCCGGAAACCCTAACTCTCACGGGGCGGGGCCACACCATCGACAGCCTCGACCTAAGGTTTACGATCACGTCGGCGGGGCGAACCGTCTATGAGAAGCGCTGGTCCGTGACACGCGTCATAGGTTTTGACGCGGGGCGGCGAACACTCTCTGCCGTCGAGCACCGGGCGCGCTTGAATGAGCTCGGCAGTGCCTTTTTCGCGCCGGCAAAATTCATGTCGCCGGACGGGTTCCTGGCCAAGCTGCGCGCTTCCGCCCGGGGGCACATCGCCCTCATCCCCGAGGTTATCGCTCGCGATGGCGGCCCGCAGGACTCGTCACAGGCTCGCTTGGTCTGGGACGGGATGCAGACAGCTGGCATCACCATCTTCGAGTTCTCTGCGGGCGGCGATGCAGTCACCACGATCGGGTGGAGCCGGTCCGATCACCGCTTCTATCGCCTCCTGGAGTGTTGCTAGGCGATCACCATGGAGCTTCGACCCCTCGACGCATCGCACGATGATCTGCTCCGCTCCCTGCAGGAGCAGGACGACGTATGGGAGTTCGTCGGGCCGCTGCCGGAGCGGGAAGAGGGGGACGCGCACCGCCTGTTTGCGGTCATCGAGGACCAGATCGCCGTGGGCATCGGCGGACTCGTCAAATCGCCTGCGCTCGACGGGAAGGATTTCGAGGTCCTGTGCGCGATGCGGTCGGAAGCCCAACGCCGCGGGCTCGCCAAGCACGCCTGCCAACTCATACTCGCGTGGGCCTTCGACACGGCCAAGGTCGAGCGCGTCATCGCCTGCATCGACGACGATAACGCGGGGGCGCGATCCATCGCGACGAAGCTCGGCATGCAGGAGCTCGGCGCCATGCCGCCCAGCAGGACCGTGTACGTGAAGTATCGTGACGGGCGCAGGTGATCCGGCTTCGATACCTCGCCCTCACCCTCCTCGTTCTCACCGGCCTCGCGGCTGCAGCGGCACTCGCTCACATGAACAGTATCCCGGCCTTCATCATGATAGCCCCGGGATACGTGGTTCAGGCCTGGCTCTTCGAGAGCCACCAGGCCCTCG
>Ga0307299_10000534_pt1 | contig 12739 bp, 15 predicted proteins | sample ER_DNA_159_FD_194466 | JGI IMG/M metagenome (GOLD analysis project Ga0307299, IMG submission 194466) | Bulk soil microbial communities from the East River watershed near Crested Butte, Colorado, United States - ER_DNA_159 | ecosystem: Environmental > Terrestrial > Soil > Floodplain | place... | reverse complement strand
AGCCGTGGCCAAGAACGTGACCGTGCGGCAGCTCGTGATCGAGAAGGGACTGCTCAAGGGCAAGGAGCTCGACGAAGTGTTGGACCTGCGGGCCATGACGGAGCTGGGCGTGCCCGGGGAGCGGAAGTAGCGCACTCTCTTTCAGGAGGAGCACGTATGAGCTGGTGGATCGCGGGACTCATCGCGGGCGTCGTGGCATACGTCTCGGACTGGATCATGTGGAGCTACGTCTTCAACAAAGGGATGGACGCCTTCGTCAACGCTCCCGCCCCGGGCCAGGCGATGAACATGGGGCCGATGCTCGCCAAGTCGGCTGCGCTGTCTCTCGCGTTCGGGCTACTGCTCGCCTACTTCTACAGACAGTTCATGCCCAGCCTTTGGGTGGCCGGTGGCGGTCCGCTCGCGGGGATGGAGTTCGGGGCGGTGCTGTGGCTGCCGACGATCTTCCTCGAGACGACGGGCGGTGCCGTGTGGTACGTGAAGGTGAAGGCGCTCTTCAATGCGACGTGCTGGGCGTGGCTCGTGCGTATGCTCGCCGCCGGGTTGGTCGTCGGATTGCTCGTCAAATAGTGTTGCGCGGGTGCAGCGGGTGACGGGAGTCACCGCGCCGGCTGCGCCCGCGGAGTAGAAGTGTTTCCTATGCGTACATTCTACTTGAGCGTGACACTGCTCACACTCGCCGGCGGCGCCGCGGCCCAAGGTCGCGCGCGCTTCGGCCCGACCGTCTCGACGATCTCGATCCAGGACGGCTCGGGCGCGAGCCATGCGTATTCGTCGTTCGGCGGCACGTTCGCGCTGCTCACCGGCGACGACGGCGAGATTGGTGTCGCCGTCTCCCGCTACGCCGACCTCTCGAGCAGCAGCTGCGTCCGGCAGCTGACGTTCTTCGGCGTGGAGTCCAACTACTATCCTGTCGGGGCGAAGGGAATCGCCCCGTTCGCCTCGAGCGCGCTCGGGTTGGCGCACGTCACCGACCAGGACGTCGGATTGCTGGGCATCTGCTCGTCGGCGGCGGCCACGAATCAAATCGGCCTGGGATTCGGCCTCGGGGTCCGGCTGAATGTCGGGAATCAGGTCGCCGCACTCCTCGAGGGGCGCTTCTTCCAGGTGCCCAACAGCGCGATTCAGGCCGTCGAGGGCCGGGCCAATGTGTCGATCGCCTTCGGCAAGCCGCGCAAGACGGAGCTACTGAACGGCACCCTCGGCCCTGCGGTCGGGCTGCTGGTCCCGGTGAGTGGGCCGTTCGCAGGACGCGCGCCCACGCTCGGGATCCGCTTCCGGCGTGACACGAAGAAAGGCACGCTAGGTCTGCAGATCGACTACGCGGCGCTGCGCGTCAGGCAGGGATGCTCGAGCGACTGCGAGCCATACGCCATTCTGTTCGCGCCTGGCTACGAGGCTTCGGTCCATCCGGCGTGGGGCCGGCTCTATGGGGAATTGGGTTTCTTGCTCGCGGGATTTCCCTCCGCGGGCCCCGACCGCGGCATCGCCCAGGGCGCGCAAGGTGGGCTGGGGGCGGACATCTTCGGCGGCGGTTCGTTGATGTGGAACGTGAACGCGCGAGTGCTCTGGTTGCAGCGCAACAGCGGTGAGAACGCGTTCTTGATGCAGCTGGGCGTGAGCATCAGTCCGAAGCTGGGCCATTGAATCCCGACAGCGGTCGTCCCATATTCCGTCCATGCGCGTCACTACCTGGGCGGAATACGGGCTGATCGTTTCGATCCACCTCGCTCGCCGCGCCGGGCAGGGCCCAGTCGCGGCGCGTGAGTTGTCCGAGCACGAACGTCTCCCCCACGACTACGTCGAGCAGATTCTTCTGCGGCTGCGGCGCGCAGGCATCGTCGATTCGGTGCGGGGCGCCAAGGGCGGCTACCTGCTCGCCCGCGAACCCCAGGCCGTCAGCGTCAAGGATGTCATCGAAGCGTCGGAGCACGTGACCTTCGAGGTCAACTGCGACGTTCATCGGGTGGACGCCGAGCGTTGCGACCCGGGGACCGCGTGCAGCATTCGACCGGTCTGGCGGCTGCTCGAGCGGCGCATCAACGATCTGCTCGCCGGCATCAACCTCGCCGACCTGCTGCACGCCGAGCCCGAGGTGTACCAGATCGCCGGGGTGGCGGCCGGCAGCTAAGCGTTTCGGTGGCCTCTCTCCCCACGTTGTCGCCCGCGGAAACCCTGCGGTACTCGCGGCACCTGATTCTCCCTGACATCGGTGTCGTTGGTCAGCAGCGCCTCAAGGCCGCGCGCGTCCTCCTCGTCGGCGCCGGAGGGCTCGGCTCTCCCGCCGCGCTGTACCTCGCCGCCGCCGGCGTCGGCACAATCGGTCTCGTCGATTGGGACGTCGTCGACGTCACGAACCTGCAACGCCAGATCCTTCACGGCACCTCTGGGGTCGGCGGCTCGAAGCTCGACTCAGCGCGCGCCCGGCTGCTCGACCTCAACCCGCACGTGCAGGTCGAGACGTTCGCCACCCGGCTCACGTCGGAAAACGCGCTCGAGATCCTGCGCGGATTCGACGTGGTGGTGGATGGATCGGACAACTTTCCCACGCGCTATCTCGTCAACGACGCGTGCGTCCTGCTCGGCAAGCCCAACGTATACGGCTCGATCTTCCGGTTCGACGGACAGGCTTCGGTGTTCGACGCCCGGGTCGGGCCGTGCTACCGCTGTCTCTTTGCGGATCCGCCGCCCCCGGACCTCGTGCCGTCGTGCGCCGAGGGGGGGGTGCTCGGCGTGCTGCCGGGAATCATCGGATCGATCCAGGCGCTCGAGACGATCAAGCTGATCGTTGGTGTGGGAGAGACGCTCGTGGGACGACTGCTGCTGTGCGACGCGCGCCGGATGCAGTTCCGCGAGCTTGCCCTCGCCAAGGATCCGGCCTGCCCCATCTGCGGGACGCATCCGACGGTCACTGCGCTGATCGACTACGAGGCGTTCTGCGGAATGGGGGACGGGAGACGGGGGACGGGAGGTGGGGTAGAGATCGCGGCCGCCGAGTTGAAACGGGAATGGATCGCTAACCCCCATCTCGTCGTGATCGACGTGCGCGAACCGCACGAGTACGCGATCGCGCGCATCGAAGGCGCGCGGCTCATTCCGTTGAGCGAGCTGCCCGGACGGCTGTCGGAGATCGACGGCCGCGCCGCGATCGTCACGCACTGCCACCACGGAATGCGCTCACTGGCCGCGCTCGAACTGCTCCGAGGGGCGGGGTTCGCGAACGTGCGCAGCTTGGCGGGAGGGATCGACGCGTGGAGCGTCGACGTGGATCCGGAGGTTCCGCGGTACTGAATGCCGAAGGGGGGACTCGAACCCCCACGGGCTTGCGCCCACTGGCTCCTGAAGCCAGCGCGTCTACCAGTTCCACCACTTCGGCTCGGGTTTCGCGGAACGGCAAATCTAGATCGTTGTATAACCCCAAGTCAACGCATATCTTGCCTTCGACATCGTGGACAAAGTCTCCATCGCCAGGAACCCCCGGGCCCGGCACGACTACCATCTCCTCGAGACGTGGGAGGCGGGACTAGTGCTGACGGGCACAGAGGTGAAGTCGCTCCGCGACCGCAAGGCAAGCCTCGGTGAGGCGTACGCGCATGTGCGCAACGGCGAGGTGTGGCTCGAGGGGATGAGCATCTCTCACTACGGACCCGGCAGCTACAACAATCCTCCGCCCGCCCGCTCCCGCAAGCTGCTGCTCCACAAACGTGAGATCCGCAAGCTCCTCGGTGCGACCACGCAGAAGGGGCTGACGATCGTGCCCCTGGAAGTCTATTTCAAGGACGGCCTTGCGAAGATCGCGATCGCCCTCGCCAGGGCCAAGAAGGACCACGACAAGCGGGAGGACTTGAAGCGGCGCGTCGCGGAGCGCGAGATGGCCCGCGTGACGAAGGGCAGGCGGGAATGATCGCGCTGCTCTGGATCGTGCTCCTGCCGCAGCAGGTACTCATCGCGACGCCGCGCGGACTGGCGAGCGTACCCGTCAGTACCGAACGTGGCGTGGCTGCCGTGGCGGCGGCCCGGCTGGCGCAACCCCTCGGACTGGTGATCTCGCTCGACGGTTCGGCCGTGCGCATCGTGCTCGGCGGCCGCACCTTCGATTTCGATCTTGGCGCCCCCTTCGTCCGCATCGGTGACTCCGCGTACCCCCTTGTGGGAGCCCCGTACTTCGTGCGGGACACCCTATTCCTGCCGCTGCACTGGCTCGCCGACTACGTGCCGCGTGTCTCGGCAGGCCGCTATCGCTGGGATCCGGTGCGCGCTCGGTTGGAAGAGGTGGCGCCACTGGCGGTGGTTCGCCCCTCGTCTCCGCCGTCGGCCCCGCCGGTCGCCCTCTCGCCGTCGCCGGCGACAGCGGTCCCGGCCCCGTCGACGCTCGCGGCGAACACGCCCAATGCGATCACGGGCCTGCGGCTCTCCCACACGATCGTAGTCGACCCGGGCCACGGCGGCATCGATCCCGGCAACCCCGGTCTCCATTTTCCGGGGCGCCTCGCGGAGAAAGACGTCACGCTCGCCATTGGCCGCCTGCTGAGAGCCGAGCTGATGCGGCGCGGGTTGACCGTGGTGCTCACGCGTTCCACCGACACGCTGATCGACCTTGCCGACCGCCCCCTGTTCTGCCGCGCCGCATGCGATCTGTTCGTGAGCATTCACGTTAATTCGATGCCGAAGGGACAACGCCAGGGACGCGTCGGTGGCGTGGAGACCTACTTCTTGTCCGACGCCAAGACGGAAGATCAGAAGCGCGTGACGCAGATGGAAAACGATGCGATGCGCTTCGAGACCGCGACGCCGACCGGCGACGGCCCCCTCGGGTTCATCCTCAGGGACCTGCAGCTGAATGAATACCTGCGCGAGTCGGCGCGCCTCGCGGAACTGGTGCAGGGACGGATGGCGGCGGTCCACCCCGGCGGAGATCGCGGGGTGCAGCAGGGACCGTTCCTCGTGCTCGCGGCGGCGCGCCGGCCCGCGGTGCTGGTCGAAACGGGTTTCGCGACGAACAAGGAGGACGGTCCGTTCCTCGCGTCCGCATTGGGCCAGCGCAAGATGGTGAACGCGATCGCCGACGCGATCGTCACCTACCTCCTCGAGTTCGAGCGGAAGCTCGCGGTCGGAGGACCGGGCCGGTGAGACGCGTCGTGCCCGTGATGACGCTCGCCCTCACGGTGGCCGGCTGCGCCTACTACAACGCGATGTGGAGTGCGGAACGGTTCGCCAAGGACGCGCGGCGGCTCGAGGCGCGCGGTCGGGAGATCGAGGCGCGGACGCAGTGGGCGCGCGCGGCCGTGAAGGCGGAGTCGGTGATGGTGCACCACCCGCACAGCCGCTGGGCGGACGATGCCTTGGTCCTGAGAGGAGAGGGGCTCGCGCGCGCGGGGACCTGTGCGGCGGCCGCGGCGCCGATCGCCAAGGCCCTGTCCACGGTGAGCGAGGCAGCGCTGCGTGAACGGGCGGGGCTCGCGGCGGCGCAGTGCGCGCTCCGGGCCGGCAAAGCGGGCGAGGCGGACCAGGCACTCGCCGAAGCCCTGGCGTCGAACGACGTCGGCCGCCGCTCCCGGGCGGAGCTCCTCGCGGGGCAAGGCGCCGCGAGCAGGTTCGAGTACGACGCGGCGCTGCAGCACTTCGCGCGCTCGCGCGAGCCGAAGGCGCTTCCCGCGCGGGCCCGCGCCCTCCTCGCGGTGGGGCGGCCCACGGAGGCGGCGGCGGTCCTCGATTCGATCGCGCTCGGCCGCTTCGACGCGGCCGAATGGACGGAGCTGCTCGACGGGTTGAGCGCGACCGGTGCGGACGGAGCCGACGCGGCGTCGGCAGCGCTCGACCGCCTCTTCGTCCGAGCCCGAGTGCCGTTCGCCGATCGGGCGCGGCTGCTCGTGGCCGACGGGGACCGGCGCCTGGCGCGGGAGGACTTCGACGGCGCCGTGGCGCGCTACCGCGAGGCCGCCGCGGTCGCGCCCGTCGGTGAAGCCAGCGTGCCTCGAGTGCGCGAGCTACGCGTCATGGCCGCACGCGCCGCCGGCCGGGCCGACCTCGGCCCCGTCGCCCTCGAGTTGACGCGCATCGCGCGTCCCGGGGGAGCGGGGAGCGAGGCGATCGCGGGCGTCGGAGGCAGCGGCGCCGTCGACGCCCAGAGCCTGCTCAATCTCGTGACGCGCGTGGTCACGCCCCCGAAGAGTCCCGGCGGAGCGTTCCGCGTTGCCGAGCTGGCCCGCGACTCCTTGAGGGCGCCGCGTCTCTCCGGACAGTTGTTCTTGGATCTCGCCGCCACCGATTCCGGCTCCCTATTTGCTCCCAAGGCGCTGGTCGCGGCACTGTCGTTGTTGCCCGAGCGGCACGACTCGATCGCCGCGGTCCTCGACCGCCGGTACGCAGCGTCTCCGTACACTCGCGCCCTGCGCGGCGAGGCGAGTCCAGCGTACGCCGCGCTCGAGGACTCGCTCGCGCGCGAGCTGGGGGTCCAGCTCGTGCGCGGCGCGTCTGCCGCCACGGCCCGTCCCAGCGCGCTCCGCACCGGACCGCGCGGACCCTGGCTCGACGAGCCGCCCCCGATCCACGCGGCGCCCCCCACGGGACGCGGGCGGGAGCGGCCTGCAGAACCGGGGCGCCGCGTTCCGGCCGAGCGCCCCCAAGGGGAGCGACCCACCGTGCCGCCGGCCTCCCTGTGACGGCGGTTCGCCTCTTCGACGTCACGTTTCAGAACCCCATCCTCCTCGCCGCCGGCACCGCGGGCTTCGGCCGGGAAGTGGCGGGCGTCATTGACCTCGATGCACTCGGGGGGATCGTGACGAAGGCCGTCACGCCTGAACCGCGGCGCGGTCATCCGGCCCCACGCGTCGCGGAATTCCGCGGCGGGATGCTCAACGCCGTGGGCCTCGCCAACCCTGGACTCGACGCCGTCGCCGCGCACGACCTTCCGTGGCTGGTGCGCCGCTGCGAGCGGAGCGGAACGCGCATCATCGTGAACGTGGCCGGCGCCACCGTCGCCGACTACGTGCGCGTGATCGAACGGCTCACGCCGCTCGACGGCATCGCTGCCTTCGAGATCAACGCCTCGTGTCCGAACACCAGCGCCGGCGGCCTCGAGTTCGGCGCGGAGCCCGGTGGCCTGACGGAGCTGGTACGGGCTTGCCGGCGCGCCTCCTCGCGCCCGCTCAGCGTCAAGCTTTCGCCCGTGCTCCCCGACCTGCCGGCCATGGCGCGCGTGGCCCAAGCCGAAGGGGCGCAGGCCGTGACGCTCGTGAACACCGTGCCTGCGATGCTCGATGGGCGGCTCGGCAACGGCGCGGGTGGGCTGAGCGGACCTGCGCTGCTGCCTGTGGGCGTGCTCGCCACGCGGTGCGTCACCGAACAGGTGGGCATTCCGGTCATCGGAGTCGGAGGCGTGCGGACCGTCGCCGACGCGCGCGAGTATCTCGCGGCGGGCGCGTCGCTCGTGGCGGTCGGGACTGCTGCGCTGGCGGACCCGCGCGTGCCCGCGCGCATCGCCCGCGCGTTGGCGAGCGAGGGCGCGCGTGGCTGAGCTCGTCGTCGCCTTCGACCTGCCGAGCGGGCGGGAGGCGCTCGCGCTCTCCGCACGGCTCCCCGGTCTGACATGGGCGAAGCTCGGCCCGGTGCTCTTGGTGCGCGACGGCGGAGGCCCGGCTCTGGTGCGCGAGTTCGCCGCCCGCGGCATCCGAGTGTTCCTCGATCTCAAGTGGCACGACATCCCGAACACCGTGGTCGCAGCAGTCACGGCCGCGCGGGAGCTTGGGGTCGCCATGGCTACCGTGCACTGTCTCGGCGGTCGGACGATGCTCGAGGCGGCAGCGCGCGCCGCCGGCCCCGATCTGCCGCTTGTCGGCGTCACCGTGTTGACCTCGCATGACGCCGCCGACCTGGAGTCCGTGCTGGGCCGTGGTGTGCCGGACATCGGCTTCGAGTCGGAGCGCCTGGCGCGGGCGGCCGTTCAAGCAGGACTGCGCGGCGTGGTTGCTTCTGGGCAAGAGGTGGGGCTGCTGCGCGAAGCGCTCGGGCCCGCCCCGTGGATCGTGGTGCCCGGCGTGCGGATGCCCGGCGATGCCGCGGGGGACCAGTCGCGCACGATCGGGCCGGATGAAGCGGTGCGCCGCGGCGCGACCCACCTCGTCGTGGGCCGGCCGATCACTGCGGCGCCCGATCCCGTGGCAGCGTATCGGCGGCTGGCCGAAGCCATCGCCTCAGGGGTATGAGGGTGCGCATGAACGGGTCGTTCTGCCTTCTCGCGCTTGCGTGCGTTTCCGTCACGCCAACTCTGGCCGCTCAGGGTACGCTGCCTGAGGCGGCGGAGCGCGCCAAACAGGCGTGGCTCGCCCACGACCCGCAAGCGCTTGTCGGGCAAAGCCCTAGCATTGTGCTTCAGATTCCTGGTGCCGACCCGTCGTCGCCGCTGGGCCGCGCGCAGGCGATCGAGCTGCTACGCCGCTACATGCGTCCGGTGGAGGAGCGGGGGCTCGACGTCACCGTGGTGCGCGAAGTCGAGCCGGGCAAGGGGTTCGTGGAGCTGACCCGACGCTACGTCGTCGCCGGGACAACGGAGTTGCGGCGCGAGACGCTGTTCTTGGGCTTCCGCCGGGAGGCGGAACACTGGGCGTTGGCGGAGCTGCGCAGCGCGCCGTAACCGGTCGTTGGTGGTCGTAATCTGGCCCCTTGCGTGCACTTACGGGCCCGTCTATACTTCGCGGCTCAATAAGAATTTTTCTCGGCGAGGGCCCGTTGAAGGTACGTTCGAGCGTCAAGCCCATCTGCGAGCATTGCAAGGTGATCACGCGGCGGGGTGTCATCCGCGTGATTTGCAAGCGCAACCCCAAGCACAAACAGCGGCAGGGTTAGCCTATGGCACGTATTGCAGGCGTGGATCTGCCGCGCGACAAGAAAATTCAATACGCACTCCCCTACATCTTTGGCGTCGGTCCCAGTAACGCGAAGAAGATCCTCGCGGAGACAGGGATCAGTCCGGACGCGCGCGTGCGCGACCTGCGCGACGCCGAGGTGGCGCGGCTGCGGCAGGTGATCGAGCGGGATTACAAGGTCGAGGGCGCGCTGCGCACCGAAATCGCGATGAACATCAAGCGCTTGATGGACATCGGGACCTATCGCGGCACGCGTCATCGGAAGAATCTGCCGGTGCGCGGCCAGCGCACGCACACCAATGCGCGCACGAAGAAGGGTCCTCGTCGCGCGATCGCGGGCAAGAAGAAGCCCTCGTTGAAAAAGTAGAGTAAATGGCACAAGCGAAGCCGACGGGCGCCAAGCGCGCCAAAAAGATCGTCGAGGCGGAGGGCATCGCCCACATCACCGCGACGTTCAACAACACGTTGATCACGATCACCGACCTGCAGGGGAACGCCGTCACCTGGGGTTCCTCGGGCAAGGCCGGTTTCAAGGGGTCCAAGAAGTCCACGCCGTTCGCGGCGACGGTCGCCGCGGAGCAGGCGGCGCGCGAAGCGTTGAACCTGGGCGTGAAACGCGTCCACGTACGCGTGCAGGGCCCCGGGTCGGGCCGCGAGTCGGCGATCCAGGCGCTCGCGAGCGCCGGACTGCAGATTCGCTCGATCCGCGACGTGACGCCGATCCCGCACAACGGGTGCCGGCCTCCCAAAAAGCGGCGGGTCTGAGCCATGGCACGATACACGGGTCCCGTCTGCCGTCTGTGCCGCCGCGAGGGCACGAAGCTGTTCTTGAAGGGCACGCGCTGCCTCACCGAGAAGTGCGCCGTCGAGCGTCGCGCCTACGCGCCCGGCCAACACGGCCAATCGACCGGCCGGCGGCGCAAGGCCTCGGAGTACGCGAAGCAGCTGCGTGAGAAGCAGAAGGTCAAGCGGATCTACGGGCTCTCGGAGCGCCAATTCCGCAACCTCTTCGAGCGGGCGATCAAGGAACCGGGCGTGACGGGTGAAGCGCTGCTCGTCGCCCTCGAGAGCCGCCTCGACAATCTCGTGTATCGGATGGGCTTCGCGACCTCGCGGAAGCAGGCGCGCCAGCTCGTGCGTCACCGGCACATTCTCGTCAACGGACGGGTGCTGGACATTCCGTCGTATCGCGTGCGGATCGGGGAGGAAGTGCGGGTCGCCGACGCCAGCCGCGAGCAGGTACAGGTGAAGCTGGCCCTCGAGCACTTCGCTCGTGGCCAGCCTGTTTCGTGGATCCAGGTGGACACTGACAAAGCGCTGGGCAAGATGACGGAGCGGCCGACCCGCGACGCCATCCCGATCGCCGCGCAAGAACAGTTAATCGTCGAGCTCTATTCCAAGTGATGACGACTCTTGATTTGACGGGGTTGGTCCGGCCGCACCTGGTCGAGATGACCAAGCGCGAGGACAACCCGAATGCCGCCGAGTTCCGCCTCCAGCCGCTCGAGCGGGGCTACGGCTATACGCTCGGCAACTCGCTGCGCCGGCTGCTGCTGTCGTCGCTGCGCGGCGCCGCCGTCTGGGCGTTCCGCGTCGATGGCGTGGTGCACGAGCACCAGACGATCCCCGGGGTCGTCGAGGACGTCCACCAGATCATCCAGCGGCTCAAGCAGCTCACCCTGGTGCTCGCCCCTGAGGTCGACGAGGCCGTCCTGCGCCTCAAGGTCGAAAAGGCGGGCCCGGTGTACGCGCGCGATCTCGAAGCGCACGGGTCCGTCACGATCCAGAACCCGGAGCAGCTGCTCTTCACCGTCCAGGACGAGCGGGACATTTCCGCCGAGCTGTACGTGAACAAGGGCCGCGGCTACGTCGAGGCGGAGCAGCACCCCGTCGACCGGACTATGCCGGTAGACGTCGTGCGCATCGACTCGATCTACAATCCGGTGCGACGCGCGAACTTCACCGTGGCGGAAACGCGCGTCGGCCAGCGCACCGACTACGACCGGCTCACGCTCACCGTCGAGACGAACGGGACGATCTCCCCCGAGGACGCCGTCGCGTACGCCGCGGCGCTCGCGCAGGAGCACTTCCGGTTCTTCGTGGATTTCGGCAAGGTCCCGATGATCGCGGCGGAGCCCACCGGCAACGGTGGGACGCAGGCGGGTCACCTGCGGGACGTGCTGGCCCGCGCGATCGACGACGCCGGACTGTCGGTGCGGTCGATCAACTCGCTCAAGAACTCCAACATCCGCACCCTCGGCGACCTCGTGCAGTACAAGGAAGAGGATCTGCTCAAGGTGAAGAACGTGGGGGAGAAGGCGTTGGGCGAGATCGCCGAGCTGCTGCGCCGCGAGGGCCTGAACTTCGGCATGCGGTTCGAAGAGGTGGAGGGTGAGATTCGCATCCTCGACCCCGGCATGGTGCCGCAGGCGCAGCTGACGGGCGGCGAGGACGAGTAAATGCGTCACCGCGCCAAAGGCCGCCAGCTCTCGCGCACCTCGAGCCATAAGAAGGCGACGCTGAACAACATGGCCACCAGCCTGTTTCAGCACGAGGGGATCAACACCACGGTGGCGAAGGCCAAAGAGCTCCGCCCGTTCGCCGAGCGCTTGATCACGCTGGCGCGGCGCGGCGACCTCCACGCCCGGCGCCTCGTCGAGCGGCGCATCAAGGACAAGGCAGTGTCGCACAAGCTGTTCGCCGAGCTCGGCAAACGCTTCGCCGCCCGACCCGGCGGCTATACCCGAATCGTGAAGCTGGGGCACCGCGTCGGCGATGGTGCCGACACGGCCCGGATCGAATTACTGAGTGAGTGAGGAAACTTCGGGTGGCGGGCGGGCCGCGAACGACAGGGGGACCCCGGCGGGTCCCCCTTTTTCGTATGCGTCAGGACGCTTTCGCGACCTTGTTCGACTTGAGGCAGCGAGTGCACACGCGGATGCGGCGCACCGTCCCGTCCACGACCGCTCGCACGCGCTGCAGGTTGGGGTACCAGCGGCGATTGGTTTTATTGTTCGCGTGGCTGATGGTGTGCCCCGCCATGGGGCCCTTGCCACAGATCTCACACACTCGAGCCATGGGTTGTCCGGACGAAAATGAGTTCTAAGGGAGCCGCAAAGAGGCCTAAACCTAAACGGGACACCGGAGAGCGGCAACCCCGCCTCGCCGGAAAGACCGCCGTCATCACCGGCGTCACCGGGCAGGACGGGTCTTACCTCGCCGAGCTGCTGCTGGACAAGGGCTACGAGGTGATCGGCGTGGTGCGGCGCACGTCGCACGACTCCTACGAGCGCATTGGCCACCTGCTCGACCGGTTACACGTCGTGGCCGCGGACCTGCTGGATCAGCACTCGCTCACGACGGTCATCCGGGACGCGCAGCCCGACGAGGTGTACAACCTCGCGGCCCAGAGCTTCGTCCCGACGTCGTGGACCCAGCCGGTCTTGACCGGCGAGTTCACGGCCCTCGGGGTCACGCGACTGCTCGAGGCGATCCGGCTAGCGCACCCGGAAGCCCGTTTTTACCAAGCGAGCTCGTCGGAGATGTTCGGGAAGGCGACGGAAACGCCGCAGCGCGAGACGACGCCTTTCTATCCGCGCTCTCCATACGGCGTCGCCAAGGTCTACGGCCACTGGATCACGGTGAACTACCGCGAGTCGTACGGGCTGCATGCGGTGAGCGGCATCTTGTTCAACCACGAATCGCCGCGCCGCGGACTCGAGTTCGTGAGCCGCAAGGTGACCGACGCGGTCGCGCGTATCAAGCGCGGCAAGGCGACCGAGCTGCGCCTCGGCAACCTCGAAGCGCGGCGTGACTGGGGCTTCGCCGGCGACTACGTGGATGCGATGTGGCGCATGCTGCAGCGGGACGAGCCG
>Ga0307299_10000533_pt1 | contig 12787 bp, 11 predicted proteins | sample ER_DNA_159_FD_194466 | JGI IMG/M metagenome (GOLD analysis project Ga0307299, IMG submission 194466) | Bulk soil microbial communities from the East River watershed near Crested Butte, Colorado, United States - ER_DNA_159 | ecosystem: Environmental > Terrestrial > Soil > Floodplain | place... | reverse complement strand
TCCACGTCGTCGGCCTGCCACTGCACCCGGCCGACGTGCGTCGCGCCCTGCTCGTCCGGGTCGCTGACCCGGTCGACCAAGAGGTCCACTTCCCTGCCGACGAACCGCGCCAGCCGCTCGCCTGAGATGGCACGTTGTACTTCCACGAGCTCTTCTAGACGCTCTCGCTTGACGTAGTCTGGTACGTCGTCTTCATACTGCACCGCGCGCGTCCCTTCCTGCGGCGAATACGCGAAGGCGCCCAAGCGGTCAAACTGTGCCTCCTCGAGGAAGGCGAGCAGCGCGCGGAAGTCCTCGTCGGTCTCGCCTGGGAACCCCACCAGGCACGTCGTGCGGATCGCGAGGTCGGGGATGGCGCCGCGCAACCACGCGAGCTTGTCGCGCAACGTGTGCACGCGCTCGGGGCGGCGCATCCGCTCGAGCATGCGATCGGTCGCGTGCTGGATCGGCATGTCGATGTAGGGCACGATGCGGGGCTCGCCGGCCACCAGCTCCACCAGTCGCTCGGTGATGCCCGCCGAGTACACGTACAGGAGGCGGTACCACGGCACCGTGGTTCCGGCGAGGAGTGCAGCGAGCAGTTCGGGGAGCTTGGGGCCCTCGCGCCCCAAGTCACGCCCCCAGTGGCCCAGGTCCTGCGCCACCAGGTTGATCTCTTTGGCGCCTTGCGCCTCGAGGGTCTGCGCCTCGCGCACCAGCCGCTCGAGCGGCTCTGAGCGATGCTTGCCGCGCATCAGGGGGATGGCGCAGAAGGCGCAGGTGTGGTCGCAGCCTTCCGAGATCTTGAGGTAACGCACATGCGGCTGGTCGCCGAGGAACGTCCGCACGCCCGGATGGGCCGCGACCGGATCCTCGATGAGCCCGCGCTGGGCGAGCTCGGGCACGAGGTGGTGCAGGTCGGAGAAGCCGAGGAACAAGTCTACCTCCGGCATCTCCTCCTGCAATTCCTTCTTATAGCGCTGCACGAGGCACCCGACGGCCACGACCGCCTTCACCCCACCATCCTTCAGTTTCGCCGCTCCAAGAATCGCATCGATCGATTCCTGCTTGGCGGCGTCGATGAAGCCACACGTATTGATCAGGATGACGTCGGCACCGGGGAGGTCGGGGGTGACGACCGCGCCGTGCCCGACCAGGTCGCCCACGAGACGCTCGGAGTCGACGGTGGCCTTGTCACAACCGAGGGAGATGACGCCCAGCTTCATCCGCGGTAGTTCCCAAACTTGAGCTCGAGCCCGAAGTCCTGGCTCCGAATGAACGCGATCACTTCCTGCAGCTCGTCCTTGGACGGCGCCTGCACACGGATCTCCTCGCCCTGGATCGAGGCCTGGGCCTTCTTGAACTTCTTATCCTTGATCGCCTTGACGATGGCTTTGGCTTTTTCCTGCGGGATGCCCTGCGTCAGCTTTATCTCGCGACGCACGGTGTCGTTCGCCGCGGGCGTGATGTCGCCGAGCTCCAGGTTCTTCACCGGCACGCCGCGCTTGATGAGCTTGGACTGCAGCACGTCGAACAACGCCTTCATCTTGAAGTCGTCGTCGGCGACCAACGTCAACGTCAGCTTCGCCCGGTCAAACGCGAGCGAAGCCTTGGAGCCCTTGAAATCGTAGCGTTGGGCCACCTCTTTCGTGGCCTGATTGACGGCATTGTCGACCTCTTGGAGGTCGGCGCCGGTGGAGATGTCGAACGACGCGGTGGTGGCCATAGGGCGGTAAATCTACCCGCCCAGGGCCTACGACAGGAAGCTTTCCAGGGCGCGGGCCCGCGACACGTGGCGCAGCCGCGCCAGCGCCTTTTCCTTGAGCTGGCGCACCCGCTCCCGCGTGATCCCCAGCAACGACCCGATTTCCTCGAGGGTCATCGGCTCCTGGCCTTCGAGGCCGAAGTAGAGGCGCAGGATCTTCGCCTCGCGCTCCTTGAGCGTCGAGAGCACCGACTCGATGGACTCGGTGAGGGCGTGCTCGAAGATCTCGTCGTCGGGACCGGGATTCGTGGTGTCGGGCAGGTAGTCGAGGAGCTTGTTGTCCTCGCCGGGAGTGAGGGGCGCGTCGAGCGACAGGTGCGCTTGGGAAATCGACAGCGTCTTCGCGACCTCTTCCTCCGAGATGTCCATCCCCTCGGCGATCTCTTCGACCGTCGGCTCGCGGCCCAGCTCCTGGAGCAGCGACGCCGACCGCTTGCCTATGCGATGCAGCGTGCCGGCGCGGTTCAGCGGGACGCGCACGATGCGCGACTGCTCGGCCAAGGCCTGGAGGATCGCCTGACGGATCCACCACACCGCGTACGAGATGAACTTGATGCCTTTGGTCTCGTCGAACTTGTGGGCGGCGCGGATCAGCCCGAGGTTGCCCTCGTTGATCAGGTCGGAGAGCGAGACACCCTGGTTCTGGTACTTCTTCGCCACCGACACGACGAAGCGCAGGTTCGAGCGCACGAGTTTGTCGAGGGCCTCTTCTTCTCCCACCCGGATCCGCTGGGCGAGCGAGACCTCCTCCTCACGCGTGATGAGCGGGTATTGGCTTATTTCGCGCAGGTACTGGTCCAATGATCCCTCGTCGAACGAAGCCCGCCTCGCTGTGTTCAGTTGCATGGGGTGGTCACTCCTCCAAAAAGGAACGACGCCCTACGGAACGTGAACGCTGCCACGTCAATGAATCACCGAGCCCAGTCGGTCCCAACGAATGTCCGTCAGCCAGGGGATCGCATCCCGCGTGCCGCGCTCGTAGCTGAAGTACACGACGAGCGGCCGCCCCTTCACGGCCCGCTCGTCCACGAAACCCCAATAGCGCGAGTCTTCCGAGTTGTCGCGGTTGTCGCCCAACACGAAATACTTTCCGAGCGGCACGCGCAGGGGCCCCCACGTGTCGCGAGTCGGGTGATACTCGCGGCGTTGCTCGGCCGTGTACCCGACCAGGAACTCACGCTGCCAGTTGAACTTGGTCTCGTAGTTGTCGTGCAGCGGATCCTTCCGTTGCACGTAGGGCTCGTCGATGGCCACACCGTTCACATACACCTGTCCGCCGCGCATCGATACCCGATCGCCCGGCGCACCGATCACACGCTTCACGTAGTTGAGCGACGGATCCTTCGGATACTCGAAGACGATGACGTCGCCGCGCGCCGGCCGCTGGAACCCCGGGAGATGCGCGTCGGTCCCGGGGATCTGCGCCCCGTACACCGCTTTGTTGACGAACAGGAAGTCCCCGGCGAGCAGCGTGCGTTCCATGCTGCCCGAGGGAATCTGAAATGCTTCGATGATGAAGGTGCGAATGATGAGGAAGAGAATCAGCGCCATGCCGAGCGAACGCATCCAACTGTCGAACCAACGCCCCACTCTTGACCGGCGTGTTTCCGGGGGCGGGAGGACCGGCGGCGCGGCTGGCGCGCCGTGACCTACCCGTGGAGCCCCCAAGTCGTGCATATATCTTAGGTTAACGAGGCGTCCCGCACGGCGCAACAGTCACGGCCCATCCGCGGGCCACCCCCCATTCCCGAATTCGGACTCGGAATTGGTCCGCCGGGTCGGCGTGTCGCACCCGGGCGGCGAGACAACGCGCCTCGCCCTCCCGTTCGACTCGCACCCAGGTGACCGACGTCCCCTCGAGTGCGTCGAGCGCGTCACGTTCGAGGGCCACGGCGCCCCCACCTGTCGAGAGAATGACTACGACCGATTCGCGCTCCACGCGTCGACGGTAGCACCCGAGGGCGTGACGAGCGTCACCATTTCATCGCAAGGACGACCGAATTGCGGCGCGTCTCAGTAGCGCGGCTGCGCCGGATCCACCTCGTCGCGCCACCGGAGCACCCCTCCCGTCAGGTTCGCCACGCGCCGGAACCCGGCATCGGCCAAGTGTGAGGCCGCGGCCCGGCTCCGGGCTCCACCCTTACAGTAGACCACGACCTCCCGGTCCTTGTCGAGCGTCTCGGCGACTTCGGGCAGCGTGGCGAGCGGCACGAGCCGGGCGCCCGGGATGCGGACGATGTCCCACTCGAACTGCTCGCGCACGTCGATCAGGTCCAGTTCCTCGCCCCGGGACAGGCGAGCGGTCAGCTCGCGCGGGGTGATCTCGACGAACCCCGCCCCCCGTTCCGATGATCGCGGCTCCGCCTCGGCGGTGCGCACGCCGCAGAATTGCTCGTAGTCGATCAGCTCGCGAATCTCGCGCGTGCCGCACGCAGGGCACGCCGGATCCTTGCGCACCGTCACGGTGCGGAACCGCATGGCCAACGTGTCCACGAGCAGCAGCCTCCCGGCAAGCGGCTCCCCCACCCCGAGGATCAGCTTGATCGCCTCGGTCGCCTGGATCGTTCCGACCAACCCGGGCAGGACGCCGAACACTCCACCCTCGGCACAACTCGGCACGAGCCCGGGGGGCGGCGGCTCGGGGAAGATGCAGCGGTAGCACGGCCCGTCCCCCAGAGCAAAGACCGACGCCTGGCCTTCGAACCGGAAGATCGAGCCGTATGCGTTCGGCTTGCCCAGGAGGACGCACGCGTCGTTCACGAGGTAGCGCGTCGCGAAGTTGTCGGTCCCGTCCACGACCACGTCGTAGTCGCGCAAGATCTCGAGGGCGTTCTTCGACGTCAGCGCAGTCTCGTAGGTCTCGAGCCGCACGTGGGGGTTTATGTCGCCGAGGCGCTCCCGCGCGGAAACGAGCTTGGGGCGGCCCACATCCTTCGTCCCGTGGAGGATCTGCCGTTGCAGGTTCGTGATGTCGACGTTGTCGAAATCCACGAGCCCGAGTGTGCCGACTCCGGCCGCGGCGAGATAGAGCGCCGCCGGGGAGCCGAGCCCACCGGCCCCGATCAGCAGGACGCGCGCGGCCTTGAGCCTCTGTTGTCCCTCGACCCCGACGTCGGGCAGAATGAGGTGGCGGGAATAGCGCAGCAGCTCGTCTTTGGCGAGTGGGGCGAGTGGGGCGGTTGCGGTCATGGCTCAGCCTCCCGCGATCGCGGGCACGATGATGATCTCGTCGCCGTCACGCACGCTGGCGGCGAAGCCACCCCGCAACCGCGCATCATCATCATTGACGTAAAAAGTGACGAAGGCGTAGGGCTTCCCCGCTTCGTCCCGCAGGCGCGGCGCCAGACCCGGGAAGCGGGCCGCGACGTCCGCGACGATGTCGCCCAGGGTCGTCCCCTGCGCTTCGAGGGTGCGACGTCCGTCCGCGAGCTTCGCGAGGACGGAGGGCAGCTGCAATGTCACGCTCATGGTATCTCCTTCACGTCTGGTGAATGGTCCGTGGTTCGTGGTGCGTGGTGCGTGGCGGGGCGGCCGCGCTGACCGACGCCCCACCCGCGAGATCGGTGCAGCGCAGCAGCTCGGCTTCGACTCCGGCGTCGCGCCAAGCCGCGAGCAGCGCCGCGCCAACTGTGCCCGCGCGCTCGCGAGGCGCGATGGCCAGGATCGCGGACCCGGCCCCCGACAGGGTGGCCCCGTATGCTCCCGCGGCCTGCGCGGCCGCGACGACGGCGTCGTAACCGGGAATGCGCGCGCGCCGATACGGCACGTGCAGGACGTCGTCGTTCAAGGCCACGGCGAGCAGCTCGCGATCGCCCGCCCGAAGCCCCTGCACCAGTGCGGCCGCGCGGCTCGCGGCAAGGACCGCCACCTCGTGCGGCAGGACTCCGGGCAGGGCGGCCCGGGCCGCGCGCGTGTCCGATGGGAACGGTGGCACGGCCAACAGGAACACCAGATCGGGGGAAACGGTCAACGCGGCGGTCCGCAGCCCGCTCGGAGTTCGCACGCTGAGCACCGCACCACCGTGCACCGCAGGTGCGACATTGTCCGGATGCCCTTCGACTCGGGCGGCGATCTCCACGATCTGGTGGCGCGAGAGCCCAAGGCCGAGCGCGGCGTCGGCGAGCAACGCGCCCGCGACGATCGCGGCCGCCGACGAGCCGAGCCCGCGACCGACCGCGATCTCCGAGGTCGCCTCAATCACGACCCCAACCTGCTGCACGCCGGCGGCCGCACAGGCGGCGTGGAACCCCACCACGAGCAGATCCTCTTCGGGTGGCAGGGCAAGCGCAGCCAGCTGCCCGCCGCGTTGGATTCTGATCTCCCTGCCTCTCGCGACGCCCAGCGTCGCCGATGCCGTCAGCCAGCGATCGATCGCAATGCCGATGCAATCGAACCCCGCGCCGAGATTGCTGGACGTGGCAGGAACACGGACTCGGGCCGTCATGCCCCCGCCTCCTTCACGAGCGCGCGCACCTCGGCGAGGCGTGGCGCAATCAGGGGGGCCTCGCCGAGCGCGGGCGCGACGGCGTCGATCGTCTTCAGACCGTTCCCCGTGATGCACAGCACGACTTCATCGTCCGGTCGCAGCCGGCCTTCCGCCGCCAGCGCGAGGGCGGCGGCGACTGTCACGCCCCCGGCCGTTTCGGTGAAAACCCCGGTCTCCTCGGCGAGCAACCGGATCCCCGTGACGATCTCCGGATCGGACACCGCGGCCGCCCAGCCCCCCGACTCGAGAATCGCTCGTTTGGCGAAGAGCCCGTCGGCCGGATTCCCGATCGCGATCGAGCGGGCGATGGTCCGCGGCACGACCGGCTCGACGGCGTCGGCGTTCTCCCGCACCAGGCGCACGATCGGCGCGCACCCGGCCGCCTGGGCGCCATAGAGGCGCGGCGCGGTGCCGGCCACGAGCCCGGCGGCGGTGAACTCCTGGAACCCCTTGCGCAACTTCGTGACCAGCGAGCCGCCGGCCATCGGAGCGACGACCGCCGTGGGCAGCCGCCACCCGAGCTGCTCGGCGATCTCGAAGGCCATCGTCTTCGACCCTTCGCCGTAGTAGCCGCGCAGGTTGACGTTGACGATGCCCCAGCCGAACTCATCGGCGACCTGCGCGCACAGCCGGTTGACGTCGTCGTAATGGCCACGCACGCGGACGAGGCGCGGGCCGTAGACGGCGGTGCCGACGACCTTGGCGGCTTCGAGGTCCTCGGGGATGAAGATCCAGGCCTTGAGCCCCGCGCGCGCTGCTTGCGCCGCGACGGCGTTGGCGAGGTTGCCAGTCGAGGCGCACCCGATGGTATCGAGCCCGAATGCCGCCGCCGCGTTGATCGCCGTCGCCACCACGCGATCCTTGAACGACAGCGAGGGATGCGACACCGCGTCGTTCTTCACCCACGCGTGGGCCACGCCCAGCCGCGCGGCAAGGCGCGGCGCGGCAACGAGCGGCGTGCCCCCGGTGTCGAGGGAGAGGGTGGGCTCCCCGTCGAACGGCAGCCATTCGCGGTAGCGCCATAGCGAGCGCGGCCGCGCGGCGATCGCCTCCCGGGTCGGCAGCGCCCGGCCCGGATCGAGTACGGGATCGAGGGGCCCGAGGCACTGCTCGCAGATGGCCACGGGCGCCGGGTCGTGCACCGCGCCGCAGGCGCGGCACACCTGGGGCCGCGGGCGCAGGCCGGCTGGCGGAGCGAGCGTCGCCGTCACGGTGTCACCTCGACCTGCCGCGCCGCCCGGATTTCCGCCTCGTCGGCGGGATCGATCTGGTAGCAGTGCTCCGGCCCGGGGAACGCGCCGGAGCGCACGTCACGCGCATAGTCCGAGAACGCCCGCTCGACGGCCGCGCCAACTTCGGCGTAGCGCTTTACGAAGCGCGGCGCGATCTCCCCGACGAAGTTGCCCAGGATGTCGTGCGAGATCACGAGCTGCCCGTCCACGCATGGCCCCGCTCCGATGCCGTAGACCGGCACGCCGATCCGCTCGCGCACGAGCGCCGCCGTCTGCGCGGGCACGGCTTCGAGCAGCAGCGAGAAGACCCCGGCCCGCTCGAGGGCTTCCGCGTCGCGCAGGAGCCGCTCTGCCGCCGCGCGCGACTTCCCCTGCACCCGGTAGCCCCCGAGCTGGCCCAGGCTTTGTGGCGTCAACCCGAGGTGGCCCATCACGGCGATCCCGGCGTCGACCATCGCCCGCACGCGCCGCGCCACCCGGGCGCCACCTTCGCATTTCACCGCGTCGCAGCCCGCCGCGACGAACGCGCCCGCGCTGCGGATCGCGGTCTCGTCGGACGGCTGATACGAAAGGAATGGCAGGTCGCCCACCACGAACGCGCGCCGCGCCGCACGCGTCACCGCCCGCGCGAACACGAGCATTTCATCGAGACCGATCCCCACGGTGCTGGGGAGACCCAACATCGTCATCGCCGCTGAATCCCCCACCAGGATCATGTCCACGCCCGCTCGATCGGCGAAGGTCGCCGTCGGGTAGTCGTAGGCCGTGACGAAGACGGCCTTCTCGTTGCGCGCCTTCAGGCCGGCCAGGGTGGCCACGGTCACTTTGCGGACGGACATAGATGCCTCCATCGGTCAGACGGCGACTGCGAGTTCGCTGACGCACTCGCGGATCCGATCAAGCGCGAGGTCGAGATCACGCGGGGACACGGCAAATGACAGGCGCAGGTGCCCCGCCCCGCCCGGACCGAAGCCGGTGCCGGGGAGGACGGCCACGCCGTATTCCTCGAGCAGGCGCGCGGCGAGCTGCTCGGTCGAGAGCCCCGCCCGCCGCTCGATCTTTCGGACGTCGGGAAACGCGTAGAAAGCCCCGTCGGGTCGGGTACAACGGACGCCCGGGAGCCCGTTGAGCCCATCCACCAGCCAGTCGCGGCGGCCCTCGAGCCGGGCCACGGCCGCCGTCACGCACTCCTGTGATCCCGTCAGCGCGGCGAGGCCCGCGAGCTGAATGAACGGCGGCGTACAGGAGGTGCCGTTGACCACGAGCATCGTGACGCGCTCCACGAGCGCCGTCGGCAGAACGCCGTAGCCGAGTCGCCACCCCGTCATCGCATAGGTCTTCGAGAAGCTGTCCACGATGACGGTGCGTTCGAGCATGCCCGGCAGCGCCGCGATGCTGCCCGGGCGCCCGTCGTACCGGATGCGGCCGTACACCTCGTCCGAGACGACGGTGAGATCGTGACGCACGGCGAGCTCGGCGATGGCATGCTGGGCTTCGGGACTCGCGACGCCGCCGGTTGGGTTCCCAGGGAGATTCACGACCAGCGCTCGGGTGCGAGGACTGATGAGGGAGGCGAGCCGGGCGACATCCACACCACCGGCGGCATCGAGCCGGTAGCCGACGGGAATAGCCCCGGCGAAGCGGACAACCGACGGGTAGATCGGGAAGCCCGGGTCCGGGACGAGCACTTCGTCGCCCGGCTCGAGCACGGCGAGCAGCGCGTAGAACAGCATCGGCTTGGCGCCGGGGACCACGACCACGCGATCCGCCGTCGCGCGGACGCCCCGCCACGCGAGCGAAGCCGCAATCGCATCGCGCAGATCGGGCAGGCCCGCCGGATTCACGTAGCGGGTGTGACCGTCGCGCAGGGCGCGGGCCCCCGCCTCGACCACATGGGGCGGCGTTGCCCCGTCGGGCTCCCCGATCTCGAGGTGCACGACGTGCCGGCCCGCGCCCTCGAGCTGGCGCGCGGCGGCGAGTACCTCGAACGCGCCTTCGCCCGAGAGGGCGCGGACTCGACTGGCAGGCGCGACAGGCATCGTCACACTCCTCGGGAAATGAAAACGGCCGCTCCCCGAGAGAAGAGGAGCGGCCGCGAAGAAAGCGATTCTTCCTAAAAAACTGGCGCCCGCAGAAAGAAAGCCGCGGGCGAGTCGCTTTTTAGCACCTTGTTTAACGTGGCGGCAATACGCGGCAAATGACCACGGGTCTTCAGTTGTCTGGGGACATTACGCCCTGCTCACGCTGCCGTCAAGGGGGCAAGATCGCTAACGCACTCGCGAATCCGTCCGAGCGCGACCTCGAGGTCGTCGTCGGCTGTAGCGAACGACAAGCGCAGGTGACCCACCCCGCCCGGCCCAAAGGCGGTGCCGGGGAGAACCGCCACGCCGTGGACCGCGAGCAAACGCGCGGCGAGCTGCTCCGTCGAAAGCCCTGCCCGCTCCTGGAGCTGTCGGACATCGGGAAACGCGTAGAAGGCACCTCCCGGCGGGCTACAATGGACGCCGGGCAGGCCGTTGAGCGCGTGTACCAACCAGTCGCGACGGCGTTCGTAGCGTGCCACCGCCGCCGTCACGCAGTCCTGCGACCCCGTGAGGGCGGCGAGCCCGGCGAGCTGGACGAACGGCGGCGTACAGGATGTGCCGTTCACGACGAGCTTGGTCACACGCTCGACGAGGGCCGCGGGCAACACGCCGAAGCCGAGCCGCCACCCCGTCATCGAGTACGTCTTCGAGAAACTGTCTACGATAACTGTGCGCTCGAGCATGCCTGGCAGCGCCGCAATGCTGTCCGCGCGCCCATCGTACCGGATGCGGCCGTACACCTCGTCCGAGATCACAATGAGGTCGTGACGCTGCGCGAGCGTGGCGATGGCGCTCAGCGCGTCGGGCGCCGCGACGACCCCGGTGGGGTTCGCCGGGAGGTTCACGACGAGCGCCCGCGTCCGCGGCGTGATGAGGGCGGAGAGACGGGCGACATCCAACACCGGATAGCTGACGGGGACGGCTCCGGCGAACCGCACGACCGACGCGTAGATCGGGAAGCCCGGGTCCGGGACGAGCACTTCGTCACCCGGCTCGAGCACGGCCAGGAGGGCGTAAAAGATCATCGGCTTGGCACCCGGGACCACGACCACGTTCTCCGCCGCGCTTCCCCGGACGCCGCGCCACGCCAGCGACGTGGCGATCGCCTCACGCAGCGCGGGCAGGCCGGCCGGATCCACGTACCGAGTGTGGCCGTCGTGCAGGGCCCGGACTCCCGCCTCAACCACGTGCGGCGGCGTCACGCGGTCGGGTTCTCCGATTTCGACGTGCACCACGTGCTGGCCGTCGTGCTCCAGGCGGCGCGACGCGACTAACACGTCGAACGCGGCTTCTCCGGAGAGGGCTCTGACTCGCTTGGCTGGCGCGATAGGCATGTGGCGACTACGGATCAACAATTGTGCCAGGGGAGGCTAGCTCCGGGGCTGTTGCTCGAGCGCCGCACTCACTCCGTGGGGGTGTCGATCTGCGCGCGCTGCAGGTGCCCCGAATAGTCCACGTACACGACTTTTGTCTCGGAGTAGAAGTCGTAGACCTCCCATCCCCCTTCGCGGTGGCCGTTGCCGGTCTGCTTCACACCACCAAAGGGGAGGTGGGCCTCGGCCCCGATCGTTGGGGCGTTGACGTAGGTGATCCCGTTGTCGAGGTCCTCCATCGCCCGGAAGGCGCCATTCACGTCCCGCGTGTAGATCGAGCTCGACAGGCCGTAGACCACATCGTTGTTCACCCGGATGGCCTCGGCCAGATCCTTGACCTTGAGGACCGATAGCGCCGGGCCGAAGATCTCCTCTTGCTCAACGCGCATCCCCGGCTTCACGCCCGCAAACACGGTGGGCTCGTAGAACCAGCCGCACTCGAGCCGCTTGTCGCCCTGGGGGATCCGGCCGCCGATGGCGACGCTCGCACCCTCCTTCTTCGCGATGTCCACGTATTCGGCAACCTTCTGGCGCGCCTCCTCGTGGATGAGGGGCCCAACCTCGGTCTTGTCGTCTAGGCCCGGACCGAGCCGCAGCTTTTCGGCTCGGTCGCACAACATCTTGAGGAAGCGGTCGTGGATCTTGTCCTGCAGGATGAGCCGGCTCGTCGCGGTACAGCGCTGGCCCGTGGTCCCGAACGCGCCCCACAGCACGCCGTCCAGCGCGAGGCCCAAGTCGGCGTCGTCCAGCACGATCATCGCGTTCTTGCCGCCCATCTCGAGCGACAGGCGCTTGTGCATCTTGCCGCACGTCGCGCCGATGATGGACCCCGTCGCCGTGGACCCTGTAAACGAGATCACCGGGACATCGGGGTGCTCGATCAACGTCCGCCCCACGACGGAGCCCTGGCCGTGGACCAGTTGGATCACCTCCGGCGGCAGACCGGCCTCGATCAGGACTTCGACCAGGAGATGACCGGTGTGCGGCACGTCCTCGGCGGGCTTGAAGATCACGGCGTTGCCGCATAGCAGCGCGGGGAACGCCTTCCACGTGGGGATCGCCATCGGGAAGTTGAACGGCGTGATCAGCCCCGCCACACCGATCGGCCGGCGATAGCTCATCGCCCATTTGTTGCGCAGCTCGGACGGCACCGTGCGGCCAAACAAACGGCGCCCTTCGGTCGCGGCGTAGAACGCGGTGTCGATGCCTTCCTGGACGTCGCCCCGGGTCTCGGCGAGGACCTTGCCCATCTCCCGCGTCATCGCCCGGGCGATCGCATCTTTCCGCTCGACCAGGAGCTCACCCACACGCTGCAGGACCTGCCCGCGGATCGGCGCCGGCGTCTTGGACCATTTGGCAAAGCCGCGCTTCGCCGACTCGATCGCCTTCAGCATGTCCGGCGGCCCAGACCTCGGGAACCGGCCGATCACATCGTTCCAGTCGGCTGGATTGCGGTTCTCGAAGTACTCGCCGGTGGAGGGCGCGACCCATTCCCCGGCGATGAAATTCTTGAAAGCGTCTGGCATTACTTGGGCTCCGGGCAGAACCAGGGTGCCGATTGGTTGGCGTAACCGATGCGTGGCAACACGACGCCCGCCGCCAGGGCGAGGCCCCAGATCACGAGGCCGAGCGACAGCAGGTGCGCGAGCCCCATGCGCCGTTTCCACGACGACATGCCGCTCCATACTCCCGCCACGACCACTGTGCCCGCGCCGATCGTGTAGAAGATCAACTTGAGTCCGCAGACGTGGCTGTACGGCCAGACCATCATCCCCACACCCAGCGCCAAGCCGAGACCCACCCGGATCCACGTCGTGAGCCGCGCGCCCGCGGCGGCGGGTCCTTCTTGTGGAGTGTGAACGGCGTGA
>Ga0307299_10000532_pt1 | contig 12793 bp, 10 predicted proteins | sample ER_DNA_159_FD_194466 | JGI IMG/M metagenome (GOLD analysis project Ga0307299, IMG submission 194466) | Bulk soil microbial communities from the East River watershed near Crested Butte, Colorado, United States - ER_DNA_159 | ecosystem: Environmental > Terrestrial > Soil > Floodplain | place... | reverse complement strand
ATCCAGAGCCTGTTCTGGGGGTTCGGGTCGGGGATCTGCGAACCGGCGACGGGGATCGTCGCGCAGAACCGCGGCGCCTGTTTCACCCTGGAGCCGGGTCACCCGAACACCTTCGCGCCCGGCAAGCGGCCGGCGCACACCTTGATGCCGGTACTCGTGCACGACGAGCGCGGTGTCGCCGCGGTCGCGGGGTCGATGGGCGGATACGCACAGCCTCAGATCAACGCGCAGACCCTGCTCCACCTGCTGGGCGGCGCCGCGCCCGCGGACGCGGTCGCGGCGCCGCGCTGGATCCTCGAGCGGCCCGAGCCGGCATCGCCGGCGCGGATCGTCATCGAAGAGAGCATCCCGGCGGCGGCGCAGCGGTCCCTCGGATCGCTTCCGTACCCCGCGGCGATGGTCCCCGATCGCTCCGATGAGCTCGGGCACGCCCACCTGATCCGGGTGCGCCCCGGCGGGTTCGATGCGGGCGCAGACCCTCGGTCGGATGGGGGCTCCCTGGCCGGCTGACGGACTACGCCGTTCTGGTGGTGGCGCCCCGCGCGCGCCCACTGTCAGACTTCGGCTGGAGACGATGCCGCATCCCCCGATGACCCCTTCCGGCTCCGAGCTGCGCCACGTGCACAGCCTGATGACCGACCTCCACGCGATCGCCTGGGAGGCGGACACGAACTCGATGACGTTCACGTTCGTCTCGGACGGGGTGAAGGAGATCCTCGGGTACGACGTCGCAGAGTTGTTGACCGATCCCGGCTTCTGGAACGACCACCTCCATCCCGAGGATCACGATCGCATGGTCGGACGGCTCGTGCGCATCGCGACCGCGGGAGGACCGTTCGACGAGGAGTACCGGCTCCTCGCCAAGGACGGGTCATGGGTCTGGATCCGGGACGTCGGACACGCCGTCAAGGACGCCGGCGGCTCGCCCACCCTGGTCCGCGGCCTGATGGTCGAGATCACCGACCAGCGAGCGCGCGAGCACGAGCGCGACGAGATGCAGGGCCGCTTCCGGCGGGTGATCGAGGACCTGCCGGCGATCGTCTACCTCGAGTCCGTCACCCGGGAGGACAACGGCATCGGACGGATGCTCTACGTGAGCCCGCAGGTGGAGGAGATCCTGGGGTTCCCGCCGCAGGAGTGGATCGACGATCCCTTGGCGTGGGCACGCCAGTTCCACCCGGACGACCGGATGCGTGTCCGCCAGGAGTACGAACGCATCGAGAGCACCGGCGGTCCCTTCCGAGCCGAATACCGGATGTACGCACGCGCAGGCGACATCCGTTGGTTCCGCGACGAGGCGACGTTGATCCGCGACGAAGCCGGGAGCCCCGCGTACTGGCAGGGGATCATGTACGACATCACCGCGGAGCGCGAGACGGAAGAGCGAGCACGCGAATCCGAGGACCGATATCGGACCCTCGTCGAGCAGATCCCGGCGATCGTGTACCGCAAGGAGGTCACCGGTGATGGCCTCAAGGTCGTGTACATCAACGCACGGGTGCAGGAGCTCATCGGGATCAGCCCCGAGGAATGGGTCCGCGACCCGAGCGTCTGGCTCGACGCGATCCACGAGGACGACCGCGAGTACGTGACGGAGGAGGACCGCCGGACCGAGCTCACCGGTGAGCCGTTCCTGGCCGAGTATCGGATGCGATCGCGCGACGGTCGGGTGGTCTGGTTCCGCGACCAAGCGGTGATGATGCGCGGACCCGACGGGGAGCCCGCGTATTGGCAGGGTGTGATGATCGACATCACCCTGCTCAAGGAGGCGGCCGGCCAGCTGGCGGAGGCCGAGGCGCGCTACCGCACGCTGGTCGAGCAGATCCCCGCGATCGCCTACATCGACCCGGTGGACGAGGGGCCGACCGTCTACGTCAGCCCGCAGACCGCGACGATCCTCGGGTACGAGCCGGAGGCGTGGTACGCCGACAAGGACCTCTGGACGAAGCTCGTGCACCCGGACGATCGCGCGCTCACGGAGGGGAACGCGGCGCGTGGTGAGCCGCACGCCGCCACCTACCGGTTGATCGCGCGCGACGGACACGAGGTATGGGTCCAGGATCAAGCGCGGCTCGTGCTCGACGACGACGGGCACCCCGTCTACTGGCAGGGCGTGCTCGTCGACGTCACCGAACAGCGACGGACGCAGGACCTGGAGCGCGACCTGGAACGCGAACGAACGGAGGCCGAGCGCCTCCGCGCCGAGGACGAGATGAAGACCACGTTCCTCCAAGCGGTCTCCCACGACCTCCGCACGCCGCTCGCGGCCATCCTCGGGCTCGCCGTGACGATGGAGCGCGACGACATCGACATCACCGAGGACGAGAACCGCGACATGGCTCGGCGCATCGCATCCAACGCGCGGAAGCTGGACCGGATCGTCTCGGACTTCCTCGATCTCGACCGCCTGAACCGCGGGCTCGCGGAGCCGCATTTCGAACAGATCGACATCGGGGCGCTGATCCGGGAGATCGTCGCGAACTCCGACCTGGTCGCGGAGCGGCGCCTGGCTATCGACGTCGCGCCGATCATGGTCAAGGCGGATGCGGCGATGGTCGAACGGATCGTCGAGAACCTGCTCGGCAACACGGTGAAGCACACGCCCGGCGACTCGCGCATCTGGGTCCGCCTGGAGCGGACGGACGAGGGCGCGATGCTCGTCGTCGAGGACGACGGGCCGGGCGTCGCCCCCGGCGACCGCGAGCGGATCTTCGAGACGTTCCGCCAAGGCCCGGGGGCGGGCCCCGGCTCCGGGGTCGGGCTCGCGCTCGTCGCTCGGTTCGCCGAGCTACACGACGGACGCGCCTGGGTGCAAGAGCGGATCGGCGGGGGAGCCTCGTTCCGGGTCACGTTGGCGGCCGACCCGAGCCCGCGGTCGCGCGACGTGGACCTGACCGAGCTCGAGCGCGATCAGCCGACGGGCACGGGCTCGCCCGAGGACAACCACGCGTAGGCCTCCTCCTCCTGCGCGAAATGCAGGCGGAGGATCGCGTGCAAGCCGTAGAGCACCCGTCGAAGATCGAGGAGATCGTCGGGTGACGGCCCCTCGGGCGGCAGGTCATCGAGCAGCTGCTGGAAGATCCGACCCAGGTGCGAGATCTCGATGTGCGCGCGGGACATGCTGGACATCGGGTCCTCGCCGCCCATGAGGCTCGCCACGATCGGATAGACGGCGGCCTCCTCCTCCTCTTCGTGCCGCGGGAGCCGCTCGGCGATGAACAGCCGCACGGTTTCGAGCTCCCGGATCGCCTCGGGACCCGACATCTGGTCCAGCCGGTCGGCGACCGAGCGGAGCCGCTGGAGCTCGGGTGCGAACTCGCGGTGCTCCTGCCGGAAGCGATCGGCCACATCGGTGGAAGGGCCCGCGGGGCCCTGCTCACCGCCGCCGCCGATCGCCCGCAGGGAGTTGAGGATCGACATCACGTCGATCCCTTCCTGGATCAAGGCGCCGGCGATCGGGCCGATGAGCCCGATCGCCGCCAACCCCATGAAGCCGAACGCCAGTCCCATCCCGACCACGACGCTCTGCACGGCGATGCCCCGCGACCGCCTCGCGATCGCGATCGCTTCGACGAGCCGATCCAACCGATCCACCACGAGCACAACGTCGGCGGCCTCGGACGACGCGGTCGCGCCCCTCGCTCCCATCGCGACCCCGACGTCGGCCGCCGCGAGCGCGGGCGCGTCGTTCAGCCCGTCCCCCACCATGATCACGATGCCGTGCTCGCGTTCGGCCGAAACGGCTTCCACCTTCTCCTCGGGGGCGCGTTCGGACAGGATCCGATCGACACCGAGGGCCGCCCCGACCGACTCCGCCACGTCCGGATGATCCCCGGTGACCATCACCACGCGCTGGATGCCCGATCGACGGAGCGCGCGGATCACGCGCGGTGTGTCCGGCCTGATGGGGTCGTCGATCACGAGCGCGCCGGCGACCTCTCCATCGACGCCGACGAACACGGACGAGGATCCGTCCATCATCGTGCGTCGACGGACCTCGCGAGCGCGACGAGGCAGGGGCCCGCCTCCCGTCACGAATCCGCCCTTCCCCAGCGCGACCTTCCGGCCGTCGACGACGCCGGCGATCCCCGCCCCGTAGCGCTCCGCCACGTCCTCGGGGAAGGACAGGTCCAGCTCCCGCTCGCGGGCAGCGCGGACGATCGCGGTCGCGAGCACGTGCGGCGAGACCTGGTCGAGCGACGCGGCCAGTCGCAGCAGCTCGTCGGTCCCGACGGATCCGAAGGTCTCGACGTCCGCGAGCTGCGGGATCCCGGAGGTCAGCGTCCCCGTCTTGTCGAACAGCAGGGTCTTGCCTCGGGCGAGTGTCTCGAGCGCTCCGCCCCCCTTGACGATGATCCCCCGCTTGGCGGCTCGAGAGATGCCGGCGACCACCGCGATCGGGACGGCGAGGATCAGGGGGCACGGTGTCGCGACGACGAGCACGGACAGCAGCCGGATCTTGTCGCCGCTGATCGCCCACGCAGCTCCGGCGATCGCGAGCGTGACCGGGACGAAGATCAGAGCGTACCGGTCCGCCAGACGAACGGCGGGTGCCTTCTCACGCTCGGCCTCCTCCACCAATCGGACGATCCCGGCGTACGTGCTGTCCGCGGCCGTGGACGTCGCGTGCAGGTCGAAGCCGGCTCCCGCGTTCAACGCCCCCGAGCGGACCAGATCGCCGCGCGGCCGTTCGACCGGACGAGACTCGCCGGTGAGCGCCGACTCGTCGAGGACAGCGTCGCCCTCGAGCACGCCGTCGACCGGGACCACCTCTCCCGTCTTGACGAAGAGCAGGTCCCCCAACACGACCTGGTCGATCGCGCGGGTGCGCAGCTCGCTGTCCTCGTAGCGGTGGACCAACTGCGGAGCGCGCTCCAACAAGGAGGAGAGCTCGCGGTGAGCGCGTCGGTCCGCGTAGGACTCGAGCGCCTGGCCCGTGGACAGCATCAGCGCGATCACCGCGCCCGCCAGGTACTCGTGGAGCCAGAGCGAAACGATGATCGCGAGGAGCGCGATGAAGTCCACGCTCGGCTCTCGCCGGGCGATCGAACGGACGACATCCACGACGAGCGGGATCCCACCGACGACGGTTGTGACGGCCCAGGCGACCTTCGCGGCATCGTGCGCGCCGGCGATCCACATCGCCCCCCCGATCGTGATCCCGACGATCGAGCAGACCAGCCACACCCGGTCGAGGTAACGCGTGGCGTTCACGGCACCCTCCGCAACTCACCGCGCAGGTGCAGGGTGTTCGGCGTGCGCTCGGTCGCCATGAACAGCTCGTACGTGAGGCGGTCCCCCTCCACCCGATACGTGCGCGAGAGCGCCGTCACCTCCAGGCCCGTCCGTGTCCGGCCGACGACGCCGTCGCGATCCGTCGAGAGCCCCAGTGTCGAACCGTCGACGTTGCCGTGAGCGATCTCGGTCAGCCCGATCGGATGGGCGAGGCAGAGCTCGACCTCGCCGCGCTCGGGTCCCGGTCGGAGGAACCCGCGCTCGAGGTGGAGCGGCTGCCGGTCGACCACGCTCCAGCTGGACTGCCGATAGAGCAGGAACGGTTCGCCGACGTGTTCGACGACGACCTCCTCGTCATAGGGGAAGGGATCGATCGTCGGGTAGTCGCCGCGACCCGATCCTCGCCACGTCCCCAGCAGGAACGACAGCGCGGTGAGGTCGCGATGGACATCGGGTTCCACGGAACCGAACGTACCATCCGGTTCGCGCGCGACCGAACGTCGCGGGATCAGGCGTCCCGCAGCCGTCGATCGATCGTGTGTTGCAGGTCAACGACGCTCGTGCGCTCCTGCTGGAGGTTGGCCAGGCGCGCCTGGAACTGCGCGATGCGACGTTCGGCGGCGATGGCGGCATCGTCGGAAAGCAGAGGAGCAGTGATCCGAGCAGGAGTGGTCGCATCGTCGATGTGGGCCGGACCCCGCGCGAGGACGAGGGTCGCCGGGTCGCCGCGAAGCCGTGCCTGCAGGTCGCAGAGACTCGAAAGGACCACCTGATGGATCGGTACTGCGCCCGTAGCTCGGATCATCCCCGGTGCCCCCGTCGAGCGTGACCGCTTGGTGGCGGAACACGATCATACGCCCAGTACATGGTCGCGGTCGATCCGCGCGGCGGCCGGACGACCCGAGGGGATCCACCGGCGGCCCCGTTACGATGCTTCGCAGGTCATGCGACGGTTCCCCCGCACACCTGCGCTCTTCATCGCGGCCACGCTGCTGTTGACCGCCTGCGACCACTTCGCGGCCGCGCGGGCCACCGCGTCGGCGCAACCCCAGCTCACGCCGGCGGCCCCCGGCGACCCCTGCCGAGTGCGGCTCGACCCCGCCTCGACGATCACGGTCGAAACGCTTCGCGCCGCGGACGGGAGTTGCGTTCCTCCGTCGAACCTCCTCGTCTACCGGTGCGACCCGTCGCTCGATCCACCGGTGGCCGTCGCCGATGTCGCCGGCGTCCGCCGCCGGTTCCTTGGCGGCTCGTACGCCGTCCCGGTGCCCTCGCTCCCAACCGACGCACTCCCGGTGGGGATCGCCGAGATCGGCAGGATCTGGACCTCGCGAGACGATCGGCAGCTCTACATCGAGGCCGGCGGGCGGATCGAGCGCTGGCTCGCGCTCCCGGCCGACGGTGCACTCTCGAACCCTCCGACCACGTTCATGCTCGGCGACTCGATCCTGGACGGCGGCCAGGCCGACATCGTGGCGCGTCTTTCGGATTGGAGCGTGACCGTGGATGCTGTCGTCGGCCGCAGCTCCTCGGGCGGGATCACACCGGCCGAATCGCTCCTCGCGACCCCGGACGTGGTCGTCGTGGAGCTCGGGGTGAACGACGTCGACGCCGAGAGTTTCACGGCGAATGCCCAGCGGATCTTGGCCGCGGTCAGCGGGGCACACTTGGTGGTGTGGGTCACCGCGCACGGGCCGGAGCCCGTCACCGATCAGGTGAACCGTGCGATCTTCACGATGATGGGCTCGATCCCCAACGGCGCCGTCCTCGATTGGGACCGGCTGGTTCCGCCCGAGCTCCTGGGGAGCGACGGTGTGCATCCCACGACCGGGCAGGAAGGCCTCTTGGGGAGCTTTGTCGTGCCGTTCCTGCAAACGTGGCGTGACGCGGCGTCGGGGCGCGGCCCGACCCGGTGTGAAAGTGAGTTGTCCAACGCGATGCATGGATGAGTCGCGCCCGAGAGTCACCCTCCCCGGTCTTCGCCGGGCTTGTTCGGACCGCCGCGACGCCTGCGGGAGAAGTGGATCCGCTGACGAAGCGCGGCTTGTGACCGTCGCTCCGTGGCGGCATGACTCAGTCGCTCCCTCCTACGTTCTGACTCCGCACCCGTGCCGTAACGGTGGTCCCAGCACACCATGCCTTGCACCGTTGGGGATTCGCTGGGGTAGTACGCCGGTCGCCTGAGACCCCGCTCCAGGCACACCGGACAATCGTCGCCAAGCCTCATCCGTTCCCTCCCCTGATCCCGGGGTACCTACCCGGGGTCTGACCGGGCGAACCCTTACTGAAACGGCATGCGACCGCTCAGGGCGAACGACGATGACCGTCGTTTGCTCCGTCAACACCCTACTCGCCTCTCTGCTATTGACTAGAGGCTTTCGACGGGGCTGTCAGGGTTCTGGGAGCGGCCCGCTCCACCGTCGCCGTCCGCATCTGCGGTGGGGGCCCCGACCACCCGGAGTGCCACGCTAGGAGTCACCACCTTTCCATGGACACGTAGCATGGAGCAGTGCCCAACTACGGAGTGATCATCACGCTCAGCGACGTGCAACTGAGTGACGAGCAGTCGGAGCGTGTGAGGCCCGCTATGGATCAAGTGTTCGGCAAGGAGGCCACGACCGCTACGTGGGAGGCCGGGGGTTACCACTACTGGCGGGTGATCTACATCCTTGAGGCCCCCACGATGCTGGATGCGGCAGAGGTCTTGATCCACATGGCGGCGGAAGCGCGCGCTGCCGCCGGCCTCGGGCCTGGCCAGGCCGTTGGACTCTCGTGCCTCTTCCGGGACCTCTCGCATCCCGTTGAGCTGGCCTTGCCACCCGAGAACAGCGCGCCCCAGCCAGGATAGAAGGGCGCCGGACGAGGCCCTCGGACGAGCGCACCGAACTGGGCTCAGCTCTGGATCAAGGCGAGAGCTGAGCAGCGATGGCGTTGGCGATCCGGTTGGCAACATCGGTCGACCAGCTGACCACGAGGAAGTTGCTCCCTTTCGGTCCGGTCCGCAGAGACAGCCGGTACGACTCCGAGAGCCATCCCGGCGGATCATCGACGCCTACCGACCCCTGCGGAGCTGGGAAGCCGATATCGGCCTCGTAGACGTCGAGCCGGCTCCCCTCTCGATCGTCGTACGAGAAGAGCGTTGACGGGAGACCGCCGAGATCCACATCCCCGTTCGCTCGCAAGGTCAGACCGGTCCCCGAGACTTCCGGAGCCGGGCGGCTCGCCGGGGCAGGCGTGGCGCGTGCACCTTGATACGCGGCCATCGCGGCCTGGATCGGCGGCGGGAGGTTGGGTCGGGCGAGGAACTGACCGATCCCCGCCACGCAGAGGAACAGGCCCATGATCGCGGCGAACGGATGCCACAAACGAACCGAACGATCCTGCTTGATGAAGCTCGCGACCTGCAGGACCTTCACGAGGGCGATGAGCGCGGCGAACATCGCGACGACTTCCCAGCCTTTCCACGCGGCGTACGAAAGCAGTGCGAGCACTGTGAAGACCCCGATCCACCATGCGAGGACCCAGTAGCGCTCCGTTCGCGGCATCGTGAGACTCAGGTGCCGGGATGATGGTTCCGACGCGACGGCGGCCGTTGCCAACGCAACGGAGAGCGTCAGTGCGGCGAACAACGGCCCGCGGCGCGCCCCGATGAGAATCGGCAAGGGGTACCTCGCAGAGACCACGATGAGCGCCAACAACGTGATCCCAGCCGCCGCGATCGCGGCGGCGGCGATCGCCGATACCCGAAGCCGAGCTCGGACGTGTTCTGCCATCCGACGAGCCAGCCTAATCGGTGAGGGGTCAGGGGGTATGCGGCTGGGCGATGAGACATCGGCCTCACAGACACGGCCGGGGAGATAGGTTGGGGTTGGGCGTCGCAGCGGTTGGGCCAACGCCCCCGCAGGGTGCTTCTTGTGCCTCGTTGCGGGAGCCAATTTTGGCCGAAGCGAGCTTCGACTTCGCTATCTCCGATGCCAAGCGGTTGTCGGGTGCGACTCCCATCGATGGATCCCAGAAGTGGCGCGGATCCTCACAGGCACGGACCCAAACGATGGCGCGTCACACAGAGGGCGACTCGGCTGATGCAGGTCATGAGCCGAATCGGAGTTTCTGAAACCTTCACGCTGTCGGGCTCGGGGACTGGATCGTTGTCGGGCTCGGCGGATCGATTGGGGGATTCGCGGGCTCGAGGCTCGGGGACTCGCTCGGGCTCGGGCTCGGCGACTCGCTCGGGCTCGGGGACTCGCTCGGGCTCGGGGACTCGCTCGGGCTCGGGCTCGGCGACTCGCTCGGGCTCGGGGACTCGCTCGGGCTCGGGCTCGGGGACTCGCTCGGGCTCGGGGACTCGCTCGGGCTCGGCCCGGGCGGAGTGATCGGGCTAGGCAGCAGTTCGCCAAGGACGGCGACAATCGCAGAAGCCGCATTAGGTGACACGTTCGGCAGAAGGGAGGGCACCTGGGAGGCGATCCCGGCATCGAGGTCTCTGACGTCGGCACCGGAGGCGATCGCGGCGGCCCGGACCGCGAGGAGATCGCTCGCTTCACCGATGAGGACTTCGGAAGACGACCCGGCGTGCATGTTCGCGACCAGGAGTTCAAAGGATGAGTACGCCTCGCGAAGATGTGTTGCCGCCGCAGCCGATCCTGACTCTGAGGTGGAGGGCGTAGCCAGGAACAGCCCGGGACCCCTCAAGAGCGCGATGAGGATGACGACGGCCGCTACGGCGCCCAGCAACCGCTCGTACCGACGACCGCTCGCAGGCGCCGGCACCGGCGGTGGCGGCGCAACCTCTTCGGCATCTTCGGCCACCTGGAGGTCCCCCAGATCGAGCGCTTCCAGCTCGTGGGCCGGCGTTGCATCGCAAGGCCCCGACACACCTCGACAGAGCGTGCTGAGGATCCCCTCGAGGTCTGCGATCCCGACCCATTCATCGATGTACGCGTCCGCCCCACGAGAGGGACCGCGCCACGCCTCTTCGGGAGCCTGCGTAAGAACGACGATCTTCGAGGACGGCGAGGCGCGACGGACCCTCTGGACGAGGCCGGCGCCCTCGTGCACAGCGAATCTCTCGTGCAGGATCAGGGCTTCGGGGCGATCCCCGGCGGCAAGAGGGATGAGGTCGGCACCGACCGGCACCATCGGGAGGATCTCGAAACCAGCCTCGCCGAGGAAGAAGCGCACCAGCGTGCACTGGAGCGGGGTGGGCATCGCGACGAGGACCCGGAGCGGTCCTAGGCCCGTCCCCTCAGCCAGAGGCGGTTCGTCGAGTGGCATGTGTGACCTGCTTGGCTCTCGCCGGCTACCTGGGGCAGGGAGCTTACTGGCCCAAACCCCGGGTGCCAGAACCTCTACCCTAGTACGTGGGCAGCACGGGAGCGATAGGTCGACTACGTGACATAGCTGCGAGGCCGGGAAGAGGCGAGGCTACAGCCTCCGGTCAGTCCACCTCCGGCGGGCACACCCCACGCATACAGAACTCTTTCCCCTAAGGATCCGCCATCACTTTGGTCCTTTTTGGTCACAGATCGAAGTGCAGTCGGTTCCTGATCGTCCTTCCGGCGGGCTCGGACGAACAGGATGTCGCGGCCACATCCACTGCGGAACTTCTCTCCGGCGGCTCAGTGCAACACTCGTCCTCGCTCTCGACGTGATGATGCAGCCCAACGGTTGTGACCAGAAACGTGCCAACTCTTGGTAGCCGCGGGCGTTGACCACGATGCAGTCGACCACGACGCATCGAATCCGGATCTCCACGTCTCCGGGCTGACAGCGGCTCCCGTGCTCAGATGACGCCGCCCGCCGTGCGCTCGCGTGGTCGTCTCTGTCGACCCGAAAAGAGGAGGGGTCCGCTCTCTTGTGGTTGCGCGTGCGACTCGTGGTTCCCCGTCGGCTCGACGACCTCCATGTGACACGGCTCCATCGGTTGGGCTCGTTCGGACTAGCCTGACCAACTGGGGGCGTCGGGCGGCTAGGTGTCCTTCGTCTTGGGGATGCGGTTCGAGCTGGGTGACGCTACGTTCGGTCCGGCGGCGCGTCAGGAGGAGGGAAGATGAGCGGGGTCGTACGTTCTGGGGCGCGTGCCCGAAGGGCCCAGACGGCCGGTAACGTCTTGATGCCCGACGCGTCCGCCGGCTCGCGGATCATCTGGGGCGGCAGTGAGTGTCTGCAGGTGGGACCCGACGTGACGCCGAAGCGGCGGGAGGCTCTCGAGTCCACGACCGTTTCGAATCTCCCCACGTCGTCGGAGGAGGAGGAGGAATGTTTCGGGTTCTTCCCCCTTCTCAGTCGGGGCGGATCGCTCGGCCTCCTGGGGCAAGGTGTGGGTGGATCCGGGCCATCCCGGTGCGATCTTCCAGATGCTGTTGCCTGTTGACGGGAAGGAGCTGCAGCGATTCGCGTCTTGATCGTGGACGATCATGTTCTGTTCGCCGAGGCGATCAGCGCTGCGCTTCTAGACGCCGGGATGGGCGTCTGCGCTGCGGTGATCAACGGGCGCGACGCGATCGCTTTCCTCGAGACTGACCATGCCGATGTGGTCCTGATGGATCTAGGGCTTCCCGACCGCAGCGGACTCGCGGTCGGTCAGGAGATCCTGGAGCGATGGCCGCAGATGAAGATCTTGGCCGTCACGGCGCTCGACGACCCCAAGGCGGTCGATGACGCTCTACGGACGGGGTTCCGCGGCTATCTCACGAAGGACACGCCCGTGGCCAGGTTCATCAGCTCGCTGGAAGCCATCGTCGACGGGCAGGTGGTCGCTCCTCATCGGCTCATCCCAGGTGGTCATCGTCGCAGGCCAGCCGACGACATCTCTCTCCTCGTGACTCAACTCACGTCGCGCGAACGAGAAGTGCTCGGGCTCCTCATGGAGGGAGCAGACGGTCGGACGATCGCACGCCGCCTGGGCATCAGCCGCAACACCGTGCGGACCCACGTCCAGAGCATCTTGACCAAGCTCCAGGTGCACTCTCGCCTCGAGGCGGCGACCTTCGCCGTGCGTCACCACGTCGTCCCCGTCCCCTCCAGCCAGACCCCTCCGTCTGCCTGAAGGCTTCAAGACCACGGTCGGGGTCACGCGTCCCACCGCTACTCCCTGAATGAGACCGCCGAGGACATACCTTCGATCGATCCGCCTTCGTTCGGTGTGCCGGTACTCACCGTTCGACGCGTATCCGATCCCCAGATCAGCTCCGACGGTTGGACGCTTCCACAACAAGCGCAGTTCGCGACCCACACCTACAGCGCATATCGTGTTCAGAGCGGATCACTTCATCCCGCGGAACGGCATGAACCAGGGTTCGACGCAGGCAGGGCGAGCTGCAGGAGACGCCGGAACGCCCAGCGTCACCGAAGGAGAGATGGCTCAACGGATCCCTCGAAGGCGTAGGCCCATTCTGCGGATCCCGCGGATTCTCTGCGCACTCTCGATGCCGATGCGTCTGTGGTACCCCATCACATCACGTCGTTGACCTGCGCGTTCTCGGTGGGGCGGGCAGGACTTGAACCTGCGACCGGAGGATTATGAGTCCCCTGCTCTGACCGACTGAGCTACCGCCCC
>Ga0307299_10000530_pt1 | contig 12796 bp, 12 predicted proteins | sample ER_DNA_159_FD_194466 | JGI IMG/M metagenome (GOLD analysis project Ga0307299, IMG submission 194466) | Bulk soil microbial communities from the East River watershed near Crested Butte, Colorado, United States - ER_DNA_159 | ecosystem: Environmental > Terrestrial > Soil > Floodplain | place... | reverse complement strand
CCCGCCGGATCTCCTCGTCACGGCCGATGACCGGGTCGAGCTTGCCCTGCTCGGCGAGCTCGGTCAGGTCACGGCCGAACTTCTCCAGCGCCTGGTACGTGCCCTCCGGATCCTGGGACGTGACGCGTTGGCCGCCGCGCACGTCCTTCAGCTTCGCGAGCAACTCGTCGCGAGGCACCACGTCGAGCCCGAGCAGGAGGTGCTCGGTCGAGACGAACTCGTCCTCGAGCTTGCGCATCTCCTCCTCGGCGCGGTCGAGGACGCGGGAGAACGCCGTCGACGCGCCGGGTTGCTGCGCCGCGCCCTGCAGCGAGGGCAGGCGCGAGAGATCGGCCTCCGCCGCGGCTCGCACTTCGGCCGCCTGTTCCCCGAGCAGCGTCTGCGGCAGCTCCTGGTCGAGGAGCGCGAGCAGCAAGTGCGTGGGAACGATCTCCGGATTGCCGCGCCGGCGCGCGAGCTCCTGCGCGGCAGCGATCGCCTCCTGCGACTTGACCGTCAGCCTCTGGAAGTCCATCTCTTAGGCACGAGCTCGACGCCCGTGGGGTCGTAGGGAACGAGGTCGCGGCGGTACTGCTTGTGCACCTGCGTGATCGTCTCGCGCATGTCGCGCTCGAGGCGCTCCATCGTCCTCTGCATCCGGCGGATCTGCTCCTCGAGCCGGATCACGTGCTCGACGCCGGCGAGGTTGAGCCCGAGCTCGGTCGTCAGCTGCTGGATGAGGCGCAGGCGCTCGAGGTCGTCGTCGGAGTAGAGACGCGTGTTGCCTGCGGTGCGTTGTGGAGTGACGAGGCCCTTCGTCTCGTAGATGCGCAGCGTCTGCGGGTGCATCCCGACGAGGTCGGCGGCGACGCTGATCATGTAGCGGGGCGTGTTGTCGCTCACGTCGCTCTCCTCCTGCGGCGCACGAGATGGACAGCCTCGGCCGCAATCGCCAGGACGAGGATGACCGCGGCGCCCCAGTAGCCGGAGACTGCGAACGCCGCAGTCATCAGCGCCAGGACGACGACGAGCGAGACGAACTTCACGCCCGTCGATCGCGGGTCGTCAGCGCGCAGGTTGACGATCGCCGTGATACCCATCGCGATCGCGAGGACGATGACCCAGATCGCAAGGACGCTCCAGAAGTCCATCAGGCCTTCTGCACCTTCTGGAGCTCCTCGAGCAGTTCGCGCTCCTTCTTGTTCGGCTTCTTCGGGACCGCGATCCTCAGGCGCGCGAGGACGTCGCCCTTGCCCTTGCCTCTGAGCTTCGGTGCGCCGCGGCCCTTGATCCGCAGCAACTTCCCGCTCTCCGAGCCGGCCGGAACCTTCAGCGACACAGGGCCTTCGGGCGTCGGCACCTCCACCTTCGCTCCAAGCGCGGCGTCGGCGAACGTCACCGGGACCTCGACCTCGAGGTCCGAGCCGCGCCGCTTGTAGAGCGGCGAATCCGCCACACGAGTTACGACGATCAAATCGCCCGCTGGTCCGCCGCCGTAGCCGGGCTCGCCTTTGCCCTTGAGCCGGATCTGCGTCCCGTTCTTGACCCCGGCCGGAATCTTGACCTTGTACCGCTTCGTTCGCCGCTCGCGACCCGAGCCGTGACAGCGCAGGCAGGGCTTCTCGATCACGGTGCCGCTCCCGTGGCAACGCGGGCAGGTATGCGAGAGGCCGAAGAGGCCCTGGCTCTCGGTGACCACACCGCGGCCGCGGCACTCGGGACAGACGATCGGCGCGGTGCCCGGCTGCGCGCCGGAGCCGCCGCACTCGCGGCATGTGGTGTCGAGTTCGACCGGAATCTGCGTCTCGACGCCCTGGAGCGAGTCCTCGAACGAGAGGGTGACGCGCGCCTGGACGTCGGCGCCACGGCCGGACGGCTGACGCGCGCGGCCACCTCCGAACCTGTCGCCGAAGCCTCCGAAGAGGTCGGAGATGTCGCCGAAGTCAAAGTTGAACCCGCCGGCCCCGCCGCCGCCCCCACCGGGAAATCCGCCCGGCCGACCGTCGGCCGAGCCGAATGCGTCGTATTGCTTGCGCTTCTCGGGGTCGGAGAGGACGTCGTACGCACCCTGTATCTCCTTGAAGCGCTCCTCGGCCTCGTCGTCGCCCGGGTTCTTGTCCGGGTGGTACTGGCGCACGAGCTTGCGGTACGCCTTCTTGATCTCGTCCTGCGACGCGCCCCGCGAGACGCCGAGCGCGTCGTAGAGGTCCTTAGAACGGGTGGCCATTGATCCAATCCGGTCGACCGGTCATTCCAGACGGACGCACGGGCAAAGCCCGCGCGTCCTGAAGGCGGCATCGCAAGCGACGCCTAGAGCGGGTCGCCACTCGGCTCCTCCTTCGGCCCCGCGACCACCACCCTCGCCGGGCGCAGGACGCGGTCGCCGAGGCGGTAGCCCTTCTGGAGCACCTCGATCACGGAGCCCTCATCTGCATCCGAGGGTTGGGTCAGCAGCGCCTCGTGGACGTGCGGGTCGAACTTGCCGTCGGTCTCGACGAGGGCGAGCCCCTCTTGCTCGAGCAGCTGCTCGAGCTGGCGATGGACGAGCTGGACTCCGTCCTCGAGCTTCGCCTCCTCATGGCTCTCGACGGCCTCGAGCGCGCGTTCCAAGTCGTCGAGGATCGGCAGGAGCTCCTTGACGATCCGCTCGCCGGCCCGCGCGACCAGGCTCTCCTGATCGCGCGCGGCCCGCTTGCGGTAGTTGTCGAAGTCGGCCTGGAGGCGCTGAAGCGTGTCGATCAACTCCTCGTTCTCGTTCCGAAGCGCCTCGAGTTCCGTCTGTTCGGCCGACACGGCCTGCTCGGCCTGCTCATTGTTCTCGACGTTTTCAGACATGTCTGTTCAGCACATGTTCCGGGACCAGGTCCCGGGGCATGGCCAGTGGGGCCGTGTTCCGGGACCAGGTCCTGGGACTAGGCCTTCTTGGCCTCCTCCTCTTCGTCGATCACCTCGTAGTCGCCCTCTTCGACGACCTCGTCATCCGAGGACTCGGCGCCGTTCCCGCCCGGAGCCGACTGCGCCTGCTGCTGCGCGGTCGCCTGGGCGTAGACGGCCTCGGCGAGCTTCTGCGACGCGTCCTGGAGCGCCTGCGTCTTCTCGCGGATCTCGTTCACGTCCGAGCTCTCGAGCACGCCCTTCAGCTCCATGATCCGGCCCTCGATCGTCGAGGCCTCGGACTCGTCGAGCTTGTCGCGGTGCTCGGAGAGCGTGCGCTCGGTCTGGTACGCGAGCTGCTCGGCCATGTTCCGGGCGTCGGCGAGCTCGCGCAGCTTGTGGGCCTCGTCACGGTGCGCGTCGGCGTCCTTCATCATCCGCTGCACCTCGTCCTCGTTCAGGCCCGAGCCGCCCTCGATCTTGATCTGCTGCTCGTTCCCGGTCCCGAGATCCTTCGCCGAGACGTTGATGATCCCGTTCGCGTCGATGTCGAACGTGACCTCGACCTGCGGCATGCCCCGCGGCGCCGGCGGAATGCCGACGAGCTGGAACTTGCCGAGCGTCTTGTTGAAGGCGACCATCTCCGACTCGCCCTGCGCGACGTGGATCTCGACCGACGGCTGGTTGTCCTCGGCCGTCGAGAAGACCTCCGACTTCTTAGTCGGGATCGTCGTGTTGCGGTCGATCAGCTTCGTGAAGACGCCGCCCTTCGTCTCGATGCCGAGCGAGAGCGGGGTTACGTCGAGCAGCAGCACGTCCTTGACCTCGCCCCTGAGGACGCCGCCCTGGATGGCCGCGCCGACGGCGACGACCTCGTCCGGGTTGACGCCCTTGTGCGGGTCCTTCCCGATCAGCTCCTTGACCTCGTCGACGACGGCCGGCATGCGGGTCATGCCACCGACCAGGACGACGTGGTCGATCGCGCTCGGGTCGAGGCCCGCGTCGGCGAGCGCCTGCTTCGTGGGCTCGACCGTCCGCTTCAAGAGGTCTGCCGTCAGCTCGTTCAGCTTCGCGCGCGTAAGCTGGAGGTCGAGGTGCTTCGGGCCTTCCTGCGTCGCGGTGATGAACGGCAGGTTGATCTGCGTCGTCATCGTCGACGAGAGCTCGATCTTCGCCTTCTCGGCCGCCTCGTAGAGCCGCTGGAGCGCCATCTTGTCGGCCGCCAGGTCGATGCCCTGGTCCTTCTTGAACTCGCCGACCATCCAGTCGACGGTCGCCTTGTCGAAGTTGTCGCCGCCGAGGTGGTTGTCGCCGTTCGTGGCCTTCACCTCGAAGACGCCGTCGCCGAGCTCGAGGATCGAGACGTCGAACGTCCCGCCGCCGAGGTCGAAGACGAGGATCGTCTGGTCGGTGCTCTCCTTGTCGAGGCCGTACGCCAGTGCTGCGGCGGTCGGCTCGTTGATGATGCGGACGACGTTGAGGCCGGCGATCTTGCCGGCGTCCTTCGTCGCCTCGCGCTGTGCGTTGTTGAAGTAGGCCGGGACGGTGACCACCGCGTCGGTGACCGTCTCGCCGAGGTACGCCTCGGCGTCCGTCTTCAGCTTCTGGAGGATCATCGCCGAGATCTCCGGCGGCGCGTACTCCTTGCCCTCGGCCTTGACCCGAACGTCGCCGTTCTCGCCCTGGATCACCTCGTACGGGACGATCTTCATCTCCTCGGAGACCTCGCCGAACTTACGGCCCATGAAGCGCTTGATCGAGAAGATCGTGTTCTGCGGGTTCGTCACCTGCTGGCGCTTGGCCGGCGGGCCGACGAGCCGCTGGCCGTCCTTCGTGAACGCGACGACGGACGGCGTCGTGCGGCCGCCCTCGGCGTTCGGAATGACGGTAGGCTCACCGCCCTCGAGCACGGCCATGCAGCTGTTGGTCGTTCCGAGGTCGATTCCAATGGTCTTCGCCATATGCGTGTACTCCTTTAGTCCATGGTTTGAAACAAATCTAAGTCTGACTATAGCAAGGGGGAACAGTGGCTGATCCACGCATCGAGCAGTACGCACGCCTTCTCGTCGAGCGCTGCGTCGACGTCCAGCCGGGCTGGGAGGTCGTCGTCGTCGGCAGCACCCACGCACGGCCGCTGATCGAGGAGATCATGCGCGCGATCGGGCGGCGCAAGGCGGTCCCCGTCGTCCAACTCAGCTTCTCAGGCATGGACTTCTGGCCGTTCGAGACCGTCTGGGCCGAGACCGCGCCGCCGGAGCTAGTGGCCGAGCGCTCCGCGCTTCGCGTCAAGATCGAGGACGAGTGCGACGCCTGGATCCGCGTCGGCGCTCCAGAGAACACCCGCGACGGCGTCGGCCTGCCGCAGGAGCAGCACGAGGCGATCATGAAGGGCGCGCGGCCGCTGATCGCACGCCGGCTCGCGCTCGACATCCCCTGGGTCACGTGCCGCTACCCCACGCCCGCGCTGGCGCAGGAAGCCGGAATGGGCCTCCGCGACTTCGAGGACTTCCTCTTCGGCGCGGTGCTTCTCGACTGGGACGCCGAGGGCGAGAAGATGAAGCGGATCAAGGAACGGTTCGATCCCGCCGAGGAGGTGCGGATCGTCGGCCACGACACCGACCTGCGGTTCAGCATCGCCGGCCGCGAGGGCGAGGTCGACGACGGGCACATGAACATGCCCGGCGGCGAGGTCTTCTACTGCCCGGTCGAGGACTCGACGGAGGGCGTCGTCAGCTTCTCGGAGTTCCCGGCCGTCCAGGAGCCGGACGTCGTCGACGGCGTCCGCATGCGCTACGAAGGCGGGCGCGTCGTCGAGGCCTCGGCGAGAGCGAACGAGGACGTGCTCATGCGCGCGCTCGACATCGACGAGGGCGCACGAGTGCTCGGGGAGTTCGGGATCGGCTGCAACCCGGGCATCCAGCGGCACATGCGAAACACGCTCTTCGACGAGAAGATGTACGGGACGATCCACCTCGCGATCGGCGCGGGCATCCCGATTGCGGGCGGCACGAACCAGTCGGCCACGCACTGGGACATGGTCAAGGACCTGCGCGACGGCGGCCGGATCGAGCTCGACGGCGAGGTCGTCCAGGAGAACGGGGAGTGGACGTTCTGAGGCGCTAGACGTTGTAGATCGACGGCTTATAGGCGTCGAGCGAGCCCTCGAACCACTCGATCGTCCGCTGCAGGCCCTCTTCGAGCGAGACCTCTGCCTCCCAGTCGAGCAGTCGCTTCGCTTTGCTCACGTCCGCGAGGAGCCGTTCGACCTCACTCTTCTCGGGCCGAGCCCTCTCCTTGGAGTACGTCAGCGCTGACTCGCGGCCGACGAGCCGGAAGACCGTCTTGGCGAGCTCGGCGATCGAGATCTCCGTGCCGGTGCCAAGGTTGATCACCTCGCCCTCGACCCCGTCGGCCTCGGCGCAGCGCATGAAGCCGCGCGCGAGGTCCTCGACGTAGAGGAAGTCGCGCGTCGGATGCGTGGAGCCGAGCTCGACGCTCTCGAGCGCGAGGGCCTGCGTGATGAGCGTCGGGATGACCGCGCGTGCGGATTGCCGCGGCCCGTACGTGTTGAACGGCCGTGCGACGACGACGGGGGTCTCGAACGAGCGCCGGTAGCTCAGCGCGAGCTGGTCGGCGGCGATCTTCGTCGCGGCGTAGGGCGACTGGGCGTTGAGCGGATGCTCCTCGTCGATCGGAACGCGCAGCGCCGTGCCATAGACCTCGCTGGTCGACGTGTGCACGACGCGGCGCACCGGTTCGCGCCGACAGGCCTCGAGCACGTTCAGCGTCCCGACCGCGTTCGCCTCGACGAACTCGCGCGGGTGCTCGTACGAGTACGGGATCGGGATCAGGGCCCCCAGGTGGAAGACCGTCTCGCGCTCCTTGACGGCACTTGCGACCGCCTCTGGGTTCGTCAGGTCACCACGGAAGATCTCGACCTCGTCGCGCAGCGTTTCGTCGAGCTGCTCGAGCCAGCCGTAGTCGTTGCGCGAGTTGTAACGGACGAACGCCCGCACCTCGGCCCCGTCGCGCGCGAGCGCCTCCGTGAGATGGCTGCCGATGAACCCGGCCGCGCCGGTGACGAGCACCTTGCGGCCCGACCAGCTCACGCGTCCGCTCCGACGGTCTCGAGCAGCGCGTCGACTACGAGATCGGACTGCTCGTCGGTCATGTGGCCGTAGAGGGGCAGCGTGACGACCCGCTCGGCCACGGCTTCGGTTCGCGGCAGCGGCCGCCGCGTGCCGAGCTCCCTGTAGTACGAGAAGAGGTGGATCGGCGGATAGTGGACGCTCGTCTGGATCCGCTTGTCGGCGAGCGCGGCCCGGACCTCGTCGCGCCGGCCCTCGGGGAGCAGCGCGACGGCGAGGTGGTGCGAGGAGACGTTGCCTTCGTCGAGCTCGCTGAACGGGATCGAGATCCCGATCACGCCGTGGAGGCGTTCCCGGTAGCGCTCCGTGAGCTCATGGCGCCTCGCGTTCTCCCCGGGCAGGCGCCGGAGCTGGTAGAGACCGATCGCGGCCCGCATCTCGTCGAGCCGGTAGTTGAAGCCGCGCGCGACGACGTCGTAGCTCGCGGCGTGCCCGCGGTGGCGCTCCCAGGTCAGCGTCGTCATCCCGTGCGAACGCAGCAGGCGCAGGCTCTGGGCGAGCTCGTCGTCGTCGGTGACGATCATGCCGCCCTCGCCGACGGGCAGGTTCTTGTTCGAGAAGAAGCTGAAGCATCCGACGCGCCCGAGCGACCCGCAGGGCTCGCCGTGCCAGCTCGCCCCCGGGGCATGCGCGGCGTCCTCGAGCACGATCAACCCGCGCTCCTCGGCGAAGGCGCGGACGGCCGCGACGTCGCACGGGTAGCCGCCGTAGTGCAGGAGGAGCACGGCCTTCGTGCTCGGGGTCACCGCCGCCTCGAGGTCGGCGGGATCGAGGTTCAGGTCGTCGGGGCCCGAGATGTCGCAGAAGACCGGTGTCGCCCCGGTGTGCCCGATCGCGTTCGCCGCGGCGACGAAGTTGAGCGACGGGAGGATGACCTCGTCGCCCGGCCCGCAGCCCACGGCGAGCAGTGCGAGGTGCAGCGCCGCCGTGCCGTTCGCGACCGCGAATGCGTGCTTCGTGCCAGTGAACTCGGCGAACGCCGCCTCGAACTCCTCGACCTTCGGGCCCATGCTCCACCAGCCCGAGTCGACGACCTCGTCCACGACTGAACGCAACTCGTCGTCGACGAGCACGTCGGCCAGGGGCACGGCCCATCCTGCGCTGGAAGCTGCCTGTGAACTCGTCATGTGCTCGAAGTCGGAACTGGGTGAACCTGTCAGAACTTAGCGTGGGCGGAAGCTTTTGGCCTCTCTCGGCGTCTATTAGCCGTGGGACGTACGTGCAAGATCCGACATGAAAGCGAAGACGTAGTAAGAGACGTAAACAGAAACTTCAAGACTTGCCCCTTGCGGAGTCGACGGAAATGTGGCATAACAAAAGAGCGTTTTGAGTAGAAATCGGTAGGTACCGAAAAGGCGTAGGTACCGACCAGCGGACAATAGGCACTGGGGAGTGCCCTTTGGGAGAGAGAGGTGGAATCGTGCGGCACGATTCCGGCAACGGATGGTTGGAACGTGGGACTGTGATGTTCGAAGGGGAGCAGAGGACTAGTGCACCCTTCGTCGACATCGATCGCGCGTTCAAGCGCACGATCGACATCGCGTTCTCCGCAATCCTGCTCGTGCTCACCAGCCCGCTGATCGCGGTCCTGGCGCTCGCGATCAGACTCGATAGCCCAGGCCCGGCCTTCTACCGCTGCAGGCGAGTCGGCCTGCGCGGGCGGGCACTGCACATGCTCAAGTTCCGGAAGATGCACGACGGCGCCTCCGGCCCGGCGCTCTCGTCACCGGACGACGTGCGGTTCACCCGCTTGGGCAGCTTTCTCGCCAGGACGAAACTCGATGAGCTGCCGCAGCTCTGGAATGTCCTGAAAGGCGAGATGAGCCTGGTCGGACCTCGCCCAGAGGATCCAGCCTTCGTCGAACTGCGCCGCGAGGCGTACTCGACGATCCTCGAGGTCCGACCGGGCATCACTGGTCTCTCGCAGCTCGCGTTCGCGTCGGAGACCGACATCCTCGACGCCGATGACCGGCTCGGCCACTATGTCGACCGGATTCTGCCGCAGAAGATCGGGATGGATCGGCTGTATGCCACTCGGCGGTCGGTCGGAATGGACTTGAAGATTCTCTGGTGGACGTTGCGCGCGGTCGTGGGCCGGCGCGAAGTCGCAGTGCACCGTAAGACGGGTCGTCTCACTTCCCGCGCGCCGCGGGCTCTCGAGCTCGCCGAGCAGCGCTCCGCCGTAATGGTCGAACAGAAGGCGTCCTAGCGATGGCCAGCTGGACTGCGGACCTTGCCCTCTCCCGTGACCTTCTCGCGGATGTGAACGGGCACGTGCATGCAAACGGGAATGGCAGCCTGAACAACACCAAGGCAGTCGTGCTCGCCGGTGGCCGAGGCGCGCGGCTCGCGCCGTACACCTCGGTCCTGCCCAAGCCGCTGATGCCGATCGGAGATCAATCGATCCTCGAGGTGGTCGTCGGCCAGCTCGAGGAAGCCGGCATCGTCGACATCCACTTCTGCGTGGGCTACCTCGCCCACCTGATCCAGGCCGTGTTCGAGTCCCGCGAGAACGGCCACGTCAACATCACTTACGTTCACGAGCAGGAAGCGCTGGGAACCGCCGGGCCGCTGAGGCTCGTGGACGGCCTCGATGACACGTTCATCGTGATGAACGGTGACGTGCTCTCGACTATCGACTACGAAAACCTCGTTCGCTTCCACCACGAGCACCAGAACGCTCTGACGATTGCGACGCACGAACGCTCGATCCAGATCGACTACGGGATGCTTCATCTCGACGACGACTCTCAGGTCCGATCGTACGACGAGAAGCCGACGATTTCGTCCCGGGTGAGCATGGGCGTATACGTGATGGAGCCCAGCGTCATCGAACACGTCCCGGAGAACGAGTATTTCGATTTCCCCGATCTCGTCCGAGTCCTTCTCGAGAGCGGCGAGCCGGTCGGGGCGTACACGCACGACGGGATGTGGTTCGACATCGGACGCAGAGAGGACTACGAGCGCGCGGCGACCGCGTGGGTCTTGGACAGCTCCTCGAACGGAAATGGAAATTCAGGCTCCGTGAACGAAAACGGAGCGAGTAATGGTCACTCGCGGGCGACTCATCCCGTGCAGAACGCAAAGGAGGCAGGTTGATTCCGGCAGACAGCATCGTGAGCTCGCTCGACCCTGCGCGAAAGCGCAAGGCGCTCATCACCGGGGGTGCAGGCTTCATCGGTTCGCACCTCTCTGAGCTACTCCTCGAGGACGGCTGGGAGGTCTACGCCCTCGACGACGTCTCGACGGGATCGCTCGAGAACATCGCGCACCTCCTGGAGAACCCCAACTTCCACCTCGTCGTCGAGTCCGTCCTGTCGCCGTCCGTGGTGAGCGAGCTCGTCCACAAGTGCGATGTCGTCTACCACCTCGCCGCAGCTGTGGGCGTGCGTCTCATCGTCGAGCAGCCTGTTCACACGCTTCTGACGAACATCCGCGGCACCGAGAACGTGGTCGAATACTGTGCCCGCTTCGGCAAGCGCGTTCTCATCGCGTCGACCTCCGAGGTCTATGGCGACCACCGCGACGAGAAGCCGCTCCACGAGTCTTCGCGCCGGACTTACGGCCCGACCACGGCGAGGCGGTGGGCGTACGCGGATTCGAAGGCTGTCGACGAGTTCCTCGCGCTTGCCTACCACGACGAGAAGGACCTCGACTGCGTGATCGTCCGTCTCTTCAACACCGTCGGGCCGCGGCAGTCCGGGCAGTACGGCATGGTCATCCCGCGCTTCGTGGCGAGCGCCCTGGAGAATCAGCCGCTCGAGATCTACGGCGACGGGACGCAGACGCGGTGCTTCTGCCACGTGCAGGACGCGATTCGGGCGCTGAAGGGGCTCATGGAGACGTCGACGATCTCAGGCGAGATCTTCAACGTCGGCTCCCCGAGTCGCATCTCGATCCTCGACCTTGCGAACCGCGTGATCGAGGCGACCGAGAGCGAGTCCGGCTACGGGTTCGTGCCGTACGACCGCGTATACGGGACCGGCATCGAAGACATGCTGCACCGGATTCCTGCGATCGAGAAGATCGGAACGACCCTCGGTTGGGCACCGGAGCTCGATCTCGATCGGATCCTCGGGGATGTCATCGACTACACGCGTCAGGGGATGCGGGACCAAACCCATGACGCGGTGGCAGCGGCAGGCAGCTGAGAGTGGCGGTCGACGTCATCACGCGAGCACGCGACAGCGCTCCGGGGGTGAACGGCGTCGACTTCGATTCGTTTTGCGAGCTCTTCAGCGGGGTGCCGGCCGCGGTCACGGTCGTCACGGCGCGAAACGGTGACGGCCTGCCGCATGGCACGACCGTCAGCGCTTTCTGCTCGCTGTCGCTGAAGCCGCCTCTCGTCATCGTCGCCCTCGACCGTTCATCTGATCTCCTCCCGCTGGTCGAGCGACAGAGGCGCTTCGGAATCAACGTCCTTGCCGGCGGGCAGGAAGAGGTGGGGACAGCTTGTGCCTGCAAGGGCCCCGACAAGCTCGCAGGGACGAGCTGGCGCTACGACGCCGGGCTCCCGCGGATCGAAGGCTCCGCTGCCTGGCTCGCGTGCAACGTCCAGGACGTTCTCGACGGGGGCGATCACGCAATCGTTGTGGGTCTCGTGACCGCCTGTGAGCCGGGCGAGGCCGAGCCGCTCGTGTACCACCGGCGCAACTTCCTTCGGCTCCCCAACGGAGCAGGCGATCCAGCATGGGTCGCGGAAAGCAGGGCCGTCGGCTGAGGATCCGCAGGGGGGAGCACAATAGAGGCGCCGAGACTCGACGGTTGCAAGACACTCCGGTAGCTCGCCGACCGGGGTTGTTTTTTGCACTCGTCCTTCTCGTGGCGCTCGTTGCCATCGTGGTGACCAGTCAAGCGCCGGCGACTCCGGGCGTCTTCTCCCTGGACCGTCTTCGCCTCGGCTCGACGTCCGGCCCGGAGAACTACCTCTATACGGCGGGAAACACGATCTATCCCGACGGCGGGATCGACGCGGGCGCGAACTACTACAAGGTCGTAGTCACCGACACGCTCGGGACGATTCGTAACCCGGGCTTCCCCTGCACACCGGGCGCCAACTTCGCGACGGCCAACAACTCCTACACCGTCAGCCCGAGCGATCCTGTCTCGAACAGCGTGTACTGGAAGTACACACTCCAGCAGTTCGCGAACTCGTCGTGCACGGGAACGCCGGCGAAGAGCGCGTTTCTGCAGTTCGACGTAGCCAAGTTGACGTCATGGGCCGATGCAGCAATGACGACGCAGAAGAGCGTCTTTGCGCCCGGGTCCTCGGTCTACGTGACCGTCGCTGGGATGAAGCCGACCCAGGCGAATGTGCCAAACACCTGGATCCTCCCGTCGTCCGCTACCGCATGCGCGAACACTGTCGGCGGCGACCGAGCGAACATCGACGGATTCGGTCGGCTCCCGAGCACGGTTGGCGGCTACCTGCTCTACGCCCCGGGCGGGTCGAGCAACGCGCAATGGAACCGCACCACGAGCTACGACGGGCCGTGTCCGGCGATGGGCATTGCGAACGAAGGTCAGTGGAGCGTGCGCTTCGATATGTCGCCGACCGTGTTCGTCACGCTCCCCGCCTTCACCGTCGACGCGACCGCTCCCCCCACGCCATCGATCAACTCGACACCCCCCAACCCCAGCAACTCGGGCTCCGCCCAGTTCACGTTCTCCGATAGCGAGAGCGGCGTCGGCTTCAACTGCCGCGTCGACGGGGGCAGCTACGCGGCCTGCACGAGCCCGAAGAGCTTCACCGGCCTCGGCGACGGCGCACACACGTTCCAGGTACTGGCGGCCGA
>Ga0307299_10000525_pt1 | contig 12814 bp, 10 predicted proteins | sample ER_DNA_159_FD_194466 | JGI IMG/M metagenome (GOLD analysis project Ga0307299, IMG submission 194466) | Bulk soil microbial communities from the East River watershed near Crested Butte, Colorado, United States - ER_DNA_159 | ecosystem: Environmental > Terrestrial > Soil > Floodplain | place... | reverse complement strand
GGTACCACTGAGCGCCACGTCTCCAGTTCGCTTCCGCCACGAAGAACTCCAGCGCCTTGACGGGGGGCATGAAGACCTCTGGGTGGGGCTGGAGGTACCGGTACAGGGCGGTGGTCCCGCCCTTCATCGCGCCGATGACCAGGAAGTTGGGCATGCGCCCACGCGTGCGGCGTGTGTGCACGATCATGGCGACGCCACCGCCGCGAGGACCTTCAACGGCAGCAACGCGTGTCTCCGTGGCCGGGGTGTCCGCGGCCACCGCCTCGTTCGCCGTCACAGGGAACGGAACAGTTCTGGTCGCGGCGAGGCTCGGGATCGGCGACAGTACCGCGATCGCGCACCCGGGGACGATGGCCCCCGATGCATCGAAACGCCGCCTGGCCCTGACGATCCGCTGCCACCACGCTCCTCCCCTCGACGGTCAGCCAGCAGTCTGTCCGAGCCGTCCGAGAGGGGCATCGGCTGACCTCCGTACCTGGGCTACGCGTCTCGGACGCAGGTCGGGCTACGCGCGAAACGTACGTCGAACGTAGGAGGAACACCGTCTTGGATGATCGGATGCTGACCCTCGAAGCGGGATCTGTTCGGCGCGTCTGGTTGTCGGATGTCGCCCTCTGGCGACGGGTGATCTCCTGTCGCCTCCTGGGCGTCGACGAGAGCACCTCCTCGCGGCGCGGATCGCGTACCGGTCACCTCCTGCATACGAGGCAGTTGGCATCGTGACGACGATCGGCGTCGCTTCCTGGATCCGGGAAGCCGCCCGTCGAGCGGGGTTCGTGTACCTCGGCGTAGGGCGCCAGACAGAGGCGCCCGTACGCCCCGTCGCTGCTGCACGAGCTCGTCCCGCTGATGGCGGCGAACGACGGGGCTGCCCATGCGGAACCCCCGAGCCCGGTCCTCACCCTCGGCGGGACATGAGCTCGTCGAGGCGTCACGACCTCCGCGCGAGGAACGACGTGACGATCGCTCTTGGGTTGAGGTCGGGCCGCGGCATGGTCACCAGCACGATGCCGATGAGGGCGACGACGTAGGCCGCAGCTCCGGCGACGATCAGCAACGCCAGCGGGGCCGGGGACAGGGCCGTCACGGTGAGGGCGAGCGGCACGCACGCTAGGCTGGGAGCGGCGACCGCCGAGAGCAGGTGCGATGGGCCAAGCGCGCGGCGCAGCAGCACCGCGTAGGCGAGGAACACCCACGACTCGGTGACGAGCGTCGCGACGACAGCCCCGTCGATCGACCACATCGGGATGAGGATCAGGTTGAGCCCGAGGTTGAGCGCTGCGGCCACCCCGACGATGAACGCCCTCTGCGCTTGCCGGTCGACCGACGTGATCGCGGTACCGAGCGTGTTCCCCAGGATCCGCAAGGGGATGACGAGCACCAAGAGCTGGTAGAAGCGCACGGCCGGCTCGAACTTCGGACCGTAGAGGGTCCCGAAGATCTCCGGCGCGAGCAAGAACGATCCCACGGTGATGGGGATCGCGACGGCCCCCAGGATTCGGAGGGACGCGTCTCTCAAGTGTCGGAGCGCCAACGGATGATCGGGCCAAGCTCGGCTCATCTGCGGGTACATCGACATGTTGAGCATGCGAGGCAGGACGTTCAGGTAGAGGACGAGGTTCGTCGCCGACTGGTAGAGGCCGACGGCGGTCGGACCCTTGAGCACGCCGAGGAGTACGGCGTCGATCCGGACGTATGCGAGGCTCAGGCCATCGTCGATGGCGAACGGCACGGTGGCCTTGAGCATCGGACGCACCACCCCCGCGTGTCGGCGAGGACGCGTAGGACAGGAGAGCTTCGTGGCGGCGATCACCCATGCAACGACGAAGCCGACCGCGCGCGACGTGAGGTAGGCGAGCATCACGCCCTCCACGCCGCCATCGGCCGCGAGGACCAGGAGCGTGAAGGTCACGAACGCCGATTCCTGGATCCCGACGGCTACGGCCTCGTATCGCATCCGCTCGACGGCCCAGAAGAGCGACATGACGATCCGCGACATGGAGTCCGCGATCATGGTGAGCCCGGCCATGAGGAGGAGCGACATGTCGGCACCCGCCAGCCAGCCGACACCGAGCAGGGGTCCGCCGACCACACCGCCGGCCACGAGACAGATGAACAGAGCCGAGTCGATCCGAGTCACCGCTCCGTCTGGGTCTCGCGCGAGCTCTCGCACGAGGAGCTTGGGTAGACCGAGCATCACCACGAAGCTCAGCAGCAGGGTCAGGGCCAGCGCGAACTGGAATCGACCGAAGTCATGGGGGCCCAGGGTCCTCGCGACGAGGACCGTCACGACGACTCCGCCCACGGCCCGCGCCCCGAACGCCGCGGCGCGCCATACCGTGTTGGATACGACGACCCGACCTGCCGAAGGAGGTGCGCTGCTAGAACGAACCATCGCGTTAGGCGACCGGCCGAGAGGCGAGGTGGGCCCGCGACGCGATCATGTCGAGCAGCGCGACCGCCTCGCCGTGGAGATCGCGGCCCGGATCGTTCCGGATCTCGATCAGGCGTCCCGGTCCGGGTGCGACGTGCTCCCACCAAGCGACGAGCGACCCCACGAGCTCCGCGCCACGTGCGAGCTCCCTCCTTCGAGCGATGGGATCCGGTGGCCCTTGGAGGCGGCTATGCCGAGAGAGCCTGGCCGCCAATCGATCTTCGATCTCGTCGATCGACACGTGCACGGTGACGACAAGGTCCGGCAGGGCGTAGCGGCCGGATCGCTGTTCGAGCGAGCGAAGCGTGGGTGTCACGTCACCACGAAGCCCGACGGACCAAAGTGCCTGAAGGAGCCCCTCGTCGAACAGGTGCACACCCGGAGAGAGACCCGCGGAAGTCAGGAGTCGCATCGTGATGAACGATGGGACGGGCTGCTGCAGCATCTGCCCGGCCGCGAGCCCAAGCTTCCGAGCCCTCCTCGGGAGGGAAGGTACTGCCGGCCCAACACACGCGGCCGGAAGGTTCACAAGCAGCCCGATGTCGGCCGAGATCCGGAGGAGTTCCTCCGCGAGGTAGGACTTGCCCGATCCCGGGAGCCCGAACAGCTCGACGACGAAGCCTGGGGTCACAGTCTCGACCACACGATCCGGCGGATCGTCGACGCGACCTCATCGCGCGGCCGCGCCGCATCGATCACGACAGCCGGCGTGCCCGCCCAGTCGATGTCGAAGACCTCTCCGGCACGCTCCCGCACGGAACCCGGATCGTCCTCCCCCAACTTGCGCTGGACGGCGATCGCTGGGTCTACGCGAAGAACGATCAGGACGTCCGGTGGCTCGATCTTCGCGTAGTACGACATCTCCAGGGCGACGAGCCTGCGTGCCAGGTAGCCCAACCGGGCAGACCCGCGCAGCCATGACGTACGGCAGCCGTCCATCGTCCGGAGCTGTGACAGGGGCATGCGATCGGACACGACGAGACCGCCTCCGATGACCCATCGGCGCGCGTGACGGTATGCCAGGTATCGATCCCGTGCCGTCAACACGTTCCAAAGAAGCCACGCGTGACCTGGGAAGGGTGCCCCTGAGTCCTGGAGTCGGTACGCTGGTACCCGCGTGGCCCGGAAGAGCCCGAGCTGTCGGAGGACGACCATCGGCCCCTTCACGAGGAGGGTCGCGACATGCGGCGGAGGTTTGCCGAGATGGATCGTCTTCGTCGCGAACACGGCGGACAGCCAGCCCGCGAGGTCCGCGACCGCGGTCGACTTGCCTGCGCCGTCGCCGCCCACGATCGCGACGAGCAACCCCCCGCCCGCCGGCTTCTTCTTGGGGGCACCGCGCACGAGCCTTCGGGTGCCCCAGACGATACGACGCCAGATCCTGAGCACCGCGTCGCCGCGTCGGGAACGCCGTCCATGCGCGTCGAGCGCCCGATGGAGCCGTCCGGCGGTGCGCGCGCGGAACCACACCGAGGTACCCGGTCGGATCGCACGGAGGCAACGGCTGAACAGCTCCGCTGGGACGTATGGCAGGGCGGCCCCAAGGAAGCCGGCCACACGGTCGGGGCTCGACCGCTCGCTCAGCCACGACAGCTCGCGCCGCTCGGACGTCGAGAGCCTGCCCTGGAGCATCATCATCGCGTCCAGCGTGCAATGCTTCGCGACCATCCGGAGGACGAACAGGACGAGTTCGTGCTCGGGGCGGGGGACGCGCAGCAACGGCGCGGGGACGGCTTCGGCGAGGTACTCGGGTTCGATGTCGAGCCGGAAGTTCTTCGTCGTGTGATCGCCGATCACGAGGTGGCGGTGCGCGTGAACCTGCACCAAGCGCCCGGTCGGCGCGTCGAGTCCGTAGGACTGGGAGACACCCGGGACCTCGCGCGCCGCGGCGAGGCGCGCTTCCTTGAACCCCAACCTGAGAAGGATCTGGGAGAAGGACTGCGCTCCCTCGGCCCCGATCAGCAGATCGAGGTCAGCTTCACCCCGCATCGATCGATCGAGGGCCTCGTTGCTCTTGAAATGACAGTACGGGATCTGGGCCTCGTCGAGGGCTCCGGCGAGCGCCACCGCGAGAGACAGCATGTGGGTGTCGTGGGCCGCGAAGGAGAGCGCTGCTGCCGACGGGTCGGGTCGCATCGTTGTCGCGTCGTTGATGCGAGCGCTCACCGGGCGGCGGCGAGGAGGGGCGAGGTGCCCACCGTCCATGCCGGCTCCCCCCAGTCGACGACGTCGAGTTCCTCGAACGCACCGCTCTGCCGCGCGAGCGCTGCAGCCTCCGGGCGAACGTGAACGCCGAGTGCATGCTCCGATGCGATGACGATGCAGATCCGCCTCACGGCCCTGTCCCTTGGTCGGAAGTGATCGATGGTAGGTCCTCCGTCGATCTCGCACATGCGCGTGCCGACGTAGCTGCCGCTACGACCAACGGACGAGGGAGTCTTGTCAAGTGGGGTGAGGGCCTGCGAGATGGCCGTGTCAAGCCGGAGTCGCGGTGGGGGTACACGCCGGAGCGGTGTACGTCGGTTACTCCGTTCGATGTATGCCCCGGTACGCACGACGGGTGGCGCGGGGATCTCTCCGTCGATCTACGGTTCGCCCAGGGCCGAGCGACCAGCCCGGCTGGGTCACGCCCTGACGTGGCTCGCTGAACGAACCACCAGATCGTGAAAGGAAGGGTACGAGTGAGGATCCTCAAGAAGGCGACGGTTTCCACGCTGTGCACGGTCGCGCTGGTCGTCGGGAGCACGCTGCCGGCGCAGGCTTCGCTGCTGCATCCTGCAGTGGTGTCGGAGAACCCCGCCGACACCACCCCGCACATCGTCTTCGAACAGACGTCGTTCGACGTGCGCGCCTTCGCGCAGGTGGGGAGCACGATCTACGCGGGTGGTGAGTTCCTCCACGTGGAGGACCCGGCGAGGACGACCACGTATGCACGGCAGAACTTCGTCGCATTCGACAGCGAGACGGGGGTCATCTCACCGCTCGACCTGTCCTTCAACGGGAGGGTCGGCGCCATCGAGCCAACCGCCGACGGGACCGCGCTCTTCATCGCGGGGGCCTTCTCGAGTGTCAACGGCATCACGCGCCGGGGAATCCTCAAGTACGACCTGGTCAACGATCGGATCGACCCCACCTTCGCGCCGACGGGCATGCGAACGGTGCACGCCCTCGAGCTCGCCAACGGTGCCCTCATCGCGGCGGGGAACTTCACGAAGCAGGTGATGGCGCTGAACCCGACGACCGGCGCAGACACAGGCGCCATCAACATCACGGTCGCCGGGACGGTCAACCCGGACGACGAGACCAGAGTCCGACACATCGCGGTCTCCCCGGACGGCACCCGGTTGGTGGCCACGGGCAACTTCGCCACGGTCAACGGCCAGAACCGCAGACGGGCCTTCATGCTGAACCTCGGCCCGACCGCGACGCTCAGCACCTGGTACGCGCCCCGCTTCGCCCAGAACTGCGTGGCGGGCGGCAGCCGGCGCGAATGGGCCCAAGGCGTGGATTTCTCCCCCGATGGCTCCTACTTCGTGATCGTCACCACCGGAGGGCCGAGCGGTACCACCACCGGGATGTGTGATGCCGCGGGCCGGTTCGAAACGACGAACGTCAGCTCCACGGCCCAGCCGACCTGGATCAACTGGACGGGCGGCGACACCCTCTACAGCGTGGCGGCCACCGGTCCGGCGGTGTACGTGGGTGGCCACCAACGCTGGCTGGACAACCCCCTGGGGCGCGACTCCGCCGGTCCCGGTGCGGTCGAGCGCCCGGGCATCGGTGCCATCGACCCGGTGACCGGCATGGCCCTCCCCTGGAACCCCACCAAGTCTCGGAACCATGGCACGATGGCCCTGTACGCGACCCCGGCGGGGTTGTGGGTCGGCAGCGACGGTGAGAATTTCGGCCGTGAATACCACGCGGGGATCGGCTTCGCCCCACTTCAGGCCGGTCCCACCGATACGACCCGGCCGAACACGTTCATCGACTCAGGTCCGTCGGGCTCCGTGACCGACACGTCGGCCACCTTCAGCTTCTCGGCCAACGAGCCGTCGACGTTCCAGTGCCGCCTCGACGGCGGCGCGTTCGCCCCGTGCACGTCACCGACGACCTACACGAACCTGACCGCCGGCTCACACACCTTCCAGGTTGCCGCAACCGATAGCTCCGGCAACGTCGACGCGAGTCCGGCGGAGCGGACCTGGACCGTGGCCGCCGCGTCCAGCAACTTGGTCGGGAACCCAGGATTCGAGGTGGACACGTCCGGCTGGAAGGGCGATGCGACGGCCAACACGGTGAGCCGGGTCGCGGGCGGGAACTCGGGCGGCTGGGCCGCGGAGATCTCGAACTCCGTGGCCGGTGGAAGCTGCGGGCTCGACGACAAGCCGAGCTGGGTGAGCTTCACGGAGGCCGGTCCCTACACCGCGAGCATCTGGGCCCGCTCGGACACCTCCGGTACGCTCAAGCTCCGCGTGCGGGAGTACGCGGGCGGCGTGCTCCAGGGATCGGTGGTGCAGTCGATGGCGCTGACCTCGTCGTGGCAACAGGTGACGGCGATCTACACGCCGGTCACGCCGGGATCGAGTCTCGACTTCGAGGCGTTCACGAGCAACTCGCCCGTCGGCGTGTGCTTCCAGGCCGACGACGCATCGATCACTCACTGAGCCGCGAGCCGCTCCCACCCTCGGGGGTGGGAGCGGCATCACGAACCGGCAAGCCACGCCGCGGCCCACGAGACGAGGGCCGTGGTCCTGATGGACGGATCTCACGAGCCTCGTCCCAGCGGTGTAGGCGAGGACGCGCTCGACATCGGCGAGCAGCGCAGGAGAGAGCCGAATACCGCGTGGACTCGACCGTCTAGCCCAGACTCTCGAGTAGCGGCTTCCCGTGCTTCGTCAACATCGGCTCGGACGCTTGATTTGCCGAACTGCGGCTACGACGCACTGAGCGAGTTCCGGTGGAGCGAAGGCAGATGGATGTACCAGGTGGACCGGAACGCCCATGCCGATATCGGCGATGTTCGACCTGCCGATGAGCAGCGGCACCCCGATACGGTGACCCTCGCCGAGCTCGTGGATCCAGGGGATGCGGCTGCCGATCAAGGAAGGTCCGGATACCAGGCTTGTTTGGACCCAAGGGGATTCGAACCCCCTGCCTCATGGCTGCAGCTAGACCGACCAAACGGCGTCCCTGCTTGCAAGCGAAAACGAGCCTTCTTCCCCGCTCACGTCAGCTTCGAAAGTCTTCCACTTCAGCCGACCTCGTGGATCTGAACGCATCGGGGAGCCCGGGAACACGACCGAGATGGGCTGGCCGTGGGCAGGAGATCGCCGAGCGCGTCCTCGAGGCGGAGGCGGACAGGGAAGCTGGCGGATGGCTCCTGTCACCGTCCACGCCGTACGCAACGCGCGGTAGGGCCGATACCCCCATGGCGGGATTCCGGCTCTCCGGTCGAGACATATCGTTAGACGCGGTTCACGAGGCCGTCGAGCGAGGGACGGGTCAAAGTGGCCCCGGGTGCGAACCCCGGAGGCCGGACGCCCATCGCTCGGTGGTATTGGGCCGCCCATCTTGCTCGAGGAGCGCGGACGCGATGACTGCAGAGCAGACCGCTCAGATGCTCACGGCCCTCGCCGTCCTCCTCGTCGCCGTGCACGTGCTGGGCAATGCGTTCGTGCGGATGCGTCAACCGCGAGTGATCGGAGAGTTCGTCGCGGGTCTCCTGCTCGGTCCGACGCTGCTCTCCGCACTGTTCCCCGAAGTGATGGCCTGGATCTTCCCCGACTCCGGTCCGGTGGCGGCGGTTCTCGGCGCCGTCTACCAGCTCGGTCTGCTGTTGCTCATGTACTGCTCGGGGGCCGAGATCCGCTCGCTGTTCGACCGCGGAGAGCGCAGAACCATCGTGGGCGTCATCCTCGGGGGGATCCTGGTCCCATTCCTGTTGGGGCTGCTTCTGATCTCGATCATCGACGCCGGAACCCTGCGCGGCCCGAACGCCAACCCGGAGTCGTTCGCGATCGTGTTCGGCATCGCGATCGCGATCACCAGCATTCCCGTGATCTCGAGGATCTTGTTCGACCTGGGCGTGATCCGGACCTCGTTTTCCCGCATCGTGTTGGGGGCCGCGGTGGCTGAGGACGTCGTCCTATACGTGGCGCTCGCCGTCGCGTTGGGACTCGCGGAGAGCAACCAGAGCTCGCCGTTCGGCCTTCCCGCCGTCCTGAGCCCCGATCCGACGTCGGGCTGGAACATCGCCTATCATGTTGCGGCGGAGACGGCATTCCTCGGGGTCGCCCTACTCCTCGGTCCGAGGCTGCTCCGACGAACGTTATCCGTTCGGCCGAACTTCCTCGGTCGGGTAGACGCCTTGGCCTTGCAGTTGGCGTTCTTGTTCGCGGTCTCGGCCCTGTGCGTCGTCCTCGGCATCGCCCCAATGCTCGGCGCCTTCGTGAGCGGGATCATCGTGGGAACGGCGAAGAGCGAGGCGGTGATCCAGTCGGGCCAGAGCATCAAGCGGTTCTCCTTCGCGTTCTTCGTCCCGTGCTACTTCGCGCTCGTCGGGTTCCAGTTGGACCTGCTGCACGACTTCGACGTGGTGTTCTTCGCCGGGTTCCTGCTCTTCGCGACCGCGGTGAAGGGTGCGAGCGTTTACGTGGGGGCTCGCCTGGCGGGCGAACGTCATCCGACAGCGCTCAATCTCGCCGCCGCCATGAACGCTCGAGGTGGCCCGGGCATCGTCCTGGCATCGACGGCCTTCGGCGCGGGGATCGTCAGCCGATCCTTCTTCGCGTCGCTCGTGATGCTCTCGATCGTCACCTCGGTGCTCGCGGGGATCTGGCTCAACCGGATCGTGCGGAGCGGACGGCCGCTCAGGGAGGAACGCACCGCCGACGGTGCGAACGAGGCTCCGGCAGAGACGCCCTTGATGTCTTAGCCCGGGCCACGCGAACGCCGACGTTCGAGGAACGTCGGGCGATCGCGTGGCGGTTGGCCTGGTTCGCGGATCAGGACGCGTCGGAGGACGTCGCGCGCCCTCGGATGAGCGTCTCGAGGCGCGAGCGGAGGTCGGCGTCGTCATTCATCGACATCCATCTGGCGCCTTCGGCGAGGTGCGCGGAATCGTCGCGCATTCCGAGTGGCCATCAAGAGGACTCCTAGCCAAGAAGAGCACGGCCGCGACCCGGAACCAGACCGGTTTGGGAGAGTGGCATCAGAGCAATCGCGACGATTGCGATCGCGACCGTCAGGTATTGCGCGAGGAGCGGGTAGCGGATGGGATCTGTCAACGCAGTCCCACGAATGTCTGCGGCGGCCACCCGTACAGATCGGGCATCACACGGGTTGCCAGGCGAGCGGGTACTCGCTGACCGCGGGCGTATCCGTGAGCTGGCCGATGATGGTCCCGTTCGGATCCATGAGCCAGAGATCGCAATCGGCGGCCTGCGGATCCAACTGCGAGAACACGATTTCGGTGCCGTCGGGGGAGAAGACCGGGCCGGACTCAGACTTCGAGAACGTATCCGTCAGCTTGTGAAGGTTCGACCCATCGGAACCGAACCACCAGATGGTAAAGACCCTATCCACCTCTGAGAGCCGAATTCAAAGCCGCCTGTTGGTCGACTGAAACGACCCGGCTACCGATCCAGAGCCCTCCTTGACGCGGATGGGCTCATCCGCGCGAGGTAGCACCGAGGTAGCAGAACCAACGGAACGTGACGGGATCCGAACGTACACATGTTGCTTGTGATGTTGGCCCTGACCAGCAGGAGTGACTCTTCGCGCAGCTCGATGACTCGCGCCGCTTCTGGTTTGGGAGCAGGAGGCCGGCGGTTCGAATCCGCCCGCCCCGACCGTTGCGCATGGCTAGCCTTACGTCCGTGCACCTCACCTCCACGATGGACGATCTGCCGGACGGCCGCGCCGGCCGGATGTTGGCCGGCCTGCCGGAGACCGACGGATTCGAGATCCACGTCAAGCCCCTCCGCTACCGGGAGAAGCCTCACCTGGCCGCGCAGACCGACTTCGACACGCGGACCATCACGCTCCAGGTCCCCGAGCCGTTCCTCCCGTTCGGGGAGGTGGTCGCGTTCGGCGCCAAGCGCAGGCTCGGACGGTCCATCCGGTTCATCTGGCTGACCGAAGGTGTGACGTTCCGAACGCCGCGCGAGGTGCTCCGGTTCCTGTACCTGCACGAATGGATGCACTGGTACCTGTACCGGCATCACGGTCGAGGGATGTCGGCCGAGACCACGTGCGATCGGTTCGCCCTGCGGAACTACCGCAAGGGGAAGGTCACCGTGGCCGATGCGAGATCGGCCATGCGGCGTCTGCCGGCCTCCTGAGCCGTCCGCTCTACGGCGCCGCACCGAGCGAACGGCGAAGCAGGTCCACGAACTGCTCGATCCGCAGGGCCCGCTGCTGCTCGGGTTCGGATGGCGGTGGAGCAGGACCGGGTCGAGGTCCTTGCTGACGAGCGCGTCCTGGAACCCACCGGCCATCCAGTCCAGCATGGACGCCGCCATCTCCACGTCGAGATCGGCCCGCAGGTCTCCGGTGCCGATCCCGAACTCCACGAACTCGAGCGTCCCGTACGGATCTTCGCTGACCATGTACCGGTTGATCTCCGTTCGCAGCGCCGGGTCGGTCCCGTAGGTGCCCATGAGCGTCACCCGATACGGGCCCAGTTCTCCTGCACGAGGTGCTCCGTCCGTTCGAGCCAGTAGACGAGCACCGACCAGAAGCCTTCCGCTCTGACGTCGTCTGGCGCGTCGAGCCACGCGGGGAGCGTCTCGACGGCTCTGCGCGGCGAGGAACAAGCCGGCCTTGCTCCCGAAGTGCTGAAAGACCGAGCCCTTCGAGATGCCGAGCTCGGCCGCGACGTCCTCCACCTTGGCGCCCTGGTACTCGGCTCGGCGAACGTTCGGACGGGGTCTCGACGATCAGCTCGCGCTTGGCCGCGACTCGCGGTCCGGGGCGCGACCTCGGGTCTCGCGGCACGACCGCTCCTAGTTCTCGGGTCGCAGCCTCGCGACGATCTCGTCGTGCAGGAGACCGTTGCTGGTCACGACCGTCCCGCCGTGGGCGAGCGCCGTGTTGTCGAATTGGCTCATCCGGCCGCCCGCCTCGTCGACGATCACCTGGAGGGCCGCGAAGTCCCAGGTGGCCAGCTCGAGCTCGACCATGACATCCGCCGAGCCGCGCGCCACCAGGCAGTGGCCCCAGGCGTCGCCGAACCCCCGGTTCCTGCGCGCCTCCAAGACGAGGCCCTGCACACCGCCCGCGAACGGACCCGACAACCAGTCCTCCATGCCGGCGAAGACCACGAAGGAGCGCGGGACGCGGTCGGCGCGCGAGACCTGGATCGGCTCTCCGTTCAACCTGGCGCCGCCTCCACGCGAGGCGTCGTACCGCTCGCCGAGCGCGGGCAGGTTGACGACCCCCACGACCGGTTCGTCATCCACGGCCAGCGCGATCAGGTTCGACCAGATCTGGACCCCGTCGGCGAAGTTCTTCGTCCCGTCGATCGGGTCGACGATCCATCGCCGTCGACCCTCGCCCTGCAGACCGCCCTCTTCGCCGAGGACGCTGTCGCCGGGGTAGCGCTCCTTGACGGCGTCCCGGATCGCGGACTCGATCGCCACGTCGGCCTCGGTGACCGGGGTTCGGTCCGGCTTGATCGTCACCTCGAACGAACCGCGGAAGTACCCCAGACCGATCTCCCCGGCGAGATCGGCCAGCTCGTGCGCGAACGCGAGCTCCTCGTCGAACGCTGTCTCGATCGTTGGCTCGACCACCGGCCCTCCCGGCGCAGGGGCTCGGAGCGAGCCCGCGGCGCACGATACCGGATGCTCCTTTCCGTTACGCTCGGGAGCCCATGCAGACCACCCTCGAAGAGACCGACAAGCACACGGTCAAGCTCACCGTCGAGATCCCACCGGACGAGGTGGACAAGGATCTCGACCGCGCGTACCGGAAGATCGCGCAGCAGGTCAAGATCCCCGGGTTCCGCAAGGGCAAGGTCCCCAAGCAGGTGATCGACGCGCAGGTCGGACACGAGGCGGTGCTGGGGGAGTTCATCGAAGAGTCCGTGCCGACCTACTACCGGGATGCCCTCCGCGAACACGATCTCGCGCCGATCACCGAACCCGACATCGAGCTCGGCGACGTCGAGGAGGGCAAGTCGCTCGTGTTCACGGCCGTGGTCGAGGTCCGGCCGCGGCTGAAGCTCGAGGAATCGGACTACAAGGGTGTGACGGTCGAACGACCGAAGGTGGAGATCACCGAGGACGAGGTCGAGCGGTACCTGGACTCGCTCCGCGAGCGGTTCGCTGAGCTTGAGACGGTGTCGCGCGCCGCCCGCGAGGGCGACTACGTCGTCCT